>Ga0208305_10000055_pt1 | contig 65700 bp, 98 predicted proteins | sample ColrivemetaGS741_FD_187605 | JGI IMG/M metagenome (GOLD analysis project Ga0208305, IMG submission 187605) | Estuarine microbial communities from the Columbia River estuary - Flood tide ETM metaG S.741 (SPAdes) (version 2) | ecosystem: Environmental > Aquatic > Marine > Intertidal zone >... | reverse complement strand
TGAAGAAACAGAAGAGGAAGTTGTACCAGAAGAAGAAATAGAGGAAGAAGAAAAACCTAAAACAAAAGATCCTGAAGATAATACATTAACTCTTGAAGAAGAAGTTGTAGAAGAACCTATTACAGAACCTGACACAATTAGTGAAGAAGAAATAGAAGAGTCAGAGGAGGTGGAGAGCATCCCTAAAGAGGAAGCGGTAGAAAAAATAACACAGAAAGAATCACTAGTAGTTGATTCAGAAGAGAGTAAGGAGAACAAGGAGGATATTTTTACTCCATCAGACTTAGAAGAGTTAAACCCTAAAGCAAAACTACTAGTAGAAAAATCAATTAACTCTTTAGAAAACACAAAGAAACAATTAGCTGAATCTATTAGGAAGAAAGACACTTTATCTATAAAAGAGAACACCTCTAGAATTGGCAGATTAGAAGTTTATTTAAAAAAACAAAAGCAGAACCTAATAAAGAAGAAGAAGGCAGAAGTTAAACGTATAGAAAGACAAGAGTTAAAAGCTAAAAAAGAAGCCTCTAGATTAGAAGAAGAAAGACAAATAAGGGAGTCAAAATCTAGTACGCTATCAAAAGTTAAATCCAAATGGGCTTCAGAACACTCTAAAGAGACTAAAGGGGAGTCGTTTGAATTAGAAACCGAAGGAAGTGATAATATCGGTCTGATAGAAGGTTATGATTCAAGAACTGGTTCTGTTATTTACGGTGCTTACAAAAATGGAAATAGAACTAGAGTTGGGATATCTTCTTACAAAGGTGATCTTTTTACAGAGGGTGAGGTTGCTAAATTAAAAAAACTAGAGCAAGAGTTAAGAGATCAGGACTTGGAAAATTCTAAGAAAGGAAGTCCTTTCGATTTAAAAGAATCAGATGTAGTGTCTACACCAAGTGTCTCAGAAGGTAACAATATACTTGTAAAAGCTTTAAAGAAAGCTTTCGGATTGGATGGTGTTAAGATATTAATTACTACAGATTCAGATTTAACTAATGAGGTTTTTGAAGAGTATAATCTAACGGGAGATTACGGAAAAGTAAGAAGTGCTAAACTTAACTCTGCTGAAAAACAAACAAGAGGTGTAACGTCTAGAATTAAAGAAGGAGAACATTATATCTATGTAGATGAATCTTTAACCCCTGAGCAACAAGCAGTAGTTTTATCTCATGAATTTGGGCATATACTTCAGAAGGAAAAATTTAATAAGTTATCAGAAACAGAGCAACAGTTAGTTAAAGATGAATATAATAAATGGTACGCTAGTTTAACAGGTAAAACCTTAAAGGAGGTAAGAGAAGAGGTTAGCGATGTTTCTATGTGGGAGATAATGAATGATACAGACTCTGTATTTAATCCTAACCAAAGGTTTGATAGATACTTATCTTCTTTTTCTGAGTGGTTCGCAGATAACGTATCTAAATATGTGTCTTCTTCTGAAAAACCTAAGAGTGCTTTAGATAAGTTCTTTTATGATATTTATTCAGCTTTGAAGAAGATATATACGTCTTTTAAAAAGAAGAATAAAAAATTCCCTAAATTCGAAGAGTGGTTGGACTCAGTATTCGACCCTGTGAAAGCTGAGGAAGTTTTAGAAGAGTATAGTGTTCAGAAATCTAAAAGTGGTTTTAGTAAAACAGAGCTTCAAAACAAAGCGGACACTTTAGCGGATAAATCTAAAAAAGAATACGACAAGCAAAAAACTCAAGGTAAAAACTCTAAGCAAGCAGCAGAAGAGACTTTCAGAAAAGTGTTTAAAAATGCTTCTTGGTTTAATAAATTATCAAAAGTAGATCAAGCTTCAGTGGAGGCAGATTTTAATAACAGATTAGTTGAAACTTTTGAAAACCCTAATCCAGCAAAGAATCAAAAAGGTAAACCTCCTAAACCTAAAGATACTTCAGATAAAGTAGTTACTACTGTAATGAAGCAATTAAAAGAAAAATGGAAGAACCAAGATAAAGGTATTACTGAAGGTAAGAGAGAGGCTTTAAAAACAGTAAAAGAATCTCAAGCTGAATTTCAAAAAGACTTAAACGAGGTTACTAAGTATCTTTCTGAAAGTAAGAGAAAAAGAGCAGAGCTATTACTAAGAAAAGTAAAAGATCAGAAATCTTTAGAAGAATCTAGAGCAGCTTTAGATGCCTTGGTTTCAGATAAGCAAGTTTATGTAACAGCTAAAGAATCTGATATAAATGCAGAACTAATAAGAGCTGAAAAGAAAGCTGAAAAGAATCTAACTATAGAGCAAAGAAAAAGATTAAAAGAAATAACTAAAGATTTAAAAGGAAGGTTAAAAGGAAAGGTTAATTTAAGAACAGCAATCCAAATAGCTAATAAGCTAGCAGGGTTAGATCCTTTTGATATATCTAAGGTTGCAGAATTTGAAAGCTTTGTAAATAACGTAGTAGAAGACACAGAGTACACTACTAAAAAATCAACAGCTAAAAGTTTACAAACCAAGATTAAGAATAAGTTAAAATCTTTAAACAAACAAGCAGGTAAATCTAAACTAGGTATTAGACAGGTTAAAGCAACTGAATTAGCTAAACTTGATATAAACAGAATAGAAGACTTAGAAGCTTTTAATGAAATAGCTGAAAAGGTACTACAATCTTTAAGTGGTAAACAAGTTTCTTTTGCTGAGGTGTCTAGTCAACTAGATGCTTTAGTTTCTGAAACACAGAAAGCGACTAAAGAATTTAACGAAAAATTAGCTAAAGAACAAGAAGCTAAAATAAGAGCTGAATACGAAGCTAGTCCTATGAGGGATACTATGTCTTTTGAAAAATACCAAGAGATAGTAGAAGATATAAGACAAGATGAGTTAACAGCTAAAGCAGAAGCTAAACTAGAAGAGTCATCAGATGAGATGAGATCATGGGTTGCTAATAGAATAGATGTTATTAAGTCTAACCTAGACGTTATTACTTCAGGTATGACACCTGCTCAGAAAGCTATAATTAAAACTCTTATTAAGGCTAAAGATATTATCTCTAACAAAAGCATAGTAGGTGTTAAATCTTTAGCGAAGATTAATCAAGCTTTAGATGAGATTATAACTTACAACTCCACTTCAGGGGTTGGTATTATAGATGCAGAGTTAGAAGCTCTAAGAGCGTCTGTAAATCTAGCGAGAACTCTTAAAGGAAAGTTAGACCCTGGTAATTTTTTAGCTAAGAAAGGTAAAGGGTTTATGAAGATTGTATCTCAAAAATCAAACCTAACACAATTCTTTAAAGGAATAACAAAAGGAGGAGAAGCTATGAGAAATATAGCTCAGAAAACAGTAGCTAAATTTGAATCGGGTTTTAAAAACGCTAAAGTTTTACATAAAAAATTCAATACTTCGTTAATAGCTTTAGCTGATGCGTTAGACATTAAAGAAGATCAATCTATAAGAATAGGTATAATCTCAAGACTAGAGCAGAATACTCAGGGTTTAACCGAAGAGGAATCTAATTTAGACTTAGAAGAGAAGATTACGGCTATAAAGAACGAGATTAAAACTTTAAAATTATCAGAGTATAAACCAGATAAAAGAATGGGTGCTAAATTAGAAAAAGCATTTAACTCTTTAAAGCTAGAAGGTATAAAAACTAAAAAGGAATTAAAATCTAAACTAACAGATAACGAAAACAAGTTTCTTGATTTTGCTAAACTAGAGTTTTCTAAAATAAGAGAATCATATCAAGATACTTATAGAAACTCATACGGTAAAGAGTTAGAATTAGAAGACAATTACCTTCCTACTTTTGCTAGAAAAAAAGGAGAGAGTAAGAAAGATATAGAGTCTAATAATTACGCTAGAACAATGGATTCTGATTCTCAAGGAAGATCAATTAAGAGAGCTAAGACAGATATGACAGGTGCTACTGTTTATAACTACGACATTAAGAGAACAGCTTCTGAAGGTTATTACCAGACTCAGTATGATATTAATACTTTAAGAGATAGGCAGGTTTTAAATTCTTTAATGAACTCTCCAGTTTTTAAGGATTTATTAATGGGTAGAAATGCAGAAAATGTAAATGGAAGTCATATAGAGTTGTATGAAGAATTTGTAAATAGAATGAAAACCTTAGCAGGTAAAAGAAAATCTTCTACATCTTTAATTGAAGCAGAGAAGTCTAAATTAAAAAAAGTAAGCTCTAGAATAGGTAATGCTTTAATTGCGCTTCCTTTAAAAGATGTGACACAATTCATAAAACAACCTGCTGCTATTATAATTAATACTTTATTAAGACATCCTGCTACTACTATCCAAGCATTTGGTGATGTATCTAAAATGATATTATCAGCTAACATACCAGGGGCAACACAAACAGAAGAAACAAAAGCAATAGTTTCTTTATTAGGTGAGGGTAACACTAAGTTAAGGGACACTATGGGTGATTTAGATTTTAAAAATGCTGAATCTATTATTGAGAATTTAACCAATTTAACACCTAAAAAAATGAAAAGGATTATAAACGCTTTAGGGTCTGGGTCTTTAGGTGAAGCGGATATGATAGCTACACAAGGAAACTGGATGGCTAATTATAGATCTTTTAGAAGAAAGCAAGAAGGATCAGGTTTTAAGTTTGACATTATAGAAGAAGCTAAGAATCCTAACTCTGATGCTGTTACCGCTGCTAATTTAGCGGCAGATGAAGTAAATAACGTTTCAGATTCTACTACTAAAAATCAAGATGAAACTGCTGTGTTAAATACATTATTCTTTTTATTTAAAAGTTTTTCTATTAATCAAACAATACACACCTACTTGGATATAAAAAACGCTTTTAAATCAGATTCTAAATCAGATAAAATTGAAGCAACTAAAGCATTAACAGGTTCATTAACTGGTATTATGGCTTTTGTTGCTGTGAAACAATACGTACTAGATAAGGGTATAGACTCTATAATGGATGAGTTTTTCGGAGAGCTTGACAAGGAAGACGAAGACGAAGAAAAAGGGGTTTTATCATTTTTAGCTGAAGGTTTATCTGAACTGTTTATGGGTGGATTACCTGATGATATTATGTGGGCAGCTAAAGAGGGAGTAAATTATATCTCTGATAAAGTATCAGAAGACGAAGTGTTTAAAATTTACAGCAGCAAAGTAGGAGTAATAGGGTTGGGTACATCTTACGTTAAAGATATTGCAGATGATATAGATATATTATTTGGAAATAACGAGTATAAAGAAGACGGAAGAACTTATGAAATAGATTACAGTTCGTCTATGAAAAAAGCAGCAGTAGCAGACTTAGTAGGAGTACTTACTCAATGGGGTAACACGAAAAGAGTAGGAGAGAAAACTAAAAGAGCAATAAAAAAGAGAGAAAAATAAAATAACTATCTTAGGTATTCTTAATAAAGAAAAATGGCAGGAACTCAAAACGTACAAGGAATAAACGCAATAGCAATAGCGAGAGGAAAAGAAGAGCCGTCTAACAGGAATGTTTTATGGCTTGACGAAAACATCACAGGATCTTTTTATAAAATCATTAAATGTTTTAATTTAGAATCAGGTAAATGGGAGTTACTTTCTCGTTCTAATCTAGAATTGTTATCTGACCTTAAAACAGTAGATGGTAAAGGCTCTGGATTGGATGCGGATACAATACAAGGTTTAACTCCTGAAGAGTTATTAGGAGATAACGCTATACCTAATTTATCTACAGGTCAAATTATTGCTGGGCAGGCTGACACAATTGGTGTAGCGAAAACAGTTGGCGGTGTGGTAACAATGGATGCAGATGGTAATTTCGCTTACACACCTAACTCTATCTCTCATACAGGTTTATCGGATATAGGTACTAATACACACGCTCAGATAGACACTCATATATCTAATGCGTCTAACCCTCATTCGGTAACAGCTTCACAAGTAGGTAACACTTTACCTCAATGGAACGCTAATAGTATAGAGGGTAATTTAACAAACTTAGGAACATTAGGGGTAGGTCAAGATGGGTATTCTATAACATGGGATAATGCAACATCTAGATTTATAACTACGAGTGTAGATTCTATTTATAATAGTGACGGAGAGTTGTCAGGAAATAGAATTATTAGTGGAGGTGGAACAAAAAGCTTGTCTTTAGGAGATAATGTCTTAAATGAAAACCTTGGCTATATTAAAACTAATTCAACTCAAGGATTAGAGCAGTTTTCAAGTGTATTTCCGATTACAAGTGCAGGTTTAGAGGTAATTAAAAATCCTGCTAACTTTATAGCAAATGTAAAGTCAAGTGCAACTGATTATTCTCAATTTAGATTACAAAGTGATGAATTTATAGTAAATAGTTTTTTAGGTACTAATAACTATATGCACTCAAGTACTCCTGCTTTAAGTAGTACAATTATATCTGATGGAGGAGCAGGAACAAATTCAAGACTTTTGCTGTATGGCTCAGGTAGAGTTGATTTAGGTACAACAGGCTCAGTTGGAGCTTATATTACCTTAGATACTTCAAACACTTTTACAGATAGAAATACAACTCCAAAAGGACTTGAATATACTTTGGACTATTCTGCTAATTTTACAAACCGTTCTTTAGTTGATAAAGAATATGTTGATAATAATGCAGGAGGTGATTCAATCTATACGGCTGATGGTACATTGACAGGGAATAGAACGGTTGATTTAGACGGGAATGATTTAAGTTTTGAAGGAAATTCGGGGTTAAATATTGATAATACAGCAGTAAACAACAATAAAGCTTTACTATCTCTTTCTAAGGGAATGAGTAATTCTGAAACACGTTCAACATTTATAGAGGGTATTCAAAACGGTTCAACAAATAATTATTGGAAAATATACCAAAAAGGAAGTTCAAACTTTATGAACAACAACGGTATTGGGTTTTATAGAAATAATACCGCTAGTCAAGGAACTGAATACGGAATGACGGGAATAAGTGCGATTAATAGTGCTTTATATATTGCTAACTATACAGATTCAACACCTCGTATGACGCTATATGGTGGAACTACTAATGTTACGGGTAACGGATATTTGAAGTTTTGGGACTACAACGCATCGACTCAAAGAATACAAATAGCAAGAAGTGGAACGAATTTTATTAATCCCGACACGAGAACGGGTGGAGTTGCAGGGTTGATTGTAATGGGCGACACTTATGTAGGAACTGAAAAAATAAGCCTACAAGGTTCAACACTAATCAAAGGAAACGGAACTTCAACGGGTTCAACTTTAGCTTTATATAACAACGATACAACACCCGTTAAGACTTGGGATTTCTTGGATAATGGGAATGTAAATTTAGGGGTTGATAGTACGGTTGATTTAGATAGTAATAAATTAACTTTTGACGCGGGAAATTCTACAGATGGCGGTGTTGTTGTTGATGGTTCAAATTACACAGGGAATCAAGACCCTGTTTTTACTGTTTTAGGTCAGGTAAATAGTAGTTTTCGGATAAACGAAAAAGGTTTTATCACTAACAGCGAAATAGAAGATAATAACATTTTAAAATTAGAAACTTCTAATAATTCATTCAATTTAATTCACGAAGCTGGGATATTTAGTTCCAAAGCTTCGAGCTTCAAATTTATACACCCAACATTTACCACGAATTATGTAGAAATAGACGCAAGTAGAACACGTATGAAATTCTTTTTTTTAGGGAATGCCGTACACGATATAATGGCGGAATTTGATACTAACTTCTACCAAAGTGGTTTTTCCTCAAATAAATGGATTTCTTTTGGTTCTTCTTCAAGAATTTCAACCGAAGATATATCCTTACAAGGCGATACATTAATTGATGGCTCGTTGGATATGAACAACAACCGTATAACAAACACGATTGTTAATCCATCAGTTCAAGAAACAACTTCAACGGCAACTTTTACAATAAACGTAGATGAAGAAACAACGGGAGTTTTGACGGCTATTGCATTAGCTACGACAATAGCAAGTCCAACGGGAACACCCGTACAAAGTCAGAATTTAATATTTAGGTTTAAAGACAATGGTACTGCAAGAGCATTAACTTGGAACGCAATATTTAGAGCAATAGGAATAACTTTACCAACAACAACAACTGCAAACAAATTACTTTACGTAGGTTGTAAATACAATTCAACAGACACTAAATGGGATGTTGTTTCAGTACAAGAAGAAGCATAAAAAGTGGTAATAATAACTATTAAAAATTAAAAAAAAGTGATAACAATAATTAGTAAAATAGAGTTAGAGGGTGAGGACAACCTTAAATCATCAGATGTAGGATATACATCTGATGTTGATGTTATAAATGAAATAAACGAAGCCTATGACGCTTCATTAGGGTTGTTTTTAGGAGAAAATAGAACTAAACTTGAGTTAAACCTTGTAAGTGTAAGTTCTTTCTTTTCTGAAACTCCTTATGTAAACGAGGCAAGAACTCAGGTTGAAAACACAGAAGGCTTAGTTTTAATTGAGATAACTAACATAAATCAATTATAATGTCTGTACCTATTAAAGGAAATACTACAAGTAATAATTCAACTCCAGGTGGTAGTTTTAGAAATCAAGCACACACCCAAAATACGGGTAGTGGCGGATTAATAGTTGCTCAATTTTGTATGAGTAATAGTGTATCCTATTCAAGTGCTACTTATGGAGGATTTGCAATGACTCAGTTATATCAAATTAACAGAAGCGGATTAGGTCAAAGAATGGCTTTTTTTTATTTAGAAAATCCACCAACAGGAAGTAATACTTTAAGAGTTAATTTCAGTGGTTCACAATGGAATCCACTTAGTACGCACATAAGAAGCTTTACAAACTCAGGAGGTATTGGTAACTCATTAAGATCAGGAGGTTCTGCAACACCACATAACGCAAGTTTAACGGTTTCTGATGATAGCTTGATAATGATGACTTCATGTAGTATTAACGCTATTACAAGCCAACAAATACCAACAGGAACAAATCAATCATACAGCCAACATAACACCAATAGACAAGTTGCTACAGGTGCTATTTCATCAAATGCTGGTCATAGTGCAGGTAGTATTGCATTAAGAGCCACATCGACATTTGGTAATATATCATTAGATAGAACAGAAATATTAGGTGTATCTTCGCCAGTTAGTACGGGTAACGGAGATTTTTTCTTAGTGATGTAAAAATAATTTTAATATATTTATAAAATGGAAAGTACAAATTCAATTTATTACAAAGTAACAGGGAGTTTAACAAGCGACTTCGGAGAAACAATTACAAACCCTATTGTTAAAATAGATGTAAGTTCAACAGGTGCAGAAAGTGATGGTTTACTGAAGTGCGAATACAAAGTTTATTTTTCTGAACAAAGTTATTTAGATGGAAAATATTTTTTTAAATCATGGGATTTGGAAGAAAATAAAAGAATTGTAAACTTTAATTATCCAGTTATTGATGTTCCAACATGGGGATTTATGACGTATAAAGAATTACAGCGAAAAATAATTGCCGATCAATTTGGATGGACAATTGAAAACGTTGTTTTAGTAGAAGAAGCTTAATGTTAGGGTTTTTATTATTAATAATAGCACTAGTGTTATCAGTCATCCTGTTTCCTTTAGGTTGGTTGTATTCTTTATTTACTTTTAAATTAAGCATAAGAAGGTTAGGTAGTTATTTTAAAGCTATAGCTATATCCATAGATCAATTAGGAAATGTGGTAATGTCTAACCTTTTAGATGACACACTTATAAAAAAACATGGTTATAAGTTTGGAAATCCTGATGAAACTATTAGTATGGTGTTAGGGATAAACAAAAAGGATAAATCTTTAACTAAGTGGGGTGTTAGATTAGCAAACATCTTAAACAAGATAGAAGATAATCACGTAGAAAAAGCTATAGAGAAAAGATAATTTTATCTTGCTATATAATGTTTTTAGTTATAACTTAGATTAATTAATAATTAAAACTATATTTTATGTTAAGTAAAGAAGAAGTTAAAAACTTAGAAGCTATTTTCTCATTAGCTAGGATTCAAATCACCAACACTAGACCAGATCATAAAAACGATCTTATTCAATTGTTAAACTTTGAAACATCAATTTTGGAAAAGTTATCCGAAAAAGAACAAAAAGAAGATTCAGAACCATTAGAATACTAAAAAAAAGGAGAGCTTAGGTTCTCCTTTTTTTTGACATATTTTTCTTAAAATAATTTTTAACAGTAAAAATAACTTCGTTCAAAGATATTTTTTAACAGTGTTGATTTTTTTATTTATATTACGTTTAATATAAAAATACTATATTTATGACTGATATAACTATAAAAAAAAGCATAATGGATAACTCTATTTTTGGAATAATTTTTAATTCTATAGGATCTCTTTTTGGGTGGATAGTGATAGGAGAAAGTGTAGACTCTATAAGAGATAGTGTTCCAAGTCTAGATTATATTAAAATAATTGTAACTAATGCTTCTGAATCAGGAATAGATGTAACAAGCAAAGTAGCTGTTTTATCTCTAACAATTATGTCTTTAATTACATCTTCAATAACTATAGGTCAGTTTATTTATAAAGTATATAGTAATAAAAAAAAGTAACTAATTTATGTTATCTTTCGTTTAAAAACGATGAGAAATTTATATGTAAGAATTTGTAAAGTTTTAGCTGGGGTAATTTTATTTGCTTTGGCTATTTTAGCTTTTTACCTTAACGTAAATGTTTTAATTGATTTTTTTAAAAATGTAAAATAAAAAACTTAGTTGTATGGCAAGAAAGATAACAGAGAATTTTTCAGATGTAGAAGTGCTACCGAAAGAATATCATGGTAGAAAGTGGGAGATTTTTATAGATAAAAGAATAGTAGAAATAGCTCAAGAGCTTAGAAATGTATTTGGAGCTATTACTATTAATGATAAATCGATAGGGGGTAGCTATAACCTTTCAGGATGGAGACCATTTGATTGTAAGATAGGAGCTAAACATTCTTCTCATAAATTTGGAAGAGGATTAGATTTAAAGTTTAATACTAAAGGAGTAGATCCTATTTTAGTTCAGGATTATATTTTAAAAAATCAGGAACGGTTTATGAAGTTAGGATTAACAAGATTAGAGAATGCAGAAATAACTAAAACTTGGTTGCATATAGATTGTAGCTCAACAGGTTTAGATAAGGTATACGTTTTTAACCCGTAGATATGAATAAGTTTGTAAAGTTTTTAGGAAAAGCCAAAGGAGTGATTACTTCTAAGGGAGGAGATGTAGCTCAATTAGCGATTGCAGCAGCTACGGGAGATTTTAAAGGTGCTTTAAAGGAGGTTGGTGATATTTTAGGTGCTGACTTAACCGATGAGGGTAAAGCTCTTTCAGAAGAGTTTAAAATCAGTATTAAGGAGTTTGAGCTGGAACACGCTAAGATTGAAATGGCTGATAGAGACTCAGCTAGAGAAATGCAATCAGAAGCATTAAATCAAAATGATTTATTTTCTAAGCGTTTTATATACTACTTAGCTGCTTTTTGGAGTGTAGTAGGTGCTGCTTTTGTGTTACTAGTATTCTTTGTTGATATACCTGAAAAGAATCTTAGGTTAGTTGATACCCTTGAAGGGTTTGTGTTGAGTGGTGTTGTATCTACGATTATAGCTTTCTTTTATGGAGGGATGAACAATAAAGACTAATCATCCCCAAATATTTTATTAATACCTCAAATAGTTATTCTGTTTGAGGTATTTTTTTGTTCATCTGTTAGGTTGAACTTCCTGATCTGGTCAAGTGTTCCGAACTCGTAAATTTGGTGGCAGGGTAAGCAAATAATCTTAAAGTTATCAGGATCTAATCTTAACTTAGGTTCTTTACTCTTAGGGATGATATGAGAAAAGTAAGCAGGATTAGGATCATCTCCTAAATCTTTATCACAGTTCTGGCAATAATGCTTTTTCTTTTCACTCCATAATTTAAGATGTAATTCTCTTTCCCCTGTAGGTTTTTTCTTTTTATATTTTATTCTACCCATAGTGACACATTTAGTACATATTTCTCTTATGATCAGGATTAGACTTAAACTCTACCTCTGATAACACCTCTTCTACTTTTATGGTGTTAAGGAGTAAGTGTTTAAATCCATCATCTTCTTCCTTTACAGCTGTTGTAAATGTGTCGCACCGAGAAACTATGGTGTACTTAAAACCTTTATGAATAAACCTTCCGTATAATGGTACTCTTTGTACTTCCATTTTTTTTATTTGAATAAATGTGTAATCTTCGCTACTTGTCCGTACTCTTTAGAATGAATAAACCCCTCGACTGCTTTAGGTGCGTGTTGATATTGATTTCTATGATGCCATGAATCTGTTCCACTAGGCGACCTTAAGTACTCAACTGTAATGCCTGGGTAATCTGAAGATGTTAAGAATTTATACTTTTTGTTGTGATGTATATGGTGCAAGTAAATGTATCTGTATGTAGCTTTAGACCAATCCTCAGACTCTACAGCCATAGTTAAAGGTAATGTATCCATCTTCCCTCCATCACCGTGGCTTGTACCTATTAAAGAGCATCCGTACATAAAATATTTTCTATGAGCAATACTTACATCCCAAGTTATATTTTTACTTTTTCTAAACCAACAGAAAATAGAGTCAGCCAACATAAATCCTGACATATAATCATGGTTACTAGGATTGTGAACTATATGAACATCAGCAATCTGCATTAAAGAGCTAATTATTTCAATATACATATCCCTAGCTATGGTATAATTAGAGTGCCACATTCTGTCTGTGTCCTGCGGAGTACCTGAAGTAGTAGTTGATTTAGTGTTGTCTGTATGAAGAACATCGTTACCTATTACAAATAATATTTTATCGATATTGAATCCTTTTGATTTATCTAAGATACCTTGTACACCTTCTAATCCTCTTTGTACTGCTATTTCTGTATTGTACTGTTGACCTGATTCTGTTGCTTCTGCTAACTTACCTATATGTAAATCTGCTATATCTATTATTAGTAGATGACCTTCTTTGTTGTCCTTTCGTTTTATTTTACTAAATGTGGGACTATGCTTTTTTAGTTTACTAACGAATGAATCTCTCATATCGTCAAAACTAACTACTGTTTGTTTATTATTAATCTTTACTGAAACTTCCGAGCTTTTAATCCAAGCTGTAGACCAAGGCTGATCTTCGGGTACATTGAAATCCTTTAAAGTGTCTTCCACTATTGTGTTACCATTAAAAGGAGTGCCGTACTCTTGGAACTTTCTTCTAATATATCGAGAAGCAAATTCTACTCCTTTTTCTTTTTTAAGCCATTTTTGAATTTTAATTGAGTTATAACCTTGATTCTTTAGTTCTAGTAATTCAGGGTAGTAGTCTTTGAATACAGCCATTTAAGCTTATAGTTTTAGTTTTCTACACTAATATAACAATAAATGTGCAACCCTATAAAAGATTGCACATTTTGTATTATTTATAATTCTTAATATTAACTCTAAACGTACTTTTATATTCTTCTTTTTTAGCGTCCCAGAATTTTTTACTTAAGACTCTACCATTACTACCTTCATCTCCAAACTCTATCGTTGAGTCGTATCTAGTAGAAGATAGTAGCTTGTTTTTAATACCATCTTGCTCTGCTTTAAGATCTTTTATAGTATCATTGATAACTTTGTATCTAACAGCTTTATCCCATTCATCTTGAGTACCTAACCTAGAAGCATCTTCTAAAGTCTCTTTATATCTAGATGTATACCATTCTTTATAAGATTCATTTGCTGAAGGTTCAGGTTCTAATTCGTAAATCTTACGATCGAGTTCTGAAATTAATAGTTTTAAATCTTCTCCTTGGTCTGAATTTTGTTGAGCTGATGACATTGAAGCTAATTTATCTTCTAATGGTTTTAACTCAGCGTAAATAGGTCGAGCCTCTTGTACACGTTTCCAAAAATCATAAGACTTAACAATTAAATCTTGACAAATATCAAAGTCCATTTCAAAAGGAGTAACCTTAGAATCAAACCCTCCCGTTAAACTAGCAATTTCCGCATAAGTAGTATTTGTAACTAGCATTTGTTGATGAAGCTGAAATACGTATCTGACTGGTATACCTCCGTTATATTTCTGAGCAGCAAAATAACTTATGTTCTTAACTTCTATGGAAAAGTCAAAGTTTATAACTTCTCCTGTAAAGGGGCTTTTCTGACCTCCTAAGGCAAGATAATCTAAAGAAGCTGATAAGTGTGGATAATCTAAATTAATTGCGTAACAAGGTATCTCTGCCTTTTGTCTTACTTTCTTACCTGAAGACCAAATCTCTGCCCATCCATCATCTGTACCATCGTTAAAATCCCATAAGTCAGCGATACCAGATTCAAAGTGAGAGCCTGCTGTCATAAACTTGGAATATACTTTAGGTGTACTCATTCCTATTTTTTCCCAAAACATCTTAACAGGGTCTCCATATTCATCATGGTCTGTTAATGTAGCTATACTGGAAGCTCCTATTGTATAATATCTAAATGTATACCAATCTTCATTATTAGCTCCTGATTTTGTAAACTGAGGAATAAAGAATCCCCATACGCCTTCCTTAATAGGTTTAGCATATTTTTTGTATTCTTCTAAATGTGCGATTTCTGGTGGTAACTCGTAAGTTCCAATATCTTTTTTATTAAGATCGAAATCTAATGGTTTTAGCTTCTTCATAATATTGTTAAAAAATAGGGGCATCGACCACCTCCCCTGTGTATAATAAAAAGTCTTCTTTAATTGTAATTTATTTAAAAAGGCAAATCGTCCTCTTCTTCTTCTTCTTCTTGAGAAGCTACTACTGGTGCAACAAAAGGCTCAGGAGTATAAGTTCCTTCCATTTGTGCGTCCATACTTTCAGCTACACCACCATCTAATACGTTGGTAGATAGAGGTTTTAAACTAGCGCACATTTCCATCAACTTAACATTTAAGTCAAAGAAATCTCTTTCAATTGTACCATTCTTCTTTTTAGTAACTTCAATAAGCTCTTTCTGCTCATCCATACTTAAAGCCCATCTAGGTTTCTTATCTCCGTTTACATCTAAGTAAACAGCAGGATAATCTTTCCCCTCGTAAGTTCTAGTAGCTAAAGAAATACTAATCATACCTAATTCAGGTACAGAACATAATGTGTTCATAATACTTCTACAAGTCATACTTAAAGAAGATTCAATCACATAGTCTACTCCTTGATCAGCAATAGTTAGATTCATTCTTTTAGTAGTAACACCATCATAAGTGTTGTCTTGAAAAGAAATAGATTTGAAGTACCCACTTACAAATGTTTCTTCTTGTGTGCAAACGTACTTACCTGTACTTGCATCTTTCGTGTAAATTTTAAACACTGGTTTATCCTTAGTGTTTAATTTTAAATACGTCCTTGGATTGTTATCTCTTCCTAGTCCCATAATATATAATTGTTTATTGATTACTTAATTAAAATGGAGGTGCGTCTTCAGTGCTTTCTTCTTCTAAATGTGCGTCCTCCTCTGTTGTTCTTGATCTTTTAAAAACTGAGCCTTTATTAAAGTCATGATACTCTTGAGATGAATTATTATCCTCTGGTTCTTCGTTGTTATCTTCGTAAACTTGTTCTTGGATTGTTGGTTCAATTACTTCTATAGATTGCTCACCTAAGATAGTCTTTTTGAACCATCCTCGCAAGGGAGATTCGTTTTTTGAGTCATAAAAACTAAAGAAATCTCTATATTTCCCTCTACCCATGTTTAAGAGTACAGGATTAGCTAAAGTTGTTTCCATTCCCCCAGTGTGTTTAGATTTAACTTTTTTAACTGCTATCTGAGTTTGGTTTCTTAATTCTTCTACAAACTTATATCTGTGTACTAATAGTAAATGTGTCGCTTTGTTCTCCCAAACTACTCCATCTGCTAAATCTGCTGCATTTAAAGGAGCTGGATTATCTTTTAAATCTCCTGACTGATGAACTCTCCTAGCTGACTCCGTATTAGAGTGCATACCAACGTAAAGAGACATATCTTTAGCTTTACACCATTTTTGTAATCTAGTCGTCACCTGAAGCGTATATTGGTAAGTATTAAGCTTACGATCTACTTCTGTATAGTCTAGTTTTAAAGCATTCCATGGGTCTATAAAAAGTATATCAAACTTACCTTTTTGCTTCTCTATTTTATCAGCCATATTAATAACATCTAAATACGACAGCATATCTTCAGTCTCTATAAAGGCAAATTGCTTATCTAGGTAAGCTAAACCTAAATCTCTGTGTGCTTTAGGTATGTCTTTTACTCTCTCTCCGTATAAAAACTCAAGTATAAAAACTTTTAATTCCCAAGCTGGGTTTTCAGTAGAATATATTATTACTTTTTTACCATGCAATGCGTTAGCTAGTGCAAACAAAAAACAAGCAATAGTTGTCTTACCTAAACCTGCTGTTCCTCCTATAATATCAAAAGCTTGAGGTTTAAATCTATAATGGTTATCTAAGTCATCATATCCCGTTGATAAACCCATAGGTATTTTACCCGTTGCAAAATCATCAATAAAAGAGTTAACGTCTGATCCTACTAAAAACTCATGTGTATCATTAAACTCTACGGGTTCATCTACTCTTTTAAATTTAGACTCTGGTTTTCTACCGTAATTTAATTCTGAAAGCTCTCTAGCTGCTTGCTTAAAATCTCCACCACATTCTAATATTGTGTAGATAGAAAAAGGATTGTAAGATTTATCTGAGTCAAAAATACTTGATGTACTAAACACTCTCAATAAATTATACTTAGTATCAAAGTTACCTGAAACAGGAGATTTACTTCCTGGTCTTTTAACTGGGTACTTACTTCCTTGTTGTGTTTTTATAGTCCACCCATGTTTAGTCATTACCGACTGCCAATCCCCCCTAGAATTAAAATCCTCCCAAGGTGTTAATCCTGAAGAAGCATAAGAAACTTGAGGGTTTTCCATAAAAACAGGAGGCATAGTATCATCAAACATTCTACAGCAAGAAAATATAGTATCTCTTTCTGCTTTTGTAATAGTAGGTATTTCAGATAATGATCCTTGTATTATATTATACCCCTCAGTTGGTACTGTTACGATATACCCAGACTCTCCTCTAGTTTCTAGTAATACAACTTTCTTCTCTCCTTCTTTTTGTTCCTTTTTAGTAGCATCTCTAGAGGCTAGTTTTACATTACCACATATCTTCTCACATTTATAAATAAGATGATATCCTCCGTTTATAGTTTCTGCTACCGTAAGTTTTTTATATAAACCTTTAGAGAATAATTCCATCTTAGATTTAAGCTGATCTATTAGATGACCTTCTTCTTCTATGTATATCTCATTCTTTTGATCTACGTCTATAACTTCTAAGTTTCCACTAACTTCTCCGCATACTAATCCTAAAGATTCGAATAGATGTGCATTCTCCTCTATATTTATAAAGTCTTTTTGATATCTCTTCCAAGAGTTAATATTAGGTCGTTTATCTTTTTTAAGGGGAACAATAGAAAGTTTTTTAGCTATAAATCCTTTAAGTATTTTTTTATCTATCATATTTTCTAATTGTGCAATGATTAAAAAAGAGGCAATCTTAAGATTAACCTCCTTTAGTATTCTCCGACTGCTAATCTAAATCAAATAATTGTATATACAAAGATAAATTAGAATTAAAATAATTTATCTGCTTCTTTTTTTAAAAAATCTAGTTCTGATACATCGATTTCTTCTTCCTTATTTAATTTATCTACCAACCCTGTCATCAGGGCGCACATTTTTATATACTCAATAGAAAGGGTTCTTACTTCCTCTACGTATCTTAATCTAAACTCTGCGTTGGTTTTATACTTCTTGTATTCTGTAGGGTCTGTAGGAGTAAATGTGCTATTCTCTACAACTCCTAAAGTTTTAAGCTTTTTCTCTGTTTGGTCTACCAGGTAGTCAGATCCTTTCTTAATCTTTTTTAACGTGTTCATATTTTATATTCGTTAAGTTGTGTTAAATTTCTAACAGTATTGTAACTGCCATTCTCGTACCTCGAACGTGCGCACAAGCGCAGTTACAAGGGTGTTATAGCCAATTAGCCTTGTTCGTAATCGCAACTTGTGAACTCATCTAAAATGGTATCATAAATAATTACATAATCAGCAGTAGTACTTCGGTTGCAACTTTCGTTTGCATCATTAAAATCGTAACCAAAAAAGAAAACTATTTTTTTAGTATCATAATCACATTCTTCAGGCATTATTTCAAAGTCCTTGTGTGCGTGTTGTTTAAATTGCAATATTCTTTCAAAGTGGTCTGCTTGTATTCTTTCTGCAATTAATATTTCTTCTTGTTCATTGTATAGGTCTAAAAATAGTTTCCCAAAATCAATGTAATTATTTATTTGTGCTTCCATAATGGTCTGCGTTTATTTAAATAACTGGCTATAACAACGTGTATAGTTAAAAAGCCAATTAAGGTTAGTAATTATTTTAAAGTTGGTTGCTATGGCTTTCAAACCATACACAAACCGTTATAAATCATTTAAAATTTGTTTAGTAGTTGGCTTTTTCTGCTTTGAACAGTACTCCCTCTTATTACATACTGGGCACTTTTTTCCACCTTCAGCGATTTCGCAATCACAAGTAGTACACCAGTGTTGCTTGCGTTTATACTTCCCTTTCATCTATTCAAATTTTAAACAATTCATAACATCAATTTAAAAACAATTAAAACAGTTTTAACTTGTAGCATTAGCATTAATACTAAACTTTTATTTTAAATAAATACTCTTGGGTATCATCCTTAAATATTTTCAATGTATATCCTCCTATTTTTATCTCTTTGGAAAAGTCACTCTCTTTGGATACATAAAAAGTATCGGTAATAAGTAGGTATAAATCTTTTCCTACAAAAACTTCTGCTTTTTTCTTATACTTTATCTTGTCTAATTCTTTTACAATAGATATTAATATCTCCTTCATTCTGTTTAGTTTTATTCATTAACAATCCGTACTAATGCTAACTAGTATTAATAACAACTAACGCAGTTATTACACTTATCATTATAAACAATTAAATATTATTACGCTTTTCTGCATTTTGAGCAATTACATATAAACTTTCTAAATCTACCGCAACCCTTTGCGTATATATACCCTTCTTTTATTAACTCATCATAATCCCCGTTAACCTTCCATTTTTCAAGTGTTTTAGGGTTGGTTATACGTAAAGTAACCACACAAGGCTTTTCCCATTGTTCCATAATATTTAACTACTTATAACAGGATATTATTTTATGAATAACAAACCCCTTCTCTGATTGTTTTTTGCGAAACTTACTATAAGCAGCCTCCTTTGTTCCTGCTTTTATCTTGTCTTTAAGCGTGTAGATTAAATACGGTACAGTTTGATTAGTTTTATCTTTAACAGATGCTTTAAATATAAATTCATACATATTCTAAAAGTTTATAACACAGTATAAAAACTATTGTATTTGCTTTTTACAATCCATACATTTATTATAGTCTAATTCTATTCTTGCTCTTTCGTGTCTTAATAGTTCACAATCACATTTTATAATATCATCTGAAACAACATTATTTTTAACGTGTTCAACAACTATATCAATCGCAACACCTATATCTCTAGGTTTTAACATTGGTTCTGAGTCTTCTCCTCTTCTCCATCTGTTGTGAGTTTCTAATATTCCGATTGCTTGTTTTATGTCCATAATTAATTACTTACCTAAAACTTGTTTATTGATAAACTCTTTTAGTTCTGATGTCGCACAATTAGTCATAAAATCTGCTAAGTCAGGATACTTACCTTCAGGATCGTAATTCTTAAGCTTACCTACAAGAGTAATCCTAGTAACACCCATCTTTTTTAAAGACTCAGACATTTTCTTTAATCCGTCAACACTTCTATCGTCAGTTATAAAGTCTAAACTAATAGACTTTACTCCTTTCTTAGCTTTAGCTACAGTGTTAGCTCCTTTCTCTATGATTTCTTTCTTCTCTACTACTTTCTTTTTAGATTTAGCGTTAATTACTTCCTCTTCGGATGCAAAGTTATTGGTGTTAGACACTCCTAGAGATTTTAATGCTCTACCTATAGACGAGGTTTCAGCGTTTTCTAACCAACTTGTTCCGTTTATAGTACCAAAACCTTCTCGTTCACTTGCGTGACCTGTAGCTACTGTTAAACCCTCTTGGTTTATTATTCTACACATAAAGTCTGCCTGGTATTTCTTCTCAGGGGTAAGTGTGTGAGATAATAACTCTGTAATTATACTGTGATTTGGGTAGTCTCTTTTGAATATAATAATTCTTTCTGCTACTGTGTCGTAGTCTTTTAGTCCTTCTTTTTTCATTATTTATGTTTAAATGTATTATTAAAAATTATCCCAACACCAAATTGGCGTTTTATCACCAACATACGAACCGCTTACGTTATATGTAAAATGCTCCATAGAGTCTGTGTAACTCATTTCTAACATAAGAATATCTAAGCATTTAGAAACAGAGTATATTAACCTCATTTCTGTTTCGTCTACACCTATTATCGCATCGTCAAACCCATCAGCTTTTAAGAACTGTTCTTCATGGTAATGTTCGATTATATCGTTTATCATTTAGTTTATTTACCTTTTAAATATATAGTATACAGTATTTCTGTAATCACCCATGTTACAAATATTAAAACAACAACATCCATAAGTTATATACGGTATTTTTCTTTAACTGAAATTCTTATTAATTCTGAAACTGAAACTGATTTTTTAGCAGCAATAATTTTTAGTTTATTAATAATTTCTTTTTCTACTCTGAATAAATATCTGGTATCTTTCTTAGCCATTTTGTAATTTTTTAACTTGTTCAGGAGTTGCCCTGTAAACATCTCCACTTTTTAGTTGTTTAATAAATGACCTTAAATCTAAAAGATCTTGTATTTCTAATGATGCCATTTCCGAGAATATATCTTGATATACTTCTTGGATTCCAACAATTAAGTTTATGTCAGATTCTTTTTTACATAACTCATCCTCTACAGGAACTACTTTTTTCTCTAAAGCTTCAAAGAATCTATTGCCATGGAATTTAATTTCTTTAGACCATAAGGCTGTGTCTTTTAAATCTTCTACGTTTTCTAGTAATATTATACCATTACACATAAAAGATGTAGCTAACGACTTGTAATTATCTATTTTATTCATTTCTTTAAAATTAAGAATTAATAACTACTACCATACCTATTCATACCGCCTAAATTAGGTGATGAAATTTTGTTTTCCATGACTGTACCGCATTTTGGACACTTCACTTCCGCTTGGTAGTTCTTTACTAATACGTCTTTTAATTCTTCTTTACATTTTGGGCATTTTTTATCAAAAAAAGGCATTGGCTATAAGTATTTAATGTTAATAATAATATCATGAGGAGCGAAATCTTTACCTCCAAAATAAGGAAATAAATTCACCCCAAAAAGGTATTTCTTTTCTGTAGTTAACTTTATAGATGACCTCACATTTATGTTAATAGACTGTATGTGGGATACGCTTCTTTTGCCTTTCTCGTATTCATAAAGAAATAAATCAATCTTATCAGAATAAGGATTATACTTCCAACCTATACGAGAACTGTTATAATGTATAAAAATAGAGCCGAAACCAAATAATTTATTAATTTGTTCTGACAATTGAATACCACCATTGTATCTACAGCTATCATTAAATAAAACAGAAACTTTTTGTTCTTTTTTATTTATGAAAAACTTTAATCTATAACCCGAATAGTGATTACCTTTTTTAATTTTAAAATCTCCTGATCTTAATTTAAACATCCAAAACAAAAAAGGAGATAAAATCATTACTAATACCGCAATAGAGAAAAACAATACAAAATACCATATTGTTATTTCTTCAAGTATTTCTGACGGTTTAATATAAGACAAAATTATAAACCCCATACCTATTGCTATTAAGGAGTATATTGCTATTGTTTTTTTCATATTTATTTTTTTTAGTAAATACAAACTTAAATATAATATTTGTATTGACAAAGTGTTAATTATAATCTTCCATGTCATCTATTAGTTCATTTACTAAGATATCAAGCATAACCTCAATATTTACTGAATTAAAGCCGAATGATTCTCCATCGTAAAAAACTTCAAAAGTGACATAATTATTACCTAGTTCAAATTTAGATCTTTCTTCCATTTATAGAATTTCCTTTTAATTTACGGATATTTTTGTTTACATTTTTAAGTTTTAACAAATTATCGTCTGTTGGATTTTCTAAATGTACTGAACTATACTCTTCTAGTTTTTGTTTTAATTGTCTCATTTGCTCCTCCCTAGTTATAACGCAATTAAGATAGTCTCTTATCGCTTTTAAAGAACCTACTCCTGATAAAGAGAACTTCTTACCAGGAATAAGTCCTCTTCTGTCATAAGACTCCCCTATTAAGAAAGTAATTATATCGTAAGATTCGTTACAAGTTATAACTGCGTTTCCTTCTTCATCTAATATAAGTGTCCTATCCATAGTTATTTATTATAAGCCTTAATATACCACTCGCCTTTTAGTTTTCTTCTCTTAAGAACCCCCCCTTGAGCTTGTCTTTTTACTGTTGATAATTTCTTACCGAAAACTTCAGCGTAATCTTCTATAGGATAGTAAATCCCATCTGGGAACGTAACTCTATCTAGCATATTTTTGTTCTTTTCTTTTTTCTTGACTTAATGATATTTTACCATACAATTCAGGTGATAACTTCATAACCGCCACCTTTAAGCTATATACATCTAAGTATTCAAAAAACATATTATTTAGAGCAGACCATGTTACCCCTCCTTCTATAACTTTGTCTATAGTTTCTTTATCCTGATTATAAACCTTACTAGCTAAAGATGACCTGTGCCTTTTAACCATACTATACATATTAGGGTGTGATTTTTTTAATCTATACTTAAAAGAATCACAATTAGAATATTGAAAGTATTTATCATTTAAATCAGAGTATGAAAAACCTGATGATATATCATCCATCATTTCCTCTATGTTTTTATCAATTTTACTATCAAATCTTGTTTTAACTTGTTGAGATTTACTAACTATTAATACATCTTTTACTTTAATACTACTTAAATCTTCTCCTGTTATTTTTTCTTTTATTTCTAAAAAATGATTGGTAAGCGATTTACCATTTAACATTCTAGAATCCATCATGTGTAATCCAGATACATAGCCTCTTAAATAGTGTAGGTAAGTGGTTCTATGTTTTTTAGTTAACTGTAAAGCTTTTGTAAAGTAAATAGAGTTTTTTGGGTTTTTGCTTTGATCTATAACTAAATAAAAAAACACAACCATTGGAATTATATCTTCTGACTTTTTTGACCTTGGGATAAGAGTGTTTATTTCAAAATAATCCATTACTGAATTACTTATCAAATGTATTAATGGGTCTTGCTGAAGAGATAATATCTTTGCTTTTTTTAAATCATAACCTTGTTTTAAAAAGTTAACTATAGAGTCTAAATCTTTATCTGAGTAAATTTTTTCTTTGATTTGTTTTTTCATTTTGTATTGGCTAATATGTTTTCAGTTCTTACTGCTATATAATCTACTTTTTCTATTTTAATAGTGTAGATTGCTTGCTCTCTTACGGCAAATGTGTCACCTGGTGCGTATCCTTCTTTAATAAGCTGTCTAGATAAGTGCGTAGACTGTAATATATCCTCTCTCTTCTTTTGTTTTAAATGTTCGGGTATAATTATCGTAGAACTTTGATGAATCTGCTCAACAGGCTTAAAAAGATTCCAATCAAAAGTTGGTATTATTTCTCCATCTACAATCTGACATATAATATTAGAAGTAATAGATCCAACCATATCTCTAGGATAAGAAAGGTGGTATTCATCCTCTCCAGCTAATCTATCTTCGTTAACTGCTAAGTGATGTAAGTAAACCGTACATCCTTCTATTAATTCATCTAATGTCATACCAGCTTTGGTTGCTTTTCTACCTAAAGCTAATGGTTTTTGTATAAGTTTACCTTTAAAAGGAATATACTCATCACCTTCAGGAATATAATCTTTATCTAATCTGTTGTAGATATTACCTAAATCTAAAGTTTTAATTCCATCTGCTGTTTTTATTTCAGTTGTAAGGTTTTGATCTTTTTTAATCTCTACCCTCATAAAGTCTTTTATGTATTTCATTTTTTTTTATTTTATATATTTTATGGGTCTTAATTAAATTTTCTAACAGTATTGTAACTGCCATTCTCGTACCTCGAACGTGCGCACAAGCGCAGTTACAAGGGTGTTATAGTTAATTATTCCTCTCTTTGGTAATCGTCAACTTTTAAACTTAAATCACTTCCCTTTTTAATTTGCTTTAGTATCGTTGTAATTTCATAAAGAAGCTCTTGCCCTTTATCTGTTAGCTCGTTATTCCTATTTAAGAAGCTTAACCTTTCTTTTTCACTTTCTAATCTTTTATACTTCATTGTTTAAAGTTTATTAATCCAGTCTTTAACTGTTTTAATTAATGTATTTACAAATGGTTTTTCTGTTGGTATTCCATAATCTCGTTCTGGGTAATCCATAACATCAAGACTTAAATCATCTATTAGATTAAATATTTCATCATCTGGTATCTGTTTAAGCTTTGCTTGGTGGTATTTACACATAGCTTCCGCTATACTTGGATGGTTACGGACTAACATGCCTGTGCAATCGTAAAGTATCTGGTCTAACAGTGGCGCTTCATAAAATTCTTTATCTCTCATTTTACTTGGTTTAAATTTTATCTTATTTATAAATTATTAGTTTACTTATTCATAGTATTTTAAACTAACTATAACACAAAAGTAAAAAGCAATAAACAGCTTTTACTTTACTCGTTATGTACAATGTTCACTTAAATTTTCGCATATTAAATCATTCGGCAAGAAGTCTACACAGAAATATGAACTACTAAACGTAATTTTATTGTTTGGTTTTCCGTAAGGATTATTAAACTTTATCCTTTTATCAAACATTAGTAATTGCATTTGTTTATTTGCTTCCATAAAAACTTTTTTTGAGTAAGCGTCATTCAACCACGCATTAGTCATTATTAAAGCAAAAGGTTTATTAAAACTTAACGCTCTTTCAAAGAATTGTCGCTTCCCTTTAAATGGTGGGTTACTTACTATGCAATCCCAATCTTCTTTAGGCTCATAATCAAAAAAGTTTTGCCCAGTGCTTATATGAGAATGTATTACTTTATTAGTCTTACTTATCATTTTAACAAATGCAGAATCAGCTTCGTCAAAAGGACACCAAACAACAAAATTACTTGGTATGTATTTTAAAATAGGCTTTACACCATATTTAGGAGTATATGCTTCATCGTTTCCTGTTTTATTATAAAGTATTTTTTGGCTATCAATTTGTTTGTTTTGCCTCATTACGTTATTGTACATTTGTTGGGTTCTGTCTTCATTCATAGTTTATTGCTTTTTAACCGTTCACACAGTACATAACAACATGTATAATCCATTGCTATTTTCTGCTTTTTCAAAGGCTTGTTATTATTAATTTATTTAGTTTTTAATCCGATAATTTCTGTCTGTTAAAACGCAACATATCATACACAAACCGTTAGCATTAATTAGAAAACTTCACAATATAATTTTGTTTGTAAAAAGCTAAATCTCTTGAGTGGTAAAAACCATCAAAGTGATTCATATTTCTACTTCCATCTATATTGTAAAATTTAACTATTCCTGTAAATGTTGATATTACTGCTATCGGTTTATTTTTCTTATTCATATTGTTTATTTTAAAATTAACTAATGCTAACAAAGTATATAAGTAATGGCTAAAGCATACCTAAGAGCTGAACCTTCGGGTCTTTCGGGGTTACTCGTTTGTATGCGGTACTGTTAACCCTTATTCCCGCCACTACTTATATACAAACCATTATGCGTAACTATATTTTGCCACTAATTAGCGTTTAGTGGCTATTTATAGAATTACTAACTTTTACCAAAAAAGTATTCTGTGACACAATTTTTACAACAAAAATGTAGCTCTCGACCGCCGTTATATTCTAAACCTTTGTTATCGGGAATATCATTTTTAATAATAGCATTTTTAAAAGTTACCCACTCTTTTGGGTATTCAAATCCATCGTATGTTTCTTTACTTGAATCTGTTTCTATATTACAGTTATCACAAAAATATCTTTTCATAACTTTTCTATTTCTTGTTTTACTTCACGCCAGTTATTACTGTATTCGTTGGTGGTAATACCTCAATTAATGGTAACTTACTTTTTGTAAATTTTCTGAATCTCTTAAAAGGATATCGTATTCTTTTTTACTTATAGTTATATCGGTACTACAACCAACATCGGTTAAAGTTAATGCTTTACTTCTTATTTTATGAATAGCATCAGTTATAAGTATTTTATCTTTGTTGTTTAATTCCGTAGCATCAAGCATATTCATTGCTTTATTAGCTAATTGTATTATTTCGTCCATTTTTATTAAATTTATTTATTATTAAATCAGCACTAACCTTAACCGCAATACGTTATAAACTACTTAATAATATTCTTTCAGCTACAAACGTGCAGCCTCTTCTAAAACCTATGTACTTTCCTGATGAGAATCTTTTTTCTAATTCTGAAGAATCTTTCTTAAACCCTTCTTCCATCCGAGCAGCTTCATCAACATCTTTTTTAGATGGTAAAAAGTTTATAACATCACCTAAAGCACTATTATTAACTTTCTTTAGTTCTTCTTTCCAACTTTTTGCCCATAAATCAACATTTGTTATTGTGGCTTTGTTATCTGTTGAATTTTTTTCAATAGTTGAAATTAAATCCTGTAAAATTTCTTTAGCTGTCATCTTCATCTCTTTAAATCATTAATAACATTGTTTAGTTGTAACATTATAGGCACATACCAAGTACCTTCTTAATCAAACTTTCTGCGTGTTTTAATGCTTCTGCGTATAATTCTAATTCCTTTTCATCTGAACACCGCAGCATTCTAACTGCAAGTTCTTTTTTGTATTCCAATATGTGCTGTAAACTATCGGTTGTCTTTTCAATATCCATAAATGCTGCTATGTGCAAATCATTAAATGGCTCTATTCTAATCGTTGCCTTTTCAGCAGATTCAGCAGTACGTGCCATAACATTTTGTATAGCACGTTGCTGTAGTGTTTTTAATCTTATATCATACATAATTCAAAGTTTTGTGTTATCAATTTAAGTTAGCGAGGCAACGTGTCATACAATAGCCGTTATAAGTAATAAAAAACTAAAGTTGTTTAAACTTTTGACATTTTTCACATTTATATAAATCAAACCCACCGAATCCACCTGTTTTATCTGGTTGTAACTTATAGCTATGTTTGCAAGTCTGTTGCTTGCAAATTTTCTTTATCCATAAAATTAAATCTCCTATCATAATCCGTTTTTTAAAACTTATAACATTATTTAAAAATCATTAAAACGTTTTTTACATTTAGCATTATAAAAAGACTACTGCACATTTAGGATTAAACAACCTTTAATATCAGGAGGAGTAAAAGAATTAGGTTTAGATATTTTACCATTACTATCCTTTACTACTTTACCATTGTGTAGCTTACTCATATTAGATCGGTGTATCTCGTCCATAATACGCTCTAAGCTATCACCATCTAAACCATGTTTGTACGCTGTCCCTATAACTAAATAAAGCATATCACCGATAGCATCTGCTATTTCTATAGGGTCTTTATCTATACAAGCTAATCTGTATTCATCTATCTCCTCTTGTATCATATCAAACTCTAGTTCGTATTCGGTTATACATCCAAATGTGTCCCTTTTAGATATATTAAAACAGTTGTTAAACTCTTTTCTTTGATTAAACAACTTTTTCATACTTTTCTTTTAATTCGTTCTTAGTTAATTTTTCAATCTTTCCGCTTGGATGTATTATCTCATATACATCTCCTGATTCAATAACTTTTACAACTGAGGGTTTTGTTCTGTAGAATTGTGTTTTCATTTTTCTAAATGTGTTATGTTTATTTTTATCCATTCCTTAATACACGATTCACAACAGGTAAACTTTTTTTCAGGCTTACCACATATCTCACATTTACCAGGGAATAAGCTTAATTGTCTTTTATAAGAATTGTTCGTAGATTTCATCGTTGTAAATCCTATGTACTTTTGATACGTTCATCTTAACAACTCTAGCTATGGTTCTAAAGGATGTTTGAAGCTCAGAATCGTTATCCTTCATTCTGTATATTTGCTTAACTACTTCCATTTCTTTTAGATTAGGTATTAAGTCTTTATCTTTTCTTGTAAATCCGTAAGGAGTCTTACCTGAGTAAACCTTAAGGTTTTGTTTTCTGTGTTGTAATGATTTTTTTACTCTATCTCTAATTGTGTGACGCTCTAACTCTGCAAAAGCTAACATCATAGTCACCATCATTCTTCCTAAAGGCGTAGATGAGTCTAAAGTTTCACCTGACATATCAATCACTGAGAAATCTATATTGTTAGCGTTAAAGTCGTTTAAAACAGTTAACCCATCCACTACTGATCTAGTCATTCTGTCTAATTTGTAAACAACAATGTTATCTATTTCTTTATTGTCTAAACATTTTTTTAAGCGTGAACCTGCTGGTCTATCGAACAATCTAACACCTCCTGATACATTAGAGTCTATGAAAACATCAACTACTTCGTAACCTTTCATATTGCAATAAGTAAGGCATTTTTCAGACTGCATTAATTCTGAGTTTTCCTGATTACCAGTTGAAACTCTTATATATATAGCCGTTTTTTTCATAGTTTTACTAAGTTAAATTATTTATTTTGTATTGACAAGTTTATTTATCAAACCGACACATTAAAACGTGTCATAACGTTCTATAATAGCAATCCTACGGACAGCCTATTATTTCAACGTTATAAATAATTAAATTTTCCAGAATGGTGCTTGAAATGATAATAAGATTCCTTAAGATATTCAACCATCTCATCGTAATTAGTATTGAAGAATATTTTATCTTCCTTATCTATATCATTTCCTAGTTGTGCATTGTGGTCTATAATCCACATTCTTTGCTTTTCGTTATCTGTCATTTTGTAAAATTTAAAAGTTTATAACAATATTTAATAGCAATATTTACTTGGGGCACGGTTTATTTCCTGTCGCTTTTCTATACCGTAATTCTATGCTTAATGTACAATCCACATAGTGCAACATTCCCCCAGTAAATACAGCCTATTACATTTAACATTAGTAACAATTAAAGGCTATCAATAAATATTTCAATCTCATCATAACATATTGTTTTATCTCCTGTGTTTCTGTAATTATAGAAATCAACAAAAGCCTTTAACAGTTCGCTTTGCTTACTAACATCAAATAATTTCAATAACTCTTCAGTACATTGTTCTATTTCGGTATTAGTTAAAATTGTCTTAAATAATATTTCAACTATTTTTTCTTCCATCGTTACTATATTTATTTTTTTACATTATATGCAACTATTTTTCAGTAGATTTTATAGCACTTGATAAGTGTTCAAAATTACCTCCATCGTTGTTTTCTTCACCGTTAACTTTTTCTACGGTATACAACCTATCATTATAATGGTTTTGTTCATAAACCTCTAAATCATCTCCGTTAGAGTTTTTAATACTAATTGTTCTGTACGATACGTTTTTATTCTTTCCCATTGTAATTTAATTTAGTACGCTGTTAAAAGTGGTCGCAGCATATAACACCACCTAAAAATAATTTCGTTCCTCAACTCTTTTTAGCCAAAACGTTAAAAAGGTTTTACAAAATCAACTAAACAGAATTAAAGCGAAGTTCAGCCAAAACGTTTATAATTTTTAATTTTGGCGTTAAAACCGTCACTAATTTATAATATAATTGGGACAAAACATTACTATAAACAGAATACTAATGTTTATAATTTATCCAAAAATATACAAAAGAAGTAAGTTTTTAATTTAACATTTAATCTAAAGTGTCATTTTTTATAATATAATCACACTTTCCTTTTTTTATTCCTTTTTTATAAGGAGTCCAATTCATATAAGAATCCCCAAAAGGTTCAGGTTTTCTAGTGTATCTTAAGCAATTAAATTTTAAGTTACAATTAACTGCTAAACACTTTGCTTCTTTTAGATTTTTCATTTTTTTTATTTTAAATGTGAGAATTTACTTTTTTGTTTAAACTTAACAAAAATTCATAGTTATATTATTTAGATTAATTCATCTATTTAACTGTTGGACAAAAATGTTAGTAGTCTAGGGTGAAACCCTACTTCTAAAACTTAATCCCCAAACAATACTTAGCCAAGAAAGAAGAATATCTAAGATCTAACTTAAATAAGAACTTAGAACAGAAATCCTCTCCTCCTCCATAAATGGAATCAGATATTAATTCTCCTGTATCCTCGCTCCTTTTCAAAAAACAAACCTTGTTATACAATTTCTTGTATATGTTCCCTTTCTTATGAAATATTGTAGGGTCATCGTAAGCTCTTCTAAGCTCCGCTGCTCTCATTTCGTTACCACTGCATACTTTACCAGCTCTTTTTTGGTCAGAGATAATATTTTGCATAGATAACGACTTAAGAGTACGAGAAGCTTCCATAGCTGAACAACCCCATAATTCTGAACACTTTTCTCTTGATGCTGTAACATCCATACTTCTTAAAAAACTCGAATGCGATTTTAATTGTTCCTCATTATTAAGAATCATGGCTTTCATGCCTCTGACTCCTAAAGATTTGAAATATTTCACCTGTTCCTTGCTTGCGTTTTTTAATACTTTGTATTCCTGAGATTTAATATGTTCTTTTAATGATTGAGATCTTAATAAATCTTTAATAGTAAAGACTTTATTAGATGCGAATTTTATTTTTTTTGGTGAATTTTCATTATAATCACACCCAACTGTTAAACAAATCTTTCTTAAAGATCTTAAATAGATATTATCACCTATTACATCTATCCATCCTAAAGATTTAAGAGCTTGTATTCTTCTTTTAACTGTTTTTAATGATAGTTGTGCTTCAAATGAAAAATTAAATAGGTCATAATCTTTTATACAACCACTTTTTTCTAAAGTCTTAAGATAACCATAGAACTCAAATTCTTTCACCTTCTTACTCGTTAGGATAGCATTTGCTAAACCAGGAGTTAAAGTTATTTGTGTATGTGATAGAAATTTGTTATTTTGCACCTGTATTTAATTTAAGCGATTACAATATACGAAAAAATCCCTAACCTTCAAACTTAATTCTTAAGTGGTTAGGGATTTTTATTTCTACCCCCTATTAATTACCTTATCATCGCACATTTCAACGCTAAATTCACATTGAAACACTCTACCAAGGTTAGTTAGTCTAGAATCACCGTTAGGATTAAACTCTTTCAGCTCTCTACTAAGTTTAGGAATTTTTAATAATCCTAAGTGTGTGAAGTGATATGTTTTTACAGTATGCATCATGATTCTAATTCTTCAATTTCAGCCTTTAATCTTTTAAGCCGTTCAAGTTTTAATTTCTTTTTCTCTTCAACAACTAACGGGTTAATTAAACCCCAGATCTTTGTTACTTCTTCTTCGTTGTTAAACGTTAAGTACTTACCAAGTAAATCACCAATATTATCAACTTTTAAGCTCCATTTTTCATTAGCTATCCAAAGATCAAGAATATGCTTATCTATTTCCACAGTAGCTCTAAACTCATCAGCCTTAATAAATTTAAAGTCCCCTTCTAGTAGTTTTCCTTTAAAGTACTCTGCTACTTCTTTTATTTTTTTTTCCATATTATAAGTGTGTGATTATCTGTGTTTTAAACATTTAGTAACTCCAGAAGAGTTGAAGTAAATTTCTTCAGCTTTATGTATATCCTCTCTAAAACTATCCCTCCCTGGTCTAGTTTTAAAATCCCATACGTTAATATCTAAATATCTTTTATTTTCAGCAGCAGGAAGCAAATCCCTCCTTGTTAAGTGTATTATTTTCTTCATGGCTTATTGGTTTTAAAAGGCTGAGGAATATCAGGAATCCTAGTCCATTCAGCGTAGTTTCTATTAGCTATTTCCCATATAGTACCGTCATTACATAAAGCGGTAGTTATGTATTCACATTGTGTTGTTAACGATTCATCTACCCTTATGGTGGATATCTGTATTACTTGTCTTATGTTTTCCATATTCTAAATGTGTTATGGTTAAGAGAATATTTTTATTATAAGAAATACAAAAAGCATAAAGTAAACACAACCATGAAATACAGTTCTGTTAAATGCTTTAATTCTTTCTATTTGTATTTTATCTTGCAGAGTTCCGATAGCTTCTTCTTTACTTTCTAGTAAGTCTGCTGCTTTCTTACCTACATCTATAGCTTTTTGGGAAGTATCGTTTGAATCTTTAAGTAAGTCTTGTAAGTCGCTGTTAAATTCCTTTTCAGTTTTTAAATCGTGACTTAAACCTAAGTATTTTAAATTTAAAGTTTCAAGTTTTTCTTTAAGTTGTCTTATGGTTTCTTGAGAGTTCATTAGCTTAGTGTTTTATGGTTAAATATTAATTGTTCTAATCTTTCTATGTTTAATTTAAGCTCACTAATTGTTTTAGTTTTAATGGCAAGATTACTGTTTTCAAATATTTTTCTTGCGGTAGTTTTTATTTTTAAACTTTGTATCTCTATTAAAGATTTTGATTCCTCTGTAGTTATTATCATCTTTTGTTTTTTACCATTATTAGTATTAATATAATTTAATTGGTATCAGAAGCAGTATCATGGTTTTAGTATAAATTCCGAAAGCTTACACATTTTGTCTTTCATCACTTTGTATTGTGTAGAGTCATCTATATATTCGCATTGAAAGCTATTAATATTAAGAACACCTTGTTCTGTAATTTCAGCACAACAACTGGAGTTATCTGTATCTATAGATATTGCATTGTTATCCCATACTCTAATTCTATAATCTTCTTTAATCATATTTTTATCTTTTAGGTAAAATTAGCAATATATAACATGATGTCCATGTAATAATTGGAATAAATGGATTCTCAAAGTACCAACCAAAAGGTATGGCTGCAAAACATATCCAAAAAAACATTTTGCAAAATATATTTATAACTGTATTCATATTACATTTCTAATAAACCGAATCCAAAATTAACTTCAAATTTAAACCTTTCACATTTAAAAGGAATACTATTTGGAGCTTTAAATCCAAAATGTAGAGTAATAATTTCTCCGTCCATAATATAAGCATACCCTTTACCTGAATAGTATTTTTCAGGAGTTCCACCAGGAAGGCTAAATGCTGACCCATGTAGATCAGTTATCGGGTTAATTGTAAAGTATTCAACTTGCTCTGATCTTTCTGCAAGCTGCCATTCTGTTGCTTTGTCAAGCTGTTTAATCCAGCCTTCAGTTAAACTTTTCATTCTACGTTTAGCGTCACTATAATTTTTAGAGGACACAAGCACAGGGTTAACAGAGAACACACCCTTAGAACGTATTAAAATGCCTTGTTGATACATATTATTAGTATCAGATTCTATATCAAAATAGTCTTGTGTTAAATTTTTAACTGTATTTCCTCTTAAGTAGTATTGAAATGTATTTTCCATGATTGAATTATTTAATTGTTTAATTTATTATTCTGTTTCAATGCAAGCGAATGAAACGCTTGCTAATATTAATAGTGACACAATTACCCAAGTAGAAATCTTTATGTTAATCATTAAAGGAAGAACATGAAAGATAAATATTAAAGTAGGTAAGAAGAGCCAAAACATTATTTTTTTCATAATTATGTAAGATTTAAAAGTTTTTCTTCATCAGTATAATAAGAGAACATTTCCATCCAAGTATCAGACACATTACTATAAATTAAAAAATTAACCTGAACCATAGCATCAGGATTAATTGAGGATATTAAATCCCCTATTTCTTTTATTTTATATTTAGCAACTGCATCTCCGTATTCAACGTCAATTGTTGTTCTTACTGATTTTTTACCACTTTCTTTTACTCTGATTTCTATTGATTTTTGCATGATTTTACACCTATTTCTAGGATTTTATTTAGGGTTTAATAAAAAGCATATAACGCTACCTATATGCAAAACTCCTTTACTCTACGTTCAGCACATAGCCAAACCGTTATATGCAATTAAAGACTCTTGTTCAACTCTAATAATTCAACACAAGTTTCTTCATAATCAGGAGAGTCAATTCCGATATAATAATTTGTTGAATTTGAAGTTAAAATATACTCATCAGTCCAACTCATAAGTTCTTTTAAATCTTGTTTCATCAATTCTTTATTTCTACTCGCTTGGCTAATCCATCCAATTAATTCATTAATAAAAGATTCTCTGTGAATTATTGAAAATTCGTGTAATTCTTCATCTCTTATCTTATCATTAAGTTTAGTGCCATTAATCCTATCTTCTGTCAATATAAATTTCTGCTTTTCCATTTTAATTTATTTTTAATCTATTAATAAAAAGCATATAACACTAGCTATATGCCATACTCGTTCCTCGTTCAGCACATAGCCAAACCGTTAGTAAATATATTCCCATTCACCAATATTATAAGCTTCATTTATAATATATTCGTCACTTATATTATTATGTGGATCTACACCTCTATCTCTTAGAGATTTAATCATTTTTTCAAAAGTTGTAATATTTCCTAAATATTTTATCATAATTTTACACCTATTTCTAGGATTTTATTTAGTGTTTAATTGTTATTAAATTTCCGTTCCATTCTTTATCGTTTAGATACCAAACTCCTTTCCGTTGGGATATTTGTACACCATTAAGTCCGTTTAATCTTTCTTTTGTAGTGTTACTTTTCCATCCAGCGTTGGTAATCTTTAAAACTTTCTTACGTTTGGTTTTATGTATTTCTGCAATTTTGTTGTCGTGTAAGTAAAGCTCTGCCCATACTGGTAATCCTTTTTCAGTACCTAGTATTTTTACTTTCATGTTGCTTTTATTAAAAGGTGTTAAACTTTCAAAAGCTTTGATTGATTCTTCTGTAATTTTTCTCATGATTGATTGTTTTAAAGGTTTTACATTTAGATTAAAGAAGTTTTATTAAACCTCTGCATTGTATCTTTTATAAAGCTTTTAGGTGCTCTTTGCCAATTAGTAATAGCGTTACCATCTATCAATTGTCGTTGATAGAAGTGGTGACATTTAGACATTTTAAACTGAACAGTTTTATACTTATTGTACTTACACTGTATTGTGATTATATTTCCCATAGTTGCACATTTAGATTAATTCATAACTAACATAAGTATCAGTTATAGTTTCGTAAAGATTATTATAAGTGTATTCTTCATTTTCTAATATAAAGTCTAACACAGATCCAAAGTTATGTTCTAAGTGTGATTCTGACTTTATGTTATTCATCCACGTTTCAGCGTTATTTGAATGAGACGATATAAAACCATCACGAGATGAATACGTTTCTTTTATATGTTTTTCAAAGGCTGACCAGTTACTTTTAATGTAGTCTATTACCTTGTTGTATTCGTGTTGTGTTATTTCATACTCACAATTGATACTATCATTTGTAAAGTTGTAATATTTAGGACTAACTAGTTTTTGAAATTTAACTTTAACATCAAAGCCTATTTCTTCTAGTATTTCTTCTATTCCTGAGCAACATTCCTGAGACATACCGTTATGATAGTCATCATAATGCCATGTAAAGTCATCATAGTTGTAGTCAGTGTCATTTTCCTCATTGTATGAGTCTATTTCGTATTCCTCACTGTGTGATTCAAATATTGTGTTGTAAAATCCAGGAAATAGGGGTAGGTAAGATTCGATTGATTTTTTCATTTTATTAGATTTTAGTATTAATTACTGCACATTTAGATTAATTCTCCTTCACTAGTAAACTCATAGTCATTACACTCTATAGCTTCTTCTATAGCTTCTCTAGAAGTATAGTACTCGTGTACTTGTTCTAAGGAACGGTGTATCTTGTTACATATATTCTCGTAGTGTTCTCTTATTTCTTCTAAGATATCTTCTAAGATGTCACCTATTCTAGAATAGGTTTTACCGTACCAATCATTAGTCATTTCGGCATCTAGGTTATCTGAATAGCTTTTTGAGTGGTAGTAGTGTCCCTGATGAGTAAAGCTGCCGTATATATTTATGTGACCGTTTTTAATTAGCTTAATAACTCTATACCAGTCTTTTTGATATTCTTTATTATTGTAGCCAGGAGTTATAAAGTGTAGTATATCTTTGTTTGGAGATCCTTCGAACATAGCACCATCGCCCTGTGACCAAAATCCTGAGAAGTATATTTTATTAATATCAAATCCCGTTTCATCTTCCATATACATTTCGTATACACTATCCCACCATTCGTAATCGGTGTATGTATGTCGGTTTTTTTCTATTACTTTTTCTTGTACTTCTTCACTAAGTTCCTCGAACTTGTAAACTTTTGTTTCTATTGTTCTCATTTTATTAAATTTTAGTATTAATTACTTAATGTGATAGGTTTCGTTATAATCTTTATACTTTTCATCTCTTAAGTACTGGTTAATTGCTTTCTTAATTTTAGAGATGTTTTTACCGTAAAAACTAGGATTAGCATAAGCTGAAGCTAGGTATTCATTTTTATTTAAATTTATACCAAAACCTTTATACGTTTGATATTCTACTTTCATAATATTAGGGTTTTATATTATATTTCCGTCTTCGTCTATTTTATTTCCATCATAATCTCTTACACCGTTTCTAAAATCATTAAATTCGTTGATTAATTGAATTGGTGTCTTGTTATCGTTAAGAGATTCATTGCGATAATTTGACCAATTTGCAAGTGATCGTATAAATTCTATTCCTTCAAGATTTTTTTTGTATTGACTAACTTTTTTCATAATCTTACACCTATTTCTAGGATTTTATTTAGGGTTGCACATTTAGTATTAGGCTCTCATTACCATATTAAGAGGTATGTCATAACCATTAGGGTCAATAATAGGTTCAGATTCCTTGTATCCTTCTTCATCAGGCTCTGAGTCTTCATCTATTATGTATTCTATTTCTAGCCAATCACTTATTCTAGGGTTATCACTTCCCCATGCGTCTCTTACTCTTGCTGAGTCTCCGCAATCACTTAGTTCTATTTCGTAACCTCCTGTATTTGAAATAGTATATCCGCCATGAACCTTAAAACTTTTGTGTTTTTCGTATTCATTAATAGCAAGTTCTAAACATTCATTAAAGTTTTCTACATTTTCTTGAAACTTTTTTATTTTTAAGTCTTTGCTATTTGTTAGGTCGAATATGTATTGATTCCAGTCACCAGTTATTTCAAGTTCATCAAACATAGTTTCTGCATGGTTTCTGTCTTCCCATACGTCAAACCATATTTTTAGATTGTTTTCTGTCTCTATTTGTACGCTTGAAACTATTCCAGCGGTTTCTAATTCTATTTTAATTACTTTCATAATTTTACACCTATTTCTAGGATTTTATTTAGGGTTTGCAGTTTTAAACTAATTCTATTTTAGGGGTAATTGTGTAGTCTGTAACCCCCCATCTTACTTCACATGAAACGTTGTATCCTCTTTTTTCTATTGCAGATACTATTTCATTTTTATAATTCCATACATCTTGATTCCAATTAGGATCAGAACAAGTTGACATTTTAGTGCTGCCATTTTTATCTGCGTACTTACATTCATTATTAATAACATCTGTTAATCTTTCTTTTAATTCTTTCATAATTTTACACCTATTTCTAGGATTTTATTTAGTGTTGAAATTCTCCTATATAAAAATTACCGTTTTCAAAACTAGGCTCGTATTCTTTGTGGTCTGCTAACATATCATCAGTTTCAAAAAAGTCAGAAGAGCAAGCTAGTTTTAAGTCATGACATACGCATATAATTGGATACTCATCACCTGCAATTGGATGTTCAACAAAAGATATGTTTTGCCCCTTAGAGTTTACAAAACTTTCATATTCACTTGGGTTGTGATTCATTAATTTATTATAATTTAGCATTTTTTTACACCTATTTCTAGGATTTTATTTAGGGTTGCACATTTAGATTAATTCACTTACACATATTCTCCTAGTAGAGGTATGAAATGAGTTGTCGTCTTCTAGGTATTGATTAAGGAACACATCTTTACTATCAGGAGACATTTCATTAAATAAATCTCTCACTTGTTGACGTTGCCCGTTTATAAGGGATTCAACAATATATTCAAAGTATTGAGATGGGTATTCCCATCCGTACTCTCTTGCCAAGTCTTCTGCGTGTTTAGTCTTCATTTCGTTCGTTTTTAGCGTGGTTTGTAATATTAGTAAGGTTAGCTTCTAAAATCTCAATAGCTTCGTTGTACTTCGCTTTAAATACACTCATAGCGTGATCTTTTATTACTTCTTTGTTTATGTTTGGCTCATTACAGTGTATCTCTAATAATAGTTGTTCAAAGGTGTAATTTTCCATCAGGTTTCGAGACTTCTCATAACCGCTTTTTAAATCTATATTATTCCAGTCCATTTTAATTGGGGGTTTAGATCGTGCGACATTGCACATTTAGTATTAGTATAATTTTTAAAGTTCGTAAACAGTTTCCCATGAATGTCTATTCAATCGTCCTGCGTATTCAATTAATATTCCTCCTCCGTTACAATCTAGTGTTTTCCATAGTTTAAACCTTTCGGAGTCATGGTCGTACTTTTCGATTAGCATATCACCTGAATGACATTGTTCTATGTATTCCATTCCGTCTTCGTCTGCGTCAATTACATCATTGATATTAGCATCGAAATACTTTTGTAATTCTTCTTGAGTAAATTCCATTTTAATTGGGGTTTTAGTTTGTGCAACATTGCACATTTATGAATAATAAACTTTTATTATTTTTTGAATAAGACTGTTTGCTTGATTCATAACCGCAGTAGTTTCTTCACCTGCTAGATATAGTTCTTTAGTTTTTTCAAACTCTCCTTCTAAACACATAGGCTTATAGTCGGGGTCTTGTGTGTTTTTTATTATCTTAAGGGAGCACCCTAGGTTTAAAGCTGTGTTGCAATTGTCCTCAATAAGGATTCGCATTATTTGCTCACCTTTGTCTCTAAGTATTTCGGTGTATTCATCAGATTTTAAATATTCTTTTCTAGCTTTTTCTATTTTTGCTATTTCAATATCAAAATCTGACTTGCTTAATTTTTGTAATTCTTCAAAAGTTTTCATAATACTGGGGGTTTTAGGTGTGCAACATTGCACATTTAGAATAATTCACATGTCATTAATAACACAAAGGACACTGCAAGAGTGTAAAGAGTTACTGCAATACATTTGTCTATTATTTTTTCTGTTTTTTCTAAATTCATTTTAATGGGGGTTTTAGTAGTTTTTATTAATCCACTGAATAATAGCTTTTTTATTTTCACTGTCGAATTGATGCCATAATCTTAAAAATGCCATCGTACCATCCTCTAATTTTACCGCTAATTGGTGAAATTTTTCAGCTAAATGGTCTGGGTAACTTGTTGATATTAAACACTCAGGAGCGTATATGTCCCGTTCTGAATTATCAATGCAAAATAATTTTAATTTGTAATTTGATGCGTAAAGCATGAATTTTTCTACTTGTTCCATTTTAACGGGGGTTTAGTTTGTGCAACGTTGCACATTTATAATAATTAACAATATACTTCTCTGTATTCTCTTTCTTCATCATAGGTTAGTAAACCGTTTACAGTACCTAAAACTTCTTTATATATAGAACCGAATTTATTTATATCTATTTTTACTATAGTAGTTTTTATGTTTCCTCCTGTTCTAGGATTCATATTTGAATAATCAACTTCGAATCTTAGGAAAATTTGAGAGTAGTCAGTTTCCATTTTAATGGGGGTTTAGTTTGTGCAACGTTGCACATTTAGTATAGAACCATTAAAGGATTTGCACCTTTATACACTATGTGAGAATAGAGCAGTAACTATACATGGCTTTTTAATTTAACACAGTGGCACATTTAGTATAATGCCACCGTATCAAATAACATTATTAATAAGCTATAATAAGAAACAAGAAACACGCAAAAAAATTGGTTATTAATTACGGTTCAAATTTCCTTTCTACTTATTAATTAAGTCTCAAACATTTCACTTTTTTTGTTGGTCGCTCTTGTATTGAATTTACTAACCTTGTCAAGATACATTACTGCATAGGGTGTTTAATTCAAAACTTAAGCGCAAAAAATTGCACACGTTTAAATTTTTGTCAGGATGTCAAATAACTAAAAAATAGAACGGGCTAAAGGATTCGAACCTTTAAAACTTTGCGACCGTGCGCCCGTTAAAAATAAAATTATAATGTGAAGTCTTCGAATATGTCTTTAACGTTATAACCCGTTAATAAGTCTTTAATTTCGTTAAAAAAACGACCTTTAGCCTTATTCAAATCTTGTTTACTGCCTTGCTTATAATTGTACGCTTTTACCGTTCCCTTTTCTTCTGTAGTAAGTATAATTTTGCGCGAATTGTTCCATGTCAAAATAATTTCCAAAGGTTTACTTATTTGAATAGGGTTAAAAGGTCGTAGTCCATCACTTTTACGCTTTTTTTCTCTTTCTACGAGAGCGTAAGTACCGTTAACAATAGCTAACAAAGACTGTTTTTGGTTAAATTTATTTGTTGTTTTAAAGTCCCAAATTTTAAGGTCAATTTTTTGGTCGCTTGTTAATTTGTCGGTCGAAAGTTCTTTTTTAGTTGTTACAACTTTTTGACTTTGTCTGATTACGACACGTAAAGAGTTTTCTTTTTTCGGGGTTACTGCTTTAATAGTTTTCATAATAATTAAATTTATGGCTTAAGCCTTATTTTTGGACAATATTGTCCTATAGATGCCGTGTGGCATATTACTAATAAAGAACGTCTGAATGCTAAGTTAAGATAAAACAAACGTATATACAAAATAAAAAGTAAAATAAAACGAAAATAAATTATAAGTAACTGATAATGAGACAAATAAATTTTATTAAAAATACTACTAATTTAAAAAATTAGGTAAAAATATTAATTACTGCACATTTAGAAAGGATAAAAGAAAGTTTAACAACTAAAGAAAGGACAAAGGAAAGGATATATAAAAAATGATCCTTTTAATATGTACACCGTTAAAACATCATAAACGGGGTAAGGGAAAAATACAGACCACCGCACAATTAGAAAAGTAAAACAATAAGAACAAACAATATAAAGGAAAGAACAAAGGATAAAGCAAAGGGATGGACTAAAAATATATAAGGGGTTAAGGTTATACAATAAAGATACCAGCACGCAACAAATAAAAAACAAGCCTTTAACCTTTAAATTCCCTACGTTATGAACGGCGCTTGTTCGTTCGCTATCATTAGAAACAGAACGCTTAAAAACTTAATTATCAAGTAGTTAGCACTAAAAACAAACATAAAAAAAATAGTTAGGCAGGTACTAAGCAAGCGAGAGAACGACCCCACCCCCCTAAAGTTTTTGGACTTCCCAGATCAACATTACCCCGCCTAAAAATCCTAATAACCCCACTCAAACCCCCACACAGACTACCTCTAGAAATAATTTTAAAAAATTTTTTAAAAATTTCAAAACCTAAAACATATAACTCCAACTTTTAAAAACCCCAAAACCTCTGTCCTTCAATACTTTAGACTATTACACAACTCGATATGTAAAAAAACCAATCCCTATATATAGGAAGTATAAAATTAAGAAAGTTTTAAAAAAGGGAGTTCCCATCAGGATATTTTTTAATAAAAAGATTAGGAATTATAAGAAATAAAGAATTACATTTGCACAGCTAGGTGTGCATATAGTAAGAATCTGCGATAAGGGAGACGACAATATGATAGAAAAAGACATAATAAAGGTGTTAAGTAAAGTTAGGAAGGAGAAGAAGATTACTTTTATAGAAGCTTCTGAATCTTTGGGATTACATAGAAATAGTTTAAGTAGGTTAGAATCAGGAAAGGTTAATAATGTTCGGTATGAGTTTATCGAGAGGTATGCTGAATTACTGGGATATGATTTAATATTGATACACAGGTTAAAATAAATGTTATGACAAAAGAGCAAAAACTTTTAATTGAATACAGTTCATTAATAGGATACACCGATGGAATGTTAAGCACATTAATTGATCATTGGGATTTACCTGAAGAGTTAATAGTTAGACTAAAGGCTTCGTTAACAACGGTAAGGAATCATGGAGGTAAGTTGGATGATTATTTTAAGGGTGTATGAGTATAACAGAAGAAGGCTATCAGTTTTGCCACACCTGTAATAATGATACGCTACATACTCCTAAGTTAGGATTAGTGTTACAGGGAGAAAGATTGTGTACTGAATGTAGGACATCTAATAAATATAAAGATTTGTACACTGATTTATCCAAACAAAAGGATTAACTTTATAAAAACATTAACAGCGTAACGGAATTAAAATCCCCACTGCTTATTTGGGGGATTTAAATAAGACATACCTTATGGTTTTATTGACAAGCTGGACTTGATTGTTATACGTCAGTAAAACTTTAAAAAAGCCTACCGTTTTAAATCATTATGGCAAGGATGTAAAAGCAGATTAAATTAGGTTAAGTGTGATATCGTAAGGCTGATCCACTTTTAGAAGAACGATACTTATTTTTTACACAACCGCTAGACTCTAGAAAACCTAGCGGTTTTACTTTTACATTATGGATAGTATAGAAATATTAATAGCGGAAAGAACTTTAACTGCACACTTCGAATTATCATCTTGCCCTGGGGATTATTGGACACCACCTGATTTTTACTTTAGCGTTAATTCCATAGAGGATAGCTCAGGTTCGGATATCATAGCTGTCGTACAAAGGTATTGTGATATAGTCAATATTGATCTAGAATATTTAGTATTGGAAGAGATAAAAGAGCAGAGTGATGATTGGGGATGTTAAACATTAAAGATAATGCGATTGTAATTGATTGTTTGCGATTTGCGAATTAAAAACCAGCTTTAGAATTAAAATTAAACCCCATGCCTCTCTTTGATGCACACTTGGGGTTTGTTTCTTTAGAAAATCCTTGTATATATACTAAAGAATTTCTATTTTAGGAGACATGGACGATAGATATGTATCAGACTATGAAAAAATACGTCATTATGACGAGCATGGTCAACGTGTAATTTGGAAAGCGCAAAAGAACGATCTTTATGTAGAAGATTTAGGAAATCAACATTTAGTTTCAGTCTGGAACTATGTTAACGGTAAAAACCCCTTAGAACCTAAGTTAAAATATATCGGGGCAGAAATAAAATTCAGAGGACTTCAAGACAAGATAAATGAGTAAAGATTTAGAGAAACTTAAGAAGGATAGGGATGAGTTTTGGAGAAATACGGAAATTGATGAGATATTTGGTATTCCTCAAGATTATATTGAAAACTCAATTACATATAGGTTAATGTGCGATCAAATAGAAAACTATGAAGAAATTGAGCTTATGCGAGACAATTCTAGACGAGAGTAAATTTTTAGAATCTCACAAGCAAAGAATATTAAACGGAAGCGGAAGAAAGAGGAATATATATCCTTTTATTTCAAGACTAGAGCGTTACGCTTTAGATAATGAAAAGATGTTATGCAATAAGTGTTATGAAGTCTACGGAAAAGAAGAAAAAGGAAATCATAAGTGTAGGTAAGAATACTGAAGATTATTTTCCTCAAATAGAGTTAGAGGATTTACAGTCTATGGAGGAGTTGTACTTCCTTTGGTATCTATGTGATTTAAAAGATGCTGGGTACGTGGAAGATGCCTGGTATGAGGATGACACATTTACTCTAGGAAAGGGATACGAGAAAGAGTATAAGGTTGTAATGAAAACTAAGACTAAGATTAAATCAGAGACAGTTGTTAAGCCAACAGTTTATACTCCTGACTTTAAGATTAAGTGGACAGATAAAGCTGTAGGTGTTTTTTACATGGATTACGTAGCAGAAGAAAGGATTACTTATAGCAGTAAACCTGTTTTTAGTTTAGGTATGGATTTAACAAGTTATATTGAGGTTAAACCAGATTTTGATTTTAACAATATGACTAGGTATGCTAAAATAAAGATTAATTGGTTGTTTCAGCAAACAGGTGTTTTTACAAACCTTGTAAAAGTTCCAACTATTTTTAAAAATACGTTTACTCCTAATAGGTATATTCTTACGGATAATAATAAAAGAACTAGACAAATTAAGTTTAAGATAAAAACAATTCAGGAGTTTGCTGATACAAAGATTTGATTATAATTGTTTGTTTGTGATTAGGATAGGGACTTTAAGCTCTATCCTTTTTTTATGATTAAAAATATATTAATTAAAAATATGTATATTAGTATTATGGACAGAGAAGTAGTTGATGACATCTTTCAGTTAACTGTTTTCAATAAGGTTATTGGAGAGGGTTCAGGTTTTGTATGGAAGCTTGGCAATACTTATAGGGTTAATCAAAAACGATTTATTTGTTCTAAAATAATGAGGGATGATAATTCCTTTTACTTTACAGGAGTTGCTTGCTGGGCTATATATCTGAAATGTCCTAATACCGATGAGGAGTTCAGACACATGGATTACGAGAATGCCGCTGTAGAGATTAAAAGAAATGCCCCTAAACACTTAATATAAAAAAATTAATAAGATCTTCTTTTCAATTTTCATAATGTGTTTAACCCTGTATTCTAAAGATTACGGGGTTTTTTATTATATTAGTGTAAATTAAAATTAAAATGAAAAGACCAAAAATTATAGATTCAAAAGCCTCAAGGTATGCGGATTACCTTGAAGGAAAGTTAAAAGATTTTTCGTTAGAGTCTCAAAAAGTAAAAACTTATTTATCGTTAAAGAACTTTGTAGAGCAATCTAGTAAGTTGCTTATGAATTTTAAAGTTTCAGACGATGAGGACAACCTTTCAGATAAAGATGATAAAGCTTTGGATAGGGGTTTAAAGTTTGGTAAAGAGATAGATGACTTACAAACGTTATTAGATAAGATGTATGTGGGGATTGGAGAGTTACCAGAGGATAAAGGTAAGCAAGAGGCAGCAGGAGCTTACGAGGAATCAATGAGAAAGCTTAAAAAATCATAATGGCTACTCTTTCTAAAAGAGCAATGAAGCCCTCTGGGTTTCAGCGAACTCACCAGGTTAAACTTGGTGATGTAGTGGAGTTTGAATATGAACTACCTCAACCCCCTAAGAATTATAAAGATATAGCGAATTGGAATTTACCTATAAACAAACAGAGGTGGGTTATACCAGTTGAAATACTTTCTCAGTCTGAATACGAAGAATTAGACACTGATGAAGCTGCGGATTATTTGGTTCAAATTATGGATTGGAGGATTAATGGTTATTGGTTTTATAATCATGGTAATATTGAGTATTTAACAGGAGATCATTTCTTCTATTTAGCATTTTGGAGAATTGATGGGGTTATTCCTTACTGGAAAGATTCTGACTCTACTTTTTTTTATATTGAACGTTATTGTCAGTTAAAAAAGAATTGTTACGGGTGGATGCAAGTTACTAACCGTAGAGATGGTAAAACAGGTAAAGCTACTTCTATTATATACAATAGAATTACTTTAAACTATAATGCCAACGGAGGTATACAGTCTAAAACATTAAAAGATGGTAAAGTTATATTTGGTAAGTTAATTAAGTCTTGGCAAAAATTACCAGCTTACTTACGACCTGAAGATTCTGGGGATACAAACCCTAGTCAAATATTAAAGTTTGTAGAGCCTGCTAAAAGAAGCTCAAAAGGAGAAAAGAAAATATATAAGGAAGTATTAAACTCTCAGATTGATTATTTATCAGCAGTAGATAATGCTTATGATGGTACTAAGCTTAAATACTACTACGATGATGAATATGGTAAAACAACAGAGGTAGATGTTTTAGAAAGATGGAATATCGTTAAAGAGTGCTTGGTTCAAGGTAGAAATATTGTAGGAAAGAGTTTGCATACAACTACTGCTGAAGAAATGGAAGATAAGGGCGGTCAAGCTGCTAAAAATCTTTGGGATGAATCAGACATACACGAGGCTGTTAAATTAGGAAGAGATATGACTATATCTGGATTATTAAGATGGTTTAAGCCTGCTACTCATGGGTTAGAAGGTTTTATTGATTCTTATGGCTACAGTGTCATAGAAGATCCTGAAAAACCTGTAATAGGAATAGATGGCGGAGTTATAGAGATGGGTTCTAAAAGCTATATAGCAAAAGAAAGACTAGGAAAATCAGGTTCTACATTAGCAGGGGAAAAACGTAAATATCCTTTAACTATAGATGAGGCTTTTATAGAGGAAGGAAAGGAGTCTCCGTTTGATGTTATAAAACTAAATGAGCAATTGTCTTATTGTGGCACACTTAGTAATAAAACAATAAAAGGAAACTTTGTTTGGTTAGATAAGAAGAATAAACAAGTAGGTTGGCAACCAACCGAAACGGGAAGGTGGTCTGTGTTGTGGATGCCTCCTGTATCAGAAAGAAACAAACTAGTTGCAGATAGAAGAGGTTATAAACCTAGTAATTACCTTAAAGCGGTATCAGGAGTCGATCCATTTGACCATAAGACTACTACGGATGGTAAAAAATCTAATGCTGCGAGTTATGTGTATAGAAAATATAACGCTTGGGACGCTGAAACAAGTGATTGTTTTGTTTGTGAATACGTTAATAGACCAGCTACTCCTGATATGTTTTATGATGACATGATTAAGCAGTCTGTATTCTACGGAATAGAGTTATTAGCTGAAAATAATAAACCAGGTATTGTTAATTATTTTGAGAACAACGGTTTTAGTCATTATTTAATGGATAGACCACCTTTAACTCACACAGAAAGCAGTAAGCGTCAAAAAGAAAAAGGTATTCCTATGAGTGGGGAACAACCTAGAACTTTAGCCGTAGAAACTACTGAAACTTATGTGTATAAGAATACAGGATTAAATTATAGTGATGGAACTTACGGTAATGTATTCTTTCCTAAGTTGTTAAAATGTTGGATAAAGTTCAATCCTCAGAAGTGGACAGACTATGATGAATTTGTAGGTGCAGCTCTGTGTTTGTTAGCAAAAGATAGGTATATAAGAACTAAATCAGTTAAATCAGGAAGAGAAGTGTCAAGGTATATAAAGAGCTATAAACGTAAGAGGTAGAATAATATGTAAAACATTTTGCATATATTTGTTTTTGTAAGAAAATTTTTATAAGAGAATGATAGATTCTAAGAAAAGTAATATAAACTTCCCAGATAAAACTCTTTCTAAAGAAGAGAAAGGAGAAAAGAAGTACGGATTAAAGTATGCTAAAGCTATGTATGGCACATATTCTTCAGAAGATTTCTCCATATATAATAAAATTTCAAAGTTTGTAGAGTTAAGAAAATCAGCGGAGGGTCTTCAAAGTATAAATAAGTTTAAAGACTTAATGGATTTAAATGGAGATCAGTCATGGGTTAATATTGATTGGCAATCTGTATCTTGTATTCCTAAGTTTGTAAATATCATCGTAGGAGAAATGATTAACCAACAATTCAAGGTTAAGGCAGAAGCTATGGATGAGTCTTCTATGACTAAGTTTGAGGAAGAAAAGAATAAAATTTACGCTAATATGCTAATGGCTGATTTCTCTCAAAAGATGGAGCAGGAAACAGGTATTCCGTTAGTAGATAAAGGTATTCCGATCCCAAAGGATAAAGAGGAGGCAGATATTTTAATAGAAACTACATTAAAACAGGCAGTAGAGATAGCAATGGAGGTTTCGATTTCTTTTGTTATGAATAGCAATAATTATGATAAAGAAATCAAAGAAAGAGTAATCAGAGATTTAATTGTTATTAAGATTTGTGCTGTAAGAGAATACTTTGACAATAATAATGATATTAGAATAAGATACGTAGACCCTGCTAATTTAATTGTTCCTTATACTAAAGACCCTTATTTCAGGGATTTAGAGTACACAGGAGAAATTAATAAAATGAATTTTAATGACTTTTGTGCTTTAGTCGGAGACGAGATGGACGGTAAAGCTTATTACGATATATCAACAAAAGTAGGTAAGCAAAAACTATCTCCTAACTCATTACGAGAAGAAAACGGAAGATATTATTACAATTCAAACTCTAGTAGCACCTCTGAAAAAGACTTTTATATTGAAGTTGTAGACTTTGAATTTAGGTCGTGTAACTATGAGCATACATACGAAAAGAAACATATTAATAAAGGTAATTACTTTTTAAATAAAAAAAGAACAGGTTACGAACCTAAGAAATATTCTAAAAAGAAGAAAGAAGTAATTAGAAAAAAAGTAGAAGTATTTTATGAAGGTTTATATGTGGTAGGAACTGACTATGTATTTAAATATGGTCTTCAAGAAAACATGAGCCGACCTAAGAAGGCAGGTGCTTACTGCTCAGAAGTTAAAAGTAGGTATAACATCGTAGCTCCTGGAATTTACGATATGGAGAACAAGTCAATGGTTGAAACTATGACTCCTCATGACGATCAAATGATTTTAGCTTATTTAAAGTTGCAACAAGCGATGATTAAAGCTAGACCATCAGGTATTGCGGTAGATGTAAGTTCTCTAGAAGGTGTTTTAAAAGGTAGGGGACAAGATTTCTTAGACCCAATGGAGATTGTAGAGATATTTGACCAAACGGGTAATATGCCTTATAGATCTGAAGATTCAGAGTTTGGAGGTCAGATTAATCAAAAGCCAATTCAAGAACTAGCAAACGGATTAAGCGCAAATGCTTTAAACTTTGTATCTATTTACAATCATAATCTTGAGATGATTAGAAACATCACAGGTATTAATGAGGCAAGAGATGGCTCAACTCCTTCTTCAAAAGCTTTAGTTGGGGTTCAAAAGATGGCTGTTAATATGAGTCGTAACTCTACAAGATCACTTAATGAAGCTTATTTGTATATATTTAAATCAATGGCTGATAATATTGCCCTGATGGTTCAAAACAAAGCTATTGCAGACGGTTTAAGAGGTTTTGAGTTGGCGTTAGGTAAAGAGGTTGTGGATGTTATTGAGATAACTAAAGACTTAAGTTTAGCGGAGTTAGGTATTGAAATAGACATTCTCCCAGATGCAGAAGAATTAGCAGAACTAACTCAATTAATAGAAAGAGCAATTACATCAGGAAGTATCGAACTAGAAGACGGTATGGAAATTAAAGATGTATCAAAGACTAACATAAAGAAGGCGACACATTTACTCAAAAAAAGACGTAAAGAGAAAGCGGAACAAGATATGCAAAAGAGTAGTGCTGCTTCACAAGCAAACGCTCAAGCTCAAATGCAAGCAACTCAAGCAACAGCTCAAGCAGAAGCTCAATTAAAACAAATGGAGCATCAGCAAAAAATGGAAGAGTTGCAAATGGAGTATAGCTTAAAAATGGAATTAGAAAAAGTTAAAGCTCAGTATAACGGAATGGCTAAGGTTGAAACAGGAATGGTTGACAACGAGCATAAGTTACAGCAAATAGATAGAGCTAAGAATAATAATTTAGATGATACGTCTTTAGGTAATGGAGTAAGAGAACCCTCTGTTTTCTCAGGTGTTGGAGATACTACAAAATTAGATTAATTTTTTTTTAATATATTAGTATTAATTAAATTAGAACTAAAATGAAAATAGAGGATTATTTAAGATCTCAGGGTCTTGAGCCTGTAAGTAAAGAAGATGCTACAGAAAACCTTGAAGAAGGTACTCAAGAAACTGAAGAGCAATCAGTTGAAACACCAGAAGGAGTTGAAGCTGAAGTAGAAAAAATAGAAGAAAACACTGAAGATACTGGTAACACAGGGGAATCGGTACAAAGCTTCGAAGATTCGTTTAAAGAGAAATATGAATCTTTTGAAGCGTTAGAGAGTAAAATACGTTCTTTGGAAGAGTCTAAAAAAGGAGAAAGTTTATCTGACCGTTATGGGGAGGAGAACGTCTCTCGTTTAGAAAAACTACTTGATGGAGGTTTATCATGGGATAAGGTTTCCGAGATTGCTAAAATTCAGTCATTAGATGTTGATTCGTTAGATGATAGACAAGCTTTAGTTAAGTCATTAGAACTTAAAGACGGTTTATCAGCAGCAGAGATCAAAGGTCAGTTACTTAAGTATGATAGACTTAAAGATGCTGATATAGATTTAATGGATGAAGAAGAGCAAGTCGCACATTTCGCATTAGAAGCAGAAATGAAGAGACTAGCTAAATCAGGGAAAGAGTATCTTAATTCACTAAAGGGAGATGAAGCTTATAGCTTACCAACTTTAGAGAAGCCAGAAGCTGTAAACCAAGAAGAAGTTTTAAAACAAAGACAACAAGAATTTGAAGAATTAGGACGAATGTACGAAGCAGGAGTTTCTGAATCGTTGAAAGATTTCAACTCTATCAAAATAAACCTCGGAGAGGGAAATGATTATGAGTTTGAATTAAACGAAGAACAGAAACAGGTGATTCAAAACAAAATGAATAAGGTTAATAGTTTTCATGAGAATTTCAACGGTGACGGAAAGATTCTTTTTAATGAAATGGCAACTTCATTTGTAGCACAAGAGTTCTTAGGAGAAATAGTAAAGTCGGCTGTTGAGAATAATACCAACAACGGAAAGGTTGAAGCGATTAAAGATATCAATAACGTTGTTGATAAATCGAAGAAGCAAGCGACTAGTACAAGTGGCAAGAATTATATGTCTGAAATAGAAGCAGGATATAGAAAAGCCCAAGGTATTTAATTTTTAACATTTAAAATTTTTTACAATGCCAATAGGTTATAACGAAGGAGGATATGTAACTCCAAACACTTACAATTGGGTAACAGGAATGGATTTAGACAAACCTGCAATTGATTCAGAATTAACAGAACCTTTCGGAGATCAGACTTTAGACGGTATGATGTCTATGATTGGTGCAGAAAAAGGTGTATCAGCTTTAGAATACAAGCACGCAGAAGAGAAAAGAATCTATCCAAAGTTGAAAGCAACTAACGGTGGAGCAGGTGGAGCAGGAGAAGCAGTTACTTTTACTTTAGTAGCAGAAGCTACTAAAACTATTGCTAACGTATCTCCTTATGATGTAGCAGCAACAGGAAAAGATGTTGTAGTACCAAGAAAAGGTGAAACTTTAATGATTAAGCCAGCAACAGGTTTAGCGACAGTAGATAACTCTATTTACGCAACTGTTACTGCTGTTAACGCAGGGGCAGGAACTTTTGTGGCTATTCCTTTAGATTCAGGAGATGTAATTCCTAACATGGCAACAGCTCAAGAGATCATCATCATTGGTAACGCTAATGGAGAAGGATCAGTAGCAGTAGCAGGAAGACAAGTAGAGGTTGAATATAAAACTAACCAATTACAAACTTTCAGAGGTGGAACAGAAGTTACAGGAGACGCTAGAAATATCGTTACTTGGCAAGAGTTCACAGGAAAGAATGGTGAAAAAGGTCATGTTAATTACTTACATGGTGAGGCAGCAGAGTATAAAAACTTTAAGTCTCAAATGGAATTAACTTTCTTACTTGGTAAGCCTTTAACTAATACAGACTTAGCTAATGATTCTTTTTTCGGGACTGAACACCCAGTATCAATGACTAAAGGTTTAATTCCTTCTATCTTGGATGAGGGTAATATATCCAACTATGCTGCGTTAACAGGATGGGATAAGCAAGATGCTAAGGCTTTAGTTGAGACTTTGGATAAGCAAAAAGGAGACAAAAAGAACATGATTTGCCCAGGTATCTCTTTATCAATGCAAATTGATGATACTCTAGCTGATTACAGAACTTCAGGTTCTATTGTTTATGGAAACTTTACTTTTGACCAAAACGCAAAAGCTAATTTCCAATTCGATGCTTTTAATTTCGGAGGATACGAGTTTGGTAAGAAAGTTTTTAACACTTTTAATGACTTACAGTCTTTAGGAGCTGATGGATATGGTTTCCCTAACGAGGCTATGGTAATTCCAATGGGAATGACTATGGATAAGATCGATAACGTTAAAACTCAGTACCTGAGAACTAGATTCTTAGAAGACCCAAGAACAGGAGCTAGAGATCGTAGATCATCTATCATTGATAAATTCCAAGTTAACGGAACAGATACTTTCCAAGTTAACTATATTGACAAGAAAGGTTTAGAGACTTTTGCTTTAAACAAGTTCGCTTACATTAAGCAAGCATAATACACTAGGGAGAGGGTAATACCTCTCCCTTTTTATAAATTAAAACTAAAATTAAAATGCCAGAATTAAAAAAAGCTCCAGCAGGAATGACTGCTAGAAACACTAGTAATAGGATTTTCAACCTAGTAAAAAGAAACCCTAAAGGTGGTTATCCAGCCACTTCTAATATTCCAGCAGAAGATGAAGTATATATGGAATGGACAGATAAAAAATCAGGAGAGAAAAAATCAGGATTAAGACATATTAGATTTTCTATTGGTGAATCATCTATATATGTAGATGAACAATCAGAAAAATCTGAAACCCGTAGAGGTAAGATTAAATTCACTGACGGTTTACTTACTGTTAATGAAATGGAGAAAACTAAAATTGAATTTTTAGAAGTTTGTAATTACAATAAGTCAAACCATGAAAATGGTACAGCTATGGTAGGTAAGTCAGCTTTATTTAGATCAGATGCTAGTAAGCATGAAGCTAGATTAAGATTAAACAAGAGACATCAAAAACAAAAATTAAATAATATTGTAGCTAACTATTCCATCGAAGAAATCGAAGGTATCTGTTTAGCCTTACAAGTTCCTATTAACGTTAATGACGAAGAATCAATAATGTTAGCTAAAGATAGATTCGGAAGAATGATCGATTATAACGCTGATAGATTTGAAAAAGAAGTTAACTCAGAGATGTTAAGAATGAAAACCGTTCTTCATTATGCTTTAAGAGATAATATTATTTCTTTTGATAGAGCAGGAAGTGAGTGGTATTTTGAAATCGGAGGAAAACGTAGAATCCTTTCAGTTCCAAGAAGTTCAGATAAGTTTGAGTTTTTTGCAGAAATGGTAACTGTTAAGGAAGATATTAGGGAAGTGTTTAATGATATAAAATCTTTAGTAAAAGACGGTAAGAAGCCTTCAAATAAAAAACTAAACCCTAATACTAAATCATACAAATTAGTAAACGAAGGAATGGAGTTAAAAGTAATTAAAAACAACTTAGGAACTTTAGTAGCTAATAACATTGGTCAATTAGGAGAACCTGATTCAGGCATCGAAGGTGCAGTTCATCATTTAATGGAAGATAAAGGAACGATGAAAGCAGTAGAAGAATTAATAGCATTAGCTAAAGAGGACGCTAAAAAGAAAAAATAGTATTTTATAATATAATTACTAACTAAAAAGAGAGGTGTAAAAAGCCTCTCTTTTTTTTTGTGTATATTTATAAAATAAATTATAAAAGAACATGGCAATTATACCAAATGTTAAATTAAACATCTCATATTCATTAGATTCAAGCACTCCTCAGTTTGTTTTTACAGATGTTACGGACTACGGATCTTACACAGGGGTTATAGGAACTATAAATGTAACATCTCCAAGTGGGGTTACATCTTCAGGTAGCATAACTGTAGATACATCGAGGATTAATGGAGGTATATCTATACCTATGCTTTCGGATAGCACTCCTGAAATAGGAATGTATAGTTTTAATTATTCAGCGGTATCAGGTGGAGATTCAGGGGTTTATTTAAAAACTTTTGATTTTCAATATGTAAAACCTAAAGCAGATATTACAGCGGTAGTAGATTGTTTGTCTCCATACCTTTATACAGAAGATACAACTAATTACTTAGTGGGTAGCGTTACGCCTTCGGATAGGTTTATAATATCTTCTGTTGATTCTATAAATAATACATTTAGCGTTTCAGGAGAAAAATCAGCTTTTGTCAGAGCAGGTGACACATTTAGTATTATAAGTTCTTCAGCAAATAACGGAGATTATACTGTTCTAGATGTTTCATATACAGAGTTAACTAATGAAACAGTAATAAGTGTATTCAATGTAGCAGATGGAACACTAGGTGGAACAACGCTAGTAACTAGAAAAGCTAACATATTCTACCCTCAAGTTTTAGGTTTAGATCCGTTGGTTGGTGATAGTAAGAAATTAGGTACAAGTGTTTTTTATGACAAGACCCACGAGTTTAAGTACGTAACTAAAGGTTTTTATGATTACGGAGATGGAGTCTCAGTTGTAGATTACTTTACAGATTCAACAGAATTAGACGTTCAGTGTGATGTTAGGTTGTGTGAGGTTTTTTGTTGTATTAACTCAGTTTTTAAAGAATACTTAGGCTTAAAATGTAGAAATAAAACATTAGCAGATATAGCTTTAGAAAAATACGTATTAGCAACATCTCATTTATCAGCTTTAAGACAAGCCTTTGAGTGTGGTCAAAGTGAAGCTGTAGACTCATTAGTTTCTGAAATAAAAAAAGTCACTAGTTGTACAGATGATTGTAGTTGTAGTGATACTAAGCCTACTTTGATAACAGGTTTAGGTTCAGGAGGATCTATATCTGTAGTGGCTTCAGGAGACAATAATATCAACGTAGCTTCTTCTGTAAGTGGGGATACTACTACATATACTTTAACTTTATCTGAATCTATACTAAACGATATAGCTAATATAGGAGACACAAGTGTAGTTGAATCTGAAGATTCTTCTATTATTGTAGAATCTGTAACCTCCGCTGGTGTTACAACATACGACTTAAGTGTAGCTCCTCCATCAGATCTTGTTGCTCCAAGAGAGTTTATAGCTTTTAATGTAGAGGCAAACTTTCAGGATTCAGTTTTTACAATATCTGATGTCGTAATTCAAAACAAAAATAATTTAAACGAAACCTCTTTAACAGTAGAAGATGGAAATTCATCATCTGCAAACTGGCATCAGCAAGTTATAACGGTAAAAGATTTTCAATCAACCGCTAATTCAACTTACAAGGCTTTTGTTAGTAATACTTATACTGAAGGTGAAAACACTGCATGGGTTGGTATTGAGTCGTCTATAAGGTATTGGGGAGTAGGTTCTTTAGTATACGACAGCTGTATAACTGAAAAAAACGATGGAAGCTTTAGTTTTGTTATTTCAGATCAGATAAGAAGAGAAATTGTTTCAAGAGGTACTGCTTCGGAGTCTATTTTAAAATTTAATATTCAAATAATAGAATAATGTCAATAAAAACAGAATTATCAAAATACGGATCAGGAATAGGTATTATATATCTAACAGATTCTAATGATTTAATAAAATATCAAAAATTAAACGATAAAAGAGGGAGAGAAGAATCTGAAAGACTGATGCTAGTTTCTTCTACTTTAAGCTCTAACATATCAGCTACATCATTAGTTGAAGTTACAGCTAGTGGTGGTAATATAACCAATTTATCTTACAACGGGGTGTCTGTTTTCAACACAACAACACCAGTAACAGGTGCTACAACATCAGACTTAGCGTTATCACTAGCATTAGCTATTAATTCTAACGTAAGTACACCTAATTATACAGCGGTATCATCAGGTTCTTTTGTAACTGTATATTTAAGCGCAGACCAAGGAGATTCTTTAAACGGTCAAGTTGCAGGGTTTTCAACAACAGGTACAGCAGATTTAACAGCAACACCATTAGACGGAGGGTCTTACTCCTCAGGTTCAGAGGTGGATTCTCAAGTTGGATACAAAATGTATCTAAATTCAAATGATTCAGCAGTAGTAGATACATTGGTAGGAGCTACTGATATTACTTCGGCAGTTTTAAGAAAATCATCATCTTCTCCATACACGATTCGAGAATCGCAAATATCTTCAGGAAGTATATCTGTAAACAGAGATACGAATATTACAATAGTTAACGTTCAGACAGAAGGTTCTGTTGCGACAGACGACTTAACTTCAATTAACGAGGGTATATTTAATGATGGGGATACAATTGTTTTAGTAGCCAAAGAATCAACTAAGGTTATAACGGTAAAAGAAAATCAGGGAGGGAATATAGAGTTGTCAAATGGTGTAGATTTTATAACAGGAGGTAAGGATTTTTCTATATCTTTAAGATATAGTGCTTCAGATAATAAGTGGTATGAATCATCAAGATCTCCAGGAACAGATTTAAGTGTTTCTTCTTTAAGGTCATCAGGAATAGCTACACCAATACAAGGAGTAGAAGTTACTGTTTTAGCAACAACAGGTGGTACGGTTAATTTAGTACCAGGAGTTGATAAGGGTTATGTTTCTTTAACAGGAACAGGAACTTTAACAGGTTCTTGGAATTACACGTTAGGGGCAGGTGTTGTAGATGGTGACACATTTATTATAGATTATAACGGATTATTTACACCAGGAGCAAATACAGTAACACTCTTTGGGATTACACTAACAGATAAACAGGTATCTGAAGGAAGTGTAGTAGCTAAAGCAGTTTACAGTGGTTATCTTTCAGCTTGGGTTGTTACATTAATTAGGGATACTCAATCAGTAGACTTAGCAGATGAAACAGATTTAGTCTTAAAAGAAAACTCTCTAGGAGATCCTTCTGTAGACGGATATGTATTATCATCTTCAGTAGCAGGAGTCAGAAGTTGGGTTGCTAACAATACAGATATATATTTAAATACCGACACATCAACAGGGTCTAGTGTAGGTACTTCAGAAACAACATTAAGAACAATTACAGTACCTTCTAATACTTTAAGCTCTGACAATTCTTCTTTAATTATATATTTTGGAGGAAGTTTTGGAGCTAATGCTAACACTAAAACTTTAAAGGTGAAGTTTGATGGAAATTTAATCGTTTCTAATACTAACACAACAGCTCCTAATGGTGTAAACTTTTTATCTAAAGTGATTATATCAAGGATGTCTAATACTCAAATTAGAGCAACGGGAGAGATTAATATAGATGGATCAGTAAACGAAGTAGAGCTTACTACTTTATCAGGATTTAATTTTACCACTACTTCTTATAATGTAGAAGCAACAGGTCAAGGCGTTTTAAACTCTGATGTAGATGTTTTTCAATCAATAGCTAATAAAATTATAGCATAATGAACATAAACAAAGTGTATAATTTTTTAAAATACCTGGCTGATAAAGATCAGTCGGGTAATATTACACCTAAAGAGTTTAATTTATCACTACCCAGAGCTTTAAACGAGTGGGTAATGAAGCGTTATAACAACGTAAAATCTGTGCAGCCTAATAAACAAGGTTGGCAGAAGAATCAAAAAATTACAGATGATTTAAGATTTTTATTAGTAAGAAATGAGGTATCTAATGTCACCCCAGATGGTAAGTTGTCGTTACCTGATGATTATTTACATTTATCAAGCTTGGTGTATAATTACAAGTATTCAGAAGATGGGGATACAGTTTCTATTCCTAAAGATGTTGATGTTGTGAATGACAACGAAATAGCAGAATTTTTATCATCACACATTTATAGAAAAAGCATAAAAGCTAAGAAGTATGTTATAGGTGCTTTCTATAATGATTATTTACAAATTTACCCTAAAGATATAGGGACAGTAGATCTTACATATTTAAGAAAACCAATAGAGCCTTTTTGGGCTTTTACCTTAGAAAGAGGAAGACCAGTGTATGACCCTATAAACTCAATTGATTTGGAAGTTCCAGATGATACAGCTAACGAGATTATAGTCATGTGTGCTTCTTATCTAGGTATGAACCTAAGAGAGCCTGAGTTAGTTAATTATTCAGAAATGTTAAAAAACCAAGGGGTTTAATAGATGGAAAGAGATAGTAGATTTATAATAGCAGAGCAAGCACAAAGAATTATAAACGGGGGTACTCCAACCCCTGACACTGAGGTTCGTATAGAGGAATTGCTGATATATGTCGATCAGTCTTTTTCTAAAATGATTAAAGCTAGTTATTTTGAAAATAGACAAGACGGTATTAGAGACGTTAACGGAGCTTTTATTTATTCTTTTATAGTAGACGTAGCTGAAGATAAGATGAGGGGTCTTCTTAAAGCTAAGATACCTTCAGCGTATGTTAACCTCCCGTTAGGTACAGGTATTTATCAAGTATCTCAAGTTAACGATATGTTTAATACTATTATTCCTGTAAATGTAAGCTTCTTGGCTTTGTCTAGAGGATTAAAAGTAGGAAGTATGGAAGGTAGGCAGGGTTATTTTGTAGAGAACACAAGTATGTTTTTTGTAAATATTAAACCTTCAGATTGTGTAGATAAGGTTTTAATTAAATTAGCAGGAGGGATTCAAGGAGAACTAGACCCTGAAGTGGAAATTCCTGTAGATATGCAATCTGATTTAGTTAATTTTACTGTTCAGATGTATATGCAACAAAGGCAATTACCTAAAGATGATATTAACGACAATAATAAAAACTAATGGAGTTAGAAAAAGTAGTTAGAGAATTTTTAATAGAATCAGGAAGAACAGAGCATAGATTTGTCCAAGCTTTACAGTTTGGAATTTCTTGTTTAAGAGAATTAAATTATGACGTAACAGGTTCTCCTTCTATTAAGATACTGACTGTAAATGATAATGATACGGTAGATTTACCAGATGATTATCTAAATTATATTAGATTAGGTTTTACAGACGGTAGGGGTAGATTTAGAGAATTAGGAAGAAACAAAGACATAGCATTAAATAGAAGTTTAAATGATTGTGGTGAAAGAGGAGACAGATATGACTCTACTAAAAAAGAGACAGGGTTGTTTCCTTATTATTCTTCTGATTATCATTCAAATCATTTTAGAAACGGTGAAAGTGTAGGAAGGTTTTACGGAGCTGGAGGAGGTAACAACTCAAATGGAGGTTTTAAAATAGATAATAATTATTCGCAAATACAATTAGATTGTTATGCAGGAGGTAGCACAATTACTCTAGAATACTTATCAGACCCTAATAAAGCCGAGGGCAATTTTAATGTACATCCGTTCTCAGTTGAAACAGTTAAGTCATGGATAGATTGGAAGATAAACGCTAACAATCCAAACGTACCTGCTGGATACTCGGAACAAAAAAGATTATTATATTCACGTAATAAAAAGCTATTGTTTGCTAGAATGTCTTCTATGAGTGTACAAGATATGTTACAATCATTTAGAAAAGGAAATAAAGCTTCACCAAAATTTTAACAAATGGGTTACGAAAAGAGACAGTTTTTATACGGTATGGATTTCGATACCGAAGAAAGATTAATACAACAAGGTTATAGTCGTAAAAATGTTAATGTAAGGATAGGGTCTTCAACAGATGATGGAGTTTTTTCTGCTGAAAATGTACAAGGAAATACGCTTATACTAAATTTAGAACTTCCAGACGGAGAAAATAAAGTTATAGGTAGTTTTTGGTATCATTTAAAAAACCTTAATTACTATTTTGTATGGAATAGCGAGGGTAATCATGGTATATTTGAATATAACCATGTTGATTCTCTCATCACTAGAGTTATGATTGCTAAGGTTTTAAACTTTAGCAAGGATTATTTAATTACAGGAATAAATGTAGTAGAGTTTGATGATGACAATGATTTATTGTATTGGTCAGAAAAGTCTAATCCACCTAGAAAAATTAACATTAATAAAGCTAAATCTAATGGGTATGATTTACCTATTACGGAAGAGGTTATAGACGCTATAAAGTACCCTCCATTATGTCAACCTACAGCATTTTTTCAAACCGACAAAGATCAAAAAACTAATTACTTAATAGATTCTATTTGGCAGTTTAAAGCTAGGTATATATATGACGATAAAGAGAAGTCTGCGTTCTCTCCTATATCCTCTCAGATATTGCCAAATAAGAGTTGTTTATCAGATGCTCAGGGTAACACAATTAGAATAGTAATCCCTAAAGGAGGAGAGCTAGTAACTAGAGTAGAGATAGCAGGTAGAAAGGGTAATGTAAACGACTTTGAACAAGTAATAGATTTAGAGGTAGAAGAATATGATATAGATGAAGAAGGTAATTATATTTATATTTTCAGAAATGACAAAGCATTAAAAGGCATACCAGTACCTGAATCTATTAAACTATACGATAATGTTCCTCAAATAGCGGGAGCGCAGGAGTTTATTGCTAATAGATTGATGTACGCAGATGTAACAGAAGGTTATGATAATGTAGAAGTAGATTATGAATTAGGTGTTTCTTATGATGAAATAGAGGATGAAAAACCTTTAAATACTATTACAGGACATTTACGAATTGTTAACAATGAAGGTGCATTTCAACCAATACATAAAAACAGTTCTGGTAAGGTTATGTATGGGGGTTTCTCAAAATATGGTTATGCTAGAAACGCTTTTGCAGGAACAAATAATGTTGTAAATCGAGCATCCCAATCTTTACCTTTAAAAGGTTTTGTTATTTATTTAGCAGGTACAACCCATCATGCTATATCTTTTCAGTCCCCAGGTAATAACACAGAGATACAAACTAATGATAAATATAGAACTTATGATTCATCTGGAAACTCTAATAAAGGGAATATTAGAAGCGAGATGGAAGGTTCAGGGTCTAACCCGTGGGGTAAATCCAGATTAAAATCTACATTTAAGATAGAAAATGTTCCAGACGGAGAGTATATTTTAAGAGTGGCTTCTAATCTTACTAAAGCTATAGATTTAGCAGATGATAACCTAGGTTATCAAAAAACATCAACTTGCGTTCTTAGAATCGAAAATAGTTTTAATTATAATAATTCTGGATTACCTATTAAAGAAATAAAGGTAAAGGTACAAGGAGGAGAAGTAGTAAGTGATATATTTATAACTATTTCTGATGGAAGTCTTAAGGATTATAATAGAGCAGTTTACCCTAGTGGGTATTTAGTTAACACCCCAGATCCAGATTACAATCCGACATCAATAAGTCAAGCTTTAGGTCAAGTAAGAATGGATTACGCAGATTTAGCTAGAGGATCATCAAGTACAGATCATAATGGATTTTTCTTTGGAGGTGCTTTTACAGGGATTGTAGGTGTAGTATCGGGAGGGTTCGCAGATTATGATTATAAAGCTTATCTTCTTTCAGACACCAGTACTGATCCCGCCCCTATAGATGAGATTGAATTTCTTAGATCAGTTTATGTAGTTAATAATAGTAATATTTATAATTATTCAAAAACAGAAGGGTTATTAAGGGTTCAAGATTCTAATGGATTAGGATTGGAAGGGGTTTCTATTGTAACCTCAAGAGGGCAAACATCATTTACTGATATAGATGGAAACGCAAAAATTACTTTTTATACAAATACAAAAATAGGAGGAAGCTTTGCAAGAAAGTTACATATTTTCGCTTACACTTCTGGTTTTTGTGGTGTAACTTTTTTACCTTCTCAAATTAAAAAAGATGTATTAATAGGAGAAGATTTTAACAACACTATTACAGCAGAAGATGAACCTGTAGATTTAGGTGTTATTAATGCTACATTCTTAGTAGACCCTAGTTTTTCAGGTTTAAAACCAGGGGGAGTTTATAGATATGGATTGGTTTATTACGATAAAGCTAATAGAAGTGGTTTAACTAATGTTACAACTAATCCTGAATTATCAGTTCCTTTTTACACAGAATTAGAAAACCCTAATATCAGGTCAGTATCAGGTACGTGGGAAATTAAAAGTTTACCTCCAGAATGGGCTACTCATTACCAATGGGTTAGAACGAAAGATACAGCTATAGACTCCTATATACAATGGTATACAGATAATGTAACCTACATAGAGAGTGAAACACTTATAGAAATAGATATAACAAACTTAACAGACCAGTATGTTACTAATAACCCTTCTAGCAATTTGTCTTATGGTTATAAAGAAGGCGATAGATTACGACTCATAAAAAACAGCGCAGGAGATTACTTTGATGAGTATACAGATTTAAAGGTTGTTAAGTTTGAAACAGGGATAATTACAGTAGAGAATTTAGCTTCTGCTCCAGATTTTAGAGAAGGATTAATGTTTGAAGTGTATCACCCTAGATTAGATGTAGATGAGGACTTATACTACGAGGTAGGAGAGTGTTATGAAATATTAGAGATAGAAGTAGGGAGAGAAGAAGAAAGATACACGGTTAGAGTTCACCAAGGACAAGACACAGATCAGTCACCTATTCAGCCTTCTTTAGAGCCTGCTACAGGAACTTTTAAAACAGGAGATACGTATTTTAGAAATAGATCAATACCTGTTTCTGACCTTGTAAATGGAAATTACAACAACTTAATAGATTCTAAAAGTTTTAGTGATTTTTGGTTATCTGAAGTATCAGATATTGGAAGAATAAGTAAAGTAGACTTAGATGCTAAAAGAGTAACTAGACCGACTACTATTTATTATTCTGAACGATTCATACCTGAAACTAATATAAACGGCTTAAACAGCTTTTATGATGATTCGTTTGAAACTTACGATAGAAATTTTGGAGCTATTAAAAAACTATTTTCTTATAATAATAGATTAGATTGTTTTCAAGAATTAAGAGTAAGTAAAATATTAGTAGAGGAAAACGTAATATACGATCAGTTTGATAAAGGAACGATAGCGGCAAGTGCAAAAGTATTATCCAAGGAGATTTATTACCAAGGGGAATATGGAACATCTAATCCTGAGAGTTTTGTTTCTAATGAAGGAAGAAGATATTTCTTTGATATTAGAAACGGAAAAGTATTAAGATTATCTAATGATGGTCTTACTCCTATTTCGGATAATAAAATGCACAGTTATTTTGAATCTAAAAGTAATTTTTATTCAGCATTTAATATTATACCTGAAATATGGGGTACGTTTGATGAGAATTTTGATGAATATATTATTAATTTTGGTGTTGTTACACGAGATGAAGGATTTACACCTGACGAGTTAGAGTTAGTTAGTTCTCAAGCTGAGGTTGTTACAGAAACTATAGATGGAACTGTTTATACTTTTGTTATAGAATATGGGGAAAACGAAGAGGGTGTTAATACAGAGTTTACCGTAGTCGAAGATTTATCTAATGGAGTTTATGTGATAAACAGTAACGCAGGAGATATAACTTTAGATAGACAAAAAATACTATCTATTCCTTCTGAGACTTTAGGTTTTAGTGAAAAAACTAAACATTGGACTTCTTTCTATACTTATCTACCTGAATGTATGGGAAGAATAGGTATTGATTTTCTAACTTTTAGAAACGGTAGAGCTTATTTACACAATACAAACCATGAAAGAAATACTTTTTACGGAATAGGTTCTTCAAGCGAGGTTTGGGCGGTATTCAACCAAGACCCAAGTAACAATAAGGTTTATCAATCTTTAAATCAAGAAAGTGATACTGTGTGGGAGGCAAGAGAGATATTAACTCAGAAAGGTCAAAAAAGTAATCTTATAAAACAAGATTTTGCTGTTGATTATGGAGATGGTCACACACTTTATAGTAGAGAAAACATTCATTCAGCAGCAGTATTAAAGGATGAAAATACACCTAATGTTGATATACCTTTAATAGAGGGGGATTCAATGAGAGATGTAAGTATATTGTTTAAGTTAATAAACGAGTCAACGGATAAAGAAAGGTTATTCGCTTCTAGTGTTAGATACTCTTTATCAGCAAGAACAAACAGGTAGCATTTTGCTACTTATTTTTAATTAGTTAAATTAGTAAAAAAGAAAGATATGGCATTGTCAGCAGTTTTATCAGCAATCCCAGCAGTAGTACAAGCAGGGACAGGTATTTACCAAGCGTATCAAGGGAATAAATTAGCAAACAGTATGGAGCGTCCAGATTATTCTATACCTCAAGAGGTTTTGGATAATCTAACAGATTCTCAAATCCAAGCTTTACGTGGTCTCCCAGAGGAACAGCGTCAGCAATACATGGAAAATATTATGAGGTCAGCTCAAACTTCTATATCCGCATTAGGAGATAGAAAAGGAGGTTTAGCTGGTATGTCAAGTGTTCAACAACAACAGAATGACGCTTATAAGAATTTACTTTCAATTGATGCTCAAAAACGAGAAGAGAACGAAAGAAACCTACAGGCTACTAGAAATACAATGTCAGAATACAAAGATAAGCAGTTTCAAATGAATGAAATGCAACCGTTCCAAGATACAATGGCAGCAGCTGAAGGTATGCAAGGAGCAGGTATTCAGAATATAATGGGAGGTGTTACATCAGGATCTAAAATGGGATTAGACTATATGAAGTATATGGAATTATTAAACTCTATGGGTTCAGCCGATGTAGGTAAAACAGGTTCAGCGTTATCTGAAATACCAGGAGGTTCTGGTAAATCTAATGGGTTATTAAAGATGCTACAATCATTTTTAGGCGGAGGCGATCCTTCTAATAGCTCAGGATCTAATATTTCACTTCCAACTCCCTAATTAATATGTACAACAACGACCTAGGAATATATAAAAATTATAAAAGGATTAAATCTCAACAAGAATTGATGAATCCTAAGAACGCTATGCCTCAACAGCCGATAGCTAATCAACCAGTAGTAGAAGAACCAAAGAAGTTTACTCATGAAGATAAAATGAGGTATGATGAACTGAAGAATAAGATTGCAATGCAACAAGGAAATTTAAACACAAAAGGAAATAAGTAATGGCTGATCCGTTAGGAATATCAACAGGACAAGGAAAAGGTAGAGCGCAAGTATTTGGTGATACTTATAACGACTACTTTGCTGAAAAAGTTAAGACAGGTACTGAAGAGAAGAAAGTTCAACAAGAAGAACTAGCTAAACTTCAAGCTGCTGATGGTTTATGGGATAGAGATAACGAATTATTTAAGCCAAAAATAGAAGCTCTAAGGAAGTATTATAGGGAAAACGCACGAAACATAATCAAAGGTGATTTCGATGCTACTACTAACTTACAAGCTATGAAAGATGACCTCACACAATTCATAGGGTCATCTAAAGCATCTAAAGAATTTTACATAGATCTGAAAAAGAAGATTGCATCAGATCCTGAGAAATACTCTGACGCTACTAAAGCTAGAATGGATGAGTACCAAAGAACAGGAGGAAGGTTTGATAATGATATCTCTTTCTTCTCTAAGTATAAGGCAAGTGATACTATTGATAGTTTATCAGATAAAGTAAAGTCAGCAGGTTATGACTTAGATGATATTACTTACGAAAAAGACCCAAGTGGTAAGACTTATATGATTGATAAGTCAGGTCAAAATGTAGACATAGATAAAATGGTGGATAGTGTTATATCAGCCGAGGATTCTTTCTATGGGGATAAACAAGTTTCGGAATATTGGAATCAACCAGGAAGAAGAGATCAGCTTAAAGAGGCTTTAACAAGTCTGGAGGGTGAGAAGAGAAGTACTAAATATTCTCCTGTTATATCATCTTATGACAGAGGACAAGGGGATAAAAAAGATTTAGCTACTATACTTATAAATGACAACTGGCACGCTAGGAATTACATTCCTGACGTAACAGAGGCTGTTTTAGATAAAATAGTAGAAAGCGTCAGTAGTCTAAAGAGTGCGGTTCACACTAACTCTAGTAAAGACTTACGAGATAAGTACCCTGGAGCAGGAGGAGTTGTGTTTTCAACTGTCGATAATAAAGGTGCTGTTAAAGAAG
>Ga0208305_10000053_pt1 | contig 66205 bp, 52 predicted proteins | sample ColrivemetaGS741_FD_187605 | JGI IMG/M metagenome (GOLD analysis project Ga0208305, IMG submission 187605) | Estuarine microbial communities from the Columbia River estuary - Flood tide ETM metaG S.741 (SPAdes) (version 2) | ecosystem: Environmental > Aquatic > Marine > Intertidal zone >... | reverse complement strand
CTAAAAGAAATTTTAAAAACGCTTCAGTATTAGTTGAAAAAACAATATTGGCTGATGAAGAACGCAGAGCTATTCAAACTGAATTGGACGCACTATTAGCGGAGTCTAATAAATTATCGAAAGATATTGGGATGTTATTCAAAGCGGGGGAAACTCAAAAAGCGGATATTTTAAAGAAAAAAACAGTTCAATTAAAAGATCAATCTAAAGATTTAACTGAAAAACTTCAAAATAAAGCAATAGAATTAGAAGAATTATTGTTCTTAATCCCAAATATTCCTAATGAAATTGTGCCTGTAGGAACATCGGCTGATGATAATTTAAATATATTTCAAGAAGGTGAAATTCCAGTTTTACACAAAGACTCTTTACCTCATTGGGAGTTAGCCAAAAAATATGATATCATTGATTTTGAACTTGGTAATAAAATTACAGGAGCAGGATTTCCAGTTTATAAAGGTAAAGGCGCAAAATTACAACGCGCTTTAATCAATTATTTTTTAGATAAAAATACTGCTGCAGGTTATGATGAAGTTCAGGTTCCACACTTGGTAAATGAAGCTTCTGGTTTTGGAACTGGGCAATTGCCAGATAAAGAAGGTCAAATGTATCATGATGTCCAAGATAATTTATACTTAATTCCTACTGCAGAAGTACCAGTAACCAATATTTTTAGAGATGTAATTTTAAAAGAAGATGAATTTCCTATCTGCAAAACTGCTTATACTCCTTGTTTTAGACGTGAAGCTGGATCTTATGGAGCACATGTTCGTGGTTTAAATAGATTACATCAATTTGATAAAGTTGAAATTGTACGAATTGAACATCCTACTAACTCTTACGCAGCTTTAGACAGTATGGTAAATCACGTTAAAGGGATTTTACAAGAATTAAATCTACCATATAGAATTTTACGTTTATGTGGTAGTGATATGGGCTTTACTTCATCTTTAACATATGATTTTGAAGTTTTTTCAACAGCACAAGACCGTTGGTTAGAGGTGAGTTCAGTTTCAAACTTTGAAACATTTCAGGCGAACCGATTAAAACTTCGTTTTAAAAATAATGAAGGGAAAAGCGAATTAGCGCATACACTTAATGGAAGTTCTTTAGCATTACCAAGAGTTGTAGCTGGTTTATTGGAAAATTGCCAAACTCCTGAAGGTATAAAAATACCTAAAGCTTTAGTGCCTTATTGCGGATTTGAACTAATTAATTAGACTGAACAGCAATCATTAATTTTTTATAATGGTTCATTTCAATTAATGCATCAAAATATGCGTTAATTTGGCCTTTTCTCATAAATTTTAATGATTCCTTTTTAGCTATGTTATATTGGTATATTAATTCTTTCATTTTAGTATAATTTAGTTAATTTATACTGTGAAGACAATTTCCGTGCCAAAATGTTACATTTCAATTTTGAAATTGACATCCATTTATAAAAAATTTAACACTTGTTTGGTTATCTTTGATTGAATAAAAAAAGCACATGCGTTTATATATACTCATATTATTTTGTTGTTTTTCCTTGAAAAACTATGCTCAGGATCAGCAATTAGCATTTCAATATTTCAGAAATGGCGAATATGAAAAAGCAGCTTCTATTTATAAACCTCTTCACCAACAAAATCCTTACAACTCCGTTTATTTAACTTATTTAATTGACTGTTATCAACAACTTCAACAATTTGACGAAGTTGTTACACTTGTTAATAAACAACTTTCAACCTATAAAAATCAAGAATATTTATTTGTTGAAATTGGATACAACTACCAGTTACAATATAACCAAATAAAAGCTGAAGAATATTATAAAAAGGCAATTGAAGCAATAACTATTTCTCCAAATTTTGGATATATAATTGGCAAAACATTTCAAGATAATCATTTATTAGATTATGCCCTTTTAGCTTATAAAAAAGCAATGGAAATAAACTCCAATTCTAACTATAATTTTCAAATTGCTTTAATTTATGGTGAAAAAGCGGAGATTGAAAATATGTTCAATACTTATATTGAAATGGTTTCAGATAATGATACTTTTCTACCATCAATCAAAAATTATATTGGGAGATACATTACTGATGATGCTGAAAATGAAGCAAATGTAATATTGCGAAAATTGTTATTAAAGCGTATTCAAAACAATCCGGAAATTAGGTGGAACAATTTGCTAAGTTGGCTTTTTATGCAGCAAAAAGATTATACTAAAGCCTTAGTTCAAGAAAAAGCTATTTTTAAAAGAAATGCTATAGATATAAATCCCATTTTTGAAATAGGCAAAATTGCTTTTGAAGATAATAACTATGAAGCTGCTAAAAATTGCTTTGTTTTTGTTTTAGAAAATAACAAGGATTTAGAAACTGAACTAACTTCAAAATTGTATTTACTTGAAATTGATTTGAATTCTAATGTTAGCTATGAAAATATTGAAAATCAATTTCAACAATTATTTATTCAATATGGTAAAAACATAAATACCATTGGTATTCAGGCCACTTATGCAGAATTTTTAGCTTTCAAAAGAAATAACCCTGAAAATGGAATTTCCATTTTAAAGGAGGCTTTAAAATTTCCTTTGAATGAATTTCAAATAGGACATTTAAAAACGAAATTGGCTGATATACTTGTGTTTACAGGAAAATTTAGCAGTGCTTTAATTTATTATACTCAAGTTCAAAATGATTTGAAAAATCAGACTATTGGGCAGGAAGCTAGATTTAAAATCGCACAAACATCTTTCTTTAAAGGTGATTTTGAATGGGCACAATCCCAATTAAAAGTATTGAAAAATTCTACTTCACAATTGATTGCAAATGATGCTTTAGACTTGAATTTACTTATTACAGATAATGCCGTAAAAGACAGTTTAAAAATTGCGTTAAAAAAATATGCACTTGCCGATTTGTTAACATTTCAAAATAAAAACAAGGAAGCTATTGATGTTTTACAAGAAATTTTAAATAATTTTAAGGGGCATCCAATTGAGGATGAAACACTTTTTAAACAAGCTCAATTATTTGAAAAGTTGCATATATTTGATAAGGCAGAACAAAATTATTTACAAATAATAACCATTAATAAAAATGACATTTTAGCTGATGACGCTCATTATTATTTAGCGGAATTGTATTTAAACAAGCTCAATAATATTGAAAAAGCAAAAGAATTTTATCAAAAAATTATTTTTGAATATCCTTCAAGCATTTTTTTAGTTGATGCCAGAAAAAAATTCAGAAATTTGAGAGGAGATGATATAAATTAAACCCTTTACCTAAACAAAATCTAAAACAACTTAATAAATATGTATATATATAACGTAACAACTAATGTTGATGAATCAATTCACGATGATTGGTTACATTGGATGAAGTCAAAACATATTCCTGATATGCTTGCCACAGGAAAATTTTCTGTAGCAAAAATGAGTTTAGTATTAATTGAAGAAGAAATGGGCGGAACTACATATGCAGTACAATACACAACAGATAGTGTTGAAACCCTTCATACATATTATAAAGAAGATGCTGCAAAATTACGCGAAGAAGCCTTTCAATTATTCAAAGATAAAATTGTAGCTTTTAGAACTGAATTAAAAGTAATTAATGAACAATTTAGTGTAAGTGTAAACAACTAATTTTATGAGTGTAAAAGCAAAAAAACACCTAGGACAACATTTTTTAACTGACGAATTAATTGCCCAACAAATTGCAGATAGCTTATTGGGAAATAGCTATAAAAATGTGTTGGAAATTGGTCCAGGAATGGGTGTTTTAACAAAGTATTTACTTAAAAAAAGTTTTACAACTCATGTTATTGAAATTGATACTGAGTCAGTGGAATATTTGAAAGTCCATTATTTAAATTTAGCTGATAAAATTATTTCAAAAGATTTTTTAAAAATTGATTTAACGGAATATTTCGGAAACGAACAAGTAGCAATAATTGGGAATTTCCCTTATAATATTTCAACGCAAATTGTTTTTAAAACACTTGAAAACAGGCATCAAATTCCAGAATTTGCTGGTATGTTTCAAAAAGAAGTAGCTTTAAGAATTGCAGAAAAAGAAGGCAGTAAAGTTTATGGAATTTTATCTGTACTTACGCAAGCATTTTATGATGTTGAATACTTATTTACTGTTCCTCCAACAGTTTTTAATCCGCCACCAAAGGTTGATTCTGGAGTTATTAGGCTTGTTAGAAAAGAAAATTACACACTTCCTGTTAATGAAAAACTTTTTTATAAAGTAGTGAAAACAGCTTTTCAACAACGAAGAAAAACACTTCGAAATAGTTTAAAAACTTTGAATTTATCAGATAGTTTAAGAGAAGATAGTATCTTTGCAAAACGCCCAGAGCAATTATCTGTTCAGGAATTTATCAATCTCACTTCAAAAATAGAGAACGATGCCATTTGAAATTACAAAAGAATATCTATTAAAAATTCAACAATTAATTGCTGAAGATAGTGAAGATGCGCTTTTAGCCCTGTTAGAAGAAGTGCATTATGCTGATATTGCTGAAATTATTGAAGAATTAGAATACAATGAAGCTATCTATATAATTAAGTTATTAGAAAGCGATGTGACTTCTGAAATAATTGCTGAGTTAGATGAAGATACAAGAGAAAATATTTTAAAAGGCCTTTCTTCTAAAGAAATTGCTGAAGAAATTTCTGAATTAGATACTGATGATGCGGCCGATATTATCTCTGAACTTTCCGACAAGCAAATAAAAGAAGTTATTTCTCATATTGAAGATGAGGAACATGCAAAAGATATTATTGAACTTTTACGGTATGATGAAGATACAGCTGGGGGTTTAATGGCAAAAGAGCTTGTTAAAGTAAATGAAAACTGGAATGTGCTTACTTGTGTAAAAGAAATGCGTGCACAAGCTGAAGAAGTTTCAAGAGTGCATTCAATTTATGTAGTTGATGATAATGACATTTTAAAAGGTCGTTTATCACTTAAAGATTTACTAACAACCTCAACAAAAACAGCAATAAAAGATGTTTTTATTAAAAAAGTAGACTCTGTAAATGTAAATGATGAAGCTGAAGATGTTGCTAAAATTATGCAAAAATACGATTTAGAAGCTATTCCTGTGGTTGATGAATTAGGTCGTTTAGTAGGAAGAATTACTATTGATGATATTGTTGATGTAATAAAAGAAGAAGCCGAAAAAGATTACCAAATGGCAGCGGGTATTTCACAAGATGTAGAAGCCGATGATACAATTTGGGAACTAACAAAAGCACGATTACCTTGGTTAATTTTAGCCTTGTTTGGTGGTTTTGTGAGTGTCTCCATTTTAGGAGGATTTCAAGGAGCTATGACAGATTTTCCCGTATTATTCTTTTTCACTCCTTTAATTGCTGCAATGGCTGGTAATGTTGGAGTGCAATCTTCCGCTATTATTGTACAAGGTTTAGCAAATGATAGTTTACGTGGCTCGGCATGGAACCGCTTATTAAAAGAAGTTTCACAAAGCTTGATAAATGGTTTTGTATTGGCGGCACTATTGATGTCGGCAGGCATGTTTTTTCTGGGCTTCGAATTAAAAGTGGGGATAACTGTTGCTGTTTCTCTTATTTCTGTAATTATTATTGCCTCTATAATTGGTACATTTGTTCCAATTATTTTGGATAAACGTGGGATTGATCCAGCCTTAGCTACTGGTCCGTTTATAACAACAAGTAACGATATTTTAGGAATTTTAATTTACTTTTCAATAGCAAAATTGATTTTAGGTTTTTAATATTGAAATTTTTTAAACAAATCCCACAATACAACTCCAACACTAACCGAAATATTTAAAGAGTGTTTGGTTCCAAGTTGGGGTATTTCAATACAATAATCACTTTCCGAAACAACTTTTTGCTGAACTCCTTTCACCTCGTTTCCAAAAATAACTGCATATTTTTGATTTTGTATAATTGAAAAATCTTGTAACATTGTACTTTTCTCAGCCTGTTCAATAGCAAGTACTTTTATCTTTTCTTCTTTCAACTTTTCAACCAACTCAAGCGTATCTTCAACATATTCCCATTCAACAGAATCTGTGGCTCCTAAAGCAGTTTTATGAATATCTTTATGTGGTGGTTTTGCAGTAATACCACACAAATAAATTTTTTCAATTAAAAAAGCATCACTGGTTCTAAATACCGAACCAATATTATTTAAACTTCTAATATTATCTAACACAACAACTAAAGGAATTTTTGATGTTTGTTTAAACTCTTCAACATTCAATCTGCCTAATTCACTATTTTTTAGCTTTCTCATTATTTTTGAATTTGGAAATTCGTAATTGATAATTCGTAATTATTAATTAAAAATGTAACTTCGCAAAACTAACTTAATTTCTTAAAAAATTGGCGGCAAAAGACAAGAAAGTCACTCCTTTAATGAAACAATACAATGCAATAAAGGTGAAATATCCTGATGCAATGTTACTATTTAGAGTAGGAGATTTTTATGAAACTTTTGGTGAAGACGCTAAAAAAGCTTCCAAAGTTTTGGGAATTATTTTAACCAAACGTGGTGCGGGTAGTGAAACTGAAACTGCTTTAGCTGGCTTTCCACACCATTCATTAAACACATATCTTCCAAAATTGGTAAAAGCAGGGATGCGTGTTGCTATTTGCGATCAGTTGGAAGATCCAAAAATGACAAAAACTATTGTAAAACGTGGCGTTACAGAATTGGTAACTCCTGGTGTTGCTTTAAATGATGAAGTTTTACAATCCAATACAAATAATTTTTTAGCCGCAATTCACTTTGGAAAAAAATACATTGGAATCTCTTTTTTAGATGTTTCAACAGGTGAATTTTTAACAGCCCAAGGAAACTCTGAATACATTGATAAACTACTTCAAAATTTTAATCCAAGTGAAGTGTTGGTTCAAAAACAATTCAAAAATAAGTTCAATGAATTATTTAGTAATCGCTTTTATACATTTTATTTAGAAGATTGGATTTTTCAGGCTGAATATGCTTTGGAAACTTTAACCAATCATTTTAAAGTAAAAACATTAAAAGGTTTTGGAGTTGATGATTTAAATGAAGGTATTATTTCGTCTAGCGCTATTCTATTCTATTTGTCTGAAACACAACACAATAAATTAGACCATATTTCGGTAATTAACAGAATTTCTGAAGATAATTATGTGTGGATGGATCGTTTTACCATTCGAAATTTAGAATTATACAATTCAACTTCTATAAATGCGGTTACTTTATTAGATGTTATTGATAAAACTATTTCACCTATGGGTGGAAGATTGCTAAAAAGATGGTTGGCATTACCGCTAAAAGATATTAATCGTATTAAAAAGCGTCACGATATTGTAAAATATTTAATTGATAATGACGATTTTTTTGAACTCGCTACCTATCAAATTAAACAAATAAGTGATATTGAAAGATTAGTTTCAAAAGTAGCAACCGGAAAAGTGAACCCTCGTGAAGTTGTATTGCTTAAAAATTCACTAAACGCAATAATTCCTATAAAAGAAGCTGCTGAAAAAAGTGATAACGAATCTTTAAAAATAATTGGAGAACAATTACAAAACTGTAACACACTTCGTGAAAAAATTTCAAAAACTTTAAATGAAGATGCGCCTGTAAATATTAACAAAGGAAATTCAATTACTGAAGGTGTTTCAAAAGAATTAGATGATTTAAGAGCTATTTCAACTCGTGGAAAAGATTATTTAGATGAAATGCTGGCTCGTGAAATTGAAAATTCTGGTATAACTTCATTAAAAATTGCCTTCAATAATGTATTTGGCTATTATATTGAAGTTAGAAACACACATAAAGATAAAGTACCTGCTGAATGGATTCGTAAGCAAACCTTGGTAAATGCCGAGCGTTATATTACTGAAGAACTAAAAGAATACGAAACTAAAATATTAGGCGCAGAAGAAAAAATAAGCAAACTTGAACATGAACTTTTTGCTGAATTAATAAGTAATTTATTAGATTACATCCAGCCAATACAACTTAACGCCCAATTAATTGCTCAAATAGATTGTTTAATTTCATTTGCTGATATTGCAAAGCAAAACAATTATGTACGTCCGCAAATGGATGAAAGCACTGATTTGGAGATTAAAAATGGCCGTCATCCTGTTATTGAAAAGCAATTGCCAATTGGTGAAGAATATATTGCAAACGATGTTGTTTTAAACAGAAATTTACAACAAATTATTATGATTACTGGTCCTAATATGAGTGGTAAATCAGCTATTTTACGTCAAACAGCTTTAATTGTTTTGTTAGCTCAAATGGGGAGTTATGTTCCTGCTCAAAATGCTCGAATTGGTATAGTAGACAAAATTTTTACCAGAGTTGGTGCTAGTGATAATATTTCAATGGGCGAATCTACTTTTATGGTAGAAATGAATGAAACTGCAAGTATTCTGAACAACATTTCAGAAAGAAGCTTGGTGTTATTAGACGAAATTGGACGAGGAACTAGTACGTATGATGGTATTTCAATTGCTTGGGCAATTTCAGAATATTTACATGAACATCCTTCAAAAGCAAAAACGTTATTTGCTACGCATTATCACGAATTAAATGATATGACCAATACTTTTGAGCGTATTAAAAATTTCAATGTTTCAGTAAAGGAATTAAAAGATAAAGTTATTTTCTTGCGAAAATTAGTTTCAGGAGGCAGTGAACATAGCTTTGGTATTTACGTAGCAAAATTAGCAGGAATGCCCTCTTCTGTAATTCATAGAGCCACAAAAATGTTGAAGCAATTAGAAAAAAATCATACAAATTCTGACATAAAAGAAACTTTAAAAACTACTGCTGAAAATGACATGCAATTAAGTTTTTTTAAATTAGATGACCCTTTATTAGAAAATATTAAAGAAGAAATTTTATCTACAAACATTGATACACTTACACCAATTGAAGCTTTAATGAAATTGAATGAAATAAAGCGGATGTTAACGAAAAAATAATTCTACCAATAATCCTTTAACATTTTTTTGACATTAATTTTAATTACCTTTGTTCATTCTAAAGTATAAAATCATGTATTTATTTATTAGTGGTGGAGAAATATTTGTAATTTTATTAATTACTGTAATGCTTTTTGGAGCAGATAAATTACCTGAAATTGCTCGCGGATTAGGAAAAGGAATGCGTCAAATTAAAGACGCTACAAATGATATTAAAAGAGAAATTCATAACAGTGCTGAAAAACATAATATTGATATTGATGTGGCCGCAAAAGTACGTGATGAAATTAGCAAAGTAACTGACAATGTTGAAGATTATACCAGACCTGTTAAAAAAATAAAAGATACTATTATTGATGATATTACTGGGCCTATAAAAAGAAATTTATAATTGGAATTTCTTAATGCACTTATAAAATACGACAAGCAGCTTTTACTTTTTCTTCATTCTAAAGGAAATACCACTTGGGATTCTTTTTGGATTTTTATAACTGATCCTATTCATTGGACACCTTTATTTTTAGTTTTATTTTTAGTTAGCTACAAAGCCTTTGGTGTTAAAAAATCTGTGCTAATTTCTCTTTTTATAGCTCTTGGTACAATTAATTCTTTGTTAATTGTGACCATTATTAAAAATTATATTAAAAGATTAAGACCAATAAATGATAATAGCATTAATAATTGTATTAGAGTATTAATTGAAACTCGGGACTATAGTTTTGTCTCAGGACATTCAACTGTTTCCTTTACAATTGCCTTCCTGTTTTATTTTATTTTTAACAAAACTCACAAATTCTCTTTTATCATTTTTTTATTTCCTTTGCTATTTGCTTACAGCAGAATTTATTTAGCAGTACATTTTCCTTTGGATATTTTATTTGGAATGCTTTTAGGATATATAGTTGCCTTCCTAATTTTCAAATTAATAAACTTTGTAGTGTTGAAAAAATAATTATTTTACCCTACTAATTGTTAATCCATCTCTAATTGGTAACAAAACAGTTTCAATTCTAGTATCTGAATTCAACAACTTGTTATACTTTAAAATTTGTTCTGTATCTATATCATTAGGCTCTAATTTTTCAATAACCTTCCCGTTCCACAAAACATTATCTGATAAAATAATACCTCCTGAATTCATTTTTTCAATAATTAAATGAAAGTAGTTAACGTAATTAGATTTATCGGCATCAATAAAGACCAAATCAAACTTTTCATTTATAGTTGGAATTATTTCCAAAGCATTACCTATTATTTGCTGAATTTGATTGTTAAAAGTAGAAGCTTCAAAATATTTTTTACTAAAAGATTCTAACTCCTCATTTTTATCAATGGTAAGTATTTTACCATTTTGTTGCATTCCTTCAGCTAAACACAATGCTGAATAACCTGTATATGTACCAATTTCAAGAATATTTTTTGGGTTTATTATTTTTGAAATCATTGACAAAATCCTCCCTTGGTATGCTCCACTTAACATTCTAGGGTTTAATACTTTCTGCCAGGTTTCTTTACTTAGTTGTTGTAATAAAACTGGTTCTTGTTGTGAATGACTCACTACATATTCATCTAATTTTTCAGGTAAAAAATTCATTTCTTTTATTTACAAAAATAAAAAAACGGAACCTAATTTAGTTCCGTTTTTAAATTAAACAATATTTTTAATTTTTGGAAATTAATTCCTGTTCCATTTGTTCCTTTTCCTTTTCACATAAACACCTTTTTTCAGCACCATTTTTGTTTTTATATTTTTCATAACATTTAGTCATAACTCCATTTTGTTTTGAATATAAACCACATTTTTTGCAAAGAAATAAATGAATATTTAATTTTATAATTTCCCAAAAACCGGCCTCTTTATATTGACTTTTATCGCAAATTGTTGTTGCTTCGTCACAATTTATTTTCATTATTTATACTCTTTTAATTTTTAAACCAATTATCTTCCATACATTTTCTTAACTGCGTTCTGGCTCTGTGAATTATTACCCAAAGATTGGACGATGTTATATCTAACTCCTTACATATATCTTCAGTTTCAATTTCTTGTATTGTTTTCATTCTGAAAACGATTGCATATTTCTCTGGTAGTTTATTTAAGCATTTTTCTAAAGCAACTGTTAACTCTTCATTTTCAATATTCTTTTCTATTTCATTATTCCAAGATGAAGGAACGCGTTCTTCAATCCATTCACCTTCTCTTTCTCCATCATTATAAAAATTCATTTTTACTTCAGCTTTCCCTTTTGCTGAATTAGTTTTTCTATAATAGTCTATTATTTTTCTTTTTAAAATAGAAACTAACCATGTTCTTTCACTTGCCAAACCCTGAAAATTTTTAATTCCTTTTAGCCCAGCAAAAAAAGTCTCTTGTACAAGATCTTTAGCTATCTCATGATTATTAACTCTGCCAATTGTATAATTATACAAATAATCTGCATGAAGTTTTACCCAATTATCGGGGCTAAGCTGATGTTTTTCTTTTGGCATTTTTTTAGTACTTAATAGCTAAAATAATTTATTTTAGCTAACCTTACTTGCATATTTGCTCAATAAAGCAAATAATTTTTTTCTATCAATTGGTTTTGATAAATACTCATCAAAACCATTTTTTAAAGCTGAAACTTTATCAGACTCCATTGCAAAAGCTGAAAGTGCAACTATTGGAATGTTAGGTTTTATTTTTTTAATAATCCCCAAAGCCTCAATACCATTCATTACTGGCATTTTAATATCCATGAGTATTAAATCAATATCATTATGACTTTGTGCTAACTCAACTGCTTCTTTACCGTTAAAAGCTTCAATGATTTTTATTTTAGTGTTTGAAAACAGTTCTGTAATATATAACATGTTATACTCTTCATCTTCAGCAATAAGAATAGTAAGATCCATATCTTCAATAGGTGTTAGTGGAGGTTTAATATCAATTACGGTAGTAATAGGTTTTTCATTTGATTTTGTATATGGGATTGTAAAATATACTGAAGTCCCATTTTTATCAGATTCCAACCATATTTTCCCTTGAAATAATTCAATAAATTTTTTGGTTATAGCTAAGCCTAAACCTGTTCCTTTACTTTGTTTTTTAAGGCTCAGTTCTGCCTGCATAAATCTATCAAAAATTACTGATTGAAACTCTTTTTCAATTCCAATTCCTGTATCTTTTACAAAGAAGAGCAGTGTAGATTCATCCTTCATTTCATACCCAAATTCTATCCCTCCATTTTCAGTAAATTTAAATGAATTTGAAAGTAAGTTAATTAAAACCTGATTTAACTTTGAACCATCAATTTCAATAATGGATTTTCTACTATCCAACCCCTTTTTACATATTAAATTTAAATAATTATCAGATGCTGTTTGCTTATAAAAATCATACAAATCATCTACTAAATTATTTAAACAAGTACTTTCATAATTTAATTTTACTACACCTGCTTCAATTTTAGAAATATCTAAAATATCATTTACAATTGTTAATAATTGCCTACTGCTATTTACTACTATATTAGCATATCTTTTTCTGTCAAATTCAGATAAATTTGGATTTAAAGAAAGTTCTGAAAAACCAATAATTCCATTCATTGGTGTTCTAATTTCATGGCTCATATTTGCCAAAAATGAAGATTTTAATTTATCTGATTCTTGTGCTTTTATTACTGCTGCCCTAAGCTCAGTTTCTATATTTTTTCTCTGTATACTAACACTAATTTGATCAGAAACAAATTCTAATAATTGCAAATCATTTCTGTGATACGCCTTTTCATTGTTATAACTTTGCACAGCTATAGCTCCGATAGGTTTTCCTTGAATTCTTAATGGTACACCAACCCAAATTTTGGATTCTTCACCTACTAAATCAACTAAGCCATCAGCTATTATTTTTTTGTGCTCTTGATTGGTTACCATTAATGGTTTGTTCGTTTTAATAACATAACCTGTTAAGCTTTTTTCAGCAGGAAATTCTATTAAATCTTCTTTTTCATCAACCATTATAGGCATTTTTATCATATCAGTTTCCTCATTGTACAATCCAATATAAAAATTTGTAGTATCAATAATTTTGTTAAGTTCGTTTTTAATGTATAAACTGAATTCATTAAAATCATCAATAGACGAAGCTGCTTTTGAAATATTGTAAAGAACATTTTCTAATTGTTCCTTTTTAACACGATCTGAAATATCACTAACAACCGCATGGATGGTAACTGAATTATCAATATCATAAATTTTTGTAAGAGTAACTTCCGCTTGGAATACCTGGCCATTTTTACGCTGATGTTCCCATCTAAACCTATTAAAACCATTTTCAATGGTAATTCCAATGAATTTTTCAGCTTTAATAAATGAGTTACTACCATCCGATTGAAATTCAGGTGAGATTTGTGAAGGATGTAATTTTAATACAGATTCTTTATCATTGTATCCAAACATTTTTAAGGTTGCCTCATTACAATCTAAAAATAATCCATTTTTAAGAACCATTACGGAATCTATAGATTTTTCAAATATGTCTTTATATTTTTTTTCGGACTTTTCTAATAGTTTTCGCGCTTTAATTCTTTCAGTAATATCATCAACTAAGCATGCTGCTCCTATTATATTATTTTCAGTATCCTTTAATGTAACGCTATACCAATCGCAAATAATAATTTTGCCGTTTTTTGTAATATTTTCATTGGTTTGCCTAAAACTATTATTTTGAATAAAGGAAGTTTCTCTTAACCTCTTCATTTCCTCTAATAAATATGGAGGTGTTAATAAATCTTTATTTGATTTCCCTATTACTTCTTCCGCTTTATAACCAAATATTCTTTCTGCCGAATTATTCCATTCTAAAATATTGAAATCTAAATCCCATATAATAGATGCTAATGGTGTGTTATTAAATTGATCTTTTAGTTGTTGATTGCTCTTAAATAATAAATCTTCAGCTTTTTTTTGCTCAGTAATATCTTCAACAATTCCCTGTACATTGGTTATTTTACCTCTCTCATTTCTAACAACATCAATATTTGCTTTAACCCATTTTATGTTTTTATTTTTGGTTATAATTCTATATGGTTTAAGCTTAATAGTAGTTCTATCTTTACTTTTTACTAACTCAAAAACTTGATCTCTAATAGCTTCTAAATCTTCAGGATAGACAATTTCATGAATTTTAATTTTTCCTGACAAAAATTCTTTATAATTGTAACCAAAAAGCTCAATACAATTTTCTGAGGCAAATATTACAGGGAAATCAATTGCATTTTCACATAATATAGCAACTGATGAGCTTTTATTAATAATATTATAAGCTTCTTTAATTTTATTTTCGTTCTGTTTTTTCTCAGTAATTTCGTAAAAAAACATCATTACTCCATTATTGGTTGGAATTATTCTATTTTCAAACCAACGATTCAAAGGTGCAAAATAGTTTTCAAAACTTACTGCTTTTTTTGTTCTTATAACTTCTTGATAGCTATCATAAAATAAATCTCCTTCATTTTCAGGAAATTCATCCCAAATGTTTTTACCAATAAGATTCTGAATGCTTTTGCCTAATAATTCAGCTGCTTTATTATTTATATATGTATAATTTGAATTAGCATCTAATAAAACAAAGCCAGATTTAATACTTGAAATAGTATCAGACAATAAATTTTTAGTAATGCTTAATTTTTCTTCAGATAAAACACTTTCTGTTATATCTTGAGCTGTTCCAATAACACTCACAATTCTATTATTGTCAACATTAACATTTCTTTTCTCACTAATATATTTTAGCTCATTATTTTTAGTGATAATTCTATATATCAGTTGTTGAGATCTGTTTTTTAAAAGATATTCAATGGAGAAATTGGCAACTTTTTCTATATCTTCTTTATAAATAAATGACAAATAAAATTCCAAAGAAGGCACAACAGATTGTGGCTCAAGACCTACTATTTTATATGCCTCATCAGACCATTGTGCTTCATTTGTATTATAATTGTAAAACCAACTTCCTAATTTTGCAATAGATTGTGATTCTTTGCTGCGTATTTCACTTTCTATAAGCTTATTCCTAATTTTTACTTTTTCTGTAATGTCTTCAATAGAAACTATAATATTTTTAAGTGTTAGTTCACTTCCTATAGCTACTTTAAGTTTTATTAATACATTGAATTCTTTTCCTTCTAAGGTTCTGTTTACACTCTCAATTTCAACCTCAGTTTGGCCTTTTAAAACATTTATTAATAAGTTTGAAAACCCTTCATGAGATTTCTCAGTAAAAACTTTATTTAAATTCTCAAGTAAATCTTTTTTGCTTTTAGCTTTATATAACTCAACAGTTTTTGAATTAATATCTTTTATTTTTACATAGGAAGCAAGTTCAAAAATATAATCAGGATTTTCAAGAAGGTAATCAATTATTTTGGTGTTTTTTTCGGCTACTTTTTTAGCAACTTCTTTTTTCGCTTCCGAAAAATCTTCAATCCAAATTGCAATTGGAGCATCCTCAAAAAAAGTGAAATAATTTAAGTTTTCGTTTTCAGCTGCAGCTTCCTTAATTGAGCCATTTGGGACTATTCTTTCTTTCATTGTACAACCTTATGGGGATTTTTTTTATAAATATAGTAAATATTTATTTGGTTTTTACATTAGCGGATATTAAACCTATTACAATCAGTTATTTAGATTGATTTAACCTAAAATTATGATTCTTTTGGAAGTGTAATTGTAAATATTGATCCTTTTCCTATTTGACTCTCGGTAGTTATTGTGCCATTATGCATAGCCAAAATTCTTTTGGTTATTGGCAATCCTAAACCAATACATTTTTTTGTGTCATTTGAATATGTATTTACTACAAAAAAATCATTAAAAATAAACGGCAAGTGATTCTCTTCAATACCAATTCCTTGATCTGCTATAATTACATTTATTTCGTTTTTGTTTTCAAAAACACTTATTTGTATAGCCGTGTTTTCTGGAGAATACCTAATAGCATTATCTAAAACATTTGAAATAGCTTTTGTTAATTCCGTTTTATCAAAGTTGTATTCAATGTCATTTTTAGGTAAATGGGTTTGAATACTAATTCCCTTTTCATTTGCTTTTTTCTTAAAATTTTCAAGAATTTCCAATAGAACTTTTGAAAAATTTTGAGTGGCAAAATACAATTTCAAATCTGTCGATTGATAGCGATGAAATTCAGCGAAACTATTTAATAAATTCAATGAAAATTCTGAGGAGTTTTTAATTATTTCTATATGCCTTTCTAATTTATCAGGCGTATAATTTTGCAACCCTTCCAAAATCATTTCTGAAAAGGAAAATGCAACTCCAACAGGGTTTTTTAAGTTATGAATTAATTTTTTAAAGGTTAAATTATTTAGTTCTATAGCGTCTTCTAATTCCTTATTCTTCCCTTTTAATCTTAAACTTAATTCAACAATCTTTTCTTCTAAATTATCAGTGTAATTATTCACTATTTTAGGATCTTTTTTCAAAATAACATATCTTTTTAAAGTAAATTTAACTGTATTAAAACTATTATTCAAATTTTTTTAATAATATTATAAATTCTAATTATCAAGCCCAATAAAACAAACATTCTTTCAATAGAAATGAATTTTCACTACTTTTACAAATTCGTATTTAAATACTCATTATAAAATGTCAAAAACCAAAAAAGACTATAAAAGAATTACTACTAAAAGCTTAGTAGAAATGAAAAAGAATGGCATAAAAATAGCCATGCTTACCGCCTATGATTATACTATGGCTAAAATTGTAGATAATGCTGGTATTGATGTTATTTTAGTAGGAGATTCCGCGTCCAATGTAATGGCTGGTCATGAGACTACTTTACCTATAACATTGGATCAAATGATTTATCATGCAAGTTCAGTAGTTCGTGCTATTGAGCGTTGTTTGGTTGTTGTGGATTTACCTTTTGGAAGTTACCAAGGAAACTCTAGAAACGCATTAGATTCTGCAATTAGAATTATGAAAGAATCTGGTGGACATGCTGTAAAATTAGAAGGAGGAAGTGAAATTAGCGAGTCTATTACTCGTATTTTAACAGCTGGAATTCCAGTAATGGGACATTTAGGGCTAACACCTCAATCTATTTATAAATTTGGAAGTTATTCAGTAAGAGCAAAAGAAGAAGATGAAGCTGAAAAATTAAAAGAAGATGCAATAACACTTGAAAAATTAGGATGTTTTGCTATTGTTTTAGAAAAAGTACCTGCAAAATTAGCTGCAGAAGTTGCCAAAAGCATTTCCATACCAGTTATTGGAATTGGTGCTGGTAATGGTGTTGATGGACAAGTTTTAGTTACTCATGATATGCTGGGAATGTCACATGAATTTCACCCTCGATTTTTAAGAAGATATTTAGATTTATATGTTGAAATGACAAATGCTTTTCAAAATTATATAAAAGATGTGAAATCCTTAGATTTTCCTAACGATAACGAACAATATTAGCTAAATGAAAGTGCTTCTAATAGATACAAATCATGCTATTTTACAAACTGGTTTAGAAAAATTAGGCTGTATTTGTGATGAAGATTATAACTCTTCAAAACAACAAATTGAAGATAAAATAGCTACTTACAATGGTATTGTTATTAGGAGTCGTTTTAACATTGATCAACAATTTTTAGATAAAGCAATAAACTTAAAATTTATTGCCAGAGTTGGCGCTGGGTTAGAAAGTATTGATGTTGAATATGCAAATAAAAAAGGAGTTCATTTAATCTCAGCTCCTGAAGGAAATAGCAATGCTGTTGGAGAACATGCGCTTGGAATGATTTTATCATTATTTAATAATTTGAAAAAATCTGATCAGGAAATAAGAGAAGGAAAATGGTTGCGAGAAGCTAATAGAGGAGTTGAGTTAGAAGGAAAAACTATAGGGATAATAGGTTATGGAAATATGGGAAAAGCCTTTGCTAAAAAATTAAAAGGTTTTGATGTTGAAGTAATTTGTTATGATATAAAAGAAGGTGTTGGAGATGAAAATTGCAATCAAGTTTCTTTGGAAGAGCTACAATTAAAATCAACAGTTTTAAGTATTCATACGCCTTTTAATGAGTTGTCTCATAAAATGGTAAATAGCAATTTTATTGCTAATTTTAAATACCCATTTTATTTAATTAATACCGCAAGAGGATCAGCTGTTGTTACAGATGATCTTGTTGAAGCGCTAATTAGTAAAAAAATAATAGGTGCTTGTTTAGACGTGTTGGAATATGAAAAATTATCCTTTGAAAATCTATTTGAAAACGATAATTTACCAGAAGCTTTTAACTATTTAATTAATGCTGATAATGTGCTTTTATCTCCTCACATTGCCGGATGGACTAAAGAATCTAAAGTGAAATTAGCGCAAGTAATTGTTGATAAAGTGGAAGCTATTTTTTATTCAACTGCTAAAACTAAAAAGACTTCTGAAATTAAAAGGGTTACAGGTATTGGTGGAATATTTTTTAAAACAGAAAATCCTTCAAAATTAAAAGATTGGTACAAAACACATTTGGGATTTAATACTGATGATTATGGTTGTACTTTTTGGTGGAAAAATAACCATAACAAACCGGCAAGTACACAATGGAGCCCTTTTAAAAATGACACCAATTACTTTTCTCCTTCATCAAAAGATTTTATGTTTAATTATCGTGTTGAAAACTTAACGGTTTTAATGTCAAAATTAAAAGAAGAAGGAGTGAAAATAGTTGGGGAAATTGAAGAGTATGAATACGGAAAATTTAGCTGGATAACTGATCCTGAAGGAAATAAAATTGAACTTTGGGAGCCAATTGACAGCTCTTTTTTATAAAATTTAATAATCTTAAAATTTAAAAAATGGATGTAATAGATGAAAAAGGAAACGTTATTCCTAAAAGTAGTGAAGAAAGCAAAAGAGTAATTGCTGGAATTTTAGCTCTTTTACTTGGTTCTTTAGGAGTTCATAAATTTGTTCTTGGTTATACTCAAGAAGGAATTATTCAGCTTATTATATCAATTGTAAGTTGTGGAATTTTAGGTATTATTCCATTTATTGAAGGAATAATTTATTTAACAAAAACAGATGAAGAGTTCATTTATACTTACCAAACTAATAAAAAAGGCTGGTTTTAAATTTATATAGAATTTGGTGTGTCTTTAGAGATTTCATTACCATTATTTTCATTCTCTAAACGGCTCTCTAATTCAGCTTGAAATTCTTCCATTACTGGCTTTACAGTACTTTCTGGAATGTCTGCTACTCTAATATACATTAATCCATCAATGGCATTATTAAAAAGTGGATCTACATTAAAGGCTACTAAGCGCGCATTTTGTTTTACATATTTTTTAATTAAAACTGGAATTCTTAAGGCGCCTGGTTCAATTTCATCAATAATTTTATCAAATTTATTCATGTCCGCCTGCGTAGCATCAAAAACAAAATCTTTATCAGCGTCTTTTAATTTCACTTTATATTCTTTTTTAGGATGAATATATTGTGCTATATATGGATCGTAATAATGAGATTTCATAAACTCAATCATTAATGATTTTGAAAAATTAGAAAATTGATTACTTATACTAACTCCACCTATTAAATATTTATATTCTGGGTGACGTAAAGTCACATGTACAATACCCTTCCAAAGTAAAAATAAAGGCATTGGTTTTTGTTGATATTCTTTTATTATAAAAGCACGACCCATTTCAATAGAGTTCTCCATCATTGAGTACAATTCTGGCTCAAATTTAAATAGCGACTGAACATAAAATCCTTGAATTCCATACTTTTTATAAATACGTTTTCCAAGACCCATTCTATAAGCTCCAGCCAATACTTTTGCTTCATCATCCCACAAAAATAAATGATGGTAATAGCTGTCAAATTCATCTAAATCAATTGATTCATTAGTTCCTTCACCAACTTCTCTAAACGTTATCTCACGCAAACGTCCTATTTCAAAAATTAAATTAGGGATCTCTTTTCTTTCTGCGAAAAACACCTCGTAATTTTTACTTTTTAAAAGTCGCCCTCCATTTTCTCTTAAAGCATCAACTTCATTAATAATTTTATCAATATCACGCTGACCAACAATTTGTTTTGGTGATTTTGGCATTTTTAAAGAAGCTGTTGTTAATGGCTTAAATTCTTTTTCAAAAGGATTTGCCAACATATATGTTTTTCTTCTAATAAAATCACAAAAATCCTGTGTGTTTTTATATTCTTCTTGGTCTGAAACTGAAATTGGCTTTCCAATTCTTACTTTAATAATTCTTGTTCTTTGGGACAATAATTCTGAAGGTAATTTTGCTGTTCTTAGTTTGGGATTTAATTTAGATAAAAAATAAAATAACCTACTATTTTTAGCGTGAAAATAAATTGGTATAACAGGAACATTTGCCTTCTGAATTAACTTAATAGCGCTTTCTTCCCAAGGTTTATCTACAATTAATTTCCCATCTTTATAAGTAGAAACTTCTCCCGCAGGAAAAACCCCCAATGGATTTCCTTCTTTTAAATGAGCCAGCGCATTTTTTAGCCCTGGAAAACTCGATTGTACTTTTTTCCTGTCCTCAAAAGGGTTTACAGGTAAAATAAACGGCTTCATAGGCTCAATTCTATCCATTAAAAAATTAGCTAAAATTTTATAATCGGGCCGTTTTTCAATCAATAATTTAAGCAATAGAATTCCGTCAATTCCACCTAAAGGATGATTAGAAACCGAAATAAAAGCTCCTTCCTTTGGTATTCTTCTTAAGTCTTCTTCTGGAATTTCAAATTTAATTTTTAGGTCATCTAAAATTGCAGAAAAGAATTCTAAATCACTTAAATGCTTGTGTTTATTATATATCCTATTTATTGCAGAAATTCTAAATACTTTCATAAGTATCCAGCCTAAAAATGTACCTATAAAACCATATTTATCAAGGTTTGCAACTTGTGCTACTTCTTTAGCTGTAACTAAACTCATTTATATCAAATTAACGTAACTGCAAAAATACATAATTTTATTTCATTATAACTTGTACAGTGCCTTTTGTGGCTTGTTTTAATAGAATTTCCCCTTTTTTTTCAATTGTTTTAACTGCATTTTCATTTGCATGTCTAACCGTAAATAATGAAACATTTTCAACATAACTTACTTTGTACTTTGCGTTTATTTCATTTAAAAATTGTTGAAAATTATGAAACTTGTCTTCAATACATACTGAAAAACTTAATGCAGAATTTTGAATTAAATTTACTTTTAATTTATAGTTATGCAAAATTTTAAATATATCACTTAGGTTATGTTCTACCATAAAGGAAAAATCTAACGCTGAAATTGATACTAATATTTGTTCTTTTTTTAGTATAAAACAAGGAATATCAGGGATTAAATGATGCCCTTTTCCAACTATAGTTCCTTTTGATTGTAAATCTATAAATGAACGCACAAATAAAGGAATGTTTTTATTTTCTAGTGGTTTTAAAGTTTTTGGATGAATTACTGAAGCGCCATAAAAAGCCATCTCTATTGCTTCTCCATAAGAAATTTGCTGTAATAATTGTGCATTTTCAAAAAATCGAGGATCAGCATTTAAGACCCCGTCAACATCTTTCCAAATAGATAAACTAGCAGCATTTAAACAATACGCAAATATCGCGGCAGAATAATCAGACCCTTCTCTTCCAAGTGATGTTGTTTTACTATTTTCATTACTTCCTAAAAAACCTTGTGTAATATATAATTTACTAGTATTTAAAGTTGTTATTTTTTGTTTTGTTAATTCCCAATTTACATAAGCATCGCGGTAAGTAGCATCTGTTTTTATATACTCACGCACATCAATCCAACTATTTACAATGTTTACTTCATTTAAATATGCACTTACTATTTTTGTTGAAATTAACTCTCCAAACCCTATAATTTGATCATAAATAAAATTATAATCTCTATTTTTATTTGTAATTAAAAAACCACTGAGTTGTCCAAAAAACTGTTCAATTTCAATAATAACAGCATGGTTATTTTGTAAAAACAAATCTGAAATGATTGAAAAATGATAGGTTCTTACAAAATCAATTTTTTGAGATAAATCATCTTTTTTGTTATAATATGCATCAATTATTTCCTCGAATGCATTGGTCATTTTTCCCATTGCAGAAATAACAATTAAGGTATTATCAAACCCTTCATGTTGTAAAACTTTAACAAGGTTTTTTACACCAACAGCATCTTTTACCGAAGCTCCTCCAAATTTAAAAACTTTCATAATCAATAATTTTACAAGGTTTCTATATAATTTTTAATTGCTTCGTTTTCTATATGAACTGTATCCCAATCTCGTAAAACTTTAGCTCCAGTTTTTTCATAAAACTCAATTGCTGGTTTATTCCAATCTAAAACAGCCCATTCAATTCTTTTAACCCCTTTTTTATAACCATACTCAATAACTTTGGAGTACAATGCACTTCCAATTTTTAATCCTCTTTTACTTTTTGTAACAATTAAATCTTCCAAATGTATTGTTGGACCTTTCCATGTAGAATAACGAGAATAAAACAATGCCATTCCAATAATTTCATTGTCAATTTCAGCTACATACGTTTTAAATAAAGGTTTTTCTCCAAAGCCATCTTTTTGCAAATCTTCAACAGTAACTATAACAGCTTCAGGTTCTTTTTCAAAATGAGCTAATTCCTTAATTAATTTCAATACTGAGGACATGTCTTCTTTTTCTCCTTCTTTTATTTTAAAGCTCATTGTGGTTTTAAATTTTTTGTATTGCTAAAATAAAAAATCTTTGCTCAAACTATCTTAGATTCATCACCTTTTTAAAATTAATTTTATCGATATTTGTCAACAAAATAATTTCTTTTCAACTATGCAAAACGATAATCTTACTTTAGGTGAATTTATTATTGAAAATCAGAAACATTATAAATCTACTTCTGGAGAATTTTCAAGATTAATAAGCTCTATTAAATTAGCCGCTAAAATTGTAAATTACAAAGTTAACAAAGCCGGTTTAGTTGATATTTTAGGAGCTGCCGGTGACACAAACATACAAGGTGAAGATCAACAAAAGTTAGATGTTTTTGCAAACAATGTGTTTATGAAAACGCTAATTAACAGAGAAATTGTTTGTGGAATTGCCAGTGAAGAAGAAGATGATTTTGTAACAATAAGAGGCAAACATGGTACAAATGAGAATAAATATGTAATGCTTATTGACCCATTAGACGGTTCTTCAAATATTGATGTAAATGTTTCAGTAGGAACAATTTTTTCAATTTATAGGCGCATAACTCCTGTAGGAACTCCTGTTAATAAAATTGATTTTTTACAAAGAGGAAATCAACAAGTGGCCGCTGGTTATGTTGTTTATGGAACATCTACAATGTTAGTTTACACTTCAGGGCACGGAGTTAATGGATTTACACTAAACCCTGCAATTGGTTCTTTTTATTTGTCTCATCCAAATATGAGTTTTCCTGAAAATGGAAAAATTTACTCAATTAATGAAGGTAATTATGTTCATTTTCCACAAGGAGTAAAGGATTATTTAAAATATTGTCAGGAAGAAAAAGATGATAGACCTTACACTTCTCGATATATTGGTTCATTAGTATCCGATTTTCATAGAAATATGATTAAAGGTGGTATTTATATTTATCCAACAAGTTCAATTGGACCAAAAGGAAAATTACGTTTATTATATGAATGTAATCCAATGGCTTTTTTAGCAGAACAAGCAAATGGAAAAGCAACAGATGGTTACAAACGAATTCTAGATATTAAACCATCAGAATTGCATCAGCGTGTTCCTTTTTTCTGCGGAAGTAAAAATATGGTTGACAAAGCTGGAGAATTTATGGCAAAACATCCTAAAGATGGGGATTATTAGTTTTCCCTTTTAGGTTTGTTTCATAACTTAAAACAATAGTACTATAAAAACATTCAATTCTAACATTTCATAGAATGAAAAGTGTTCATTACCTTTGAATACACTAATGTTGAACTAAAAAATACAATTATGGCTTTTGAATTACCAAAATTACCGTACGCTTACGACGCGCTAGAACCACATATTGATGCAAAAACAATGGAAATACACCACTCAAAGCATCATGCAGGATATACCAACAATTTAAATAACGCAATTGCTGGAACAGAACTTGAAGGAAAATCTATTGAAACTATTTTAAATGGCTTAGACATGAATAATGCTGCCGTTAGAAATAATGGTGGAGGTTTTTATAACCATTCTTTGTTTTGGGATGTAATGAAACCTGAAGGAAAAGGATATTTATCTGGAGAATTAAAAGATGCTATTGTTGCAGCTTATGGTTCTGTTGATGCTTTTAAAGATGTATTTGCAAAAGCAGCTGCAACCAGATTTGGATCAGGATGGGCATGGCTATGTGTACACAAAGGAGGTAAAGTAGAAGTTTGCTCAACGCCAAACCAAGACAATCCATTAATGCCAGGCGTTACTTGTGGCGGAACTCCAATTTTAGGATTAGATGTTTGGGAACACGCATACTACTTACACTACCAAAACAGAAGACCAGACTATATTAATGCATTTTTTAATGTTATTAACTGGAATGAAGTTGAAAGACGTTACGCTGAGAGTAAATAATTTATTTACACTAACTATAAATAAAAAGTCCGCAAATGCGGGCTTTTTTTATCTCTATTATTCACCTTTAAACACATTTGTATAAGTTTAATTTATTACATAAACTCATTAATTTTTGAGTACTTTAGCAACCTAAATTTTATTGTTGTTATATATGCTAACATCTCATTTAGGTGAACTATTTGCTCTATTAACGGCTGTTTTTTGGACAACAACTAGTTTATCCTTTCAACAAGCAACAAGAAGAGCAGGATCTTTGTCAGTTAACGTTTTACGTTTAATTATTGCTTTCTTCATTTACGGTGTGATTTCTTATTTTTCAAGAGGTCTATTTTTACCATTTGATGCAGGTTCTCATCAATGGATATGGATGTCAGTTTCCGGATTAATTGGTTTTGTTTTTGGTGATTATTTTCTTTTTAAATCTTATGAATTAATAAGTGCAAGAATCTCAATGTTAATCATGTCGTTAAGTGCTCCAATAGCAGCTTTAATTAGTTGGTTTTTATTAGGTGAAACTATGAACTTATTATCCGTTTTCGCAATGTTTATAACCATTTTTGGTATTATGATTGTTATTACTGAGAAAAAGAAATTAGATGATGAAAAAGCAGGAGTTAAAAACAAAAAAATCCAATTCTCCTTTTCTCCAAAAGGAATGTTATTTGCCTTTTTTGGTTCTATTGGACAAGCTTTAGGATTGGTTTTAAGTAAATATGGAATGCAAGATTACAACGTATTTGCAGCAACTCAAATTAGAATAATTACTGGATGTATTGGCTTTATAATTTTAATTTCACTAATAAAAAGATGGCCTAAAGTAAAACAAGCTGTATCTGATTCTGTTTCAATGAAATTTATAGTAATTGGCTCTATTTTTGGGCCATTTTTAGGGGTTTATGTGTCTTTATTAGCCGTTAAATTTACTACTGTTGGAATCGCATCTACTATTATGGCTATTATTCCAGTTTTAATTATTCCACCTGCAATATTAATATACAAAGAAAAAGTAACCCTAAAAGAAGTCGTTGGGGCATTTATTGCTTTGGGAGGAATAATGCTGTTTTTTATATAAACTTAACTATTTGTAAATCTATTCAAACTTTAAAGGACCAAAATAACCCATTTGTCGAACAATCCAACTTTTTCTTCCTTCAACATAACGTGATGATCTAGTAGCTTTATATTTTCTAGGATTTGGTAAAATAGCAGCAATTGATGCCGCTTCATAAGTTGATAATTTTACAGCTGGTTTCCTAAACCAATGCTGAGAAGCAGCTTCTGCGCCATAAACTCCATTTCCCATTTCAATACTATTCAAATACACTTCTAAGATGCGTTCTTTACTCCAAAATACTTCAATTAAAAAAGAAAAATATACTTCAAAAGCTTTTCTAACATAACTTCTTTGAGGCCATAAAAAAACATTTTTTGCTGTTTGTTGTGTTATAGTACTTCCGCCTTTTATTTTCTTTCCCTTTTTATTTCCTTCATAAGCTTTTTCCATAGCTTCCATATCAAAACCAAAATGCTCCATGAATTTTTGGTCCTCACTAACTATAACAGCTTTTACTAAATTTGGAGAAATTTTATCCATAGAAACCCACTTGTGCTCAAAAGTTGCTGATTTACCAACAGACCATTGCTCTATATTTCTAAGTATCATAAGTGGTGTAAATGGAATAGGAACCCATCTAAAAACAATTGTTGAAAAGATAGAAATAACAAAAAAAACAACTATAAATTTAAAAATGATTTTTTTTATTTTTTGAAGTATTCTTTTCATTCTTTATTTTTAATTTTAATTTTAACAAAAGTATTATTTTTTGATTTGATTTTATGTATGTTTTTTTGGATAGATTTTTTCTAATTCTTTATAAATTCAAAATTTAATATTATTTTGTAAAGAAATTTATTCCACAATAACTAAATCTAAAAAAAATTGAAGACTTTTACACTTCAATATTTCACTCATAAATGAATAATTTAAAAAACATCTTCAAGCAACTTCTTTTAAAATTTAATTTTAAAAATTTCACTTTTAAAAAAGGATTAAAATATGCTTTTATAGGTTCTATCTTACTATTCTTATTGTTTTTTACTGCAATTTATAGAGGCTATTTTGGCAGAGTACCAACGTATAATGAAGTTACTATGTTTCAAAATATGGAAGCTTCAGATGTATATTCTGCCGATAATGTTTTATTATATAGGTTTGACAAAGAAAACAGGTTAAATATCCCATATGACTCCATTCCAAAACATTTAGTGAATGCTTTAATTGCTACCGAAGACTCTCGTTTTTTTGAACATAGCGGTGTAGATATAAAAAGTTTATTTCGAGTTTTAGTGAAAACTATAATTATGCGCGATAAAAGTTCTGGTGGTGGAAGCACCATAACGCAGCAATTGGTTAAAAATTACTTTCCTAGAAAACCTCACCGAATTTTATCAACTCCAATAAATAAATTGGAAGAAATGGTTGCAGCATATAAATTAGAGCAACACTTTACAAAAGAACAATTAATTGAGTTTTATTTTAATACAGTTCCATTTGGACAGTCAGCGTTTGGGTTGGAAAGTGCAGCACAACGTTTTTTTAGTACAACTACTTCAAAATTAACAGTTGAACAAAGTGCTGTTTTGGTTGGAATGTTAAAAGCAAGTTACACATACAACCCAGTAAAATTCACAGAAGCTTCCAAAAAAAGAAGAAATATTGTGTTGAATTTAATGAAAGAAGCAAAATTTCTATCGCAAAAAGAAGAAGATTCTATTTCAGATTTACCTTTAATTACCAAAGAAAAAAGACTGGTTCGTCACGTTGGAAAAGCAAAATACTTTACCGAATATGTGCGTTCCGAAATGAAAAAATGGTTAGAAGATAATAAAAAACCAAGTGGTAAAGACTATGATTTATATAAAGATGGATTGAAAATTTACACTACTTTAAATTATGAAATGCAGCAATACGCAGAGCAATCTGTTTCTAAACAACTAAGAAAATTACAACAAGAGTTTGATAATGAATGGCGTAATGAAGAACCTTGGTCAGAAACACCAGTTGTTTTAGAAAATGCCATAAAAAATTCTAGTAGATATAAACGATTAAAAGAAAAAGGAATTTCTGAAACCAATATTAGAGCTAATTTTAATATAGAAATTCCAATGAAAATTTTCACTTGGGATGGTGACAAACAGGTTACAATGTCTCCTTTAGATTCTATAAAACACTATTTAAGACATTTACACGCTGGTTTTATAGCCATTGAACCACAATCAGGGCATATTAAAGCGTATGTTGGCGGAATTAATGAGCAACATTTTCAATATGACCACGTAAAAACAAAACGACAAGTTGGTAGCACGTTTAAGCCATTTGTTTACACTGCAGCAATTGAAAAAGGTGTTTCGCCTTGTGATATGTATCCAAATATCTTAATTAAATATCCTCAATATGAAGATTGGGAGCCAAAAAATTCTGATTGGATTTATGGCGGTGAATTTAGTGTTTGGGGAGCTTTGGCAAATTCAACAAATACTGTTACAGTGCAATTAATGGAAAAGGCTGGATTAAAAAATATTATAAATCTGGCTACTAAAATGGGTATTGAAACTAAATTACCAGAGATAGCATCTTTATCATTAGGCACAGCAGAACTTTCATTACTTGAAATGTCAAGAGCTTATACAACATTTCCAAATTACGGATTACCTGTTCACCAAGTTTCAATAATTAAAATTGTGGATAGAGAAAATGTTGAATTGCCAACGTTTCCAACAATAAAAAATAAGCAAGTGTATTCTGAACAAACTGCAGAAATTATGGTTCAAATGCTTGGAAAAGTGATTACAAACGGAACCGCAGCTTCTTTAAAATATGATTATGGTTTGTATCACGATTTAGGTGGGAAAACTGGAACATCGCAATCACAAGCAGATGGTTGGTTTTTCGGGTTCTCTTCAAATTTGGTGACTGGAGCTTGGGTTGGAGCTGAAAATCCTTCTATTCATTTTAGAACTATGGACAAAGGTCAAGGTTCACATACGGCATTACCAATTAGCGGTAACTTTTTACGATCGTTAAATAACAATCCTTCTTTTAAATATTACCTAAATGGAAGTTTTAAAAAGCCTTCAAAAGACGTTTTAAAACTATATGATTGTTTATCTCGCAAGGGCGTTCCTTCACCTAAAAAGGACACGTTGGATATTGTTATTGATTCATTAACTATTGATTCCTCAACAATTGTATTGGATTCTATTAAACCACAAAATTAATAAGGAATTATATTACAAAAGCAATAATCCGTGATTTCTAAGTGTGTCAATTGGTTTGGAATACCAAAACATTTCAAAGTTTTCTAACTGATTTTCAAAATCAGTTTTAAGCTCTAAAAACGTGTGTGATTTATGTTCATTTATAGATAATTTACTTAAAATAGCTAGTAACCATTCACCTTTATCTTGTGGAACTGTGATTTCAAAATTTTCATTTTTATCAAAAAACGTTAATTGAAACATTTGCCAATAAACCCCTTTTTTAGTTTTTGAAAACTGTTTAATAGATGGCTCACCGCCTAACCAAATCACTTTTGAAGTTGGCTTAATATTAGTAAACTCTTCATTTTCTATAGAAGAAATTATAAAATCATTTTTAATGGTTGTTTTAGGGATTTTAAATTCAAACCATTCTTCCAAAGGCAAATCAAAACCAATTGCATGCATATAATTAAAAATAGATTTCTTTAAGCCAAAGCTAAATTTTTCATGATTTATCCCAGTTGAGTCTTTAAACTGAATATCATTATTTGCAAAACTTATGTTTTTATAGATAGGTAAAATACTATAGTCATTTGGTTTCAAACCAATAGGACTATGAGCAGTTAATGCAAATTGATGCCAAAAACCAGACTTTATAATATTCAACTCAAACAATTGCCGAACCATTTCTAAACTATCAATAGTTTCCTGAACAGTTTGTGATGGAAATCCATACATTAAATATGCATGAACCATTATTCCAGATTCTGTAAAATTGCGAGTTACTTTTGCAACTTGTGCAACAGTTACACCTTTATCAATTAATTTCAATAATCTGTCTGAAGCAACTTCTAAACCACCTGATACAGCAATACATCCAGATGCCTTTAGCAAATGACATAAATCTTTGGTAAAACTTTTTTCGAACCTAATATTTGTCCACCAAGTAACAATTAGTTTTCTTTTTAAAATTTCAATTGCCAGTTCTCTCATTAAAGCTGGGGGTGCCGCTTCATCAACAAAATGAAATCCACTTTCTCCAGTTTGAGCAATAATTTGCTCCATTCTATCAACCAATAATTTAGCAGTTATTGGTTCATAAATTTTAATGTAATCTAGAGAAATATCACAAAACGTACATTTTCCCCAATAACAACCGTGAGCCATTGTTAGTTTATTCCAACGGCCATCACTCCATAAACTATGCATTGGATTTGCAATTTCTATAACAGAAATATAATTGTCTAACAATAAATCTGAATAATCTGGCGTTCCAATTTCGGCTTGTTTATAGTCTTTTTTAGTTGAAGAATTGTTATAAACAACCTTTCCGTTTTCCCTTAAAAAGGTTCTTTTAAAATGAATTAAGTCTGAATTAACTTCAAATATGTTTGAATGTAAAATTTCAATTGGTAATTCTCCATCATCTAAAGTTATAAAATCGAAAAAATCGAAAACTCTAGCATCAGAAATACTTCTTAATTCAGTGTTTGGAAAACCTCCACCCATTCCAATTTTAATTGTTGGATACTTTTTCTTTATAAATTGAGCGCACCGAAAAGCACTGTATAAATTACCTGGAAATGGCACCGAAAAACAAACTAATTTTGGTTGAATTTCTTGCAATTTTTTCTCCAAAATTTGCAACGTAATTGAATCTATATAAGTAGGATTGTTTTGTAATTTTTCGTGTAATTCATTAAAATTATTGGCACTTTGCCCCAACTGCTCTGCATATCTACTAAATCCAAAATTTTCATCTATACATTCAACTATAAAATCTGATAAATCTTCTAAAAACAAGGTGGCTAAATGTTTTGCTTGATCTTGAATTCCCATTGAGCCAAAAGCCCATTCCAAATCATCTAATTGTTCAAAACGAGAAGCTTGAGGTAAAAAATTTTCAGAACAAATTTGTCGTGCAAAAGTTTGATTTTTGCCTTGAAGAAATAAAATTATAGGTTCAATGTTTTTTAAAAATTCACTTTTTAACGCATAAATTCTTTTAGAATTTATGGATTCCATCTTTTTATTTTGATTGGCTAAATCAAAAATTTCTTGTAGTTTTTTTTTAGTGAAAAGGTTTAAAATTACTTCAATTCCCAAATCCATTTGAAAAGAAGGAATTTGTTTTGTGTTTAAAAACCCTTTTAAATATGCCGTAGCAGGATATGGCGTATTTAATTGTGTAAACGGAGGTGTAATAAGAAGAATGTCTTTTTGCACTAGATTCTTATAAATTATTTCATAGCTAATGTATGAAAACTTCCTTAATATGCTCTTCCTTTATTTCCTTCATAAAAATTAATAAAAGAATCGTTCACAACACGATTTCCACCAGGAGTTGGATAATCTCCAGTAAAATACCAATCTCCTAAGTGATTTGGACATGCAATATGCAAATTCTCAACAGTTTGAAAAATAATCTCAACTTCCGATTTGATTTCAGGTGTTTTAAGCATTTCAGCAATTTTATCAGAAATTTGTTCATTGGTAAATGGAGCATAAATTTCCTTTACCATATTGGTAATTTCCAAATCTTCTAATTGCTGTTGCGCTTTACATTTTTGATATACCTCATCAACAATATGATATTTATTAAAATCTTTTAATAAATCTAATGCTGCTCTAAAAGCAATAAAATCACCCATTCTTGCCATATCAATTCCATAACAATCTGGGTAGCGAATTTGAGGTGCAGATGAAACAATAATAATTTTTTTAGGATTTAAACGATCCAATATTTTTATTATGCTTTTTTTCAAAGTTGTTCCACGTACAATACTATCATCAATAATAACCAAGTTATCCTTTGGTTTTACAATGCCATAAGTAACATCGTAAATATGGGCAACTAAATCGTCTCTACTATTATCATCCGTAATAAACGTTCTAAGTTTAGCATCTTTAATAGCTAATTTTTCAATACGTGGCCTTACTGCTAATATCTCGGTAACATGTTCTGCTGATAAATCCCTTCCACCATTTAAAATAGCTTTTGTTTTTTGAAGGTTTAAAAAATCTTCAGCAGCTTCACGCATTCCATAAAAAGACGTTTCAGCTGTATTTGGAATGAAAGAAAATACCGTGTTTTTTAAATCATTCTTAATTTTTTTCAAAATTTGAGGAAATACTAATTTTCCTAAATTTTTTCGTTCAGTATATATGTCTGCATCACTTCCTCTTGAAAAATAAATACGCTCAAATGAACAAGATTTTTTAGGTAATGCTTCCTTAATTTTATTCATTGAAATTTTACCATTTCTTTTAATTATTAAAGCACAACCAGGATCAATTTCTTTAACATCTTTAATATTTACATTAAAAACTGTCTGAATAACTGGTCTTTCTGACGCTACAACAACAACTTCATCATCTTTATAATAAAATGCAGGTCTAATTCCAGCTGGATCACGTAAAACAAATGAATCTCCATGCCCTAGTAAACCTGCCATTGCGTAACCTCCGTCCCAATTTTTAGCAGATCTTTTTAATATTTTTTTAATATTGATATGTTCCTCAATTAATGGTGAAGCTTCTTTTTTATTTACACCGTGCTCTTCTTTAATCTTTTTATAAAGTTTCGTTACTTCGTCATCGATAAAATGTCCAATTTTTTCCATAACAGTTACTGTATCTGTCATTTCCTTAGGGTGTTGGCCAATATCAACTAAATCGTTAAACAATCTTTTTGAATTGGTCATATTAAAGTTCCCTGCCACAATCAAACTTTTATGCATCCAATTACTTTGGCGCAAAAATGGATGAACGCTTTCAATACTATTTTTTCCAAAAGTTCCATATCTAACATGGCCTAAATATAAATTTCCAATATATGGAGCATTATTAACTTGCCATTGAACGTCATCAATTTTTTCAGGAAATTCTTCATTTAAAGCGTTTAATCGTCCATTAATTTGTTCGAAAATATCTTGTATTGGCTGGTTTGCATTTGAACGAACTCTACTAATATAACGAGTTCCTGGGTCTACATTAAACTTTATACTTGCTAAACCCGCACCATCTTGCCCTCTATTGTGCTGCTTTTCCATTAACAAATACATTTTGTTTAAACCATAAAAAGCAGAACCATATTTATCTTTGTAATACTGTAATGGTTTTAACAATCTAACCATTGCTATCCCACATTCGTGCTTAAGAGCATCACTCATAGTATTTGTTTTTAGTAGTAATTTATAAATAAAAAATTCCGCACTAATGCGGAATTTTTTTTAACCTAATTCAATATCAAATTGAGTTAATAATTTAAACTGTAATAGTCTCTCTTGAATTTCATTATGTGTTAAATTTTCCATTCTTTCTGTTCCAAATTTTTCAACGCAAAATGAAGCTAAATTTGAACCTGCAATAACGCCTCTTTTCATATTTTCAAAAGAAATATCTTCTGTTTTTGCCATATGCCCAATAAAACCTCCTGCAAAAGTATCACCAGCTCCTGTTGGATCAAAAACTTCTTCTAATGGTAAAGCTGGTGCATAAAACACCTGATCTTCATGAAATAATAAAGCGCCGTGTTCCCCTTTTTTTATTACAACATATTTAGGCCCCATTTCATAAATTTTTTGAGCTGCTTTAACTAAAGAATACTCGCCAGATAATTGCCTAGCTTCTTCATCATTAATGGTAATTACATCAATTTTTCCAATGACAGCCATTAATTCATCCCAGGTATTATCCATCCAAAAATTCATAGTATCTAAAACTACTAATTTTGGTCTAACAGGTATTTGATTAATTACAGCCATTTGAACAGACGGATGTAAATTCCCCAACATTAAAAATTCTGGTTGAATGAATTTTTCTGGCACTACTGGATTAAAATTTGCCAATACATTTAAATCTGTAATTAATGTATCTCTTGAATTTAAATCATTATGATATTTTCCTTTCCAAAAAAATGTTTTTCCATTTTCAACAATTTCAATACCATCGGTATTAATTTTTCTAGCATTTAATTTTTTGAAATATTCTTTAGGAAAATCTCCTCCTACAACTGAAACTATTCCACATTCAACACCAAATTGTGATGCAGAAAGGGAAATATACGTTGCCGCTCCACCTAATATTTTATCTGTTTTTCCGAAAGGAGTTTCAATAGCATCAAATGCAACAGTTCCAACAATTAATAATTTACTCATAAGTTTTAAATTCTTTTCAACCCTTTAAACTGGTATATTTTGTCTTAATATTTTTTTTAAACAGCAGATGTGATTATTTTTGCAAAAATAAGTTTAAAAAATGACTATCAAAGAAATACAAGAAGAAATTATAGATGAGTTTTCAATGTTTGAAGATTGGATGGAGCGCTATGAATATATTATTGATATTGGGAAATCTCTCCCTAAAATTGATGAAAACTTTAAAAAAGATGAAAATTTAATTGTTGGGTGCCAATCAAAAGTATGGTTACATTCTGAAATTGATGGCGGAAAACTACAATTCACAGCAGACAGTGATGCTATTTTAACAAAAGGAATTGTTACACTTTTATTACGTGTTTTCAACAATCAAAAACCACAAGATATATTAGATGCTAATTTATATTTTGTTGATGAAATTGGGCTGAAAGAACATTTATCTCCAACAAGAGCAAATGGTTTAGTTTCAATGATAAAACAAATAAAATTGTATGCCTTAGCTTTTCATTCAAAATTAAGTTAATTCATGTATATTTGTACTTATTTAGAATGAATATAAAGAAAGGTTTATATAATGAATACTGAACGCGTAGCAGATTTAGGAGATAAAATAGTTGAAAAACTAAAAACTATTTATGATCCAGAAATCCCTGTAGATATATTTGAATTAGGATTAATTTATGATGTTTTTGTAAGTGAAAACAATGATGTTAAAATATTAATGACATTAACTTCCCCAAATTGTCCAGTGGCAGAAACTTTACCTGTTGAAATTGAAGAAAAAGTAACAACTCTTGAAGAAGTTAAATCTACAACTGTTGAAATTACTTTTGACCCAATTTGGACACAAGATATGATGAGTGAAGAAGCTAAATTAGAACTTGGATTTTTATAAATGGCTGAAGAAATTGTAAATAAAGTTACAAATAGTCAACTTAAAACAATTGATCTTGAGGATTTTTATCCAAAAGAATCTAGAACCATTATTGATATAAAAAACTGGTTATTTCACGAGCTCATTTTAAAAGAAGCTGATTTTAGAGAGCACTTAAAAAACCATAATTGGAGTAAATATCAAAACCAATATGTAGCACTTACCTGCTCTTCTGATGCAATAATCCCCTCTTGGGCATATATGCTAATTACAACTTATTTAAGTACTTTTGCTAAAAAAGTTATTTTTGGGTCTTTAAAAGATTTAGAAACTGCCATTTTTCAAGAAATTATTAATAATTTCAAGGTTGAAGAATTTTTGGATAAACAAGTTATTATTAAAGGTTGCTCAAACAAGCCAATTCCTGAAACTGCTTATATTCAAATAATTGAAAAATTACAACCAATTGTAAAGTCTCTAATGTTTGGTGAAGCATGCTCTACAGTTCCTCTTTATAAAAGAAAATGATAATTATTTGTGACTTTTCAACAGGAATTATGTCTTATTAAAATATAATCGTTCAATTAAAAATTAATAAAATATGAAAAAAGTAATTTTACTAGTTGTTCTAACATTTTGCATTTCAACAATTTTCGCACAAAAAAAAGAAGGTTCAAAAGAAGGGTGGACTAAAAAAGGGAATATCTCACTGCTATTAAATCAATCCTCATTCAATAATTGGGCAGCTGGAGGAATAGATAATATTGCAGGTAATTTAGGCTTAAACTATGACTTTAACTATATTAAAGGAGATATAACTTGGGACAATAAAATTATTGCTGCATACGGAATAACAAAAATTGACGGTGGAGATCAACAAAAAACTGATGATAGACTTGAATTAAATTCATTAGTTGGTAAAAAAGCAACAGGATTTTGGTATTATTCATTATTTGCAAATTTTAAAACCCAAATGGATTCTGGCTTTGATAAAGTTACTAATGTAAAAACCACACATTTCTTTTCTCCAGCATATTTACAAGTTGGACCAGGTATGTTATGGAAAAAAAGCGATAATTTAAAAGTAAATATTGCTCCTGCAACATCAAGGTTAATTATGGTTCATGACCATTTTACAGTATCAGGACCATCATTTGGTGTTGAGCAAGGAAAAACTAGTCGCTTTGAATTAGGAGCATCAATTGCCGCATACTATAAATTTAATATTATGGAAAATGTTTCCATGGAAAATATATTGAATTTATATTCTAATTACTTAGAAAACCCTCAAAATATGGATTTAGATTACACCATAAATTTAGTAATGAAAATCAACAAATACTTATCTGCAAATCTTGCATTTCAAACAATTTACGATGACAATGCTTACCAAGGGTTTCAAACAAGAGAAGTGTTTGGGTTAGGTGTTAACTACGGATTTTAAATCTAAAAATTTAATAATTTAAAAAGGCGCTCTTGGTAGCGTCTTTTTAAATTATTAAATTGAATTTTTATTGTATAAATTTGTACAAACTTTATAATAATGTCATTATTACTTTTTTACGCTATAACTGCTATCTTTTTTTCATTTTTATGCTCTATTTTAGAAGCTGTATTGTTAAGTATTACCCCAACCTTTATTAATATAAAAAAACAAGAAGGAAGAAAATTTGCTTTAACTCTTGAAGAATTAAAAAAGGATGTTGACAAACCTTTAATTGCCATATTAACAATTAACACTATAGCGCATACTGTTGGGGCAATTTTGGTTGGTGTACAGGCTGAAACCTTAGACTATAAAATTAATATATTAGGCATAAATACTGTTGGAGTTATTTCAGCAATTATGACCTTCTTAATTTTAGTAGTTTCCGAAATTATTCCAAAAACTATTGGAGCAAAATATTGGAAAGAATTAGCTGGATTTACAGCAAATGCTCTTTTGCCTTTAATTTTAGCATTAAAATATACTGGTATTTTATGGCTGCTTCAACTTACAACAAAACTTATAGGCAATTCAGGACATGGTTCAATTTTATCTAGAGAAGATTTTCATGCAATGACAGATATTGCTCATGAAGAAGGTGTTTTTGAAAAAAATGAAAGTGCTATAATTAAAAATTTATTGACCTTTAAACAAGTTCAGGTTAAAGATGTTATGACTCCAAGAACCGTTATGGTAAGAGCTTCAGAAGAAGCAACCGTTCAAGCATTTTTTGACGAACACCCAAAATTACGTTTTTCTAGAATTCCAATTTATAAAAAGAACTCAGATAATATTACTGGTTTTATTTTAAAGGATGAAGTAATGGAAGAAATAATTAATGGAAATGGAGAAAAGAAACTAGCTGAAATTAAACGAGAATTATTAATTACTAACAGAACAATTCCAATACCTAGTCTTTTTGAAAAGTTTATTGCAAATAAAGAACATATTGCTTTAGTTGTTGATGAATATGGAACAACAAGCGGAATTGTAACTATGGAAGATGTAATTGAAACCCTACTTGGGTTAGAAATTATGGATGAAAGCGACAATGTAGAAGATTTACAACTATTGGCTAGAAAAAGCTGGGAAAATAGAGCTAAAAAATTCGGTTTGTTAAATAACGATAACAATCCCGATTAAAAAAACTAACACTATTATTTTAATACATTAAATATGTTATATAAAAAAGGAAGAAATAAATTTCTCCCTTTTTTATATTCAATTATTCCCTTTCTTTTTCTTATTCTTTTTTAAAGTGTTGCAGAAAACAGTTCCTTCATAACTAATTTAGGTTTTCTGTCTACAGTAAATAAACCCCAATGTTTCTCTGGCTCCATAGGTTCGGAAGATCCTTTCCAAGGCTCATCAAACGCTTCAAATACAAATGTAAGAATGTTATCTTCCTCACTCCAATTTACCAAATCATTATAATAAATTTCCTGATGTTCTTCACTAACATTACTTGGGCAAATTCCTCTACCATTTGAATTTGTTGCCCAACCAGCTTCTGTAATTACAACTGGTATATTTGGGTATTTATTGGCTACTGCAAAATAATTATCTTTAGTATAATCCAATGCTTCATGTATATTTTTATATTCCCAAACAGGATAAGTATGAATAGAAATAAAGTCAACTTCATTTACTAAATCTTTTAACTTATCAAGCCAAGGCAGGTAATTTTCACAAAAAGTAACCGGTTGAATAGTTTCTTTTTTAATCATTTTTACATAATTAATAACACTCTTTACTGGTACATAATGGTCGGTCCAATCTACACAAGCTTCATTTCCGGCAGACAAAGAAAATATAATTTCAGGGTATTGATTTGCCATTTTTATCAATTTTTGAATTCGTCTCAAATTAATTTCTTTGTTTTTAATTAATTGATCCTCCGAATAGGTTCCTCCCCAAGGACATCCAAAATTATTTACTTCAGCAACTATGTATGCGCCAAGCATTACTTTAAAATTTAGATTTTCATTTTCAATAACTTCTAAAACAATTTCAGAATGTTTATCACAGTCGTATAATCTTAAAAACTTCCAGTGGTTTTGTAATATTAATAAATCTTCTTTTATTTCTTCATAAGTTGGAAATATTCCAGTTTCTGGACTTTGTCCTTCTCTAAATCCTGAATAACAAATAGCCTTTCCAAACCCTGCATTTAATCTTTTTTTTAAATTCATTTAGTCTTTTTAGTAGTAATTATACTGTTTTGTGTAAACAGTTTTTAATATTTTAACTTTTCATCTTTATCCCAAAGCCCCCAATAAGCACCAACATCACCTTCACTTCCTATTTTCCATGGCTCATCAAAAGATGAAAAATAGAACATTTCAATATCTTCTTCTTTAGACCATTGTTGTGCATTTATGAAATAAGTAACAGCGTTAATAAAAGAAGGTTTAGCTCCATGAAATACTTGACCTTGACTTGGCCATCCTGCCTCTGAAATAATAACTTTTTTACCATTGCCAGCTCTTTTTGCTCTGTGGTACATATCTTTCATATAAACCAACGAATAATCTATATGGCAACCTTCCCAAAATGGATAACAATTTGCAAGTATTACATCACAAGCATCAGTTATATTTGGTCGTTTTTCAAATTCATAATAAGCATCAACATAACCAACTGGAATATTTGGAATTTCCTTTTTTACTCTCTTAATATAATTAATTAACTCCTCTTCAGTTAAATCTCCACGGTACATGACTTCATTTCCAACAGCTACAATATCTGCATACCCTTCTTTGGCAAGTTTTATAACATTTGTTATTTCTTGTTCATTTATTTTTTTATCAGTTCCAAGCCAAGCTCCAACCATTGTTTTAATTCCATATTCGTGGGCTATTTTTGGAATATTTTCATTTCCATCAGTACATGAAAAAGAACGAATCCATTTTGTATAAGGCTTTATAATTTCCATTCTTCTTCTTATCTGCTCTTCTGTAATTTGCTCACCAGGTTCTTGCCCTTCAAGATATGGGCTAAAACCCAATCCGTGCATTCCATTTTTTAATACACTTGTAAATACTGATTCTAACTCTTTGTTTGTTTTATTAGCAAAATTTTCTCCTGCCAATGCCATTATTTTTTCTTTTCTAACTGACATTCTGTAACATTTAATATTTATAAATAGTGATGCTTATACTAAAAAAAGGAATATTTAATTCCTCTGAAAACAAGTTAATTTAAGCTCAAAAAACTCCAAAATTTGAACAAATACAAATAAATATTATTCAAATAAATAATATAGCAAGTTACTAATGTAAAGTGGAAAGTAGTAAATTTTTTACCTATACAATAACTATACAGGAATTAATAAAAAGAAATGTTACTAGCTTTATAAATATTTATATGTCTGCATCCTAAACAGTTGTGAGTATTTATAAAATTAATAAGATATTAATTTTATAATATAAACCGAAATGTAGTATTCTAAACTGTAATGTATTTGTTGTATATAAATTATACTTCTTCAACATATTCATCATATAAAAAATCGTTATAAGGGAAACGTGTGATGTGAATTTTCTTTATTTCTTCAAAAACTTTTTCCTTAAACTCTTCTAAGTTTTCTTTATTTAAAGCCGAAATAAACAAGCAGTTATCTCCTAATTTATTCATCCAAGTTTTACGCCATTCATCTAAAGTGTAGTGAATTTCTGTTTTTTCAGTCACTAAATCGTCTGCATCAATAACTTCTGGCTCATACGCATCAATTTTATTAAAAACCATCATTATAGGCTTATCTGAACACTTTATTTCATCTAATATTTTATTTACCGATGCAATATGATCTTCAAAACTAGCATGTGAAATATCTACAACGTGAAGTAACAAATCAGCTTCGCGAACTTCATCTAATGTAGATTTAAAAGATTCTACTAATTGTGTTGGTAATTTTCTAATAAACCCAACAGTGTCAGTTAACAAAAATGGAATATTTTTTATTACCACTTTTCTAACTGTTGTATCTAATGTAGCAAACAATTTATTTTCAGCAAAAACATCACTTTTACTCACAACATTCATCAATGTAGATTTCCCAACATTTGTATAACCAACCAAAGCAACGCGAACCAGCTTCCCACGATTTTTACGTTGTACAGCCATTTGCTTGTCAATTACCTTTAATTTTTCCTTCAACAAAACTATTTTTTCACGAATAATACGTCTGTCAGTTTCAATCTCAGTTTCCCCTGGACCTCTTAATCCAATTCCTCCTTTTTGCCTTTCAAGGTGTGTCCATAAACGAGTTAACCGTGGTAATAAATATTGACATTGCGCTAATTCTACTTGGGTGCGTGCATAACTTGTTTGTGCACGAGACGCAAAAATATCTAGAATTAAATTAGTTCTATCTAACACTTTGCAATTCAATACCTTTTCTATATTTCGCAATTGACCGGAAGAAAGTTCATCATCAAAAATGGCAGTTTCAATATTATTTTCATCAATATATGCTTTAACTTCTTCTAACTTTCCTGTTCCAATAAACGTTTTAGGATTAGGGCTTTCTAGTCTTTGCACAAATCTTTTAACAGCAATACCGCCAGCAGTTAAGGTTAAAAAATCCAATTCATCTAAATATTCATTGGTTTTTTCTTCTGTTTGATGTTGTGTTATTATTCCTATTAAAACGGCTTCTTCCGAAGTTACTTTTCTTTCTTCAATCATATTCAAAATGAAATTATTGCACTTAACTATTTGCTGCAAAGATACAATACTAATGTAAATCTAATTTTGTATTTTGGACTTTTAATATATTATTTATGTTTTCATTTTTTAAATCACCTGGTAAAAATAAACAAGCCTATACCATTGCATTTTACAACCTTGAAAATTTATTCGACACCAAAAAAGACCCATTAATTTTAGATGATGATTTTACACCAAATGGCAATAAACATTGGAATTACAAACGATATAAAAGAAAAATTAATAAATTAAGTAGTGTTATTTCTCAAATTGGAACAGAGAGATCCTATTTTTCACCTGCCATTGTTGGAGTTGCAGAAGTTGAAAATGATACAGTTTTATCTGATTTAATAAGCACAATTAACTTAAAAAATGAACACTATGGAGTTGTTCATTATGATTCTCCAGATGAACGCGGAATAGATGTTGCCCTTCTATATAAAAAAGAATTATTTGAATTATTACACTCCGAAACTTTTACTTTATACATAGAAAATGAATATGGTGAACGAGATTTCACAAGAGATATTTTATTGGTAAAAGGAAACCTAAATGGTGAATTAATGCATGTTTTAATAAATCATTGGCCTTCCAGAAGAAGTGGTGAAGACGTTTCTGAAGAAAAAAGGATTAAAGCCGCTGAACTTGTTACTTCAATAGTACATAAAATTAATGAAGAAACAACAAATGCTAAAATTATTGTTATGGGAGATTTTAACGATAATCCAACCAACATAAGCGTAAAAAAATATTTAGTGAATAATACTTTTTACAACCCAATGGAGCGTTTAATTGATACTGGAAATGGCACATTAAATCACAAAAATAAATGGCATTTGTTTGATCAAATTATTTTTTCAAAAAACTTTATTGAAGTTGAAGAAAATAAGCACTCATTTAAATATGCCGAAGTTTTTGATGAACATTTTTTAAAAGAATGGAAAGGTAAATTTAAAGGAAATCCATTTAGAACATATATTGGAAAATGGTATCAAGGAGGTATTAGCGATCATTTTCCTGTTTATGTGTATTTAAAAAAGAATTAAAAAAAACATTCTAAAATAATTGTATTTAGAATGTTTTTTATGCAAAATATATTTCAAAAATCATTTCTTTTCAAATTTTATTGGCATTATAAATACTTTATCTTGTTCTCCTGGATTTTCAATTGTTTTGTGGTTTAAGTTTGTTCTAATATAATTCAACACTTCATAGTTTTGCGAATCAACATTTAAAACAACAATTTCTCCTTCTGAACTAAAAGTAAACGATACATTTACTGTAACTTCATTTTCAATAGTAAACTCTGGATTTTCTAGCAAACCAATAATTTGATCTCTAATTTCTGTTTTAGGTACATCTGGCTCATCAATTCCTGTTGCAAATAAAGTAGATGTTCCAACAATAAAGGCAATTGCCAGTAATTTAAATTTTTTCATAATAGTAGATTTAAGTTAAACTTTTTTTGTTATTCAAATGTAAAATGAAAATCAATTCAAATATGCACTTATACGCTGATTAACAATTGTTTAACCAATATTTCAGGAACGAAGAGTTAAAAAAAGTCAAATTAAACAATGTAACTTATTGATTTTTTGACATTTACAGCTTATTGTAAAAAATTATTTAGATTAAACAATTAACTTAAATTATGTTAAAAATCTAATTATCAATAACTTTAATTGTATTTCAAAAAAAACTCAAGCAAATTGCTTGAGTTTTTTTCGTGTTTTTAAAACGTTATTTACCTTATTGTTTTTTTTAATTATCTTAAATTTGGATTAAAATCATTTGGTGCAATTTTTGGCGAATTTGGGTGCGAAATCAAATTATTTGTTGCATCAGAATAAACGGTCCATTCGCTAATTGTAAACGCTGGATTTGGTTCGGTTACATTTAAATTTCTAACGGCTCTTCCATCTAAATATTCCCAGTTTGTTCCATTTCCATCTTCACCTATTACACCATATATATCTATTGTTGCTCCAGTATTATCTACCAACTCATAAACATCATCACCATTTCCGGAAATATAGGTCGATTCAATTTCAGGAATATCATTAAACACCGTTTTATAATCGGTACTTGCAATAATTACAAATCCTCCAATAGGAATAATAATTCCGTTTAATTCAATGGCGCCACTAGATACATTTGTTGATCCGTTTAAATATTTATTTAATTTCCAACCCGATAAATTAATTTCTGTGTCACCAGCATTAAATAATTCAACAAATCGAGCCGATACATTATTAATTGGATCTGCAACTTCGGTAATCATAATTTTTGGAATAATAACCTCACAAACTTCATAAGCTGCCAAAAATTGAACATCTTCAATAAAGCGAATTTCCAAATTGCTACCTAACACACCAACAATTGAGCCGTGTCCTTTTGGGAATAATTGATTTGCAAAAGAAGCTTTGCCATTTGTAAAAACCGATAATTTAGATGATTCATTACAAGTTTCTAAAGTTCTACTTCCATCACTATCACTAGTAAAAAAAGCAAATGCTTTGCCAAGTTCATTTTGAACTAATTGCACATCTTTTACTTTCACCAACGTATTTTGATATTGCTCATTTAATATTTCTGAAATTCCAATTTCTTTCGAAATAATAGCTTTATTTTCCCCACTATTAAATACAAAACTTCCTATTGCATCGGTTTCAATTGGGGTAATTTTTGTGCCGTTGGGAAAACCAACAGTTAATACACAATCTATTTTATTCATATATAACTTGTTCAGTTTTACAAAAACCTTATCGCCAATTTCGTATTGCTCAAAAATAGCATCATTATCCATTAAAATAGTAATTCCTGCAGTTGGATTTTCAACCTTATCTTGAATTACCAATTTCTTTTCAAAGCTCCCATTCAAATCACTTGAAACCACATAACCTTCCACAATATAGTCTGTATCCACTCCAAACTCAACCATCGCCCCAATGTACATAGCTTTTATTTCTGACAATGTTTTTGTTGGTGTTAACGCAGTTGAATAATCACAACGCGGCTGCGTTAATTGAACATCATCTGTATCTCTTAAATACAATTGATAATCTTCATAATAATTACTAAAAATAGCAACAACACTTCCTTTTCCTTCTGGTAAAAGTTCATCTTTAAATTTTGAATAGCCACTATTTCTAACAATCACCTCATCAACTAAATTACAGTTGTTATCAAAACTTTCTAACACTCTATTTACAGTGGCTGTATTACCTATATTTCCGAATGCTTGACCGATTTCTGTAGTTTTAAATTGTACGTTTTCAATTTCAACTAACATTTCTAACATACTTTTATTTAATGCTGTAATTGCAACTTTTTTAGGAACAACGGTAGCAACTTCACAAGAGCGAATAATGTGTTTATTTATTTCGTAGGTTGAAATTCTACCCAACTCTCCAGCAACTGCTTTCCCAATTTGAACACTTCCAAAACTATAGCCAACAGCTAAACCTTTCAGTTTTACATAAATTTTTCTTCCTACATTATATTTCGAATATAAATTAGTTTCGTCAATAGAGATTTTTATTGCTGAAGTAGGATTTTCTGGCTTATCTTGAATTGAAATTGATTTATAAATATTTCCGGATTTATCGCTAGAAACCACAAATCCTTCAATTATTACATCATTTTCAATCACTTTTGCGCCTCCAAAAGTGTACATATCTTTTACTTGGGCAATTGTATTTGTAATTTGTAATATAGGTTCATCACAATCTACACTAGGAGTTGAAAAATCCTGATCTTTAACACAACCTGTAAAAACACTAATTAACAGTACTAATGCAGTTGTAAATTTTATAATAGTATTATTTTTCATTGCTAATTATTTTTTAAAATCTTAGATATACGTTTAAATAATAGGATGTTTTATTACCATACCAATATTTAGGTCCAAAAATTGGCTTGTTTAATTGTTTGTCTTCTTTAAGCTCTCGATAGTTAGATTTTCTGGATTGTTCAAAACCTCCAGTTTTATACAATTCTCCTAAAACATTATTTATTCCTGCAAAAAAACCAACATACTTATTGTTAATTCTCCAAGATTTTCCTCCAACCACATCTAATAAAAATGCATCATCAAATTTTTCTTGAACCAATAGATCATCAACTTCTTTTTGGGTAATTTCCAATTCCGTTTCATCATCTAAAAATGGAACACCATCTGCATCTAAATAAAAATTATCTGTGCGTAATAATGGCGAAATATCTAAATAGTTATTAGTTAAAAAACTTCCATTTACCTGAAACCACCAATAGGCAGGATCTCTATATTCAAAAGCTAAAGAGTATGCTCTTTGCGGAGTTCCAGAAACTCTGTAATCTTTTAAATACGCTGTTCCAAAGTCGCTATCTTCATTAATTAAACTTTCCGACTGAATGTACAAATGCGGATTGTTATTATAGGTATACTGACCGAAAGAACCCGAACCTAACAATTTTATAGTTCCAGTAACTTGATACTCTAAACTTAACTCAGTGCCTATATTTAATTTATCTACACCCGTAATAATTTCATTTACAAAATCTGCCTGATCACCCAACAATCCTTCAGCAAAAAAGAAAGAAGTTTCAATAGCATCGCTAAATTTTGTGTAATACGTTGTTAATCTCGATTGGAATTTTGGCAATCTAAAAATATAACTAACGTCTCCGGTTATAATTTTTTCACTTGTTAAATCTGGGGTAATATTATTGTTAACTCTTGAGTTTGAAAAAGTAGTTCTAATAGTTGGAGTATTTGATATAAATGCGCCGTTTACATTAAATAAATGTCTCCCAGTTAATTTATAAGTCAATCCTGCTTTTGCACTAACATCAGAAAAAGATTGTTGCTCACCTTTCCCATAAGAATTATCAAAATACGTTCCGTTTTTATACAATCCTTCCCGTTGATATCTAGTTGATTTAAAATTAATTCCTGCAAAATAATCTACTTTTCTTCTTGAGCCTTGTATTTGAGCAAAAGCACCTGCAACGGTTGCATTAATTAAGTAATCATATTGAAACTTATCGCCTTCACCTACAATCCTATTTGGGTTGTTTAAATCGTTTTGTTGTGCATCACCAATAGCGTATTGATCTAAATCTACAAAACCATCACTCCCTAATAAATCTAACATATTCCCATAATTTTTTGAAGTTAAATTTGTGTAATTCACTCCTATATTTAGAAAAATGTTATTTTTTAAATTGGTATTTAAAACCGAATTAAACGAAAGTTGTGTATCATCTACTCGGTCTTCATATAAGTAATACAATGCACTGCTTTTATTTACATTCAACTGGTACATTTCATTCCAATTAATTTGTCCGTTATTTATAAAGTTTTGTTCAGATAAATATGCATTGGTGTAATCTAAATTATCCTCATAACGCAAATAGCTACTTGGTAAATTTTTCCAATATGTTGGATCTGGATTTGGTGCGTTTGAGTATCCCAAACGACTATTGCCAATATGCCCAAATTGATATGCTACAGTTGATTTAATTGTAGTGTTTTCCTTTTCATAATAATGAGTTAACATTATAATTGGCTCAATTACTTCCTTTATTCTGGAATTTCTTTTATCTCCTTCCTGATTTCCCCAATAAGCATTGTATTGATAACCTTTTAAATCATAAACTTCTTGTGTGTTTGGTGAAGATTTCCCTCTTCGATTTGGGGAAGTAAACGCAGTTAAATTTAAACTATGGTTGTTGTTCAACTTTTTTTCAACAGCTAAAAAAGCGGCCCAAGCATTGTACGTTGTGCCTTCAAAATACCCTTCATTAGCAAATCTTCTTGAAGCAGAAACAGCAAAAGCCCAGTTCTTTTTATTTAGATCCGTTGCATAATTTGCCATAATTCTACCAGTATAACTCTTATTGGTTGCTGCTGTAGAAACTTTTCCTCCTGCTTTATAATCTGAAACTCGTGTTGTGAAATTGGTAGTTCCTAAAACATTTCCAAAAGAATGATCGGAAGCTGCCAATCCGTTTGAAAATTCTTGATTTCTAAAAACATCGTTTAATCCGCCCCAATTTCCCCATTGCGGTCTGCCATCGTACAATTTATTCATTTCAATTCCATTAATTGAAATAACACCATAACTAGAATCGTACCCACGAACCTTAAACCAAGCCTGACTAAAATTAAAAGCTGCAGCCCTTAAATAAGCATCTTTTGACGACTGAAATAAGCCAGCAATATTATCAGAACTTCGCTCTCCATCATCTAACAAATCATCATCCGAAAGAAGAATTATACTTGATTCGTGGATTTCTTCAATTAATTGTTGTAAATAAATAATGCCTATATCATACTCTTTTTCTTCTGAAATATGTATAGGTATCTTTTGATTTTCAAACCCAATGAAAAAAATTTCAATAATATAATTTCCTGTAGATACATTATTTAATTTGAAATCACCAAATTCATTGGTTTTATCATCAATAAAAGTGTCAATTATTTTTACTGAAACTCCTTTAACTTCTTTTTCAGAAATGCCATTTACAACTTTACCTTTTATGGAAGCTGAAATTTGTGCAGATAAATTAAGTGTACAGAAAAATAAGACAATAGTAGTGTAAACTAATATTCTCATTTGCAATTTTTTTTAAAATTAATCATTTTTTTTATTTCTCAGTTAATGAATCGAAAAAATTACTTTAACTAAAACTTTGTGTGTAAATTTGCCTTCAAATAAAAATTATGAAAAAACAACTAGTTGCATTCTTATTCATTTTAATTCTTCCGAATCTAATTTTCAGTCAAAAAAAATACGATATAAAAACGATTGCATTTTATAATTTAGAAAACCTTTTTGATACTGAAAATGATACTCTTATTGATGATGAAGCGAGTCCAATAATGGAAATAAAAGAAAATCGTGAAGAAATTTATCAGAAAAAACTAAATAATATGGCTAAAGTTATTTCTGAAATTGGCACAGATGAAGCTAAAAATAGCCCAGTAATTATTGGTGTTGCAGAAATAGAAAATAGAAAAGTATTGGAAGACTTAATTGCAACAGGTTATTTGAAATCTAAAAATTATAGCATCATACATTACGACTCTCCAGATTTAAGAGGAATTGATGTTGGCTTTTTATATCAGTCCAATTTTTTCAGACCCATTCATCATGAAACTTTTGAATTAAAACTTTGGGAAGAAAATGGAATGCGTATTTATACAAGAGATCAATTATTGGTTTCAGGGTATTTAGGTGATGAATTAATTCATATAATTGTAAACCACTGGCCATCGAGAAGAGGTGGTGAAGAAAAAAGCAGACCAACACGTGAAAAGGCGGCTTATTTAAATACGCAAATTATTGAACAAATTAAACTCACAGATCCAAATCCTAAAGTAATTATTATGGGAGATTTAAATGATGACCCTATTAATACTAGTTTAAAAGAAGTTTTAAAAACAAAAGCTGAAAAAGATGATGTTAAAGAAGGGGATATATACAACCCAATGGAAGATATGTTCAAACGAGGACAAAACACGTTAGTTTATAGAGACAACTTAAATTTGTTTGATCAAATTATGTTCACTTCTCCTTTGCTAACAACAACAAAAGATTTTAGTTCTTATAAAATGTACAAAGCCAATATTTATAATCCACAATACTTAACAACTCAAACTGGGAAGTATAAAGGCTATCCTTTTAGAAGTTGGGGTTATAGTGGATTTACAGACGGCTTTAGCGATCATTATCCTGTTTATATATATTTAATTAAGGAAATTAAACCTGTTTTACAGCTAAATTAACGTGTTATTTAATATCAAAATAAGTATCTTTACGCCTAATTTCATTTTAAAAAAAATATGAAAACTAACATACAATACGTTTGGATAATTTTATTAATTATTAGTTGTGGCGGAGGAGATGATGACAATCTAACACCTATAAATCACAGTCCAAATAAATTTTTAATAGAAGTAACAACTTTAAAAAATACTGAAGCTATAATAGATTGGGAAGATGCTCTTGATATTGATGGAGATGTTGTTACTTATACCATACAACAAGGAAGCTCAAAAATTGAAAATTTAAGCGAAACCTCTTATTCATTCACAAATTTATTAAAAAACACAAACTATAAAGGAAGTATAACAGCATCTGATGGTAATGGAGGAGAAACATCGGTAAGTTATAGTTACACTACAACAAATGAAAGTACTGGAAATGTTGGGAGCTTTTCTATACCTACAAACTTAATAAACTATTATAAAGATATTGATTTAGCTAAAACTGGAACCAATTTATACAACGATTTAGCAACATTAACGATTTCAAAACATACTAAATTTTTAGAATATTCTGAAAGACATAATTATTTATATGATGCTGATGAAGATATTAATAATAAAGATAATGTAATTCTAATATACTCAGGTGAGAGTAGATTTTGGAAAGAATATGCTGGAAATCACTTTGGTGTTTCTGAAACATTTAACACGGAACATATTTACCCTCAATCTTTAATTGCAACAACTGCCGTTACAGATTTACATCACTTAAGAGCCTGTGATTCTGGAATAAACTCAAGTAGAGGCAATCATCCATTTACTGATGGAAGTGGAAGCTATAAGTACCAAAATAGTACTTTTTATCCAGGAGATGAATGGAAAGGAGATGTTGCTCGTATGATTATGTATGTGAATTTAAGATACAATGAACCTTGGAATGATATAAGTACAGAAGGCATCAATTTATTTATTCGTTGGAATGCTGAGGATCCCGTTTCTTCAATTGAAATTCAACGAAATAACATAATTGAAGGAGCTCAAGGAAATAGAAATCCTTTTATTGACAATCCATATTTAGCAACCATAATCTGGGGAGGAGATAGCGCTGCAAATCTCTGGAAGAAATAACTTAGTATATTTAATAGGTTTTATCCTATTATTACTTCATAAATTACAAAAAAAGCAGCATGTAGGTTGTTTTTTTAGGGTCCGCACTTATCATTCTTTATAAAATCAATTCCTTTAAAATTCTCTGCTGTGACTCCCGTTTTCTAAAATTTACATTTAACCAAATAACATAATTTAATAAACTCCAAACAATAAAAATACTTGGATAGATAACCCTTATTTAGCCTCTATAATTTAAACAAAAACTTACGGATCAAATCTCAGAAAGAAACAGTTTAATAATCAACTAGTTGTTTTATTACAATATTTATTACAAAAAAAGGCAGCCAATTGGCTGCCTTTTTTTAGAATCTTAACTAAATATTATCTTATTCCTAAATTAGTCCAATCATCATTTGCTTTCACTTCCCATTCAGAATCATCAACATTTGTCCCCGCAGAAGCAGTCCAATCAGCATTACCAGAAGTAACTGAAGATTTTCTAACTAATGTATGATTTGCAGTTGCTCCAGCAACTCCAGCTACATCCCATGCAGAACCAGGATCAACACCAATAATTCCAACTGCATCAATTACAACGCCAGATTTAAGAAGCACAACTGCATCATCTCCATTAAAATAGGTAATTGTTGATGAAATATCTCCCGCATCCACTATTGTAGCTACAGCACTAATATTATACACAACAAAAACATCCCCAGCCGCAATAGTTTCTCCATTTGTAAACGATAAACTGTTAGTTACTGTAAGTGAACCATTATTATATACTTCAATTGAGTAATCTGCTAAACTTACTGCAGCCCCAGTTCCATTATAAATCTCAAGATATTTATTATTAGAAGATCCTTCAGCATATTCAGAGATATATAAATCTGCTCCAGAGCCTGTTCCACCTCCAGTATTACCACCACTACAATCTACATAAGCATCTGTGAAGTTAATGTCTGTTGTGTTTCTAAGGTATAACTGAGCTGTTCCATTAAATTCAGTCATAACACCTATAATTGTACCCTTTAAAGCACTTACTACATCATCTTTAAATGTTGCACCTGAACTAACATACATTGTTAGTTCATCTGTACAATCTGTAATTGTATTAGATCCGCTATAATCTCCAGTATTTACTTTAAATTCTACATTTTCAATAGATACTAATTGAGATTCGTAATTTCCGGTTAAAGCTTCAGCCAATGTAATAGCTTTTGGAGTAGGTAATGCACCTGTTGTAGTACTTCTTATATTACCTAAAGGAATATAATTCAATTGTAACAATCCATTATACTCTTCCAAAGCAACACCTTTTAAAGCAATTTCTACTTTATCACCAAGTGCTAAACTATGATCACCTGAAAAACGCAAAGCAATACCAGCTGTTGCATCTTGAGCAAAAGCATTTGCCCCATTAATATTTCCAGTTGTTTTATCTGAAGTAATAACGGCTGTTATTTTAATATTCTCATCAATATTAATTTTACTTCCTGTAAACTTAGCTCTAATATCGCTTAAATTAGTTTGAACTGCTGAGGCAAAAACATCACATTTTGTATTTGTCATTTCAGCAAAATCGTTTGCATCACGCACTAATAACTGGTAAGTACCATTATATACATTTAATATTCCATAAATAGAACCATTACCTGCTGGTAATGTTGTTTCAGCAAAGTTTGCATATTTACTAGTTCTAACAACTAATCCATTTGCATTACAATCTAATAAATCTCTGTTGGTAGGATAATTTGAACTTGTATCAGCAAAAGGAACATCTTCTTGAGAGAATTGAACTTGATTAAATTGAACTAACATTCCAACATTTTCTGGAGTTAAGTTATCAATTGTCATTACTGTAGCATCAAGTGGAGCATTTTCTTCTCCAATATATAAGTGCTTGTAAGTAATTTCAGCTTCAATACTACCAATATTTTTATTATAAATAGATCCTAATTGAATTTCTCCTCCATATTGACCTAAATATAAATCTTTAGTACTTACAGTTATTTTTTGACCAACAGTATACCCTCTTAAGTATAAATCTTTTTGATTTATTTTAACTTGAATACCACCTGTTTCATCCTGAACATAAATATATTTATATGCATTTCCACTTTCGTCATTTGCTGTTACAGTTGCATCAAAAACTAAATCATCGGCTATTTGAATTAAATCTCCAGAGAAAATATCTTTTACATCTTTAATTGTTGCATTTGCTTCTGGTCCTTCACAAGTAAATGTTGTACCGTCACAACGAGCATCATTCATAACAACATCTTCTGTACTTCTAATTGTTAATTGGTAATCACTATTGTATTTGCTTAAAACACCAACTAAAGTACCATTTCCGTTTGGTAGTACTGAATCCCAAAAACTTGAAAAACCACTATTTCTCATTATTATTTGTTTCCCATCACAATCTGTTACATAAACATTTGTGTTTGCTCCTTCTAAAGCATAATTTTGACATAAACTAGCAGGTGCTATTTCTACATTCTCTAATTTTATTAAAGTGTTTATCATTGAATCCGTTAACCCTGCCATTGTAACAACTTTTGGTGTTACTGTTGCTGGTTCTGCACAAGCTCTAAATAATGCTGTTTTAGCTTTTTCAGCATCTAAACGACCTACAGCTAAACTTCCATTCGATAATTCATATAAACCACCAACTTTTAAAACGCCTGCATAGTTGTCTAAATACAGTCCGTTTAAATTGATGTAAATTTTACGGCCAACTTGGTATGTAGTGTACATATCTTGTAAATCTACATCTAATTGTAATCCTTGAGTTGGGTTTTCTAAAGCATCTTGAAAGTGTAAAGTTCTATAAAAGTTACCTGCTTCATCATTAGAAACAACATAACCTTCAATAATCATATCTGTTTTAATTTGAATAACACTTCCGCTATAGAGCGCTTTTACATCTGCAATTGTTGCGTTTACAGCAATTGAAGGTTCAATACAAGAAATTGTTGGTGTGTCATACTCATCGTCTTGAACACAAGACATTACTACTCCTACAAAAAGGAATAAGCCTAAAAATAATTTTATGATTTTATTTGTTTTCATCTTTATTAAATTTCTTAATTAATATTTTATTAAAAGCTTACGTAAACATTAAGGTAAAACGTTCTTCCGTAACCATACCAGTATTTTGAACCAAACAATGGTTTTTCTCTTGCTTGATCTTCACTTAGCAATTGATAATTACCATTTCTACCTTGTTCAAATCCGCCAGTTTTATAGGATGCTCCAAGTACATTATTTACACTTGCAAAAAACCCGATGTATTTATTTTTCACTCTCCAAGATTTACCTCCTACTAAATTAAACAACATATAATCGTCAAACTTTTCTTGTTTTAAAGAAGTGTCTATATCCTGTTGAGTTACCCCATCAAAAGGTTGATTTGTTTCTGGATTTGTGTAAAATCTGTCGGTTCTTAAACCTGAAGAAATATCAATATAAGTATTTGATAAATGATTTGCATTTACACCAACCCACCAATAATTAGGATCTCTATATTCTAATCCTAAAGAATATGCTCTTTGAGGTGTTCCAGGCAATTTGTAATTTTTTAAATAAGATGTTACAGGTTCAGCTTGTTCTAATAAAGACTCATCTGAAGTATAATAACTTAATGGATTATTATCATAAGTATATTGACCAACTGCCGCTGCTCCAATAGCTTTAATTGTTGGAGTTATTTGATATTCAATACCAAGTTCCCCACCAAAATGTTTTTTGCTAACACCTGTTAAAACCTCTGAAACAAATTCACCTAAACTTTGATCAAAATATCTAGAAATATCAATTCCGTCATCAAAAGTTGCATAATAACCTGTTAAACGAGCCTTCACTTTTGGCGTTCTTAATACATAGCTTGCATCTGCAGTTTTAACTGTTTCGCTTTTTATACCAAGAACTATATCTTGATTAACTCTTGAATTAGTATACGTATTTCTTAAAGTTGGAGCTTTACTAATATATCCAGCATTAAAATCTAATAAGTGTCTCCCTGAAATTTTATAAGTAAATCCACCTTTTACACTACCATTGTCAAAATTTATTTTTTCACCTTTACCATAAGAATTATTTAAATACAATTCATTTTGATATAAGCCTTCTCTTTGATACGAAGTATTTGAAGCATTTCCTGCTAAATAGAAATCTACCTTATCATATGAAAATTGTAATTGAGTGAAAATATCATATGTTTCAGCAGTTAAATTGTAATTGTATTGAAATTTATCTCCTTTATTAATTACTGAAGACGCATTCAATGCATTTTGAGTGTCATTGTATTGATCAATATCATTGTAATGAGATCCTCCAAGTAAATCAAGCATATTTGCATAATTTTTAGAGGTTAAATCTCTATAAGAAAAACCTAAATTTAAAGTAATATTTTCATTGATTTCTCTTGCTAAAACAGAATTTAACGATAATTGCTTATCATCATTTCTGTCTTCATATAAATAATATAATGAATTTCCGTTTTCAAGATTTGTACGGTATAAATTTTCCCAGTTTATCTGACTATAGTTTTCATCAGTCTTAAATCTTGTTGCTACCGCATCAGCTTGTTCTGGCTGCATTGGAAAATCTCTTAAATAGTAACTTGGTAGGTTTCTGTAATAAGTAGGGTCTGGGTTTGGAGCGTTCCAATATCCTAATCTACTATTTCCTATTTTACCAAATTGATATCCAACACTTGTATTTAAAGTTGTTTTTTCATTCGGATTCCAAATATGACTCAACATAATAATTGGCTCCTCAACTTCTTTAACTCTAGAGTTTCTTTTATCTCCATCTTGGTTACCCCAATACGCATTATATTTTTCACCATTTAAATCATAAACCTCTTGTGTGTTTGGTGAAGACTTACCTCTACGGTTTGGTGTATAAATAGCAGTTAAGTTTAAACTATGCTTATTGTTTGGCATATATTCAATAGCTGCAAAAACAGAATTTGCATCGTAAAAAGATCCTTCATTATAACCTTCTGTAGCAGCTCTTCTTGATGCTGATACTGTATATGCAAATTTATTATGCACACCTGAAGAATGAGTTACCATTAAACGTCCCGTATAACTTTTATTTGATCCTGAAGCTGTAATTCTAGTTCCTGGTCTATACTCTGATGCTCTCGTTGAAATGTTAGTTGTACCTAACACACCTCCAAAGGTGTAATTAGAAGGAGCCAAACCATTTGTTAACTCTTGATTTCTAGTGGCATCATTTAAACCTCCCCAGTTACTCCATTGTGGTCTTCCTCCATATAATTTGTTCATTGGAATACCATTTAATAAAACAGTACCATTTTCTGAATCAAATCCACGAACTCTAAACCAAGCTTGGCCAAAATTAAATGCAGCGGCATTTAAAAATGCATCTTTTGATGAAACTAACAACCCTGAAACATTATCAGATCCACCACCTTCTTCATCTAACAAGTCTTCATCAGATAAAGTAATTGTACTTAAATCTAACTCCAACCTTTGTTGTTTATATAATAAAACAACTCCTAAATCTACTTCTTTTCCATCTAAAACATTAATTGGAAAACTTTGAGATTTATAATTTCCAAAACTCATTAAAACAACTTGCTTTCCAACAGGTACATTTTGTAATACAAAACTACCTTCAGAATCAGATTTTTGTTCTATTGAAGTTCCTTGAACACTTACTGTTACGCCGACTAATTTTTCAGTCGATTCGCCATCAGAAATAGTTCCCTTTACAATACTCAAAGATTGCGCATTTACACCAAGTGAAAATAGCAGACCAAAAAGCATTGAGACAAAAATTTTTCTCATATTTTTTATTAAAAGTTAATTGAATTTAAGCAACCTTTTGTTGCTTAGCGAAATTACAAATTTTTAAAGTTTTATAATATTATTTTAGCATAAAATATGGTTTAATTAAATTTTTAAAGTTTTATAATATTATTTTAATATAAAATATAGGCTTTATTAAATTTTAGTTTTTTAATTTAGCCTTCCCAACAAATTCATTTTATGAAAAAAAATATAATATTATTACTGTCAATATTTATAGCAATAAGCTGTTACAGTCAACAAAAGAAGTATCAGATAAGAACTGTCGCTTTTTACAATGTTGAAAACCTTTTCGACACCATAAATGACCCAAATAAGAATGATGAAGCTAGTCCAATTATGGAGTTTAAAGGCAATAGATCTAAAATTTATTGGGCTAAAATAGAAAACATGGGGAAAGTAATTTCTAAAATTGGTTTGGATGAAGCTAAAACCAGCCCAGCTATAATTGGCATCTCAGAAGTTGAAAATAGAGAGGTTCTTGAAGACCTTATTAACTCTTCTTTTTTAAAAGATCTGAATTATGGAATTATACATTATAATTCTCCTGACGAAAGAAGCATTGATGTAGCACTTTTATATCAAAAAAAATATTTTAAACCGTTAAGTCATAAAAGTTATGAACTTAAATTATTTAGAAGTAATGGGGAGAGAGATTATACTAGAGATCAACTTTTAGTTTCTGGTTATTTAGATGATGAACTTATACATGTTATTGTAAACCATTGGCCTTCTAGAAGCGGTGGTGAAGCAAGAAGCAGATCTAAAAGAGAAGCTGCTGCTGCTCTTAATTCCGAAATTATAAAAGAAATACAAGGTAAATATCAAAATGCCAAAATTTTTACTATGGGTGATTTAAATGATGACCCTACAAATTCTAGCCTAAAAAAAGTATTAAAAGCAAAAGGTGAAAAATCACAAGTAAAAGAAGGCGATATATACAATCCTATGGAAGATATGTACCGTAGAGGATTAAATACTTTGGGATATAGAGATAATATTAATTTATTTGATCAAATATTAATTACTTCTCCTCTTTTAGCAAAAGACAAAAATTACAAAGACTATAAGATGTTTAAAGCAAACATTTACAACCCAAGATACTTGACAAATAAAAAAGGAAGGTATAAAGGGTATCCTTTTAGAAGCTGGGATTTTGGGGGGTTTACAGGAGGCTATAGCGATCACTACCCTGTGTACTTATATGTTTTAAAGGAAATTTAATTTATAAATCTTCTTGTAAATCTTTTAGCAGTAATTGTAATGAGGTATTTCCATTCCAATGGTTTTCATCAATATTATAAGCTGCTTTAAATGGTTTTCCATTTTGAATTAAGTCTATTTTATCACCCATACTAAAACCAATAGCGTTATACGTAGTTTGGTTAGATCCTTCAAAAATGTTTAATTTTAAATGTGTTTCATCTGCTCCAACTTTTTTGCCATAACCATTATCTCTTAGTCCAGTGGAACAAAAAGTAGGTTTCATGTTTTGTGGTCCAAAAGGAGACAATTGATTAATTATTCGAAAAAATTTTGGTGTAATATCGCACAGATTCAGTTCAGCATCAATAGATATTTCTGGCGTACGTAATTCTTGTGGAAGTGTATTTTTAACAACTTCTTCAAACTTTTGTTTAAAATTCTGATAATTTTCTTCCTTAATAGTTAATCCGGCAGCATATTTATGTCCGCCAAATTGCTCTATAAATTCCGAACAAGCTTCTAGTGCTTCATACACATCAAATCCTTTTACAGATCTTGCAGAAGCCGCTAATTGGTCGCCGCTTTTTGTAAAAACTAAAGTTGGTTTGTAGTAGGTTTCTATTAATCTAGAAGCTACAATACCAATAACTCCTTTATGCCAATTTTCACTATAAACAACCGTAGAATAACTTTGTTGTTCATTATTTTCCTCAATTTGTTGTAAAGCTTCAACGGTAATACTTTTATCTAGATCTTTTCTATCGGTATTATTTTGTTCAATTTCAGTAGCAAATTTAACCGCTGTTTCAAAATCTATTTCTGTTAATAACTCAACAGCATAGTTTCCATGTTTAATTCTTCCGGCCGCGTTAATTCTTGGTGCAATTATAAAAACCACATCCGTAATTGTCAATTCTTCTTTTTTAACCTGATGAATCAGGGCTTTTATTCCCGTTCTTGGAGATTGATTTATTACCTGCAAACCGTAATATGCTAAAATTCTGTTTTCACCAGTAATTGGAACAATATCTGCTGCAATTGCAATCGAAACCAAATCTAAATATTCAACTAAATCTTCAATGGTTTGCCCTCTTTTTTCAGCCAATGCTTGAATTAACTTAAAACCAACACCACAACCACATAATTCTTTATACGGATACTCACAATCTTCACGTTTTGGATCTAAAACTGCAATTGCAGCAGGAATTTCATTCCCTGGTCTATGATGATCGCAAATAATAAAATCGATTCCTTTTTCTTTTGCGTATAAAACCTTATCAATTGCTTTAATACCGCAATCTAATGCAATTATAAGTGTAATATTATTATCTTCTGCATAATCAATTCCCTGATACGAAACTCCGTAACCTTCATCATACCTATCCGGAATATAAGTTGCAATATTTGGGTGAATTGCTTTTAAATACGAAGCCATTAATGAAACAGAAGTAGTTCCATCAACATCATAATCACCAAAAACTAATATATTTTCTCCATTTTTTATTGCGCTTTCAATTCGTTCAACAGCCCTGTCCATATCTTTCATTAAATACGGGTTATGTAAATTTTCTAAACTTGGTCTAAAAAAAGATTTTGCTTGTTCAAAAGTTTCAATCCCTCGTTGCACTAATAATTTAGCGATAGTATTATCAACTCCTAATTCTTGGGCTAAATTTGAAGTAATATTTGGGTTTGGTTCGGGCTTTAATGTCCAACGCATAGCATTAATTTTTCTCAAAAATAAAGAAAATATATTCAAAAAAAAGCCAAAAGGATAATCCAAATGGCTTGTTGTAATTAAATATTTAAAATCTCTTTACTGCTCTATATAAATTATTTCAGTAGTTACGTCTGAAAATTTACGAAACATTTCCATTACGCCACAATAACGTTCTTCAGAAAGGTTTACAGATTTTTCAATTTTATCCTTTTTAAAATCACTTCCATAAAAACGATACGTTACTTTAACTTTATCATAAATTTTCGGATGCTCATCCGTTAAATTTGCCTCAACTTCAATTTTAAAATCATCAACTTCAGCACGCATTTTTTTTAATAATGATGCAATATCCATCGCTGTGCAACCAGCTAAAGCAGTCAACATCATTGCTTTTGGACGCAATCCTTTTCCTTGACCGCCAACTTCTTCAGCGGCATCAATCATTACACTTCCTTCAGGAGCAACAGATTCAAACAACATTTGACCTTTCCAACTAATTTCAATTTTATTTGTCATAATAGTATCTCAAATTTTGATTTTTCAAATTTACATGAAATAAAATCCTTTCACAGTAACATTTTTTACAATTTAACAACTAATACAAGTGTACAACTCTAATTAAATGAGAATCATTAAAAATTAGTTCTTAAATAACGTTTTCTCCTTTAAAATTAGATGAATAATTAGTATATTCGGTAACTACTTAAAATTGTTAAATATGAAAGATTTTTTTACTCAATTATCAACACTAGAACAAACTTATTGGATAATTGCCTTAGTTGGTTCTGCTGTTTTTATTGTTATTTTTTTACTCACATTTATTGGTGGTGGAGACTCCGATATGGATGCTGATGCGTCAGAATTTGAAACTGACGATGGTGGTGTAGGTTTTCAATTTTTTACTTTTAAAGGAATTGTAGCTTTTTTTACCATTTTTGGATGGACAGGGATTACTTGTTTAAATAATGGACTTTCTAGCACAATAACCATTATAATTTCGGCTATAGCAGGTTTAATAATGATGGTGATTACCTCTTCATTATTTTATTGGATGCATAAATTAGCAGAATCTGGTACGTTAAAAATTGACAATGCTATTGGTGTAATTGGAGAAGTTTATTTACCTATTGGTGCTGAGCGATCAAAAATGGGAAAAGTACAAATAAAAGTGCAAGGCAGTTTGCGTGAATTAGAAGCAATTACAGATGAATTAGAAGATTTAAAAACTGGCGCAATGGTAAAAGTTACCAAAATTGTTAGTGCCGAAATATTACTTGTTGAAAAAATATCTAAATAAAAATAACTATGAATTTATTATCCTTTTTATTACCCCTTCAAGCTGCTGCAACAGCAGTTTATTTAATTGGAGCGGCCATTTTTATTGTGGTTGTTTTCTTCTTTTCTATGATAAGAAGATACAAACGTTGTCCGTCTGACAGAATTTTAGTTGTTTATGGAAAAACTGGCGGAGGACTATCTGCAAAATGTATTCACGGTGGAGCTTCATTTATATGGCCAATTATTCAAGATTATGAATTTTTGGATTTAACTCCAATGTCTATTGAAGTAAACTTAACCAACGCATTAAGTAAACAAAATATTCGTGTAAATGTTCCTTCGCGCTTTACCATTGGTATTTCAACCGAACCTAGTGTTATGCAAAATGCCGCGGAGCGTTTATTAGGTTTAACTTTAGAATCTGTAAAAGATTTAGCACAAGAAATTATTTTTGGACAGTTACGTTTAGTAGTTGCTTCCATGGATATTGAAGAAATTAACTCCGACAGAGATCAATTTTTATCACATATTACACATAGTGTTGAAGCCGAATTAAAAAAAGTTGGATTAAAATTAATCAACGTAAATATTACCGATATTCATGATGAATCTGGTTATATTGAAGCTTTAGGAAAAGAAGCTGCTGCAAAAGCAATAAACGAAGCAAAGGTCTCTGTTGCTCAAAAAGTAAGAGATGGGTCTATTGGTGAAGCAAATGCAATGCAGGATCAACGTATTCAAGTAGCGGCGGCTAATGCAAATGCTGTTCATGGTGAAAATACTGCAAAAGTACAGGTTGCAAATTCAAATGCCGACAGAAGATCTCGTGAAGCAGAAGCTGAAAAAATTGCTATTGCCTCAGAAAAAGTACAAGCCGCAAAAGCATTGGAAGAAGCATATGCTGCTGAACAAATTGCTGAAAATGCTAGAGCTAAACGCAAAGAAGCGGAACAAGGTGCTGATATTATTGTTCCTGCTCAAATTTCAAAGAGAAAAGTAGAAATTGATGCGGAAGCAGAAGCTGAACAAATTAGAAGAATTGCCAAAGGTGAAGCCGACGCAATTTTTATGAAAAAAGAAGCAGAAGCAAAAGGTATGTATGAAATACTTACAAAACAAGCACTTGGTTTAGAACAAATTGTAAAAGCTGCTGGAGATAATGCTAAAGATGCTGTTTTATTGTTAGTTGCAGATAAATTACCAGAGCTAGTGAGAACACAAGCGGATGCAATTAAAAATATTAAAATTGATAAAGTTACTGTTTGGGAAAATGGAGGAGGAAAAGATGGAAAAACATCAACATCTAACTTTATTTCTGGAATGTACAAAGCAGTTCCACCTTTACAAGAAATGTTTAATATGGCCGGAATGCAATTACCAACCTATTTAAAAGGTGAAGAGATAAAAAATTCCGATACTGATACCAATAAAAAAAATGAAGATACTACCGAATTAACTAGTGAAAAAGAATAGTTTTTATCCAATCGCCCATATGAAATCTAGTAGTATGGGCGGTTAAAAAACTTAAATCTGTAAAAAATGGAAGAGCAATTAAAAAAATTTCTTTTTGATCCAACTGTTGGAAAAATAGCAACCATTTTAATTGGTATTATTATTATTTGGCTTGTAATAAAAGCGATTCAACGTAATTTTATTTCAAAATTAAAAGACAATAACCACAGATACAAAACCAAAAAAATCTCAACTTTTGCAGGTTATTTCTTCTCAATTATATTAATAACTATTGTTTACAGTAATAAGCTAGGTGGTTTTACAATTGCTTTAGGAGTTGCTGGTGCCGGAATAGCATTTGCATTACAAGAGGTAATTGCTTCTTTTGCTGGTTGGTTAGCCATTTTATTTGGTGGTTTTTACAAAACTGGAGACAGAGTTCAATTAGGTGGAATTAAAGGTGATGTAATGGATATTGGCGTTTTAAGAACTACCATAATGGAAATTGGACAATGGGTAGATGGCGATTTGTACAACGGAAGAATTGTATTTATAGCTAACAGTTTTATTTTTAAAGAACCTGTTTTTAATTATTCAGGCAATTTTCCATTTTTATGGGATGAAATAAAAATACCAATTCAATATGGAAGTAATTATGAAAAAGCAAAAGTACTGTTTATTGAAATAGCCAAAAAAACTGTTGGTGATTTAACAGATGTTTCACAAGAAAAATGGTTTGCACTTCAAAAAGAATTTTTATTAGAAAATGCCCAAACAGAACCCATGGTAACACTAATTGCAAATGATAATTGGGTTGAATTTACGTTAAGATATGTGGTGAACTTTAGAAAAAGACGCATCACAAAATCTGAATTATTCACTCAAATATTAACTGAAGTTGAAAAAACAAATGGAGAAATTAAATTTGCGTCTGCAACCTTCCATTTGGTTGAAACACCAGAAATTAATGTAAGTTTGTCTAAAAAAAATTAAATGCTACTATTCGCAAAATTAGACCCTACTGTTGCTTTTGTTTCAGTATTGGCAATCCTTATTATTCTATTAGGTTTAATTCTAAAAAGATTTAAACAACCTTACATTATTGGCTATATTATAGTTGGTGCTTTAATTGGCGAACATGGTATTGGTTTAATAAAAGATGCTGATTCTATTCATCATTTAGGCGAAATAGGAATTATATTACTACTGTTTTTTATTGGAATGGAAATTAGCCTTCCGGAATTGGTTAAGCAATGGAAATTAGCCGTTGTTGGGACTTTACTTCAAGTTGGAGTGAGTGTTTTAATTGTACTTTCTATTGGTCACTTTTTTAATTGGAATATAAATAGATCTATAATTTTAGGATTTGTAATTGCCTTAAGTAGTTCTGCTGTTATTATTAAAATTATTCAAGACAAACATTTAATTACAACTAGAATTGGAAAAAATGTATTGAGTATCTTATTAATGCAGGATATAATAATTGTTCCTTTATTAATTATAACCTCTATAATTGGTGGTAAAGAAGAACCTATAGAAAATATTATTTTAATGATAATTGGAGGATTGCTTGTAATGGCAATCTTAATCTATATTTACATTAAAAGAAGCATAAAATTACCTTTTGAAAACAAAATTGAAAACGACCACGAATTACAGGTTTTTGCAGCTATTTTATTATGTTTTGGTGGCGCTCTTTTAGCTTCAGCTTTTGGATTGTCTCCAGCATTAGGTGCATTTGTTGGAGGAATGGTAATGCACGTTTCTAAAGCTACAGATTGGATTTATGACACGTTGCATTCTTTTAGAGTAATTTTTGTGGCGCTGTTTTTTGTTAGTATAGGTCTACAACTTGATTTTGAATTTATTCAACAAAACTATATTGCAATTTCAATAGTGCTATTATCAGTTTATTTCACCAACCATTTAGTAAATTCATTTATTCTTCGTTTGTTTTCTTGTAAATGGCACGAAGCTATTTTAGGTGGTGCTTTACTGGCTCAAATTGGAGAATTAAGCTTCCTAATAAGTTCTTCAGCGTATTCCTTAGAAATTATGGAAACTTTTGGATACAAATTTACCATTAGTTTAATTTCATTGACACTTTTAATAAGTCCGTTTTACATTTCTATCACTGAAAAATTATTAAAACTTCGACAAAAAAAGAAAATTCTTAAACTGGGAGGACATATTTAAAATATCAAAAAGATGAGTTTTGGAGGACATGTAAATGACATGGTAAATAGAATAAAACAAAATGCTACTCTAAAAAATGCCAGAAAAGGAAAATTCAAAGGTGGTAATGATTTTTCTTCTATTTCACGGTCAAAAACTGAGTATGATTTTCCTACAATATCAAAAACAGAATTAGAAAAAATAAAAACTACCATACAGCAAAAAGCCAAACTAGAAAGGATACAACACTATAAATTTATTACTATTTTTATTTTAGCTATTTTATTACTTTTTGCAATTTTTAATTTCTTTTAAGAAGGTTTTAAAATCAAATCCTTAATTTTATACGTTAATAGCTTATTCAATATAAAATGATTTCAAATAAAGCGTTCGTGCTTATTTTCACTAGTGTTCTTCTATTTTTCCCTAAAATTAGTTGGGCGCAAATAAGCACTACAACAGTACATCAATTTTATTGTCCGCTAAGTGAAATTCTAATTGTTGAAGATTTTTCCATAACAGATCCTACAAATACTTTAATTTCTACTCTTTATATTCAAATTTCAACAGGTTATATTAATGGGGAAGATTTATTAAGTTTAAACAATCCTGGTTCACACCCAAATATTTCTGTAGACCCTTTTAATAGTTCTCAAGGGAAATTAACCTTGCATTGGACTGGAAGTGGAGTTACAAATTACGCGGACTTAATTGCAGCAGTTAAAAGTGTCGTTTTTCAAAGTAGTGATCCAAATGTTTCAGGTACAAGAACTTTTTCGATTACTATAGATGAGATAAGTTATTTGGCTTTAACAGATCATTATTATGAATATTTTCCTGATATAGGAATTACTTGGACAGCTGCCAACGGTAAAGCTGACATTAAATCTTATTGGGGAAGACAGGGGTATTTAGCAACTATTACTTCTTATGAAGAGGCAGTATTGGTAGGGAAACAAGCTCCAGGTGCTGGTTGGATAGGAGGAAGCGATGCTGAAACTGAAGGTGTTTGGAAATGGGTTACGGGACCCGAAAATGGAACTATTTTTTGGAATGGCGCAGTAAGTGGCTCAAGTCCAAATTTTGCTTTTTGGAATACTGGAGAGCCAAACCAATCTGGAGATGAAGATTATGCACACATAACAGCTGCTAATGTTGGTATTCAAGGTTCTTGGAATGATTTAAGCAATGAAGGAGCAGCTAATAATAATTACGGTTACCAACCACAAGGCTATATTGTAGAGTATGGAAAACCTGGTGATTTGCCATTAAGCACTTCAGTAAGTACAGAAATTACCATTGCTAAAATTACTTCAACAACGCCTAATTCCAATTGCGGTCCTGGAACAGTAACTCTTTCCGCAACATCAAGCACTGGAACTGTACTTTGGTTTGTCCAACCTAATGGAGGAAGTCCTATTCATACAGGAAATGATTATACAACAAATCTTTTGGCTACAACTAATTTTTTTGTACAAGCTTCTGACGTTAATTGTAGAACTCCAATAACTGCAACAATAAATACATTACCGTCAATTCAACCTGCAGTTACATTAAAAAATTGTGATGAAGATGGAACTCCAAATGGTTTTACCGATTTTAATTTATCAGAAGCAGATTCATACATTACAAATGGTGATGCTTCTTTATCTGTTACTTATTACAAAAGTTACTATTTAGCCGATGATGGTACTACAACTCCACTAAATCCATCTCCATTTAATAATCAAAACGCTATTAATAATAAAGTTTATGCTCGTGTTGAAAATACTTTTGGCTGCCACAGTGTTTCAACTGTAACACTAGAGGTTACAGTATCGAGTCTTCCTTCTAATTATGTATATAGATTTGCAGAATGTGACGATGACAATCTGAATGATGGTTTAAAGGTGTTTGACTTAACAAAAGCTACTGATGAAATTAAAAATGAACTAAGCCTTAATCCTAATTTAACATTTCATTATTATAAAACTTTTGATGATGCGCATTTGGAAAACAACGAAATTCTTCCACAAAATGCATACAAAAATGAATCTGAACCTGAACAAAATTTGTTTGTAAGAATTGAAGATAATAATGACTGCTATGGAATTGGAGAAAATTTGACCCTAATTGTAAACCCACGACCAGAGTTTGAAATTGAAGCTATTCCAAATGATGTTGTATGTTTAAACTTATCTAATACTATTACATTAACTCCCTTTAACGAACAAGGAAATTATACTTATGAATGGTTTGATGAAGATAATAACAGAATAGGAAATAATCCCACTATTGAAGTTTCAAAAGGAGGAATTTATACTGCTATAGCTACTTTAGGTTTAACCTGTCGCTCTTTTTCAAAAACTATTACTGTAACTGAATCAAATGTTGCAACAATAAATTTGAATGACATTACAATTACGGATGATTCTGACAATAATTCTATAACTATTAACACAAGTAATTTAGGAATTGGAGATTACGAATTTGCCATAAAAAAAATGGATGAGTTTATAAGTAATTACAAACCTGAAGCTATTTTTGAAGATGTTACTCCTGGAATTCATACAATTTATATTCAAGA
>Ga0208305_10000051_pt1 | contig 66392 bp, 61 predicted proteins | sample ColrivemetaGS741_FD_187605 | JGI IMG/M metagenome (GOLD analysis project Ga0208305, IMG submission 187605) | Estuarine microbial communities from the Columbia River estuary - Flood tide ETM metaG S.741 (SPAdes) (version 2) | ecosystem: Environmental > Aquatic > Marine > Intertidal zone >... | reverse complement strand
ACGTATATAGACGATTATTTAAAACATCACAAGGTGAAATATTGGGATATTCGAATAGAATTGTTAGACCATATTGTTACCTCTGTTGAAGAAAAATTAGCTACAGGAATTTCTTTTGATGATGCAATGATTGAAGTGCATAAAAGTTTTGGAAACTCTATGAAAATGTTTTGGAATTCAGGAATAGAATATGGAATTTTTGCGAATGGTATTGGATTTAAAAGGTTGATAGAAGACAAATTAAAAAACTTGCATAAAAACTATAGAAGATTATTAAAAAAGGAATGGATTTTATTTTTTAAGTCGTTAAAGGCATTAATTACATTCGGTATATTAATTCTTTTTTTCATCTTTTTGTATCAAAATTTAACAAGTAAAAATTTTTCAATTTTCGCATTCTCAATTCCTGTAGTACAAATTTTAGTTATGTTGTTGAATTGGTATAAAACACGAAGTTTAAAAAAATCTGCAATACTTGAAATTTCTTTTTCAAGGTATAGTTTTTCAATTTTCATACTATACAATTTCATTAATATTTTTAATTTTTTCGACGTTGATAAAACTAAAATTGTATTATTTTTATTAGTAGTTACTATCGTGCAATTACCAATTACTTATGTTAATACATTGGTATTTCAAAAGCAAATGTTCGATTTTAAATTACAATATAAAAAATTTGTTGAATGAAATTAACGCCAGAACAAATCCAACAATTATACAAATTCACACGTGAACATTTTGTTGAACATTACGATGTGCAAACGGAATTGGTAGATCATTTAGCAAACGATATTGAACAAATATGGGAAACACAACCCAACCTTTCTTTTGAAGATGCCAGAACAATTTCTTTCAAAAAATTTGGTGTTTTTGGTTTTATGGATGTAGTTGGAGAGCGTGCAAAAGCTTTGAATAAAAAATATTGGAAACTAGTTTGGGATATTTTTAAACAGTTTTTTAATATTCCTCATATACTTATTTCAATCACACTATTTTTAACAATATTATTGAGTTTTCAAGTATTTTCTTCAAAAATAGTTTTCTTAATCATAAGTGTTAAAGGTATTTTAATTTTGGGTATTAAGCTCTATTTTTTGAATCTGGAAAAGAAGAAACGTTTTAAAGAAACCAATAAAAAATGGATATTAGAAGAGTATGTTTATAATATAGGCGGCGGCATTGGATTTATTAACTTGTTTATTCAAATGGTCAATTTATCTCCAGAATCATTTTCAAACACGGTTATGATTATTGCTTCAGTTATTTTAACAGCATTTATTTTATTAATTTATATCACCTCTTTTGTTTTACCTTCAAAAATTGAAGAAATTTTACTAAAACAATATCCCGAATACAAATTAGTGTAACAAAATATATGAAACAAATACATATATAGCATAGTCAAAAAACCAAATTTTATGATTAAACATTTTTTAAATTTTGAATGGAAACAATTTTTTCGTTCATCATATTGGCAAAAAAGTATTGCGTTAAATATTTTAATGGGCTTTTTAGCGCTTTATTTTATGCTTACTTTTTTAGTTTTAGGAATTAGCATTTATCCAATATTAAAAAAACAATTTCCAGAGTCTGATCCATTAATTATGGTGAACGGATTTTTATTTTATTGGTTTTTAGGCGATTTAGTAATGCGCTTTTTTATGCAAAAATTGCCAGTTTTAAATATTAAACCATTATTAATTCTTCCATTAAAACGAAGTTCAATTTTAAATTATGTTTTAGGAAAATCTGCTATTTCCTTTTTTAACTTTTTACCACTTTTTGCTATTATTCCTTTTGGAGTAATTTTAATTTTTGAAGATTATAGCACAACAACAGCATTAATTTGGATGTTATTAATGTACATTTTTACATTAATAATCAACTTCTTAAACTTTATTATTGAAGCCAAATCTGCCGAAACAGAATTATCTTTTTTACCGATTATTGCCATAGCTTCCGGTTTATTCGCATTAAATCATTTCGAAATTATTTCAATTTCAACAGCATTAGGAAATGCAGTAAACACCATCATATCAAACCCACTATTAATTATAATTCCAATTTTAGTTTTAGTTGGTTTATATGCTATTAATTATTTAGAGTTAAAGAAAAAATTATATGTAGATGGTTCTTTAAAAGCAAAAGCAGACGTTGCAACAACTACCGATTTAGCTTGGACTCGCAGGTTTGGAGATATTGCTCCTTTTTTACAACTAGATTTAAAATTATTGTGGAGAAATAAACGTCCGCGTTCTTCGCTTTTTATTGTAGTCATTGGTTTATTGTACGGACTTATTTTTTATCCAAACCCAACCTATCAAAATATACCAGCCATGTTTGTTTTTGTAGGAATATTTGTAACCGGAATTTTTATGATCAACTTCGGGCAATTTATTCCAGCTTGGGATAGCGGTTATTACAAGTTATTAATGAGTCAGAATATTAAATACAAACAATATTTAAATTCAAAATATTCATTAATGACCATTAGCGCAGTAATTATGTTTGTACTAAGTATTCCATATGTGTATTTTGGCTGGAAAATATTAGCAATACACTTTGCAGCTATGGTTTACAATATTGGTGTTAATTCTCATGTATTATTATACGGAGGTTCTTTTAATCGAAAGAAAATAGATTTAACACAGCGTGCAGCATTTAATTACCAAGGAACCGGAGCTGTACAATGGATTATAGGCTTTCCGTTGTTGCTAATTCCAATTTTGTTTTTCTATGTTCCTTATAAATTTATCAATTTTGAAGCTGGCATTATAACTCTCATAATTTTAGGCGGAATAGGAATTGTTTTTCACCAAAAACTAATGAATTTTATAACCAAACAGTACTTAAATTCAAAACATAAAATGATCAGTGCTTTTGATCAAAATAATTAATTAACTACGCTACAAAAAAATAGTACAATGATAAAATCTACAGAACTTTCAAAAAAATACGGCAATGTAACCGTTTTAAATATACCTACATTAGAAATTCCAAAAGGGCAATCTTTTGGTTTGGTTGGCAACAACGGAGCAGGAAAAACAACTTATTTCAATTTATTATTAGATTTAATTAAACCAACAACTGGAAACGTATTAAATAATGAAATTCAAGTTAATAAAAGTGAAGATTGGAAACCATTTACTGCAGCTTTTATTGATGAAAGTTTCCTAATTGGTTATTTAACTCCTGAAGAATATTTCTATTTTATTGGTGAACTTCGCGGAATGAATAAAGCTGATATAGACACTTTTTTAAGTCAGTTTAAAGAAATATTTAATGATGAAATTATAGGTAAAAAGAAATATTTAAGAGATTTATCTAAAGGAAATCAAAAAAAAGCAGGAATTGTTGCGGCATTAATCGGCAATCCTGAAGTAGTTATTTTAGATGAACCTTTCGCAAATTTAGATCCAACAACACAAATCCGATTAAAAAAATTATTGAAAGAGTTAACGGTAAAAAACAAAACTACATTGTTAGTTTCTAGCCACGATTTAGGTCACGTTACTGAAGTGTGCGAACGTATTGTGGTTTTAGATAAAGGTGTAATTGTAAAAGATTTAGAAACTTCAGAAGAAACCTTAAAAGAATTAGAAGCTTATTTTTCTGTGTAAGTTAATTAAATAAGTTGTTTTTTGTATTTTTACAACCCTATTACAATAAATTTGATGTTTTGTAAGTTAAGGGTTAAGTAAAAACTGTAGTCAATTGAATACTTCATTAAAAATTTTTATAGGTTTTATTGCGGTGCTTTTTATTGTTAGTTGTTCAACTAAAAAAGACACCTTTTTAAACAGAAGTTTTCATTCTGTAAATACAAAATATAACATTTTGTATAATGGAAATGAAGCGTTTAAAAATGGATTAGAACAGCTAAACAGTAGTTATGAAGATAATTATTGGGAAATTTTACCAATTGAACCTTTAGAAATTGATGAATTAGCTATTCTAGGGATAGATAATAAGGACAAAAATTCTCCCAAAGACTTCGAAAAATCAGAGGAAAAAGCAGTTAAGGCTGTTCAAAAACATTCGATGTTAATTGCAAGGCAAGAGCGAAATAAACAAATTGATGATGCATATCTTTTATTAGGAAAGTCTCGTTATTACTCTAAAAGATTTGTTCCAGCATTAGAAGCCTTTAATTATGTTATTATAAATTACCCAAGAGCAAGCTTAATTAATGAAACTAAAATTTGGCAATCTAAAACTCATATTCGTTTACGAAATGAAGAACAAGCTATTGAGAACTTAACAATACTTTTAAAAGATAAAAAATTACCACCTGAAATTATTGAAAGAGCACATACAGCTATGGCAATGGCTTATGAAGCTGCAGATAATTCAGCTCTAGTAGTTGATCATTTAAAAAAAGCTACTCAAACAAACTTTAACAAAGAGCAAACAGCAAGAAATTTATTTGTTTTAGGTCAAATATATAGCAATAAAAAGTTGTTGGACACTGCTAATAATTATTTCCAACAAATTGTAGATTTTAAAAAAGCACCTTATAAATATAAAATTCATGCTCAAATTGAAAAAGCAAAAAACGCATCTTCAAAAGAAGATAGAATAAATGCAATTTCACAATTAAACAAGTTAATTAAAGACGGTTTTAATAAAAAATATTTAGACGAATTATATTATCAATTAGGAAAAATTGAAGAGCCAGACAATTCTGACAATGCTTTAGGGAGCTACAAAAAGGCAATAGCTAATAGTATTCAAAATAATTTTCAAAAAGAATTATCATATGAAGCTGTTGGGAATTTGTATTTTGATAAAGCTCAATTTGTAAATGCAGCAAAATATTATGACAGTATTCTTCAAATTACTTCAGATGACAGTTCAAAACGCATTTTGAGGTTAAAAAGAAAAAGAAACAATTTAGAAGATGTTATTTTGTATGAAAAGATTTCAGCAGTTAATGATAGTATTCTAGGAATTGTGGCAATGACTGAAGAAGACCAAATTTCTTTTTTCACTGCGCATATTGAAAAATTAAAAGCAATTCAGGAAAAAGAACAAAAAAAAGTAAATGCAGGTTCTGCAATTTTCAATGTATCAACCTCTGATGATTCTTCAAAAGGAGATTGGTATTTTTACAATATTCAAACTGTAGGTTTTGGTTCACAAGAATTTAAACGTATTTGGGGAAATAGACCGCTTGAGGATAATTGGAGATTAAGTGATAAAACAAAAATTAATTTCCCTGGATTTCTTCCTCAAGAAGATGAAGTTGTATCTGGTGCAGTTAATAATTCTGAATTAATGGAACTAACTTATTATTTAGATAAAATTCCTTCAGACAATAAGGTGATTGATAGTGTAAAGAACAACAGAGATAATGCTTATTTTAGATTAGGAATTATTTACAAAGAACAATTTAAAGAAATTAACTTAGCAAAAAGCAGGTTGGATAAACTCTTGTCCTTTAATCCGGATTTAGTGTATGCTTTGCCAGCAAAATATCACTTGTATAAAATTTATAGTTCTGAAAATAGTGAAAAAGCTACCAGTTTTAAGAATGATATAATTTCCAATTACCCAAATTCCAATTACGCTAAAATAATTTTAAATCCTGCAGATGCTTTAGGTTCAAATAATACTAATTTGGCTGAAAGTGAATATGTATTGGTTTTTTATGATTACAAAGATGAAAATTTTGATATAGTAATAAAAAAATCTTCTGAAGCTATTTTGAAGTTTCAGGGAGACCCTATTATTCCAAAATTTGAATTATTGAAAGCCTATGCTATTGGAAAAAAAGAAGGTATTTTAGCATTTAAAGACGCTTTAAATTTTGTTGCTATGAATTACCCCAATACTGAAGAAGGTAAAAAAGCCTTGGAAGTAATAGAAACCATTAAAACAAAAATTTAAAAACCCCATAAATTAAGGATTATGTTTGCAGAAAAACAAAAACAGAAATTACCACAAGTTTCAGAAATTAATGTAATTGGAAAAAATACGACTATAATTGGAGATATAATTTCAGAAGGTGATTTTAGAATTGAAGGAATAGTTGAAGGACATGTTAAAACAAATGGCAAAATTGTTATTGGTGAATCAGGTTCAGTTAAAGGAAAAATAGATTGTACCGAAGCTGATATTGCTGGTGAGTTTTCAGGAGAATTTAACGCTTCAAATTTACTTACGTTAAAATCCACAGCAAAAATTTCAGGAGATGTAGTAATATCTAAATTAGCGGTTGAGCCAGGCGCAGAATTCAATGCAACTTGTGTAATGAAATCAGGCGTTAAGGAATTAAAGAATGGACAATCAAAACAAGAAAAAACAGCTTAATAAATATTTGCAACTAACTGGTGTTGCATTTCAAATGGGAATCACTATTTATTTAGGAGTTTACTTTGGAAAAAAATTAGACGTCTATTTTCAAACTTCAAACAAAACATATACTATAATACTTACTTTAGTTGCTTTACTTATTTCAATTTGGAGTGTTTTAGCTCAGTTAAAAAACATTAATGATAAATATGATTAATTCAATTATAAAATTTGGGTTAATACTAGCGGTTGCTGTTGGAATTGTTTTTTGTATTCATCTTTTTGTGCTATCCTTTTTTAATTTTGCATTATTTGAAAATAGAATTATAGTATCATATGCTATAAATTATATTTTAGCATTAGGTATTTATGTATCGCTTTATAAGTTCCGTGTGAAATATTTAGATATTTTAGGATTTATATTTATGGCAGGAAGTTTTTTAAAATTTGCAATTTTTTTCATTTTTTTCAATCCTATATATAAAGTAGATGGAGTTGTAACTGTTTTGGAGGCTACTTCGTTTTTAATCCCTTATATTGTTTGTTTATTTTTTGAAACTTTTTATTTAATAAAATTACTCAATAATAAGGTTTAAAGGTCTGTTTTTTCTGTGTTTAGCGAATATAAAAACTAAAAAAAAATATTTTTTAGTTTTTAATATAAAACCGTACATTTGCAAAATATTTTTAGGAAACACTATTAATAAAGTGATATGCATAGAATTAACTTAGTGAAAATACTTTCTTTACTACTATTAACTGTAACAATTTCAGTAAATGCACAACATGATGCTCAAATAGAGGGGGCAATTGAGGAAGCTCATGTTGAAAAGGATTTAAAAACTGAAATTAAAGAATATATTAACCATCACTTACTAGACTCTCATGATTTTAGTTTGTTTTCTTATGAAGATGAGGCTACAGGTGAGCACAAATATATTGGTGCACCACTTCCAGTTATTTTATGGGATGGAGGATTACAAGTGTTTTCTTCATCAAAATTACACCATGGTGAAAGTGTTGCTGAAGTAGGTGGTAACTTTTATAAATTATATCACGGTAAAATTTATAAAACAGATGATGAAGGAACAATTATTTATGATGAGCATCATCATGCAACCAACGTAAAACCATTAGATTTCTCAATAACTAAAAACGTTGTATTTATATTTTTAGTTGGCTTACTAATGTTCTTTATGTTTAGCAGAATGGCTAAAAAATATAAAAAGAACCCTTTACCTTCAGGAATTGGACGTTTATTAGAGCCTATCATTTTATATGTTAGAGACGATATAGCTATTCCAAACATTGGTAAAAAACATTATAAAAGATATATGAGTTACTTGTTAACTATATTTTTCTTTGTGTGGATAATAAACTTATTAGGTTTAACACCACTTGGTGTTAACGTAACTAACAATATTGCGGTAACATTAGCATTGGCGTTAATGACTTACTTTATCACAACATTTTCAGGAAATAAAGATTATTGGAAACATATTTTTTGGATGCCAGGCGTGCCATGGCCAATGAAAATAATTTTAGCACCTATTGAATTATTAGGTACTATTATTAAACCGTTTTCATTAATGATACGTTTGTATGCAAATATAACTGCAGGACACGTAGTTTTAATGAGTATTATTGGTTTAATGTTTATTTTCAAAAACTGGATTGGTAGTCCGTTATCATTTGGGTTGGCATTTGCACTTTCTTTACTAGAATTATTAGTAGCAGCGTTACAAGCGTATATTTTCACTATGCTTTCTGCGTTGTATTTTGGATCGGCTGTTGAAGAACACGATCATCATTAAAAATTGAATGTTTAATTAATAAATATATATATATCATGACAATTCCAAACATTGTAGGAGCAGGTTTAATCGTAATTGGTGCTGGTTTAGGTATCGGTAGAATTGGTGGATCAGCAATGGACGCTATCGCACGTCAACCAGAAGCTTCAGGAAAAATTCAAACAGCAATGCTAATTGCAGCAGCGCTTATTGAAGGTATTGGATTTGCTGCTTTATTTGCAGCTTAAGAAAATTACAAACAATAACTACAACGGTTGGTTGTAGTTATTGTTTAAAAACTATTAATTAAAAAATAACAATACATATAATATGGAAAAACTTATAGAACAGTTTTCATTAGGATTATTTGTTTGGCAACTAATTTTATTTATTGGACTTGTACTTTTATTAAAAAAGTTTGCTTGGAAACCAATATTAAATGCTGTAAATGAAAGAGAAGAAGGAATTAAAAATGCCTTAGATGAAGCAGAAAATGCACGTAAAGAAATGCAAAATCTTACTGCAGATAATGAACGTATTTTAAAAGAAGCGCGTGCCGAGCGTGATATACTTTTAAAAGAAGCAAGAGAAATGAAAGAAGGAATGATAGCTGATGCAAAAGAAGAAGCAAAAATTCAGGCAACCAAAGTAATTGAACAGGCGCAAGCTACAATTCAGGCTGAAAAACAAGCTGCTATTTCTGAAATTAAAAGTCAGGTAGCAGAATTATCATTAAACATAGCAGAAAAGGTTGTTAGAGGAGAACTTTCTGATAAAGCAAAACAAACAAAGCTTGTTGAAGATATGTTAAAAGAAGTAACTCTATAAGTTAAAAAACATGAGTGGATCTAGAGCGGCAATAAGATATGCAAAAGCAATACTAAGTTTTGCACTTGAACAACAAAAAGAAGTTGAAGTAAATAACGATATGTTGTTAGTTGCAAATACAATTAAAGAAAGTAACGATTTACAATTATTGCTTACAAGCCCAGTTATAAAAACCGAGTTAAAAAAAGGCGCAATTAAAGCAGTTTTTTCACAAAATATTTCAAGCTTATCACAAGGCTTAATCAATTTATTAATTGATAACAAACGTTTATCTATTTTAGAAGAAGTAGCTAAAAAATATACCATTCTTTATGATTCATTAAAAGGGATTGAAATTGCGAAAGTAACTACAGCAATTCCTTTAACTGATGAGTTAAACAAGCAGGTATTAAAAAAAGTAAAAGAAATTACTGGTAAAGAAGCAACTATTGAAAATAATGTAAATCCAGATATTATTGGAGGATTTATTTTACGTATTGGAGATGTTCAATATGATGCAAGTGTTGCAAATAAGTTACAAGTATTAAAAAGACAATTTGCAGACGAAAGTTTTGTTGCAAAATTGTAATATAAAAAGATTTTAGTTTTAAAAAATAACAAAAATGGCATCAATAAAACCAGCTGAAGTATCAGCAATTTTAAAACAACAATTAGCAGGATTTGAAGGTTCAGCTTCTTTAAATGAAGTAGGAACTGTATTACAAGTGGGTGATGGTATTGCTCGTGTATACGGTTTAGCGAATGTTCAATATGGTGAGTTAGTTGAATTTGAAGATGGATTAGAAGGAATTGTATTGAACCTTGAAGAAGACAACGTAGGTGTTGTATTGTTAGGTCATTCAAAATCTATTAAAGAAGGATCAACTGTTAAACGTACTGAAAGAATTGCTTCATTAAAAGTTGGTGAAGGAATTGTTGGACGTGTTGTTAATACCTTAGGATTTCCAATTGATGGTAAAGGTCCAATTCAGGGAGAAACTTTTGAAATGCCATTAGAGCGTAAAGCTCCTGGGGTTGTTTTTCGTGAGCCAGTAACAGAGCCATTGCAAACAGGTGTAAAAGCTGTTGACGCTATGATTCCTGTTGGTAGAGGACAAAGAGAGTTAATTATTGGTGACCGTCAAACAGGTAAATCAACAGTTGCTATTGATACTATTATCAATCAAAAAGAATTTTACGATGCTGGTGTACCAGTATATTGTATATATGTTGCAATTGGTCAAAAAGCATCTACAGTTGCTGGAATTGCAAACTTATTAGAAGAAAAAGGAGCTTTAGCTTATACAACAATTGTTGCTGCTAACGCATCAGATCCTGCTGCAATGCAGGTATATGCTCCAATGGGAGGTGCTGCAATTGGAGAGTATTTTAGAGATACAGGTCGTCCTGCATTAATTGTGTATGATGATTTATCTAAACAAGCAGTAGCTTACCGTGAAATTTCATTATTATTACGTCGTCCACCAGGACGTGAAGCGTATCCAGGTGACGTTTTCTATTTGCACTCTCGTTTATTAGAGCGTGCTGCAAAAGTTATTAATGATGATACTATTGCTGCACAAATGAATGACGTTCCAGCTTCATTAAAAGGAAAAGTAAAAGGTGGCGGTTCATTAACTGCATTACCTATTATTGAAACTCAAGCGGGTGACGTTTCTGCATATATTCCAACAAACGTAATTTCTATTACTGATGGACAAATTTTCTTAGAGTCTGATTTATTCAACTCAGGTGTTCGTCCAGCTATTAACGTAGGTATTTCAGTATCTCGTGTTGGAGGTAATGCTCAAATTAAATCAATGAAAAAAGTAGCAGGTACTTTAAAATTAGACCAAGCTCAATATCGTGAGTTAGAAGCTTTTGCCAAGTTTGGATCTGATTTAGATGCTGCAACTTTAAATGTTATTGAAAAAGGAAAACGAAATGTAGAGATTTTAAAGCAAAATCAAAGCGATCCTTTTAAAGTTGAAGATCAAATTGCAATTATTTATGCAGGTTCTAAAAACTTATTAAGAGCTGTTCCTGTAGAAAAAGTAAAAGAATTTGAAAGTGATTATATTGAATATTTGAATGCAAAACATAGAGATGCTTTGGATACTTTAAAAGCTGGAAAATTAACTGATGAGGTTATTGATATTTTAACTAGTGCAGCAAAAGAAGTTTCTGCAAAATACGCATAATTAAGATTTTAGTATTGAGTATTGAGAGGTGTAATTCTCAATACTTAATACTCAATACTAAATACCAAACATAAATGGCAAACTTAAAAGAAATACGTAACAGAATTACATCCATTGGTTCAACAATGCAGATTACTAGTGCCATGAAAATGGTTTCTGCTGCTAAATTGAAAAAAGCACAAGATGCAATTACACAAATGCGTCCGTATGCTGAAAAGCTAACGGAACTTTTACAAAGCTTAAGTGCATCACTTGAAGGTGAAGTAGGTGGGGTTTATTCTCAACAAAAAGAAGTATCAAAAGTATTAATTGTGGTAATTACTTCAAACAGAGGTTTGTGTGGTGGTTTTAATTCATCTGTAATTAAAGGAACTGCAAAATATATTGAAGATAATTATAAAGGGAAACAAGTTGAACTTTTAACAGTTGGGAAGAAAGGATTTGATATTTTATCTAAATCATTTAAAGTTGTTGAAAAGAATAATGAAATATTTGATGACTTAACTTTTGATAATGTTGCTGTTATTGCTGAAAAAATAATGAGTTTGTTTGCAGAGGGGCGTTTTGATAAAGTGGAATTGGTTTACAATCACTTTAAAAATGCTGCTACTCAAATTACAACTATTGAGCAGTTTTTACCAATTGAACCAGTTAAAGGAGCTGTTAAAGTAAATACTGATTATATTTTTGAACCAAGTAAAGCAGAAATAGTTTTACAATTGATTCCTAAATCTTTAAAAACTCAATTATACAAAGCAATTAGAGATTCATTTGCTTCGGAACATGGAGCGCGTATGACTGCAATGCATAAAGCAACAGACAATGCTACCGAATTGCGTGATAGTTTAAAATTAACATACAATAAAGCACGTCAAGCTGCAATTACAAATGAAATTTTAGAAATTGTTGGTGGTGCTGAGGCATTAAATGGATAATTAATATTATTAAAACACTATAAAAAGGCTTATCAAATTTGATAAGCCTTTTTTTGTTAATATGTTAGCGGCATTCTAGTTAAAATCTACAGTAATTTAAAATTCAATAAGGCAAAAATTTCATGTGAAATTAATTAAAACACCTTTTATTAAAAGTTTTTCATTTGTGTTAAATTAATATTTAAATATTTTAAACGCCAAATATTCAACTAGATATAGTTCTATAATTTTTGTTTTTATTTTTTGGCACGGAAATTGAAATTCTTTATGTATAACCAATAAAACAAATGATTATGAGAACTTTAAAATTACTTTTTGCAACACTTATTATTAGTATCTCATTTACGGCTTGTAGCGTGGTTGTTGAAGACGATTTTCACGATAATTATGTTAATTTAGAAGATGTTGTAACGGCTTATGATTTATGGTATATAGATTATAACCAAACTACTGGAAATGGAGATGTTGCTTTTTTATCAAAAGCTTTTACAATTTCATTTATAAATGGAAAAATGTTTGCCAATAATAATTTAGTAGGAATTGGTTCAACAGGCAATGGTTATGGAATACAAATTGGCTACTATAACACTTTTAATGGGTATTTAGAAGTAGATCATAATTTGGATGGGTATTATGATTTTGATGTTATTCAAATATCAAGAGATAGAATAAGATTGAAAGATAATTTCAATAATGTAACCTATTATTTGGAGGGTTATCAAAAGTATAATTTTGATTTTGATCAAGTTTTTTATGATAATATTGAATACTTTCTACAAGAGTATGCTGCTTGGGAAAAAACATATACAAGTCAAACAGGTGCTTTAAATGAATTTGATAATGAGAATTTTTTAGCTTTTACACCTGAAAATTTAACAACATTTTATTCATCACAAGATGATAATGGCACAAATATTGCAAATATTTATTGGGATTATATTGGAGGTTATGATGTTGCGAATGTACAAGGTTATGATAACCTAAAAATTTTAACATTAGATTATGATTCTTGGGGTACTGAAGAGTTTGAGTTGAGCGTTATTAATGATAGAAAAATAAGTTTATATCATATAGATTCTGGAACAACTTATGAGTTCAGTGGAAAAGGATATATTCAATATAAAAAATCTAGTTTGGCAAATAAAACTGAAAATACTGTAAGTAATGATGGAAGAAAACGAACTAAAGTAGAAAGAGAAACAAAAATTAGAAGATATTTAAAATAAAGTTTGGTTAGTTGATTTTTGGATGGTTAGTAAAATAACTATCCAACCAAAGCCGCTCCCTGATTAGGAGCGGTTTTTTTGTATATTTATATTTTTAAAAATAATATAAAAAATGAAACATAAAACAGCATTTATAACAGGAGCTACTTCAGGAATAGGAAAAGCAACTGCCGAAATTTTCGCAAAACAAAACATTCAATTAATACTTTGTGGAAGAAGAAAAGACAGACTGATTAGTTTAAAAACTGAATTAGAAAAGTTTACTAAAGTAGCAATTCTAAATTTTGATGTTTCTAATAAAGAAGAAGTATTTAAAGTTGTTCAGTCTTTACCAAAGGAATTTCAAAAGATTGACATTTTAATAAACAACGCAGGGAATGCACATGGTTTAAGCACCATACAAGATGGAAGTATTGATGATTGGGATGCAATGATAGATATTAATGTAAAAGGGTTATTATACGTTTCAAAAGCAATTCTTCCACAAATGGTTGAAAGAAACGAAGGATTTATTGTGAATATAGGCTCAATTGCGGGAAAAGAAGTCTATCCTAACGGAAATGTTTATTGCGCCTCAAAGTACGCTGTAAATGCTTTAAACAAAGCAATGAGGCTAGATTTAAACAAACATAACATACGTGTTTCAGCAATTCATCCTGGAGCTGTGGAAACTGAGTTTTCAGAAGTTCGTTTTAAAGGAGATAAAGAAAAAGCAAAAAGCGTTTATAAAGGATTTAAAGCATTACAAGCAGAAGATATTGCCGACATTATTTATTTTGTAGTTACAAGGCCATATCATGTGAATATTGAAGATTTAGTTGTTTACCCAACTGCTCAAGCAAGTGCAACTGTATTAAAAAAAGAGATTTAAGCATTTTGCTTAAACCTCTTTTTTTTAACTATGTAATTATTACCTAAATAAGGGTTAGTAAAATTGTTCCAACGTCAACTGTTTGGTCAATAATCACTTCAATAACTTCAGATTGTCCTGTGCCATAAGTATCTAATGAAACTTTCAATATATATTCTCCAGGTAATAAATCCATGATATCAAAGCTACCTTTAGTATCGTCATTTTCATTACTGGTTGTTGCAGTAGCTATAATAGTATCAAAATTTGTATCATCCTTGGTGTACACATCAACTTTTGCATTTCCAAGTGGTATTTTAACTACATCTGTTTCAGAAGAGTCAGCAATTCTTCCTGAAATATTTCCTGTACTTTTTGTTAAATGTATGTCTTTTGTTGTTTCAACTCCAACCTCAACAAGAATAGGATCTGTGGTTAAAGTGTTATAATCTCCTTTTTCAACTTTTAACTTGTAGTCTCCTGCAGGTAACCCTTGAAACATATATAATCCGTCAACATTTGTTTCGGTAGTTCCTATTGAAGTGTCGTCTTTATCATAGACGTTTAGAGTAGCTCCTTCAATTGGCATTGGATCAGTACCATCCTTTGTTTCATCTATATCAGCAACTCTACCTTTAATAGTTCCTGAATTAACTTCAGCAACAACTCTAATTACAGGTTTCAAATTATAAATACCAGAATTTCCTGCTTTTACAATTGATTTTTGAACATCCCAATCTAAAACAAAAGTGTATGAAAAACCAGCTACAAGTTCAGTATCCATATGTAGTTTTAAACCTGACTGCATTGCGCTTGGTGTTTTAAGAGAAATTTCTTCAGTTTCCCCTTCTAAAACAATAGCATTTCCTTCACCTAAAATTAAACGAATTTTGCTTAACATACCCGATTCAATATCTTGATCTGTTAAGATTATTGAGTTTCCAGCGATAAGTTCCGTTAAATCTATGCGGTCTAAATGGTCATCTGTTTCAGGCAAAGTAAAACCTTCAAAAGTGGTCCATCCCATATCATCATCATTTCTGTTGTATTGCACATCAATGATGTTTACTAAAACTTTGTCGTAATTACCTTCAGAATCAACTAATTTCAATCGAATTTTTGAAGTATTACTAGTTGAGTTAATTGCTTCATTAGTATTACAACTTTGAAATAAAAAAGTTGCAATAATCATAAACATTCCGATAAAAATACTTTTAATTTTCATAATTTTAAGGTTTAATGTAAAATAAAACAATAGGGGTAAGAAACTTTATAGATAGGGGTATGAAACTTTATAGAAAGATAAATATACTAAATTATAGCTGAAATAAAAAATTAAATGATTAATAAACGACTGTTAATTAAGAATTTACTTGCGTATAACGACGAAAATAGCTTTTACGATAAGAAACAACAAATCTCTTTAGACACTAAAGAAGGGAAAGCAAAATTTTTGAAGCATGTTTGTGCATTGTCAAATTCTAACCCTGAAAATAATTCATATATAGTAATTGGAGTAGAGGATCAGTTGAATAAAATTGAAGGAGTAGATTTTTTTGATGACAGTAAAATTCAAAATTTGATTAATTCATATATAGAAAATCCACCAAAAATTCAATATGAAAATATCCCTTTTCCAAGATTACCAAGGTATAAAGTTGTAGGTTTAGTTACTATACAGTCTAATAATAAAGTAGCTTTTTTAAAAAAATCTATTTGGAAGTATGTAAAAGGGCGGATTTTTTTTAGAAGAGGTAGCAACTCTATGTCAACCTTAGGTAAATATGAATTGATTAATACCAATAAAGAAATTGTTGAATCTATTGAAAAAAATGCAAGCAGTAATATACAATTAACTTTAGATGGTGTTTTCGATTTTTTTAATAGGCATAAAGATGAATTTAACCCAACCTACAAAGTGTTTAATGAGCAATTTGTATTGTGTTGGGCTGGTCAAAAAAAAGTGGTAGGGGATAAAGTTTTTTATTCACGTGTTGATATTGAGCTTATTAATGAACAAGTACGTTTATTTTATTCTACCTTAGATGAGGTTAAAATTGAATTTAATAAGCAGTCTTTTATAATTACTGAATATGTTTTTTTAAGAATAAAGGATGTTTTTGATTATTATCCTTTGGAAAAAACGATAATTAATTTCAAAGAAAATGGAAAACATGATATTGCAACTGAGTTGCTTTTTAAACCTCCACAATTTGATAAAGTTGTATTGCATCATATTTTTAATAACTGCAATGCAATTCTTCAGAAATTAAAAAAGAACATTTCTTTAACAGAAATTGAAAAATTAGACCTTTTAGAATTGCCAACAAATTATATGATTTGTGTTTTTAATGAAATTCCAAATGCATTTTTAAAATTAAAAGAATCAAAACAATATTTAAAAGACTTGGAAGATAAAACGAGCTACATTAAATTTAAAGAAGCTGTTAGAGTGTTACGCAAAGTAAATTATTAATAAAAAAGCAGCTCAAAATTTTAAGCTGCTTTTTACTATTTTTAATAAAATTTTTATAAATCAAATTTAATACCCTGTGCTAATGGTAATTCAGTTGTGTAATTGATTGTATTTGTTTGGCGTCTCATATAAACTTTCCAAGCATCAGAACCAGATTCACGTCCGCCACCAGTCTCTTTTTCACCTCCAAAAGCTCCTCCAATTTCAGCTCCTGAAGTTCCAATATTTACATTTGCAATTCCACAATCAGATCCAGCAACCGACAAGAATTTTTCAGCTTCACGTAAATTTGTTGTCATAATTGCTGATGATAACCCTTGCACAACACCATTTTGAATATCCAATGCGTTTTCAACTTCACCACTATATTTTAACAAATATAAAATTGGAGCAAAAGTTTCATGCTGAACTATTTCAAAGTTATTATTTGCTTCTGCAATAGCAGGTTTCACATAACAACCGCTTTCATAGCCTTCACCAGATAAAACACCACCTTCAACAAGTAAATCTCCGCCTTCTTCAACCACTTTTTTCAACGCATTTTCATACATTTTTACAGCATCTTTATCAATTAAAGGCCCAACATGATTTTTTTCATTTAATGGGTTTCCAATGCGTAATTGCTTGTATGCATCAATTAATGTGTTTTTAACTTGATCATACATGGATTCATGTATAATTAACCTTCGAGTAGATGTACATCTTTGTCCGGCAGTTCCAACTGCGCCAAAAACCGCACCAATAATACTAATTTTTATATCAGCATTTGGTGTAATAATTATAGCGTTGTTTCCACCCAGTTCAAGTAATGATCTTCCTAAACGTTCAGCCACAGTTTTTGCAACAATTTTCCCCATTCTAATTGAACCAGTTGCAGACACTAATGGAACACGCTTATCTGTAGTCATATATTCACCAACTTTATAATCTCCATTTACAATACAAGAAATTCCTTCTGGTAAATCATTTTCTTTTAAAACTTGAGCAATAATATTTTGACAAGCAATACTACACAATGGTGCTTTTTCTGAAGCTTTCCATACGCAGACATCTCCACAAATCCAAGCTAAAGCTGTATTCCAACTCCAAACAGCTACAGGAAAATTAAATGCTGAAATTATCCCAACAATTCCTAATGAGTGATACTGTTCATACATTCTATGTCCTGGGCGTTCAGAGTGCATTGTTAAACCGTGTAATTGACGAGACAAACCAACAGCAAAATCACAAATATCAATCATTTCTTGTACTTCGCCCAAACCTTCTTGAAGTGATTTTCCCATTTCATAGGAAACCAACTCGCCTAAAGGTTGTTTTAGTTCTCGTAATTTTTCACCAAACTGACGAACAATTTCTCCTCTTTGAGGTGCAGGAACTAATCTCCAAGATTTGAAAGCAGTTTGTGCGCTTTCTATTACCTTTTCATAATCTTCTTTTGTAGTTGATGTAACTTTTCCAATTAATTTTCCATCAACTGGAGAAAAAGATTCAATCAATTGTCCATTTCCAAAGAATTTTGAACCTGTTGAAGACCCAAGGTTTATATCTTGAACATTTAATTTTTTAAGTGTTTTTTGAATTGTTGTAATTTCCATAAGTTGGATTATTTTATTTTTTGGTTAGAACAAATTTACAAATAAAATATGGTCTAAAAATAAAAGCCATTTCATATTTGAAATGGCCTTCATTATTCAATATTTGGTAACCAACCAAATAATAAACCAACTAAAACTTATAATTTAAACCTGTATAAACTCCTAGGTAATATGGTTGTATACTTCCTGAGTTTTTAGAGAAGGTATTTGTTTGCATTTTAAACATTGGAGACACATTGATATATAAATTTTTATGAATTAAATAATCTATATCTACTCCAATATTTCCACTAAAATTAACGGATCTTAAATTGTTTGAAGAACCTAAACTTTGAGAAAAATCATTAGTTTCAATAAAAACTTCATCTTTATTTAATAATAATGTGCTAAATCCTCCAACTAAATTAACACCAAATTTACCATCAGTTACACTATATTTTAATTCTACAGGTATTTCAATATAACCAAATACCTGGTTTAAACTTCCCTTATTTAAATTCAAGGAATTATTTTTATTTATTACTTCATTTCTAGCAACCAATGGATTGGCAGACAAGTTAGAAAACCCTAAAATTGCAACAGAAGAATTTATATATATATCATTGGTTGTAATTCCTAAATTAATAAGGTTTACACCAGATTGAACACTGAATTTACTATTTAATTGATAGGCAAATTTCACACCATAAGAATAAGAAGAATTTCCAGAAGTTGAGTTATCTCTAAATTGAGAGTCTACACTTGAGCCACCCCCTAAGGAATTGATGTAAATTGGAGCAAAAATAGTAGCTATTGTAAATTTAGTGCTTTTTATGTTTGCATTATTTTTTTGAGTTTTTTTGACTGGGAATTCTGAATTATCTGTCAACAAAAATTTAGTTAACTGTTTTTTTGAAGTGGCACTTTCTTCAAAAGAAATGTTTTCATTTTCAAATTCTGTAGATGTTAATTTTGTGTCTTTTGAATTGTTAGTGAGTTTTTGTTTATTCTCGTTTATATCCTTATTAATTTTTTTAACTTCTTTATTTTCAGGCTTTTCGGAATTATTATCAGAAATACTATCGCTATTTATAATTCTATTTAAAAGGAAGTTCTTGGAAAATTTAGCTTCTGGTAATAAATAAATGGTTCCAACGCTGAAAAACAGCACAAATAAAGCTGCAATACTAGCTATTTTAACCCAAAAAGGAACAGGTTTTTTTACAGGTGGTGTGTCAAGCTGTTTTTCAATAGCAGACCAAGCTTTGTTAGGGGGAAATACTTCAAAATCTTTTAAATTCTCTTGAAATATTCTATCAATGTTTTTAAAATCTCTCACTTTTACCTTTTATCTTAAACAGATTGTTGACCACTTTGATAAATCTCAATTTTTTGTTTTAAAATTGCTCGTGCTCTTGCTAAATTCGATTTTGAAGTTCCTTCAGCAATTTGCATCATTTCTGAAATCTCTTTGTGAGAACAGCCATCCAATACATAAAGGTTAAAAACCATTCTGTATCTATCCGGAAGTTCTTGAATTAGATTCAGTAAAAAATCTAAAGAAATTTCATCATCATCAATATCAACAATCACCTCATCAGGAATTTCTTCTGTAACAATATTTAACACTGTTTTTTTTCTATACTTCAATAAAATAGTGTTAACCATAACGCGTTTAATCCAGCCTTCAAATGACCCTTCAAAATTAAACTGCCCAATTTTATTGAAAATGGTGATAAAACCATCTTGAAAGTTATCCTGAGCCTCTTGTTTGTTTTTAGAATACTTTAGGCATATTGAAAATAGCTTACCAGCAAAAAGTTGGTAAATTTCTTTTTGTGCCCTTTGATCATTATTCGCACATTGTTTTATGAGTTTATTTAAACCCAAATACTAGCGTTTTAATTGTTAATAAGATACCTAAAAAGATAATAGGTTGCGTAAATTTACATTACTTTTGCTTTGTTTCACAATTTTATGAAGAAAATTAACAGTCTAAAATCTAATATTTCTCCTGATTTCGAGAAATTTGCTCTTGAAATATTTCAGTTTCAAGCAAAAAATAATTTGGTTTATAAAGAATTTATAGAGCTCTTAAATATCAGTCCTACTGAAATTTCTAATGTAACCGATATTCCTTTTTTGCCTATTGAATTTTTTAAATCTCATAAAATTGTTTCCTCAAACGATCAAATCCAACAATTATTTTTAAGCAGTGGTACCACTGGTATTTCTCAAAGCAAGCATTTTGTCATAAATCTTTCTTTATATGAAGAAAGTTTTTCAAAAGGGTTTGAATATTTTTATGGAAGCATTGAAAATTATACAGTTTTAGCTTTATTACCAGCATATTTAGAGCGTGAGGGCTCTTCTTTAATTTATATGGTTGATGATTTTATAAAAAAATCAAAGAAACCTAAAAGTGGATTTTATCTTGATAATTTAGAAGAATTAGCCAAAAATTTGATAGAATTAGATAAAAAAGAAGAAAAAGTACTACTTATTGGTGTTTCATTTGCTTTGTTAGATTTGGTTGAAAACTATAAATTTCAGCTAAAAAACACCATAATTATGGAAACTGGCGGAATGAAAGGGAGAAGAAAAGAATTAATTAGAGAGGAATTACAACAAATTCTAAAAGAAGGTTTTGGAGTTGAAGAAATACATTCGGAATATGGAATGACTGAATTATTAAGTCAAGCATATTCCAAAGGAAAAGGTGTTTTTGAGTGTCCGCCTTGGATGAAAATTTTAACGCGTGACCCAGAAGATGCATTAACTATTTTACCTGAAGGAAAATCGGGCGGAATAAATGTGATAGACTTAGCAAATCAAAATTCTTGTTCATTTATTGCAACACAAGATTTAGGAAAAACCTATAATAACGGAACTTTTGAAGTGTTAGGTCGTTTCGATAATTCCGATATTAGAGGCTGTAACTTATTATTGTTGAAGTAAAATCTGATTATAGTGAGTGACCAACTCCTACATAAATCCCTTCAGGATAGCCAATCCCTGCCCTAAACACAAAGCGTTTACCTGGTTTTTGAGATCGTAACCCTAGTGATATAGCTGGAATTGTATTTGATTCTTTTATATTATTAGTTTTTTCATTTTGAATTGCCGCCCCAAGAGCAATTTCAAATTTTCTATTATTAGACCCTAAAATTATTCCTCCTTGAGCCAAAGTTTGAGATCCTCCACCAATTAATAATTTAGACCATCCACCATACCCAATTCTAACAAAAGTGGCTAAGTTTCCATTTTGAGAAATAATACGATCAAAAAATATAGTTGCAGCATTATAAGCTATGTCTGGTGCTAAGGATAAATGAATGATATTATTTCCTGTTAAATTCCCGTCTTTTTTGCTTTCATGAGATTGTGAAAATACTGATCCATAAAATAAAATTAAGGAACATAATAATACAGTTTTTTTAAGTTTTGTTTTCAATTTTTTGATTTTTTTAGTTAGAAAAAGGAAGTAAAGAAATTTTAGAAATTTACTTGAATTAAATCGAGGTAATGTACGATAATATTCTAATAAACAGACATTTATTTTCATTACTAAAAATTAATTGGTAATGTATCTTGATAGCCTAACTTTTGAAGTGTTAGGCCGTTTCTATAATTCCAATATTAGAGGTTGTAATTTTATTGTTGTTAAAATAAAAAAGACCACTAAAAAGTGGTCTTTAAAAGTTTTATATAATACTTTAAATTAAACTACCTTTAGTAAAAAATAACTTTTTTTACCGCGCTGTAATAACACAAATTTATCGGCAATTAAATCGGAAATTGTAATTACAAAATCTTCTGTTACCTTTTCTTTATTAACAGAAATTGAGTTTTCACTTAAAGCTCTTCTCACTTCTCCGTTAGATTTTAAAAAGCCTGTATCAGAAAAAGCAGGAACTATTTCTAAACCGTTTTCAACAACTGAACGTTCAATTTCAGCTTGAGGAACGCCGTCAAAAACATCTAAAAATGTTTGCTCATTTAAACTTTTTAAATCTTCTGCAGTTGAATTCCCAAACAAAATATTAGATGCTTTTATAGCATTTTCAAAGGCTTCAACACCATGAGTCATAATGGTTACTTCTTCACCAATTTTCTTTTGAAGAATACGTAAATGTGGTGCTTGTTTGTGTTCTGCAATTAATGCTTCAATTGTTGCTTGGTCTAAAAAGGTAAATATTTTGATATAGCTTTCAGCATCTTCGTCAGAAGAATTTAACCAATATTGATAAAATTTATAAGGTGAAGTTCTATTGGCGTCTAACCAAACGTTTCCTCCAGCAGTTTTCCCAAATTTAGTTCCGTCTGCTTTTGTAATTAATTTACACGTTAATGCATACGCTTTACCTTGTGCTTTTCTTCTAACTAATTCAGTTCCAGTGGTTATATTTCCCCATTGATCAGATCCCCCCATTTGAAGTACACAATTTTTTTCTTTGTATAAATGATAAAAATCATATCCTTGAAATAATTGATAAGTAAATTCAGTAAAACTCATTCCTGATTGCGAATCGGCATCTAAACGTTTTTTAACTGAATCTTTTGCCATCATATAGTTTACAGTTATATGTTTACCTACATCACGCACAAAATCAATTAATGAAATATTTTTCATCCAATCGTAATTGTTAACCAATTCGGCTGCATTTTCAACATTACTACCAAACTTTAAAAATCGCTCTAACTGACTTTTTACACCTGCCACATTTTTATTTAAAGTAGCTTCGTCTAATAAATTACGCTCATCTGATTTTCCTGATGGGTCACCAACCATACCTGTAGCGCCACCAACCAATGCAATTGGATTATGCCCTGCTTTTTGAAAGTGCATTAACAATATAATAGGCACTAAACTTCCAATATGAAGTGAATCGGCAGTTGGATCAAAACCAATATAGCCTGTTGTTTTATTTTTTAATAAGTATTCTTCAGTTTCGGGCATAATATCGTGTAACATGCCTCTCCAACGTAGTTCTTCAACAAAATTCATTATCAAAATTTTAAATTTAGGCAAAGATAAAATTTTACTTGTAGTTAAGTGTTTAAACTATTAGTTTTTTAATATATGTATTTGTAAGAAAAAACCAACATTTTTCCTATTTTCGTTTTATGATATTAGTTACAGGAGGAACTGGTTTAGTAGGAGCGCATTTATTGTATCATCTTTCTTTGGAAAATGATGTTGTAACTGCTATTCATAGAGAAAACAGCAATCTGCAAGCAGTTAAAAAAGTTTTTAGTTATTATACTAAAGATTTTGAACACCTTTTTAATAAAATTAAATGGATTGAAGCCGACATTACAGATATATGTCAGCTAGAAATTGCTTTTGAAAATATTACTGAAGTGTATCATTCTGCAGCTTTAGTGTCTTTTAATCCAAAAGATTATAAGGCTATGCGTAAAATTAATATTGAAGGCACTACAAATATTGTTAATTTTTGTATTAACAAAAAAGTTCAAAAATTATGTTTTGTTAGCTCAATTGCCACTATTGAAAAATCAATAAATAATAAAGTAATTGATGAAGAAGGAGAGTGGAATGTTGAAAAAAACAATTACGGCTACGCTATTACCAAATATGGAGCAGAAATGGAAGTTTGGCGAGCCTCACAAGAAGGTATTGATGTTGTAATTGTGAATCCTGGAGTTATTTTAGGTGCAGGATTTTGGAATACTGGTTCAGGAGCTTTATTTCCAAAAATTTATAAAGGACTTCAATTTTATACTGAAGGAATTACTGGTTTTGTAGCTGTAAAAGATGTTGTAATTATCATGATTCGATTAATGAATTCTACAATTAAAAATGAACGGTATATATTAGTTTCTGAAAATGTTAGCTTTAAAAATGTGTTCAATCAAATTGCTATAAATTTCAATAAAAAAGAGCCTTCTATTAAAGTTTCTAAATGGCTAAGTGAAATTGCATGGCGATTGGATTGGGTAAGGTCATTTATTACTAGAAAATTACCTATTTTAACTAAACAATCTGCCCAATCAATTCACAAAAAACATTTTTATTCTTCAAATAAAATTAAAAACGAGTTGAATTTTGAGTTTGAACCTGTTTCAAAAACAGTTGCTGAAGTTTGTGAATTTTATAAAAAAAGAGATTCTTTTTAGTGTAATTAATTATTGTACATAAGCATCATCAGCTCCTATCTCCATATCTTCCCTCGTATTTTTAAAGTTAGTTAAAGAATCTTTTAATTTACGTTCATCTTCAAACTGTTTTAAAAGTGCTTCTAAACGAGCTTCAACTTTTCTTATTATTTCGTCATATTCATCTACTTTTGTAGCGTAATAATAATTACTTTCTCTAAATTGAACAGTGTCTATGTTATACTTTTCAAAAACAAGTGGATAATAATTAACGTTTCTTTTTAACTGTGTATTTTTAATACTCCCACTACCGTTGGCCAGTAATAAATCCGTTAACAAATCAATCATTTGTTCTTTTGGAATTAAATTTTTTGGTTTTTCAATAATGGTATTGCTAGTGCAACTCACAAAAAAAATACCTGCTAATAATATGGATAAAAATTTATTCATTTTTTCTATTAAAGAACAATCGTTTGCCTTTTACTGTATTGTTAAAAATACCGTTATTATACATTAAATGTCCATTTACAAAAGTGTGTGTAATTTTCGAGTAAAAGGTATCTCCTTCAAAAGGTGACCAGCCGCATTTATATAAAATATTAGATTTATTAACTGTCCAAGGTGAAGCAATATCAACTAAAACTAAATCTGCGTAAAATCCTTTTTTAATAAATCCTCTTTTTTCAATTTTAAATAAAATAGCTGGATTATGACACATTTTTTCCACAATTTTTTCAATTGAAATTTGACCTTGTTTATGAGCTTTTAGTATTGCGGGCAATGCATGTTGAACTAGTGGGCCTCCGCTTGGTGCTTTTGTATAGGTTTGTTGTTTTTCTTCTAAAGTATGAGGTGCGTGATCAGTTGCAATTACGTCAATTCTGTCATCTAGTAAAGCCTTCCAAAGTTCTTCGCGGTCTTTTTCAGTTTTAACTGCTGGATTCCATTTTATAAGAGTGCCTTTAGTTTTATAATCTTTATCGCTAAACCATAAATGGTGTATACAAACTTCAGCTGTTATTAGTTTTTTTTCTAATGGTATTTTATTTGAAAATAAAGATGTTTCTTTACCCGTAGATAAATGAAAAACATGCAAACGGGCACCTGTTTTTTTTGCTAATTTAATTGCTTTTGAAGACGAAATATAACAAGCTTCTTCACTTCTAATTTTTGGATGTAATTCTATTGGAATTTCATCACCATGTTCCTTTAAGTAAGTTTCTAAATTATTTTTAATGGTAGTTTCATCTTCGCAATGCACAGCGATTAACATTTTAGTTGATGAAAATATTTTTTCTAAAACCTCTTCATTATCAACCAGCATGTTTCCTGTTGAAGAACCTAAAAACAACTTAATCCCGGCTACATTTGATGGATTAGTTTTTAGTAATTCCTCTAAATTATCATTTGTGCCACCAAACATAAATGAATAATTAGCATAAGATGATTTTGAAGCAATTTCAAACTTTTCTTCTAGCAATTGTTGTGTTGTTGCTTGCGGAACAGTATTTGGCATTTCTATAAACGAAGTGATACCTCCAGCAACCGCTGCTCTACTTTCTGATTCTATTGTTGCTTTATGAGTTAAGCCAGGTTCACGAAAATGTACTTGGTCATCTATTATGCCAGGAAATAAATATTTTCCCTCGGCATCTATTACAGTTGTATTTGAAGATTTTAGACTTATAGATGAATCAATATCAACTATAAACTCTCCATCAATTAACACATCGCCTTCAAATATCTTCCCCTCGTTAACAATTTGAGCGTTTTTAATTAAAGTTAAACTCATTTTCTTTTCTTTATAATTTCAATCCTTTTAATTTCATTTTAATAACTCCAAAAACTGCTTCAGAAATAATAGAAGTGCTCATTTTTGAAGTTCCTCTTTTACGGTCGGTAAATATAATAGAAACTTCTTTGTGTTTAAATTTTCTTTTCCAAGCGTTAAATTTCATTTCAATTTGAAATGCATAACCTACAAACTCTATTTTATCTAAGTTTATACTTTCCAATACTTTTCTATGATAGCATACAAAACCGGCTGTAGTATCATAGATAGGAATTTGAGTTATTATTCTAACGTATTTTGATGCAAAATATGATAAAAATAATCTTTTAAAATCCCAGTTAACAACATTAATTTTGTTGCTTAAATACCTTGAGCCAATAGAAAAATCAGCTCCATCAATAGCGCAAGCGCTGTATAATTTTATTAAATCGGAAGGATTGTGAGAAAAATCCGCATCCATTTCCATAATATACTCATATCCATTTGTTAAAGCCCATTTAAAACCATGGATATAGGCTGTTCCTAATCCGTTTTTTTCTTTTCTAATTTCAATAAATAAATTTGAGAATTCTGATTTTAATTTGTTTACTATTTGTGAAGTTCCATCCGGAGAACTATCATCAACTACTAAAACATCAAATATTTTTTCTTGTGAAAAAACAGCTCTTATAATAGCTTCAATATTTTCTTTTTCGTTGTAAGTTGGAATTATAACAAGTGTATTTGACATATAGCAAAATTATGCGCAAAGATAAAACAAATTATTACTAATTTTGTTTATTATAAAATAACTAAATTAATGTTTGAAGCAAAAGAAATATTTTCACAAAATAATGATTGGATATCCTTCATTTTTTTAGGTGTTTTAGTTCTTTTAACTTTCATTAGAATAAGGTATAACGATAGAATTTTACACACAACTACGTTATTTTTTCAAAAAAAATATTTATTTATTTATTTCAATAAAGAGAAAAATAGTGTTTTTAATGGTTTTCAAACGCCATTTTTTTTAATTAAAACAATGACAATTTCCCTTCTTTTGTATCATATTAATATTTTTTTCAATATTAATTCTAGTCTTATTTGGCTTAAAGGATATGGAATTATTCTTATTTGTGTCTCAATTTATTTTTTAATCCACTACTTAATAGGGCTATTAATTTCTGAAGCTTTAAGTTTTCAAAAGCCTTATAAAAAGGTAGTTTTTGATAAACTTAACTATTTTAATAATGTTATATTATGGATACTTCCTTTGGTAGTAATATATACGTACACTGATAGTTATAAAGTATTTTTCTTTAATTTTTTATTTCTTTTTTCAATTGTTTTATTAGTTCTTCGTTATGGCTTGCTTTTAGTAAATAATAAAAACCTAATATTTAATAACATATTTTATTTTATTTTGTACCTTTGCGCACTTGAAATAGCACCTTTTGTGATTATTTTCAAATTAACCAACTAAAGACAAAATTGAAGTTTATGAAAGTGAAAACAATTTTGGTTTCCCAACCAGCTCCAAAAGCCGAAAACTCACCTTATTTAGAATTATCCGAAAAACAAAAAGTCAAAATAGACTTCCGACCTTTTATTCATGTAGAAGGGGTTCCAGCTAAAGAGGTAAGAGCTCAAAAAATTGATTTAAAAAACTATACAGCTATAATTTTAACAAGCAGAAATGCTGTTGATCATTTTTTTAGAATTGCTGAAGAAATGAGATTTACTGTGCCAGATTCTATGAAGTACTTCTGTGAATCAGAGGCGGTAGCGTACTATTTACAAAAGTATGTTGTTTACCGTAAACGTAAAATTTATGTTGGGGAAAAATCGTTTTGTGATATTGCTAAAACAATTAAAAAGTATAAAGATGAAAAGTATTTACTGCCTTCATCAGATAAATTAAAAGATATTGTACCTGCAACATTAAATGAGTTAGGCGTTAAATGGGATAGGGGAATTTTTTACAGAACCGTTACAAGTGATCTTTCTGATTTGACAGATGTTTTTTATGATGTTTTAGTGTTCTTTTCACCATCAGGAATTGATTCTTTATTTAAGAATTTCCCTGATTTTAAACAAAATAATACTCGCATTGCAGCTTTTGGAGATTCAACAATTAAAGCAGCTACAGACGCTGGTTTAAAATGCAATATTCCTGCTCCAACACCTGACACCCCTTCAATGACAATGGCATTAGAAAAATACATTCTTGAAGTTAACAAGAAATAATTTTATTCTGAAACATAAAAAAACCGAGTTTAACTCGGTTTTTTTATGTAAATAAGTTTGTATAAATATCCTCTACTTTAGCCACTTTTATTATTTTAATATTTTGGGTAGATTTACTTACTTTATTAAATTTTGAGATGAATATTTTTTGAAACCCAAGTTTTTCAGCCTCCATAATTCTTTGTTCAACTCTATTTATAGGTCTTATTTCTCCAGCTAATCCAATTTCGGCAGCAAAACAAAAATCTTGAGGGATAGCCTCATCTTCATTGGAGGACAAAATAGCTGAAATTACAGCCAAATCAATAGCAGGATCGTCTACTTTAATTCCGCCAGCAATGTTTAAGAATACATCTTTTGCTCCTAATCTAAACCCTGCTCTTTTTTCTAAAACTGCTAGCAGCATATTTAATCTTTTTAAGTCATAGCCAGTAGCTGAGCGTTGAGGTGTTCCATAAACAGCTGTACTAACTAAAGCTTGAACCTCTATCATTAATGGTCTTATTCCTTCTAAAGTAGCTGCAATGGCTGAACCGCTTAGGCTACCTTCCTTTTGTGAAATTAAAATTTCAGAAGGATTCTCAACTTCACGTAAACCAGCACTTTGCATTTCATATATTCCAATTTCAGAAGTAGATCCAAATCTGTTTTTATTAGCTCGTAAAATGCGATATGTATAATTTCTATCACCTTCAAATTGTAAAACTACATCAACCATATGTTCTAAAATTTTTGGACCAGCAATAGCTCCATCTTTGGTTATATGCCCAATTAAAAGAACTGGAGTTGAGGTTTCTTTTGCAAATTTTATAAGTTCAGCGGTTGTTTCACGTATTTGTGAAATTGAACCTGGAGAAGCATCAATATATTCCGTATGTAGCGTTTGAATTGAATCTATAACAACAACTTCTGGATTGACCTCCTCAATAGCTCTAAAAATATTTTGAGTATTTGTTTCTGTTAAAATTAAACAATTTGTGTTTTTGCTTTGAAGGCGTTCTGCTCTCATTTTTATTTGTGATTGGCTTTCTTCACCAGAAACATATAACACCTTTTTAGGAATTGCTAAAGCAATTTGTAGTAGTAATGTAGATTTTCCAATTCCGGGCTCACCACCTAATAATGTCATTGAACCTTTAACTAAACCACCTCCTAAAACCCTATTTAATTCATTATTTTGAGTTGAAATTCTATCATCTTTTTCTAAAGGAATTTCATTTATTTTTAAAGCTTTATTTGTTTTATTTATGGTTGAAGTTTGTTTCCAATTGCGCTTTTCTTCTTTTTGAAGAACTTCTTCAACTATGGTATTCCATTCATGACAAGAGTTACATTGCCCTAACCATTTTGCATATTGAGTGCCACAATTTTGACAAAAAAACGAAGTTTTAGTTTTAGCCATTTATATAATGAATTGAAAAAAGTAAATATAAGAAGAAAAGAAGAATTACTTATTATACTTATTGTAAATAGGAAGAAGTAGGAATGACAACCCTCCAAATAAAATAACCATAATAGTTTGAGCCGTCCACATTATCCAGCCAAATGCTCTAGCTGGGTTTTCATCTACATTATATAAAATAAGTGCACTAGCTACAAAAATTGGATAACTCCCAAGGCCTCCATTTGTTAATGCCATGCTTAAACCTCCTACAACAAATCCTACAACAATGGCGGCAAAAGGTAAATTTGTTGTTTCTGGCAAAGCAAAAGTTACAACATAAAACATTAGGACATACATTGTCCAAATAAAAAAAGTATGAAAAATAAATTGCCACTTCTTTTTCATATTTAAAATGCTTTTTACACCTTCAAAAAGACCATTTATGAACTGCATTAATTTTACAATAAAAGGATTGACTGATTTTTTTAAATATCTATAAATAAAAAAACCACAAAGAGGTAAAATAATAAAAATGATAATTTTTGAATATAAACTACTTTGACCATCATCTTTAAAAATGTAGCTGCTAACTAAGTCTGTTTGAATATAAAAAGCTAAACCAATAATTGCTAGTAACATAATTACATCTGTAACACGTTCAGCCACAATAGTTCCGAAAGCTTTTTCAAAAGGAATACCTTCATATTTTTTTATGCTGGCAGCTCTTGCAAATTCACCAGATCTTGGTATAAATAAGTTTAATAAATAAGCAATTAATACTGTCATAACACTATTAGCTAACCTAGGTTTATAGCCAAGAGGTTCCAGTAGAAAATGCCAACGGTATGCCCGTGAAATATGACTTAAAATACCTAGCCCTAACGAAGCTAAAACCCACCAATAATTAGCCGTTTTAAATGAATTTTTAATGGAGTCAATGTCCTTTGGTGTTAATTGAGACCAAGAGTACCAAATTAAAAATACTCCCAATGCAATTGGGAGTATTATAAAACTTATTTTTTTTATGTTTTTTTTCAACTTATGTTAGTGTATTGTCATTTTCATTTGGAAAAATTAAAGAAGGCTTAAAAGATTTAGCTTCTTCAAAATCTAAAAGACCATAAGAAATGATAATAACAATGTCTCCTTTAGCTACTTTTCTTGCAGCAGGACCGTTTAATGTAATTTCTCCACTTTTTCGTGGGCCTGGAATTGCATATGTTTCAAGACGTTCTCCATTGTTTATATTTACAATTTGAACTTTTTCACCTTGAATGATGTTTGCAGCATCCATTAAATCTTCATCAATGGTTACACTACCAATATATTGTAAATCGGCTCCTGTAACCTTAACTCTGTGAATTTTTGATTTTACTACTTGTATTTGCATGGTGCAAAATTAATAATTTTGTGTTAATCTATTAGTAATTATAAACTTATATTATCTATAAGTCTAATTTTTTCAGCAAAAACAGCTATAAAAGCTCTGTATTTTTGACTTTTTATTTTATCTTTTATAGGTAAAAGAGTCTCCTCTTGGGCAATTTCAAAATATTCTAATTCTAAAAGAGGCTGTTTTTTAAATTCATTTTCTACCCATTGTTTTACTTCTAATGCATTTTTTGTGCCAAATTCTATTTTAGCTTGTTTTAGCGTTTTATAAATAAAAGGTGCTGCGTTTCTGTGCTCATTTGTCAGTCTGGTATTTCTTGAACTCATTGCCAAACCATCATTTTCTCTAAAAATTTCACACGGGATTATTTTAACAGGAATTTGGTGTTTTTCAACCATTTTCCTTATGATTTGTAATTGCTGAAAATCTTTTTCGCCAAAATAAGACTTGTTTGGTTTTACAATTTCAAATAATCTTTTTACAATTGTTCCAACTCCATCAAAATGTCCCGTTCTAAATTTCCCTTCCATTTGGTGTTCTAAACCATCAAAATTGAAAGAGACAGATTGAATATTATTAGCATAAATTTCTTCAGCAGTTGGTGTAAATACATAATCACAAAAAACCGATTTTAACATTGACAAATCCGTATCAATTGTTTTTGGGTAATTTACTAAATCTTCATGTTTGTCAAATTGTGTAGGATTTACAAAAATACTTACTACAACTATGTCATTTTCCTCTTTAGCTTTTTCAATTAAAGATAAATGGCCTTTGTGTAAGGCGCCCATTGTAGGCACAAAACCAATTGTTGTTCCCTTTTTTAAAGAATTGATTTTTTGTTGAATTGATTTTATTTTAGCAAAAACTAACATAAGGTATTTGTTAATAAACGTTAAAAGCGTGCAAACTTACATTTTTCAAGTTAAATTCTACATAAATTTTCGTAATTTTGCATAATCTTTAAAATAAAGAGTTTGATTATGAGAGATAAGAGAGTATTGATTGTTTCTTCAGAAGTTGTGCCTTATTTGCCTGAAAATGAGCTTTCAACAAGTTCCTTTGAGGCTGCAAAAATGATTCATGATAAAGGTGGGCAAACAAGAATTTTTATGCCACGTTATGGCTTAATTAATGAAAGAAGGCATCAATTGCACGAAGTTATTCGATTATCAGGTATGAATTTGGTAATTAATGATATGGATATGCCATTAATTATTAAAGTGGCTTCTATTCCAAAAGAAAGGATGCAGGTTTATTTTATTGATAATGATGAGTATTTTAAGCGTAAAGCTTTATTTACTGATGAAGAAGATAATTTATTTGAAGATAATGATGAAAGAGCCATATTTTTTGCAAAAGGAGTAGTTGAAACAGTAAAAAAATTAAATTGGTCGCCAGATGTAATTCATGTTCATGGCTGGCTAGCTTCCCTATTACCTTTATACATTAAAGAATATTATAAAGATGATGCTTTATTTGCAAGTAGTAAAATAATTACATCATTATACAATAATCGTTTTGAAGGAGAATTAAACAAAGATTTTTGTAATAAAATTAAATTTGACAACATAGCCGAATCAAAATTTGAATCAATTAAAAATCCTAGTCACACAAACATATTAATTAATGCTATTGAAAATTCAGATGCAGTTATTAAAGCAAGTCCTGAATTAGCAACTGAATTAACTGATTATTTAAAAAATTATAAAAACCCAGTCTTAGAATACTTTTCAGCGGACGAATTTGATAGTGCTTATACCGATTTTTACTTAAATAAAGTACTATAAATTATTAAAAACAGCATTTTATATATGACAACTAAAGTTGTAAGAAATTTTAAAAGCTTTGGGCTTTTCGCACTTCTCGTTTTAACTATTACCTCTTGTGAAAAAGAAATTGAAAGTATTGGTGTAAATCTTGTTGATAACAATGTTTTTAGTAAAGACATTTATTCTTCAGTGGTTTCAACTGAAAATATAAATATTGATAGAGTTCCAACTAACGGAATTTCACAATACCTTTTAGGCGTTTACAATGATAATGAATTTGGAAAGTTAAAAGCTTCAATTATCACTCAGTTAAATATACCAACAACAGGAGAAGCTTATGCAAATGGTTATGGTACAAATACATCAATAGATTACGTTTTAATTAATATTCCTTATCAATCTACTAAAAAAGAAAATTATAGTGATGGGAAACCAAAATTTTCAATTGATTCTGTATTTGGAAACCCTGAAACAGAATTTAAGTTAAGTGTTTATGAATTGAAAACTTTTTTAAACTCATTAGACCCGAATGATCCAAGTAAAACGGCTGTATATTATTCTGATAAAGTATTTCAAAAAGGAGATACTGAATTTTATTCAGGAAATTTTAAAGTAAATCCGGATGATACTGTGGCTTACATTAATAGATTTTTGGCTGATGGAATTACAGTTTATGATAAAGATACAATAAAAGAAAGTGACAAAAAACCATCGATAAAACTACCTCTTAACAAAAATATTATTAAGCAATTATTTGTAGATAACGCTTCAAATTCAGCATTTAGCTCTCAAGATAATTTCATACACTATTTTAGAGGACTTTATATTGAAGCTTCAGAAATAGGTGCCAACAATTCTCATTTAGTTTCTTTGAATATGGGCAATGCAAAAATGACTATTTATTATTCTAAAGACGTTGACGAAAGTGATGACCAAGATTTAAACGGAAACGGAACTAAGGGTGAAAAAGGAGTTAGAACAAAACATAGTTATGCGTTTTCATTTGGTAGTTTAAAATCAAATTATTTAGAAAGAAATTATGCAGTTTCAAAACAGAGTGGAGCTGATAGATTATATGTTCAAGGTGCGGCAGGATCGTTAGCAACAATTAAAATTCTTGAAGGAGAAGATTTAACTAATTTAAGATCTAAAAATTGGTTAATAAATGATGCGAGTTTAACTTTATTTGTTGATCAAAATGCATCAAGCAATATTGTTCCTGAACAATTATTTATATATAATTATGATGATAATTCTCAAATTTTAGATATGATTACTGAAGGGCCAACTAAAGTTAATGGTTTCCTTGTAAGAGATGAAGAAGGTAAGCCTTATAAATATGTATTTAAAATAACAGATTATATTTCAGAATTATTAAAATCAAGTGAAACAAAAGATGTTGTAACATTAGGCATAAAGGTATATAACCCAACAGATTTACCTACAGCTGTTACAGATTTAAAGATTAAGGATGTAAGTTGGAGCCCAAAAGGAGTGGTGCTCTATAATCATAGTTCAGCGGCAGGTGGCAAAAAGGTAAAATTTGAAATATCATATACTGAATTAAATAATTAAAAAAAATTGAAATTGTTATGTGTGGAATTACTGGGTATTTAGGTCATAGAGAAGCGTATCCAATTGTAATGAATGGATTGCAAAGATTAGAGTACAGAGGATACGATAGTGCAGGTATTGTTTTATCAGATGGAGAAAATGTTAAGTTGTATAAAACAAAAGGTAAGGTTTCTTCATTAAGAAAAATAGCTGAAAATAATGATATTAAAGGAAACTTGGGCTTAGGACATACTCGTTGGGCTACACATGGGGTTCCTAATGATGAAAATTCTCATCCACATTTTTCTAACTCAGGAAATTTGGCAATTGTTCATAATGGAATTATTGAAAATTATGACACTATAAAAAAAGAATTAATTTTAAGAGGTTATACTTTTAAAAGCGATACAGATACAGAAGTTTTAATTAATTTAATTGAAGAAGTTAAAATTAAAAACAACTGTAAATTAGGAAAGGCAGTTCAAATTGCACTTACTACTGCTGTTGGAGCTTATGCAATAGCAGTATTTGATGTAAATGTTCCCAGTGAAATTATTGTAGCTCGTTTAGGAAGTCCAATTGCAATTGGAATAGGAGAAAATAATGAAGAATTTTTTGTTGCTTCAGATGCGTCTCCTTTTATTGAATATACTAAAGACGCCATTTATTTAGATGATGAGGAGTTGGCAATAATTCAACTTGGAAGAGAAATTAGAATTAGAAAAATTCAGGATGATTCTATTGTAGAGCCTAATATTCAGGAGTTAAAATTGAATTTAGAACAAATAGAAAAAGGTGGTTATGAGCATTTTATGTTGAAAGAAATTCATGAACAACCACACGCAATTCAGGATACATACAGAGGAAGACTTATAGCAAGCAAGGGCATTATTAAAATGGGTAGCGTTGATAATAATATTGGTAAATTTTTAAATGCCAATCGTATTATTATTGTTGCTTGTGGAACTTCTTGGCATGCAGGTTTAGTGGCTGAATATTTATTTGAGGATTTGGCACGTATTCCAGTAGAAGTTGAATATGCTTCGGAATTTAGGTACAGAAACCCAATAATAAATAAAAATGATATTGTTATTGCAATCTCTCAATCTGGTGAAACCGCAGATACATTAGCTGCAATTAAATTAGCAAAATCGCAAGGAGCATTTGTTTTTGGGGTTTGTAATGTTGTTGGGTCATCTATTGCAAGAGAAACTGATACAGGAGCGTATACGCACGCTGGTCCAGAAATTGGTGTAGCTTCAACAAAAGCTTTTACAACACAAATTACTGTATTGGCTTTAATTGCATTAAAATTGGGTCATTTAAAAGGTGAAATTTCTAATTCAAAATTCAATAATTATATTCAGGAAATGACTTTAATTCCTTCAAAAGTTGAAGAGTTATTAAAAATGAATGGTGAAATTGAAAAAATAGCATTATTTATGAAAGATGCTCCTAATGCTTTATACTTAGGAAGAGGTTATAATTTTCCAGTTGCATTAGAGGGAGCTTTAAAATTAAAAGAAATTTCCTATATCCATGCAGAAGGATATCCTGCTGCAGAAATGAAACATGGTCCTATTGCATTAATTGATGAGCAAATGCCTGTTGTTGTTATTGCTACTAAAAAGGGACATTATGATAAAGTTGTAAGTAACATTCAGGAAATAAAATCACGTAAAGGAAAAATAATAGCTATAGTAACAAAAGGTGATACTACAGTTAGAGAAATTGCTGACCACGTAATTGAAGTTCCTGAAACTATAGAAGCATTTACACCGTTGTTAACAACAATTCCATTACAATTATTGTCGTACCATATTGCTATAATGAGAGGTTGTAATGTAGATCAGCCAAGAAATTTAGCTAAATCTGTTACGGTGGAGTAGTTGCGAACGGTGGTGAGTTGACCGACTTTTTTACGACCTCTTTTGGTCGGGTTTATAGATATTTGGGTTCCGCGCGCGGAACCCTTTTTATTTCCAAGAACTACAAGGTCTTTAAAGTTAATATTCTAAAGGGAGTAATATGTGAACCTTTTTGTCTCTCATAAACTGGAATACTACCAGAACAATAATTTGTAAACACATAATCAAATCCTGACAATTCATTCTTTTGACGGAAAATGTGTTGTGGTTAAAATCTTGAATAGAACACTCTCATTTTAATATAAAAAACTGAATATCAGGTTATTAATAATATTTTTTGGAGTATACTTTTAAATAGTATTAAACATAGAGAGTCGAATTATATATTAATATGGAATTATAAAAATCATAAGTTTATTAAGGAATATAATAATGATTTATATGGATTAATGAATCTTTTTAGATTAAGAATTAAAATGATATTTGAATTTGCACATCAAAAATTATTATTCTATTTTAGATTTATGAAAATAGGAGTTTCCAATTTAACACACCACCCTAAAAACAAAGAAATCTACAATCTTTCCTCCATTGAAGAATTAATGGAAAGTATAAATGAGTTGGGATTACTTCAACCGTTGGTAATTGACCAAAACAATCAAATTATTAGTGGGAACAGGAGGTTTGAATCAATAAAAAGATTGGGTTGGATTGATGTTGAAGTTGAACTAAGGGTAGTAAATGATGGTGAAGAAGAACTTTTATTGGTTCATTATAACAAACAAAGAGTTAAATCATTCAGGGAAATATTGAACGAGTACTTGGTATTGAAAAAATATTATGAAGTTGGACAAGGGAAAAGAACGGATTTAACTTCTGTTCGTTCTAACAAAAGTTTAAATGGGAGAGATAATGTTTCTGAACAAATAGGAATATCCAGTTCACAGTTAGGTAAATTGTTATTTATATATAAACATCAACCATATCATATTGATTTGTTAGATAAAGGGATTTTAACTGTAAATCAATCATATCTTCAAATAAGTAGAGAAGTTAAAGAATTAAGGAGTAGAAATGAGAATCAAAATATAATTTCGAATTCAATTTCTAATTCTTGGAGGTTTTATCATAAATCTTCAGATAATATGAGTGAACTTAAAGATGAGGAAATTCAAACGATTTTCACTTCACCCCCTTATTGGAACAAACGTCTGTATTCAAAAGAAGGAGGTATAGGAAACGAAAAAAAATCAAAAGAATACATTAAAAATTTAGTTAATCATTTAGAAGATTGTTGGAGAGTATTAAATACTAAAGGGAGTTTTTTTCTAAATCTGGGAGATACTTTTCATAAAGGAAATCTTCAAAATATACCTCATAAAGTTGTTATAGAACTTCAAAATAATGGATGGATTTTAAGAAACACCATTATATGGTCTAAAACAAATCCAAAACCTTCTTCAACAAAAACCAATTTAACACCTTCTTACGAGTTTATCTTTCATTTGGTAAAATCATTAGAATATGATTATTTTCCAACAAGAACTACTTTGAGTGAAAAAACAAAACCCTCTTTACCACCAAGACATCGTTCAACAAATGGTAATTATTCAGATATGGTTACTCCATATATCCCAAATATAAAAGGTAAAAATATGGGTGATTTTTGGAATGAAGATATTGTGAGAACTTCGGTTTCTAATCAGAAATTAAATATTGAAGGAGAACATCCCGCTCCATTTCCTCAACAAATAGTATTACTTCCAATTCTTCAAACAAGTAATGAAAAACAAATTGTTCTTGACCCATTTTGTGGAAGTGGAACAGTCGGAAGAATTTGTGACCAAATTAATAGAAAATTTGTAGGATATGACACCCAAAAATTTATTTGATAAAAAAATATGATTTATCTATTGAATATACTTTAATTCTTTTATCTAAATCAGATTTTTTGAAAGTAATTAATTCCTTTTCAATTTCTAAAGTTGATTTTAATTTAAAATTGATTTCATCAATAAATCCATTCATAACTCTTGTATTATGTCCATAATTAAGATTTGGATTTTCAACAATTTCCATGATGTTCTTTGAGATAATTTCTTTTTCTGATTTTAATAACAGGTTTATAATTTGATTACATTTTTCATCAAAATTTAGAATTCTACTTCGATAAACTAAGTGACCATTTTCAATTAAAATTCTATTTCGTTTACTCTTCCATTTTTTAATTTTGAAATAAAGATAAACCAAGGATAAAATAAGAAGGAAAAAACCAATTGAATAATACACTTTTTCATTGTTGTAATAGAATTGTTCTTCTTTGATTAATTCTCCAAAAAAATCATCTTCAAATCTCTTTGTAAGGGTTACTGAATTAGAATTATAAGGTGTTAAAATACAGTAAAAAATTTCATTAATATAAAATGATTTAAATGTATTCATTCCGTATTGAAATGTTTTTTTCTTAAAAGTTTTTAAACTATTATTAACTACATCTACAACGTATAATCTATCATCATCTATCGCATAAAAAATATGTTTATCATTAAACGAAAAATTAAAATCAATCTTATTCCAATCAAAATCAGTTTGACCTAATAATTTCCATGATTTGAATTTAAAGTTGAATATCCATACTTCATCATTTATGTGAGATTTTAAAGGGTTAAATTTATTAAGAGATAGACCTCCATAAACATAAAAATCATTATTACTAATCTTTACTATTGATTCTCGAGTACCGTTTGGAAGAACTTTACTTCCTATAGGGGGAACAACATCCCACTCAAAATTTTCTGTATTAAAAAAAGTAAAAAAATTACGTTGAGACCAGAAACCATATCCTCCATACCTATAAATTGTATCATTATAAGTAAAAATGTTAGAACTAATTTGCATTTTATGATTAAAGGAATTGTCTATTCTTTTTATTTTATTATCCTCTAATAGATAAACTATACCTCCCAAATGGTCTACAAAATAAATTTTAGATTTCACAGAAACTGGATATCCTAGTGTGGTTTTATCTACAGGATATATTATTTTATAATTTGAGATTTTCTTAAATTTTACTAAATCTATTATTGTTAAACTATCCTTATAAAAAACATAGAGTTCTTTTTTCTCATAATCAACAACACTTTTGTTGATGTTTTTATGTTCACCAATCTCAATTGATTGAGAAAAACTGTTTAAACTGATTATAAATAAGATAAAAAGTAATTGCTTCATATTGCAATATTATATCTTTTTTCACAAACTATTTACATTTGTAAAACAATAAAAAAAGTTCGTCCCTTAAAACTAAGTATTTAAGAACTTAAAAAGTCAGTGAAAAAGAAATCTCTGTGGGGAAATTGTTATGAAAAAACATATTGAAAATACCTTAAAATTAATTAATGAATTATTGGATTCTCAATTATTTAAAATCTCTTTAATTCTTTTTTCTGTATTCACAATTATTGGGATGAACTTTTTTTTGATGTATAAAATATTCTATCACTAATTCACCAAGTATTTTAATTGATAATATCAATCTTAAAACATTTGTTGTATTAACTCTTTAAGTTTCTTGTAACCAAGAAACTTTTTTTCTTCTAAATCCTAATAATGATGGTTTTCATATCGAGGTTAATTTTTGATCTATATAGAAATTAATTAAATCACAGGTGTATTGTTTTAAATTGAAATTTAATTTAAGAAGAACACGGTTAAATTAAGATTCTTTCATGGGGAGTTGGTGAGTTGTTTTATTTAAGAATTATTTCAGTGGTACACTATAAACAATGACATATCAAGAACATAATTGACCACATCCGCTAGGAAGTTGATAATCTTTGATTCAAATGAACGTGAGAAACGATTCACACTCCTCTTCTTTTTTGTATTAAACTTTAAAAAGACCTTGAATATTGGAGGCAAATAATTTTACAGCAATTGCTAATAAAATAACACCGAATATTTTTCTTAAAATATTTATACCGTTTTCCCCAATCAATTTTTCAATTTTTGAAGATGTTTTTAAAACAATATACATAAAAATCATATTTATTATAATTGCAACAACAATATTAATGGTTTCATATTCAGCCCTTAAAGATAAGATTGTGGTTAAACTTCCAGGGCCAGCAATTAAAGGGAATGCTAATGGAAAAACTGATATTGTTTTTGGACTTATTTGTTCTTCCTTATATAAGGAAATTCCTAAAATCATTTCTAAAGCAAGGAAAAATAAAATAAAAGAACCTGCAACCGCAAAAGAATTTACATCAATTCCAATTAAATTTAATATGCTTTTTCCTAAAAATAGAAAAGCTATCATAATTAAACCTGCTACAATGGATGCTCTTTCCGAATGAATATGGCCAACTTTTGTTCTTAATTCAATGATTATTGGAATATTTCCAATAATATCTATTACAGCAAACAAAATCATTACGGCAGTAATAATTTCTTTAAAATCTAAAGCCATTTTCTTATTTTTTTACGATTGGACAAAATTAGTTAATCAAATTTTACTTTAGGTGAAAAAAACACAAAAAAAGTTTAATTTTACAAAATGTTTCAATTAGGAAAAACCATAGTTTCAGAAGATATTATAGAAAAAGATTTTGTCTGTAATTTATCTGCGTGTAAAGGAAAATGCTGTATTGACGGTGAGGCTGGTGCACCATTAGAAGAAAGCGAACTTCAAATATTATTAGATATTTACCCTTTAGTTAAGCCATTTTTAAGAGAAGAAGGAATAAAGGCAATTGAAGATCAAGGTCTTTTTATAACTAATGAAGGTGAGTATGAAACCCCATTAATTGATGAGAAGGATTGCGCATATGTAATTTTCGATCAAAATAATATTGCAAAATGCGGAATTGAAGAAGCCTACAATCAAGGAAAGATTAAATGGAAAAAACCAATATCTTGTCATTTATACCCTGTTCGTTTAATGGAATATAGCGAGTTTACGGCTGTAAATTATCATAAATGGCCTATTTGTGATGATGCTTGCGTATTAGGAATAGAACTTCAAGTTCCTGTATACAAATTTGTAAAAGATGCCTTAATAAGAAAATTTGGAAAAAACTGGTATTTGGAACTTGAAAAAGTAGCAGAAAAACACAAATTTGAAAAGTAGAATAGTGATTTCTTTTTCTATTGTACCTTTTTTATAAACCCAACAAAACCAGCTAGCGAGCTAATTATACTATATTTAAGTTTCTAATAAACAGGTTGTTATATATCTGAGTTAAAACAGGCTTTAAATTCAAAATGTTAAAAACTTAGCTACAATTGTGGATAAGTAGCCTTTTTTATTGTCTAATTTTTTTCAATATTTGCTTCTCCCACTTTATATAATTTTCACCAACTAAAAAAACACAATTAATGTCGTTTATTGAACCAATTTTGCAAGAAAATAAAGATCGATTTGTAATATTTCCAATTCAACACCAAGATATTTGGGAATGGTATAAAAAACAAGAGGCAAGTATTTGGACAGCAGAAGAAATTGATTTACATCAAGATGTAATTGATTGGGAAAATAAATTGACAGATGACGAACGCTATTTTATTAAACACATTTTAGCCTTTTTTGCTGCTTCTGATGGTATTGTTAATGAAAATTTAGCTGAAAATTTTGTAAGTGAAGTTCAATATTCTGAAGCAAAATTCTTTTATGGTTTTCAAATAATGATGGAAAACATTCATTCTGAAGTGTATTCATTATTAATAGATACCTATGTTAAAAATGAAGTTGAAAAAAACGAATTGTTTAAAGCTATAGACGTTTTTCCTGCAATAAAATTAAAAGCTGACTGGGCTTTGAAATGGATTGAGAGTCCAATTTTTGCTGAACGTTTAATTGCTTTCGCTGCTGTAGAAGGAATTTTCTTCTCTGGTAGTTTTTGTTCAATTTTTTGGTTGAAGAAAAGAGGATTGTTACCTGGATTAACTTTCTCAAACGAGTTAATTTCACGTGATGAAGGTTTGCATTGTGATTTTGCAGTGCATCTACATAACAATCATATTGTTAATAAAGTGTCAAAAGAAAGAATTACAGAGATTATTGTAGATGCTTTAAATATTGAAAGAAAATTTATAACAGAATCATTACCAGTAAGTTTAATTGGAATGAATGCTAAATTAATGACCCAATATTTGGAATTTGTAACCGATAGATTACTAATGGAATTTGGTTGCGATTCAGTATACAATGTTTCAAATCCTTTTGACTTTATGGAAATGATTTCGTTAGAAGGGAAAACAAACTTTTTTGAAAAACGTGTTTCAGAATATCAAAAAGCAGGCGTGAAGAGTGGAACAGGAACAGGAAGTATTAGCTTTGACGCCGACTTTTAAAAATAATTTCAAATTAAAATTAACTCCAGTTGAGTTTGAAATTTCAAAAATCAATAGTGTATCTGTGGATATACTATATTAAATAAAACTAACTAAAAACCAATAAAAAATATGTTTGTAGTAAAAAGAGACGGAAGAAAAGAGCCAGTGATGTTTGATAAGATCACTGCCAGAGTACGAAAAATGTGTTATGGTCTAAATAAATTGGTTGATCCAGTTAAAGTTGCTATGCGTGTTATTGAAGGTTTGTATGATGGTGTAACTACTTCTGAATTAGATAATTTGGCTGCTGAAACTGCTGCTACAATGACTGTTCAACATCCTGATTATGCAAAGCTTGCTGCTAGAATTGCCGTTTCAAACTTACATAAAAATACGAAGAAGACTTTTTCTGAAGTTATGACGGATTTGTATAATTATGTAAATCCTAGAACTGGAAAAAAAGCGCCATTATTATCAGATGAAACGTATAAAGTTATTATGGATAATGCTGCAAAATTAGATTCAACCATTATTTATAACAGAGATTTTGGGTATGATTATTTTGGTTTTAAAACATTGGAGCGTTCTTATTTATTGAAGTTAAATGGTGAAATTGTAGAACGACCTCAACATATGTTAATGCGTGTTTCAATAGGAATTCATCAAGAGGATATTGATGAAGCCATTGAAACTTACGAGTTAATGTCTAAAAAAATATTTACGCACGCTACACCAACATTATTTAATTCGGGAACACCAAAACCGCAAATGTCATCATGTTTCTTATTACAAATTCAAGATGATAGTATTGATGGGATTTATGATACGTTAAAACAAACTGCTAAAATATCTCAATCTGCTGGTGGAATTGGTTTGTCAATCCATAATGTACGCGCAACCGGTTCGTATATTAGAGGCACTAACGGGACATCAAACGGAATTGTTCCAATGTTAAAAGTGTATAATGATACTGCGCGTTATGTAGATCAAGGTGGAGGAAAACGAAAAGGTTCTTTTGCAATTTATATGGAACCTTGGCACGCAGATGTTTTCAATTTTTTAGACTTACGTAAAAATACTGGAGCTGAAGAAATGCGTGCGCGTGATTTATTTTATGCTATGTGGATTCCAGATTTGTTTATGAAACGAGTGGAAGAAAATGGAGAATGGACATTAATGTGCCCAAATGAATGCCCCCATTTGTTTGATACGTATGGCGATGAATTTGAAAAATTATATACGGGTTATGAAAAAGTTGGAAAAGGAAGAAAAACGATAAAAGCACGTGAGCTTTGGGAGAAAATCTTAGAAGCACAAATTGAAACTGGTAACCCATATATGTTGTATAAAGATGCAGCAAATAGGAAATCAAATCAAAAGAATTTAGGTACAATTCGTTCATCTAACTTGTGTACCGAAATTATGGAATACACTGCAAAAGACGAAGTTGCTGTTTGCAATTTAGCATCTATTGCAATTCCAATGTTTATTGAAGAAGATGAAAAAGGAGTTAAATTCTTCAACCATCAAAAGCTATTTAAAGTAACAAAAAAAATTACTCGTAATTTAGATACTGTTATAGATAGAAATTACTATCCAGTAAAAGAAGCTGAAAATTCTAATTTCCGTCACCGTCCAATTGGTTTAGGAATTCAAGGATTAGCAGATGCCTTTATTATGTTGCGTATGCCTTTCACAAGTGATGAAGCTAAAAAATTAAACGAAGAAATTTTTGAAACTATCTATTTTGCTGCAGTAACATCATCTATGGAAATTGCAAAAGTTAAAGAACCTTATTCTACATTTAAAGGGTCGCCAATGTCATTAGGAGAATTTCAGTTTAATATGTGGGGAGTTTCTGAAGATGATTTAAGTGGAAGATGGGATTGGAAAGCCTTACGTAAAAAAGTGATGAAAAATGGTGTAAGAAACTCTCTTTTAGTGGCGCCAATGCCAACTGCTTCTACTTCTCAAATATTAGGTAATAATGAAGCTTTTGAGCCTTATACTTCAAATATTTATACACGTAGAGTTTTAAGCGGTGAGTTTATTGTTGTAAATAAGCACTTATTAGAAGATTTAGTGGAATTAGGTTTGTGGGATAATTCAATGAAAGAAAGTATTATGAGAGCCAATGGTTCTATTCAACATATTGAGGAAATTCCGCAAAACTTAAAAGATTTGTATAAAACAGTTTGGGAAATGAGTATGAAAGATATTATTGATATGTCTCGTCAAAGAGGCTATTTTATTGATCAATCTCAATCATTAAACTTATTTATGCAAGATGCCAATTATTCTAAATTAACCTCAATGCATTTTTATGCTTGGAAAAGTGGATTAAAAACTGGAATGTATTATTTACGAACAAAAAGCGCAGTAAATGCTATTCAGTTTACTGTTTCTAAAGAAAAGAAAGCTGAAGAAAAGCCATTAACTCCAGAAGAATTGAAAGCAATGTTAATAGCTTCACAAAACAATCCTGATGATTGTGAAATGTGTGGTTCTTAAAATTTTAAAAAATACTGCCCAAAGACAAAAAAAGCCCTTATTAAAATATTTTAATAGGGGTTTTTTGATAGAATTAAAATTCTTAAAATCCTGTATATATTTCTATTTTTAAAAATGTATTTTTATAAAAAATGTAACGAATGCTTTCAATAAATAATGTTTCAATTTCTTTTAAATCTGAAGAGCAGTATAATACTGTAGTGAAAGGAGTTTCTTTTAACTTAAATAACAAGCAAATTTTAGGAATTGTTGGTGAGTCAGGAAGTGGAAAATCGGTTACATCATTGGCAATTTTAGGCTTATTATCCAAAAATGCAAAAGTTGAAGGTAAAATTATTTTTGATGATTTTGATGTAACAAAAATCAAGGAAAAAGAATTTAGAAAAATTAGAGGAAATCAAATTTCAATGATTTTTCAGGAACCAATGAGTTCATTAAACCCAAGTTTAACTTGTGGTTATCAAGTTGAAGAAATTTTATTACAACATAAAAAAATATCAAAAAAAGAAGCTAAAATTTTAGTAATTGAACTGTTTAATAAAGTAAAATTACCAAGAGCAGAGGTTATTTATAGTCAATATCCACATCAACTTTCTGGAGGGCAAAAACAAAGAGTTATGATTGCTATAGCAATTGCCTGTAAACCTCAAATATTAATAGCTGACGAGCCAACAACGGCTCTAGATGTAACTGTTCAAAAAGAAATAATAGAATTATTAAAAGAATTACAGCAAGAAACCGAAATGAGTATTATTTTTATTTCTCATGACTTGGCACTTGTTTCTGAAATTGCTGACACAGTTTTGGTAATGTATAAAGGTGAAATTGTTGAGCAAGGTTTAGTTGAACAGGTTTTTAAATCTCCTAAACATGATTATACAAGGGCACTTATAAATTCAAAACCTAATTTAAATGAACGTTTAAAAAAGCTTCCAACGGTTAAAAATTTTATAGAAAAGACGGTTCAAAATGAGGTTTATACTTCAAATGAAAGGGTTGCATTTCATGATAAAATATATGCAAAAAAACCTTTATTAGAAGTTAAGGAATTAGCAACTTATTTTAACACAAACAACAGTTTCTTTTTCAATAAAAACAATATTGTAAAAGCGGTTGATGAGGTTTCTTTTCAATTATTTGAAGGGGAAACACTTGGTTTGGTAGGAGAATCTGGCTGTGGTAAAACTACATTAGGGAGAACCATTTTACAGTTAGAAAAAGCATCAAAAGGAACTATTTTATACAATCAGAATGATGTTACAAATCTTTCAAAAAAGGAATTAAAGAATTTCAGAAAAGAAGTTCAAATTATTTTTCAAGATCCCTTTTCTTCTTTAAACCCAAGAATTCCAGTTGGACAAGCCATTATGGAGCCCATGAAAGTTCATGGAATTTTTAATTTTGCTGAAGAAAGGAAAAAATATGTATTTGAAATTTTGGAACGTGTAGGGTTGGAAGAAGAACATTTTTACAGATACCCACATGAATTTTCTGGTGGACAAAGACAGCGAATTGGAATTGCAAGAACCATTGCTTTAAGACCAAAATTAATTATATGTGATGAGTCTGTTTCGGCATTAGATGTTTCGGTTCAAGCTCAAGTTTTAAATTTATTGAATGAACTAAAAGAAGATTTTGGTTTTACATATATATTTATATCTCATGATTTGGCGGTTGTAAAATATATGGCAGATCAATTGGTTGTGATGAATAAAGGAAAAATTGAAGAAATTGGCGATGCAGATGCTATTTATAATGCGCCAAAAACAAGCTATACTCAAAAATTAATTGATGCAATTCCTAAAGGAATTTAGTTGCAATAATTGTATATTGCGCCCAATATGAGAAATGGATTTTTACATAAAAAACTATATGTTGGAATAGTACTAATTTCAATTTTCTCCTATGCTCAACAGCCAACAGTTAACATAAACGAAGAAAAAAACTTACAATTTCAAACTCATTTTTTTGAAGCATTAAAGCAAACGGCGATTAAAAATTATGGGAAAGCGATAGAGCAGTTAGAAAAATGTAATCAGTTAGATTCTAATAGTGTAGCGGTTGATTTTGAGTTTTCAAAAAATTATTTGTTGTTAAAAAAGTATTTTGAAGCTGATATTTTTATTGAAAAGGCGTTAGAAATTGAACCTCAAAATATGCACTTATTAAGTCATAAGGTTGCAATATATAAAGCACAACAAATGTTTGATTTGGCAATTAATATTCAAAAGGAATTAGTTAAAATTAAACCTATTTATAATGATGACTTGGTGTTATTATATATTCAAAATCAAAATTTTGAGGAAGCCAAAAATCTCATTAAAATAATTGAAGAAAATGGTTTAAAAACAACTAAAATTAAGGGATTAAAGGATTACCTTCTAAAGCAATCAGAAGTGATAACTGTTGATATTCAAACAGGAATTGATTTAAAAAAGAATGATATTGAAACATTGAAAATTAATTATGCTAAAAGCAAGGAATATACTATTTTAAATGAAATTTTATGGAAGGAATTAAATACTCAAATGTTTGATTTGTTGTATTTGGATAGTAAAGATGGATTAGAGTTCTTTCCTGCTCAACCTTTTTTATATAAAATGAATGCAATAGCACTAAATAAACTTCAAAAATATAATGAGGCAATTATCGTTCTTACTATTGGCATTGATTTTGTTATAGATAATAATGAAATGGAGGCGGATTTTTACAAACAGTTTTCAATTGCTTATGATAAACTGGGAAATAAAAGTGACGCATTAAAGTACAAACAAAAGGAAAATGAATTAAGAAATTAGTAATGAGGTATTTAAAATATATTATTGTATTGTTTTTGGTGTTTACTTCTTGTAAAACCAATAGAAATGTGGTGGAAATTAATGCCATTGAGTCAATTTCCACAAAAAAAATTATTAATAATCACTATAATAGCACTTTCAATCAAAAAACGATTGATGCAAAAATTAATGCTAAATATTCTGATAAAAACACGTCGGCCACAATAACTGTGAAACTTCGTATTGAAAAGGATAAAACAATTTGGATGAGCGCTACAAAATTAGGCTTTCCTATTGCAAAAGTGTTAATTACACCAACTAGAGTGAGTTATTATGAAAAATTACAAGGAACTTATTTTGATGGTGATTTTTCATTATTAAGTAAGTTTTTAGGAACTGAATTAGACTATAATAAAGTGCAAAATATCTTATTAGGTCAAGCAATTTTAAATTTGAAAAAAGGGGATTATAATTCAAAAATTGATAATATGTTATATGAATTATATCCAAAGCAAGATAATGAGTTTTATGGAATATTGTTTTTTATGAATCCTGGTAATTTTAAATTAAACAGGCAAGAAATTAGAAATGAAGTTAAAAAGCAGTTATTATCAGTTTCTTATTCAAATTATAAAAAAATTAAAGGAGAACAATTTCCTGAAAATATAGATATAAGAGCAATTGACAATACAAATATTACCACAATTAATCTTGAGTATAATTCTATAGCGTTTAATGAAAAATTAACATTTCCATTTTCAATACCAAATGGTTATAAAGAAATTAGTTTAAAATAATGCAGTTTAAAATCTATTTTCCTTTACTTTTTTTAACACTTTTTTGTAGTGTTACAATTTTAGGACAAAGCTCAAAACGTCAAGTTTTGGAAGCTCGAAGAACTCAAATTCAAAAAGATATTATTTATATAAATGCGTTGCTTTCCAATACTAAAAGGAAGGAATCTAATTTATTAAGTGAGGTAAAAGATTTAAAAGATAAAATTAAAACTAGAGAAGAATTAATTTCGGTTATTTCCAGTGAGTCTAAGGAATTAGGTAACGAAATTTATTTAAATCAGCTCGATATTAATAAAAATGAAAGAGATTTAGAAGCATTAAAAAAGGATTATGCTAAAATGATATTTAAGTCATATCAAAGTAAATCTCAAAACAGCAGAATTATGTTTCTTTTATCTTCTGAAAACTTTTTTCAGGCGTATAAGCGTTTTCAATACATGAAACAATACACTTCATTTAGAAAAAATCAAGGAGAAGAAATTCAAATTAAAACAACGGAATTAAAAGCTCTTACAGATTCTTTAAAAATTAAGAAAGATCAAAAACAAGCTCTCTTAAGTGACAAAAAAAAGGAACAAACTGTTATTGAAAAGGAGAAAAAACAACAAGAGGGTTTATTAAGTCAGGTTAAAAAGAAAGAAGGTGATTATAAAAAACAAATTCAAAAATTTCAAAGAGAAGAAGAAAGAATAGATGCTCAAATCGATAAGTTAATTAGAGATGCAATTGCGGCTTCAAATAGGAAGGCAGGAGGTTCAACCGAGGCAGTAGCAGCAAGTTCAACTTCCAAAGCTACTTTTACATTAACAGCTGAAGCAAAAGAGTTAGCTTCAAAATTCACTTCAAATAAAGGAAGTTTACCTTGGCCAGTGGAAAAAGGGTATGTTTCTACATATTACGGAAAACAACCACATCCAATTGTGTCAAGTGCAACAATTCAAAGTAACGGAGTTAGAATTACAACAAATGAAGGAAGTACAGCAAGAGCTGTTTTTGAAGGTACAGTTTTGGCAATACAAGTAATGTCAGGTAATCAAAAGGCTGTTTTAATTCAACATGGTAACTACATAACTGTATATAAAAATTTAGAAAATGTGTATGTAAGCACAGGAGATAAAGTTTCTACAAAGCAAGAAATTGGTACGATTTTTACGGATAGAATTACCGGTAAAACTATATTAGGATTTTTACTATCTAAAAATACGGATACTGAAGACCCAGCTTCTTGGATTTATAAAATGTAGTAATTTTTAATTTTCAACAAACAAAGCTTTTAATTCAGTAGCTTCAGAAGGTTTTAATTTTCCTGACAAAATTAAACTTAGTTGTTTTCTTCGTAAAGCACCTTCGTACCTTTGTTTTTCTAATTCAGTTTCAGGTTTAATTTGTGGAATATTTACAGGTGTACCAGTAGTATCAACAGCAACAAAAGTATAAATACCTTCATTAACTTTAGAACGCACCTGAGATTCTCTATCTTCAATCCATACATCTACATATACTTCCATTGATGATTTAAAAGCTCTGGAAACCTTAGCTTCAATGGTTACAACACTTCCTACAGGCACAGCTTTATTAAAAGCAACATGATTCACAGAAGCTGTTACAACAATTCTTCTTGAATGCCTTCGAGCAGCAATGCTACAAGCTCTATCCATTCTTGCTAACAGTTCACCTCCAAATAAATTTCCAAGTGGATTTGTTTCCCCAGGAAGTACAATATCTGTTAGAATTGTTAAAGATTCAGAAGAAGTTTTTTCTTTTACCATGAAATATAATTTTAGGCAAAGGTAGTTTTAATTTAAATAAATAGGAAAATACAATAAGTGATTGGTTAAAATTCCTGAACCAATAACCATGCGTCTTTAGATTCTGTTTTGTGAATGCTCTTTAATTTATTAAGCGCTTCAACTTCATCATGTAAACTCTCAAAAGCTACTTGGGTTAGATTCCATTTATTAGTGCCTAATATTTTTGCATTATAACCTTTAGAAATAAGTTCTTGTAGCTTTTTTTCAGCATTTTCAGATTCTCTAAAAGCACCAGCAATAATATGATAATTAAAGGTTTCTTTTTCTACATTTAATGTGATTGTAGGTAGTGGATTATCAATAAAAAAAGTGGCTTCTTGAATAGATTTTTCTACTTTTTGTTGTTGAATTTGAGTTTCGGAAACTAAATTTTTATATTCAAATTTTTGAAACTCATTCCAGCCTACTGTTCCTAAAGCAAATACAATAGCAGCAGTGGCGGCATATTTAATAAATGCAGGCGTTTTACTTCTGTTTGCTTCCGTATTTAATACAGGAGCTATTTTTTCAAGTTGCTTAACTTTCTCGCTATATTCTATTCTTTTAATAGCTGGTGAAACATAAGAATTTAATCCAAAAGAAGAAGTGAGATAATTTATAGAAGAAATAGGTTCAAAAATAAGTTTCCCTTTGTTATTTAAGGAGAATGAACCAATATTTTCTAATTCAATTTCTTCATTTTTTAACTGAAGTTTCCAATTTTTTACTTCAGCATTAATAATTTCAACAGCATTAGAATATGAAACATTTGCAACATTAGCTATATAATTTGCTAACAATCCATCATTATTTTGTAAATGCGAATTAAATGTTAATTGTTTTGAAGGTGCATTAAATGTATGGGTAAATGCATTCACTTTCGCCGAAATTTCATTGGTTACAAAACCGCCAAAATTTGGAATAATTACACATTCGTAACGGTATAATAAATCGCTGATGTATGTTGCTAATTTCATTAAAACAAATATATACAAAACCGTATGAAATTTTAAAAGTTATCCTCTTTTTTATTAACAAAATTTTTATATATTGAAATTCAAATTGTTAAAATATGCTTGAAGAAGAATTGTTATACGTTTTGGCGTTACAACGTGCAAAAGGTATAGGTGATATTAATGCCAAAAAGTTGATATCACACTGCGGAAATGCTAAAAATGTACTAAAAGAAAAACGAAAAAACTTAGAGAAAATAAATGGAATTGGTAGCCAAACTATTCAATATTTATTTGATGAATTAAACTTAAAGGCTGCTGAAAAAGAGTTAGAATATATTTTAAAAAACAATATTGAAGCTCTTTATTTTCAAGATAAAAACTACCCGGAAAAATTAAAACACTGCATTGATGGTCCTATTCTATTATTTAAAGATGGAGATTTTAAATTAAATAAGGCACCTATAATTAGTGTTGTTGGAACTAGAAATATAACGAGTTATGGAAGAGATTTTTGTGAGAAATTAATTTTCGATTTAAAAGGATATAACCCTATAATTGTGAGTGGGTTTGCATACGGAGTTGATATTTGTGCTCATAAAGCAGCTATTAAAAATGAATTGACCACTATTGGAGTTTTAGCACATGGTTTTGAAGAAACATATCCAAAATCTCATAAAAAATATATTTCAGAAGTACATAGAAATGGAGGGTTTTTATCTGATTTTTGGCATAATGATGAATTAATTAGAGAGAATTTTTTAAAGAGAAATAGAATTGTGGCTGGTATCTCTGAAGCAACTATTGTAATTGAATCTGCAGAAAAAGGAGGTTCGTTGGTAACTGCTGATATTGCAAATTCGTATAATAGAGATGTTTTTGCAGTTCCCGGAAGATCAACTGATAATTTTAGTAAAGGATGCAATGATTTAATTAAACGAAATAAAGCGGCAATTTTAACTTCTTCACAAGATTTGATTGAATTTTTGAATTGGGAATCAAGTACAAATACACCAAAACTTATTCAAAAACAATTATTTGTAGAATTAGATGAAAATGAACAACATATTTATAATTTCCTGTTGGAAAATGGCAAAGAATTATTGGATATAATTTCAATTAATTGTGATTTGCCTATATATAAAACAACTACTATTTTATTTAGTTTAGAAATGAAAGGAGTTGTAAAACCATTGCCAGGCAAGTTGTATGAAGCTGTTTAAATAATTTTATATTTTTAGATTTGAGATGGAAATGATCATAAATAGTTACTTTTGCAACTTAAAATTTTAGTATGATAGAAATCCCAAAAGAAGTAAAGGCATTAATTTTTGATTTAGATGGAACACTTGCAAATACAATGCAAAATCATTTTGAATCATGGAGAAAGGCAGTTTCACCTTATGGTATAGATTTTAATGCTGAATTATTTATGAGTCTAACAGGAATGCCAAGAAATGCAACTATTGAAAAGTTGAATGTTCTTTTTGGAACTAACATGGATCCTTTTGAAGTTGGATCTATTAAATCCAATCATTTTAAAACGATGGTTGATTTAACTGAAGAAATTTCAGTAGTAACTGATGTTGTTAGGAAATATCACAGTATTTTACCAATGTCTATAGGAACTGGCAGTACTAAAAAAGGTGCGAAAAAAACGTTAGAAGTTATTGAAATGCAACATTTTTTTGATGTTGTTATTACAGCCGATGATATTTCCAACCCAAAACCTCATCCTGAAACATTTTTAAAATGTGCAGAATTTATGAATGTAAACCCAAAAGATTGTTTGGTTTTTGAGGATGGCATTTTAGGGATACAAGCCGCTGAAAAAGCCGGAATGCAAGTAATTGATATCAATCAATTTTATAAAATTGAATTTACAATATAAATTAAAATTGGGTATTTAAACCAGCTTCCCATTCATTTAAAAAATCATCAATTTCTTCAATAAATTCCTGTGGTTTATTTGTTCTATTTATAGTACAGTGAAGTAAAATCTTTTCTCTTTCAGGTGGAAAACCAGTTGTAATTGTCCAAGATAATGCATTTGGGCAATCCAATAATGTAAACCGAATGCCTCCTTTAATGCAATCATAACTTATTAAAAATTCTCCCCAAAGCGTTAGTCCTTTAAAATTGTTGTTAAAATTTTCAAGAAACATCATTGATTCAGTAAAATCAGCAACACTGTTTGGTGTAATTTTATTTTGAAGTTGAGTTTCGGTTGCTTTTTTGTCTATAATTCTGAAAAATTCCATATTATTTACTTTTATTGGATTGAATACTTTCTATTACAACGGTTGTTAAAATAAGTGCACCTCCCAAAAAGGTAGTTATTGAAGGTATTTCAGCTAAAAATAACATTCCGAAAAGTATACCATAAATTGGACTCATACTACTCATTATGCTTACTGCACTAATAGTGAAATTTTTAAAACTATTTACAAATAGGGTATGACCAATGGCAGTTGTAACAAGTGACAAAGTTAAAATTATAGCCCAATCATTTGTGCTAGAGTAGATTAAGTTGTTTTCAAATAGTACTGGAAATAAAAATGAAGCAATAACAATCATTTGGTAAAACATCACTTTGGAGGCATTGTAATGTGATAAATTTCTTTTTGTAAGAATATTTCTTAATGAATAAAAAACTGCCGAAATAATTCCCATCATAACACCTTTTGTGTGGCTGTTTTCAAAATTCATTTCCGGTGTTAAAAAATAAATTCCTACCAAAACTAATCCACTTAAAATAAGTTGACTTTTACTTAATTTTGTTTTGAAAAACAAAGGCTCAAGGAGGGCTGTAATTACAGGATATGTAAATAAAGAGAGCATACCAATGGCAACATTTGATAAATGTAACGCATAAAAATAAGTAACCCAATGAGCGCCTAAAAGTAAGCCGCTTAACAATAATGAAAAACCGTCTTTTCTGCTTTTTATTCTTAAGTCGTATTTTTTATACCAGCAAAATAAACCAATTAAAATAGCTGCAAATAAACAACGCCACCAAATAGTAATTTCTGGAGGGAATGAAATAGACCTTCCTAAAACACCCGATGTGCTTATAAATACAACAGCAATATTAAGTTCAAAAAGATTTTTTAAATGTTGGTTTTTCAATGTTTAAATTTTTTGAAGCGTTTCCAAAGATTTTTTAACGGATGTGATTTTTATGAATGTAAGTAACAAACGTAAGCCATTTTTAGTTTCTTTCTCTTTCATAACACAACTTTGTCCATTTCGCTGAACATATTGTAATACTTTTGTAAACATTTCTGTTTGGTAAAATGTACTTTGCTGGTCTGAAATAAAATAACAAAGCATTCGTTTATTTTTTAATATAAGCTTCTCAACACCAAGTTTTTTGGCAATCCATTTAATTCTAACACTGTCTAATAAATCTTCAACCTGATGTGGAAATTCACCAAAACGATCAATAATTTCTAGTTCAAATTTGTGTAATTCTTCTTCGGTTTTAAGTTCACCAAGTTTGTTATATAAATTTAAACGTTCTGTAATTACATTAATATAACTGTCTGGAAATAAGATTTCAAAATCAGTATCAATTTGAATTTCTTTTACATATTCTTTAGGTTTGTTAGCGTCTTCTTTATATAAATCTTTAAACTCATTTTCTTTCAATTCCTGAATAGTTTCATTCAATATTTTTTGATAGGTTTCAAAACCAATATCATTAATAAATCCACTTTGTTCACCACCCAATAAATCACCAGCTCCACGAATTTCCAAATCTTTCATAGCAATGTTTATTCCGCTTCCTAAATCAGTGAATAATTCAATTGCGTTAATTCTTTTTCTGGCTTCATCAGTCATCATATGATGCGGTGGAGTAATAAAATAACAGAACGCTTTTTTATTTGATCTACCAACTCTTCCTCGCATTTGATGTAAATCAGATAAGCCAAAATTGTTAGCATTGTTTATGAATATTGTATTGGCGTTTGGGACATCTAAACCACTTTCAATAATTGTAGTAGCAACCAATACATCAAATTCATTATTAATATAAGCCAACATGAGGTTTTCTAATTTTTTTCCATCCATTTGCCCATGGCCAATCCCAATTTTAGCATCTGGAACCAAGCGTTGTATTAAACCAGCAACTTCTTTAATATTTTCAATTCTATTATGAATAAAAAATACTTGTCCTCCACGTTGAATTTCATATCTTATTGCGTCTCTTATAACCTCCTCATTAAACCTAATAACATTACTTTCTATTGGGACTCTATTGGGTGGCGGCGTGCTAATTACGGATAAATCTCTTGCTGCCATTAATGAAAATTGCAACGTTCTTGGAATTGGAGTTGCAGTTAATGTTAAAGTATCAATGTTTTCTTTAATTGTTTTCAATTTATCTTTAACAGCTACGCCAAATTTTTGTTCTTCATCAACAATTAACAAACCTAAATCTTTATATTTAATAGTTGCATTTGTTAATTGATGTGTTCCAATAACAATATCAACAGTTCCTTTTTCTAATCCTTCTAAAACTCCTTTTCGTTGGTTGGCGGTTCTAAATCTGTTTAAATATTCAACACTTACCGGGAAATCTTTTAAGCGTTCACTAAAGGTTTTAAAATGTTGAAAAGCTAAAATAGTTGTAGGAACTAAAATAGCAACTTGTTTTCCGTTATCAACAGCTTTAAAAGCAGCTCTAATTGCAATTTCAGTTTTTCCAAATCCAACATCACCACAAACTAACCTATCCATTGGTTGTTCTCCTTCCATATCATTCTTCACATCTTGTGTTGCTGATGATTGATCAGGAGTGTCTTCATATAAAAAACTCGCTTCCAATTCGTGTTGTAAATAACTGTCAGGATGGTATTGAAACCCTTTTTGCATTTTTCGTTTTGCATACAATTCAATTAAATTATATGCAATATGACGAATTCGTGATTTTGTTTTCTGCTTTAATTTAGCCCAGGCCTGCGAACCTAGTTTGTATAATTTTGGAGCAGTACCATCTTTGCCATTGTATTTTGAAATTTTATGAAGCGAATGTATACTTATGTATAAAATATCCCTATCTCCGTAAATTAATTTGATAGCTTCTTGTTTTTTACCTTCGACTTCAATTTTTTGAAGTCCGCCAAATTTTCCAATTCCATGGTCAATATGAGTAACATAATCGCCAATTTCAAGATTTGTAAGTTCTTTTAAAGAAATAGTTTGTTTTTTTGCGTACCCATTTTTTAAACGGAATTTATGATAACGTTCAAAAATTTGATGATCAGAATAACAAATTAATTTACTTTCAACATCAATAAAACCTTGATATAATGGGAGAACAATTGTTTTGTATTGAATGTCAGCATCAACATCTTCAAAAATATCATGAAATCTATCTGCTTGTTTTTGTGAATCACAGAACAGATAATTTGTAAAGCCATTTTCAGTATTTTGATGAAAATTTTCAATTAGTAAATCAAATTGTTTGTTAAATGAAGGTTGTGGTTTAGTGTTGAAAGAAATAACAGGATTTTGCACTTCTTTTTGATGAGGTTCTGAATCATTTTCAGAATGACTAAAATTCACTATTTCAGAAACGGTAAAGTCTTTTAACTGATCTTTAATTAACGAGCCATTGCAAAAAAGTTCGGCTGGTTTTCCGTGGTTTATTGCAGATGACAACTTTTTAAATTCTTCTTCAGCTTTGGCAAATAGACTATCTAACTTTGAGAAAATAAGCTCAGTATCTTTTGCAAAAACAGCCGTTTTTGATGAAATATATTTTAAAAAACTCTCTCTTTTTTCGTCTAATGCCTTGTTTTCTACATTAGGCATAATACTAATTTTAGTTATTTTTTCTGTAGAAAGTTGTGTTTCAACGTCAAATGTTCTAATACTATCTACTTCGTCACCAAAAAATTCAATTCGGTAAGGTTCATCATGAGAAAATGAAAAAACATCAATAATTCCGCCACGGACTGAAAATTCTCCAGGTTCACTTACAAAATCAACTCTTTCAAAATGATACTCAAAAAGCACTTCATTTACAAAATCTAAGCTTAAATTGTCATTTACAGAAATTTTTAAAGTATTTCTGTTTAGCTCAGCTTTTGTTACTACTTGTTCAAAAAGCGCATCGGCATAAGTTACAATTAATGCAGGTTTTTTTCTTGAATTTAGTCTGTTTAAAACTTCTGAACGCAATAAAATATTGGCATTATCAACTTCATCTATTTGATATGGTCTACGGTATGAGCCTGGATAAAAAAAGACATCCTTATCATTTATAAGTTGCTCTAAATCATTTAAATAATAAGCAGCTTCCTCTTTGTCATTTAGTAACAAAAGAATGGGTTTGTCAATAACTTTAAAGCTTTCTGAAATAATAAAAGACAATGAAGATCCAACCAAATTTGAAATTTGAAATTGGTGATTTTCTTTTTGAAGGTGCTGAACTAACTGTTTTTTCTGAACAATTTGTTCGTAAATTTTTAAAATATGTTGTTTGCTCAATTGCTACAAAATTTTGCCAAAGGTAGCATTTTATAAAAAATGACGAAAAATTCATCAAATTTTCTTAAATTTATTAAAACAATAAAAAAAGAAGTTATGTCTATATCAGATTTATACCCAACAGGGCTGCACGAACAAAATTTAGCTCACTTTGCTTCTTTGGTTAGATTAGCGTTAAGAGACAATCAAATTGATGCTAATGAGCGCTTATTGTTAGAAAGATTATCAATTAGGTTGGATATTTCTAAAAATGAATTTAATGAAATTTTAAAAACCCCAAGTAAATACCCATTAGTTTCCCCAGTTAGTTATGAGGAGCGTTTGGAGCATTTATTTGATTTGACTAAAATGATGTTTATTGATAAAAATCCGACAATTGATAAAACTTCCATGATGGATAGAATAGCAATTGGATTAGGGTTTCCTTTGGAAAATGTAAGACAAGTTGTTAAAACTGCAATTGCCTTTTTTTTGAAAGAACCTGAACTTGAAAAGTTTAAAAAAGCAATTAAAAAAGCCAACCCAATGAAGCATTAAATTTGATTTAAATTCTCAAAAAAGCTTATATTTTTATAGGTTTACTTATATTTACCTTCTGAAAAAAGCTAAAAAGGGATTGTCAGATTATAATTTAAATTGAGAACAAAAAAGAAATATTGTACATTTTACAAGTATAGTTAGGGCTAGCACTAGATGAAAATATTATTTCAAAATGTGAAGAAAAATTATTAAAAAGAATTGCTAATAAGTTTCAAATTTTAGAAGAACAATATGTTGAAATTTTAAATTCCCCAGAAGATTTTGCAATACATGCAACTCATAAGTATGATGAGCGTATAGAACATTTATTTGATTTGGCAAAAAAGGTATTTGCTGATGGAGAAGTTAAAGGAGAAGAAGCTGCTGTACTGCGTAAAATTTGTATTGGAGTGGGTTTTTCAATTGATAACATTGAAAAAGTTGCTTGTGAAGCTATTAATTTCATATTAAATAATAATGATTTAGAGGATTTTACGAAAGCAATTAATTTGTAAATAGAATATAAAAAAATATGTTATTTGCATACAAAAAATATAAAAAAGAGCTAAACTACTTATGAAAACGACTACTAAAAAATCATTTTTATTACTCACTTTTTTTTGCTGCCTTAATTTTTTATTGTTCGCTCAGAATGAAAATAATAAATGGATAGTTGGAATTGGAATTAATGCTGTTGATTATTATCCTACAAATGAAGATAATATGGGTGGTTTCTTTAATGAAATTTCCAATGCAAATGACCATTGGAATATTTATGGTCCAAAAATACAAACAGTAAGATTTATCCGTGGAAAGATAAACTTGGGGGCTTCATTTTCTTTAAATAAAATTTCAAAACTAGGTGACATCCCTGTTAATGATTTAATGTACTATGCTTTAGATGCCCATGTACAATATACTTTTATAGGGAATGAAAACAAGTTTGTTCCGTATGTTTTTGTTGGTGGTGGTTATAATTGGGTTGAAGGTTTTAATAGCGCAGGAACAGTAGATTCAGGATTAGGCACAAATTATTGGTTTTCTGAAAAAGTTGGTGTAAATGTTCAAGGAACTTATAAATATAACTCTCCAGATTATGCAATTTTATCTCATTTCAACTATTCATTAAGTGTTATTTTTAGATTGAATTCTAACAGAAGAAGCGGCTGGGCAGGAAATGGAAATAGATGTTTTTAATGCTAGTATAAATTAGTAACTTGCACTATAATTTCTATGAATGCAAGGAACTCCATCATTTCAAATATATAACGCTTCAGCAGGAAGTGGTAAAACATTTACACTGGTTAAAGAATATTTAAAAATTCTTTTAATTAGTGCTAATCCATATAAATTTCAACAAATACTAGCGGTTACTTTCACCAATAAAGCTGCAGGTGAAATGAAGGAACGTGTTATTGAAAACTTACATCTTTTTTCAAGAGAAGAGCCAAATAATATGCTTCGGGTTCTTTGTGATGAAACAAATTTAAATGAAACTACAATTTTTTCGAAATCTAAAATTGTATTAAATGCAATTTTTCAAAATTATTCAGCTTTTGGAATTACAACTATTGATAGTTTTACCCATAAATTAATTAGAACTTTTGCATTCGACTTAAAATTGCCATTAAATTTTGAAGTTGAAATGGATGCTGAATCACTTTTAAATGAAGCCGTTGATATTGTTATTTCAAAAATTGGTAGCGATTTAGAATTAACTGAATTATTGATAAATTATTCAATTCAAAAATTAGACGATGATAAAGCTTGGGATATTTCTAATGAATTAAAAGATTTTGCGAAATTAATTTTAAATGAAAACCATGCTTCGCATTTAAAATTGCTAAGTAAAATTTCTATTGATGAATTTAAATCATTGAAACATCAACTTCAAAAAGAAAATAAAAATATAGATAAAGAGTTTAAAATAATTGGAAATGAAGGAATTGAATTGATAACAAATGCAGGAATTGATTTTAAAGATTTTTATTACACTCAAATTCCAAAGCACTTTACAGTTTTAGCAGAGAATTCCAAAAAAGCACAATTTTTTGATCAAAATACATTAAAAAGAAATGTGAATGATCAATTATTTTATTCAAAATCAAAATCAGACAACGTAAAAAATGCAATTGATAGCGTGTTGCCTGAAATTCTAAATTTATACAACAAATCGGAAGCTTTATTTCAGCAAAAAACATTGAACGAATTAATTTTAAATGGCCTAATTCCATTGGCTGTATTAAATTATATACATAGTGCTTTACAAGATATTAAAGCAGAAAATAATATAATGTTGAACGCAGAATTCAATCAATTAATTAGCGATACCATTAAAAATGAACCAGTTCCATTTATTTATGAACGTATTGGAGAAAAATATCGTTATTATTTTATTGATGAAATGCAAGACACATCAGAACTTCAATGGCAAAATATAATCCCATTAATTAACAATGCACTTGCTTCCGAAAATGAATTGGGCGAAAGAGGTAAGTTATTACTTGTTGGGGATGCAAAGCAATCAATTTATAGATGGCGAGGAGGAAAAGCATCTCAGTTTATTGATCTTTCTTCAAAAGAAAACGCACAAATAAATAACCCTTTTTATGTTGAAAAGGCTTTATCAAATTTAGAAACCAATTACAGAAGTTTTAGCGAAATAATAAATTTCAACAATCAATTTTTTAAGCATATTTCAGGTTTTTTGGCAAATACAAGTTATAGCAATTTGTATTTTGAAGGCAATAATCAAAAAAGCAATCAGAATAAAGGAGGTTATGTTCAACTTTCGTTTATTGAAAAGCAACAAGATGAGGAGGATGAAGGCTTAAATTTCCCCAAAAAAATACTTGAAATCATCCAAAATTTAGATGCTTCTTTTCAAAAAAGCGATGTATGTGTTTTGGTGAGAACCAAAAAACAAGGAATTTCAGTTGCTAATTATTTAGCAGAAAACAACATAGAAATAATTTCGTCAGAAACACTTTTAATAAATAACAGCGAAAAAGTTCAATTTATAATCAATTTATTGGCAGTTGTTCAAAATCCGTTTAATAAAGAGGACAAAGTAAAAGTGTTATACTTTTTATATGATTTTTTACAAATTACCATTCCAAAACATCAGTTTTTAAATCATTTCATACATCTTTCTGAAATTCAATTTTTTGAAGAATTAAAGCAGTATAATGTATTTTTTAATTTTATTGAATTTGTTCATAGCCCGTTCTATGAAAGCATAGAATATATTATAAGAGGCTTTGGTTTAACTAAAGAATCAGACTCCAACTTACAGTTTTTTTTAGATGTTGTATTTGAATATCAACAAAAAAAGGAAAATTCAATTCAGGGATTTTTAGAATATTGGGAATTAAAAAAAGATAAACTTAGTATTGTAGCTCCTGAAGCCGATAATGCAATAAGAATTATGACAATTCACAAGGCAAAAGGATTGGAGTTTCCTATTGTAATTTTCCCTTATGATTTAAATATTTATAATCAAATTAAGCCAAAAACCTGGCTTTCATATAACCAATCTAGCACTACAATTAATTCCGTATTAGTTGATTATAGCAAAAAGTTAAATTATATAGGAGCAGAAGGAATTGCATTATTTAATCAACAAAGAGAAGAATTAGAATTAGACAATTTCAACATATTATACGTTGCTTTAACAAGAGCTGTTGAACAATTATATATTATTACTGATAAAAATTTGACAGCACAAAATGAAGAAAATTTATCATTCACCTCAGGATTATTTATTAACTTTTTGAAGCAACAAAAGATGTGGGATTCTGAAAAAAATGAATTTTATTTTGGAGACTCAAAAAGAGTACGCAAGGCAATACATAAAGAAAGTAAAACAACGTTTCAAACCAATTTTATTTCAAGCTCATGGAAAAATCATACTATTTCTATTGTAGCCAATTCATCATTACTTTGGGATACCGAGCAAGGAAAATCAATAGGATACGGAAATTTGATTCACGAAATTTTGGCACAGATTAAAACAAAAAATGATATTGAAGAAGTGTTAAATCAATATGCTTTCAAAGGCATTATTACAAGTGAAGAACAAGAAAAAATAACTCAAATTTTAATGCAAATTGTAAGTCATGAAATGCTGAGTAGTTATTTTGACCAGAACAATGAAATATTAAATGAACAAGTAATTGTTACAAAAGAAAAACACCTTGTTATTCCAGACAGAATTGTAAAAAACGGAAATAAATTAATTATTATAGATTATAAAACTGGAAAGCCAAACAAAAAATATTACAATCAGTTAAATAATTACGCTTTGGTCTTAAAAGAATTAAACTTTGAGATTGAAAAAAAATTATTGGTTTATATTTCTGATGTAATTAGTGTAGAAGAAATTTAAAATACTATAACTTTGTTTAAAATTACCAAATATGTACGGAAAAATAGAACAACAATTACAAAGTGAACTGCAAGAAATTAAAGAAGCAGGCCTATACAAAACAGAAAGAATAATTACATCTTCACAAGATGCTGTTATTAAAATTAGCACAGGAGAAGAAGTTATAAATTTTTGCGCAAATAATTATTTAGGACTTTCTAATAATCTAGAAGTGATTCAAGCTGCAAAAGACACTTTGGATTCTCATGGGTTTGGAATGTCATCAGTGCGTTTTATATGTGGAACTCAAGATATTCACAAAAAATTAGAAAACAAAATTGCAGAATTTTATAGTACTGAAGATACTATTTTATATGCAGCCGCTTTTGATGCAAATGGAGGAGTTTTTGAACCGCTTTTCTCTCAAGAAGATGCTATAATCTCTGATTCATTAAATCATGCTTCCATAATAGATGGAGTTAGATTATGCAAAGCAGCTCGTTATCGTTATGAAAATAATGATATGGCTTCTTTAGAAGAGCAACTTATTGATGCTTCAAAAAAAGAACATCGTTTTAAAATAATTGTAACAGACGGAGTTTTTTCAATGGATGGAGTGGTAGCAAGTTTGGATAAAATTTGTGATTTAGCTGATAAATATGATGCTTTGGTAATGGTTGATGAATGCCATGCAGCTGGTTTTATAGGTAAATCAGGTAGAGGAACTCTTGAATTAAGAAATGTAATTGGAAGAGTAGATATAATTACTGGAACTTTAGGAAAAGCATTAGGAGGTGCAATGGGAGGTTATACAACTGGTAAAAAAGAAATTATTGAAATATTGAGACAAAGATCTAGACCTTATTTATTTTCAAATTCATTGGCACCAGCAATAGTTGGGGCCTCATTAAAAGTTTTTGAAATGATTTCAAGAGATACTTCATTGCGTGATAAGTTGGAAAGTAACACAATATACTTTAAAGAAAAAATGATTGCTGCTGGATTTGACATTGTAAAAGGAGACTCTGCAATTGTTCCCGTAATGCTTTATGATGCTAAATTAGCACAAGAAATGGCAAATCAGTTACTTAAAGAAGGTATATATGTTATTGGTTTCTTTTTCCCTGTAGTTCCAAAAGGAAAGGCAAGAATTAGAGTTCAACTATCTGCTGCACATTCTGTAGAGAATTTAAACAAAGCAGTTGATGCATTTACAAAAATTGGTAAAAAGTTGAATATTATATAGAAATTTAACGAAAACGCCTGATAATTAAGATAATTTTGTATTTTTGCTTTTAAGAAAAGCTTCAAAAAGCTCTTCTTATGAATAAGAAAAGAACATTAATTAAAATTTTTTTAAAATGAAACATTTAAAATTGGCCATATTGGCTTTATTATTAGTAGTTGGTTTCAACAATACTAATGCGCAAGATAAAAACAATCCTTGGGCAATTGGTTTTGGAGCAAACGCAGTAGATTTTTACCCTACTAATCCAAACATCCCAGGACATGGTGCTTGGTTTAATGAATTTGCAAATGCAGATGATCATTATAATATCATTCCTGCTATTACTAAATTATATGTAGGAAAATATTTAGCAGATGGTTTCAGTTTTGAAGCGGCTGGTTCAATTAATAAAATTTCTAAAATTGGGGATAATAGCGTTAGTGATTTATCTTATTTTTCTTTAGATGGAGGAGTTAAGTACGATATTAATAATGTAATTGGTAAAACTGGTTGGTTTGACCCTTATGCTAGTGTTGGTGGGGGATATACTTGGTTAGATAGCAAAGGAACTGGAACTTTTAATGGTGGTTTAGGAGCTAATGTTTGGTTTAATGATAATTTAGGTTTAAATATTGAATCTAAATACAAGCATACTTTTGAGAGTAGCATTATTCAGCACTTCCAACACTCGTTAGGAGTTATAATTAAATTTGGTGGGACAGATACAGATGGTGATGGTATTTTTGATGATGAAGATGCTTGTCCAGAAGTTTTTGGATTAGCGGAGTATAATGGCTGTCCAGATTCAGATAATGATGGTATTGTTGATTCAAAAGATGCTTGTCCTACAGTTGCAGGGTTAGCGGCTTTAAATGGCTGTCCTGATACAGATGGTGATGGTATAACTGATAAAGATGATGCTTGTCCAAATGAAAAAGGAACTAAAGCAAATAATGGTTGCCCAGATGGTGATGGTGATGGTGTAGTTGATAAATTTGACGCTTGTCCTACAGTTGCAGGACCTGCAGCAAATAAAGGATGTCCTTGGCCAGATACAGACGGAGATGGTGTAGTTGATAAAGATGATGAGTGTATTAATGAAGCAGGTCCAGCTTCAAACAAAGGTTGCCCTGAAATTACTCCAGTTGAAGTAGCAAAATTAGGAGAGTTATTCAAAACTGTTTATTTTGACACTGGAAAAACATCGTTTAAAAAAGAAACTTTAGCTAAATTAGATGAGGCTTCTCAAATTATGACTAAATATAAAACTGCTAAATTCTCTATTGAAGGATATACTGATAGTGTTGGTGGACCAGTTCGTAATTTAGAATTATCTGTTGGAAGAGCAAATGCAGTTAAAGATTATTTAATTAGTAAAGGTGTTTCTTCAAGTAATTTAGATGCTAAAGGTTTTGGAGAAGAGAACCCAATTGCAACAAATATGAACAAAGCTGGAAGAGCTCAAAACAGAAGAGTTGAAGTAAAATTAGTTAAATAATTTTATTAAAAATAACAAAAAAAAAGCCACAATCTGATGTGGCTTTTTTTAAATTTATAGCTATAAATATATTTTAATTTCAAGATCATAATTTAAATAAAGAAAAATGAAACATTTAAAAATTGCCATATCGGCTTTATTATTAGTTGTTTGTTTTACCAATGCTAATGCACAGGACAAAAATAATCCTTGGGCTATTGGATTTGGAACAAACGCTGTAGACTTTTACTCTACAAATGCATTAGGGATGTTAACGCCTGGAGGTTCATCTACAGGATGGTATGATGAGTTTTTTAATGCAAATGACCATTATAACATCATTCCTGCTATTACTAGATTGTCTGTAGGGAAATATTTAGACAAAGGTTTTAGTTTTGAAGCAGCTGGAACCCTTAACAAAATATCTAAAATTGGAGATAATTCAGTAAGTGATTTATCTTACTTTGCAATAGATGGTGCTGTAAAATATGATATTAACAATGTAATTGGTGAAACAGCTTGGTTTGATCCATACGCTAGCGTTGGTGGTGGATATACCTGGATTGATGGTGATGGAGAAGGAACTTTTAATAGTGGTTTAGGTGCTAATATTTGGTTTAATGATAATCTTGGGTTAAATTTTGAATCAAAATATAAACATTCTTTTGCTAATTATCCACATACGCAACATTTTCAACATTCAGTTGGTGTTGTAATTAAATTTGGAGGAACTGATACAGATGGAGATGGTATTTATGATAAGTTTGATGCTTGTCCAGATGTATTTGGTTTAGCTGAATTTGATGGTTGTCCTGATACTGACAATGATGGTATTATTGATTCAGAAGACGATTGCCCAACAGTTGCTGGTTTAG
>Ga0208305_10000046_pt1 | contig 70279 bp, 69 predicted proteins | sample ColrivemetaGS741_FD_187605 | JGI IMG/M metagenome (GOLD analysis project Ga0208305, IMG submission 187605) | Estuarine microbial communities from the Columbia River estuary - Flood tide ETM metaG S.741 (SPAdes) (version 2) | ecosystem: Environmental > Aquatic > Marine > Intertidal zone >... | reverse complement strand
CAATTTTTATCTTACAAAAATATTGCAATTATTTTTTTATCTTAGCTTTAAACTTATAATATGCACAAAACTACTTACTTATTGCTATTTTTAGCTTTCATTAATTTTAATGTTTCTTCTCAAAATGAGGAAAATAACAATAACTACAAAGACAATTTTAGGTTTGGAGGTGGATTTAATATTGGCTTAGGAAATTCATATTCAACATTTTCTATTTCACCAAGTGTAATTTATGATTTTTCTGAAGAATTTGGAGCTGGATTAGGCTTGACTTATGTTTATGTTAAAAATAAATCTACAATTCAAACTACAACTAATTTATTTGGAGGAAGCATCTTAACCTTCTATAAGCCTATTCATTACCTTCAACTCTCAACTGAATTTGAGCAATTAAAAATAAATCAGAAATATTCTTTCTATGATGATATTTCTCAGTGGCAATCAGCCTTATATTTTGGGGTTGAGTATGTTTCTGGAAATGTAGCTGTGGGATTAAGGTATGATGTTTTATATGATAAAGTTAAAAATATAACTCAATCATCAGCTTTAACTCCGGTTTTTAGATTCTATTTTTAAACCAAACCTTTTGAAATTCTCTTTTTAAAACTAAAAAGCAAATTATTTCTATACTTTCATCCAAACTATCAGTTTTTATAGTAGCCAATTTATTTTCTGACACATCAATTCTGTATAGTAAATTCAAATAATCATCATAATTATGTGAAATTAAATCTAAAAGTAATTTGCTTAATCCTTTTTTTAATCCAAGAATGGAAACTGAGTGGTTGAAACTTTCATTGATATTTGCTAGTTGCAAATCCTTATTTAATTGTTCAACCAATTTTATAAATAATTTCTCAGAATTGATTTGTTGCAACAATTCTAAAGAATCCTTTGCTGGTAACATTATAGCGATCTTTTCATTAATCCCAACCCAAAGTTTTTAAGAATTTCTTTTTTTTCTGAAGAAATTGAAAGAGTTTCTAAAATCTCGAAAGACTTATTAGTATAAATTTCAATTTCTTTTATAGTACATTCAGAAATATTATTTCTAAGAAATAGACTGGTTACTTCACTAACTTTTTTGGTTTCTTCTGTTTTAGAATTATAATAATTTAAAAGTTTATGCTTGTCATTTTCATCACATATTTCTAAAGCCTTTAAATACAAAAACGTTTTTTTATTTTCAATAATATCACCCCCAATTTGCTTTCCAAATGTTTCAACATTTCCAAATGTATCTAAATAATCATCTTGAAGCTGAAAAGCAATTCCTAAGTTCAACCCAAAATCATAAATTTTATTTGCTTCTTCTTCGCTAACCTCTGCAACAATAGCACCCATTTTCATTGCTGCTGCAACTAAAACAGAAGTTTTATTTGTAATCATTTTTATGTATTCCGGAATCGAAACATCATTTCTTAATTCAAAATCAACATCTAACTGCTGACCTTCACAAACTTCCAAAGCAGTTTGATTAAATAAACACATTAATTTTTTAAAAATACCTTCATCATAGTTTTCAAAACATTTATATGCCATAATCATCATAGCATCGCCAGATAATATTCCAGTATTTATATCCCATTTAATATGAACTGTTTCCTTACCTCTTCTTATTGGTGCGCTATCCATAATATCGTCATGTATCAACGTAAAATTATGAAACACTTCAATAGCTAAAGCTGCATCATAAGCTTTATTTACATTTCCATTGAAAAGATCACAAGTCATTATTGTTAATATAGGACGCAAGCGCTTACCTCCTATTTGTAAAATATATTGAATAGGCTCGTATAAGTTTTTGGGCTCTTTAATTTTTATTGTAGCATTTAAATAGGCTAAAAAATCTGCTTTATAGGCATCTACAATGTTCATGAAATTATATTTTTTTGTAAAAATACATATTTCATTTTTACAATTATTATTTAACTAATTTTTTAAATGTTATTAAATTGTTAAAACTTAGGAAACTTTTTTTGTTTCTAAAGTTTCCTTACTTATATTTGCAGCCTCAATTTAATTAGAAATTGAAATTTATGAAAGAAAATATATTACAAAAAGCTGGAGAAATATTTTTAAAACTTGGGTTTAAAAGTGTTACCATGGATGATATTGCTAACGAAATGGGTATTTCAAAAAAAACTATTTACAAATACTTCCATAATAAAGAAGAGTTGGTAGATGAGTCATTATCTTATTTACATAAACTTATTCATAATTCTGTTTCCTGTATTTGCGAAAAAGGTTTTAACGCTATTGAAGAAAATTTTGAAATTAAAAACACGTTTAAAGATTTATTCAAAAATACTGATGATTCACCAATGTATCAGCTTCAAAAATATTACCCTAAAACATATAATAAATTAATGGCTGATGAGTTTTGCATGTTTAAAGATTGTATTCTTAAAAACATTGAAAAAGGAATTAACGAAGGTCTGTACAGAAAAGATATTGAACTAGAAATAATCACAAAATTCTACTTTTCTTTAGTTATGAGTGTACATGATACTAACCTACATAAGTACAATAAAAATACGATTAATAGTTTAGAAATGATAGCTTTAGAATACCACACAAGAGCAATTTCAACTGAAAAAGGAATTAAAATATTAGAACAACAACTTCAACAAAACAAATATTAACTAATGAAAAAAATAGTACTTATACTAATTGGAATACATTTTAGTTTCCATATAAATGCCCAAGAAAGCATTTCATTATCGTTAGAACAAGCTATCGATTATGCATTAAAAAATAGTTATGCAAGTATAAATGCCTCAAGAGATATTGATGCTGCAAAACTAAAAAAATGGGAAACTACTACAATGGGGCTTCCACAAATTAGCGCAACTATAGATTATCAGAATTGGATAAAACAACAAGTGTCATTAATACCAGCTGAGTTTTTTGGGGGTAATTCAGGCGAATTTACCGAAGTTTCTTTTGGAACAAAACATAATATGAATGCTACAGCTACTTTAAATCAGTTAATTTTTGACGGCTCTTATTTAGTTGGGTTACAATCTGCAATAGTATATTTGCAAATTTCAAAAAATGCCAAAGAAAAAACAGAATTAAGTATAAGAGAAGCAGTAATTAACGCATACGGAAATGTTCTTATAAGCGAAGAAAGTGTGCTAATATTGGAAAAAAATATAACTACACTTCAAAAGAATTTAGATGAAACTATTGAAATTTACAAAAATGGTTTAGCGGAAGAAGAAAGTGTTGAGCAATTACAAATTACGTTATCATCTATAAAAAGTCAGTTATCAAAAACTAAAAACTTGAAAAATATAGCCTATAAAATGTTGAACATTATATTAGGAACAGACATAACTACACCAATTTTTTTAACCGATAATTTAAATAAACTTGCAAAAGATAATTTAAATTTAGAATTACTTTCTAACGATTTAACTCTTGAAAATCATATTGATTTTAAAATTGCAAAAAACAACGAAAGAGCCAATGAACTTTTGGTGAAATTAGAACAAAGTAAAGCCCTACCAACTTTAAGCAGTTTTCTAAATTTTGGATATGCTGGTTTTGGTGAGAATTTTGATTTCACTAAAAAGGAGCAAAAATGGTTTGATTCTTCACTATTAGGTGTTAGTTTAAACATTCCAATATTTAGTAGTTTAGCAAGAAGTTCAAGAACTCAACAAGCAAAAATTGAATTAGATAAAGCAAAAACAAGCCTTACTGAAACAGAGCAAAAATTAAAACTTCAGTTAGAATCTGCAAAAACAGAATACAACTTTAGTATTGAAGAGTTTGAAACTTCTAAACAAAATTTAGCATTGGCTGAACGCATTGAGAAAAAACAACAAATAAAGTTTTTTGAAGGACTTTCAACCAGTTTTGAGCTTTCTGAAGCACAAAGACAATTATATACAATGCAACAAAATTATTTACAAAACATGCTGCAATTAATAGCTAATAAAGCAGCTTTAGATAACGCGTTAAACACACCAACAAACAACTAGAAACCAAACAAAATGAAAAATATAATAGTACTTTTTATAGCAGTAACCACACTAATTTCTTGCGGAGAAGAAATAAAAAAATCATCAATTTCTGATTTAAATTCAGAAAAAAATTCATTAGTTAATCAAATTGATAGCTTAAACAAACAATTAAAAATTGTAGAAAATCAACTTTTGAAATTAGATACTACTAAAAAACTTCATGTTGTAACTATTTTACCAGTTAAGAATGAAATTTTTAAGCATTATATTGAAATTCAAGGAGTTGTCCAAGCCGATAAAAATATTGAAATAAGACCAGAAATGGGCGGAACTGTTACAGCCATTTATGTAAAAGAAGGGCAACATGTTTCAGCTGGTCAAACTTTAATTCAATTAGATGACATTGCAATTAAAAACAGTATTGCTGAATTAACAACACAATTAAATTTAGCAAAAACTACGTTTGATCGTCAAGAGCGTTTATGGAATCAAAAAATTGGTTCAGAAATGCAATATTTACAAGCGAAGGCTCAAAAAGAAAGTTTAGAAAATAATTTAGCTTCGTTAAAAACACAAGCTAAAAAAATGAAAATTAGTGCGCCTTTTAGTGGAATTGTTGATGAAGTTTTTCCAAGAATTGGTGAATTAACAAGTCCACAAACACCAACGGTACGCTTATTAAATTTAGACAACGTTTATATTGAAGCTGATGTAACTGAAACTTACTTACCTGTTGTAAAAATAGGAACAGAAACAATATTAAATTTCCCTTCAATAGGAAAAGAAGTGGAATCTAAAATCGCACAAATAGGAAATTACATCAACCCAGATAATAGAAGTTTTAAGGCTAGAATTAATATTTCTAATAAAGATAACACCATAAAACCTAATTTATTAGCTGACTTAAAAATAGTTGATTTTAAACAAGAAGGATTAGTAATTCCATCAACTTTGGTCCAAAAAGATCAAAAAGGGAATAATTATGTTTTTACATTAAAAACAGAAAACAATGAAAATATAGTTATCAAAAAACTAGTTACAATTTCAAAAGAATACAATAACGAAGTTTTTATTACTGAAGGTTTAGAAGCTAACGACACACTTGTAGACAAAGGCGCCAGAATTGTAAAAGCTGGTGATATTGTTAAGGTAAAAAACTAATTAAATCTGTAAACTAACTAGAACAGAATTATAATGAATAAAGAATTTAAAATATCCACTTGGTCCATTTATAATAAAATGACCGTTTTTGTAATCATTGCTATGATATTTATAGCGGGGATCTTTTCATACACAAGTATGCCTCGTGAAGCATTTCCAGAAATTGTTGTACCAGAAATTTATGTTTCTACACCATATCCTGGAAACTCTGCGTTAGATATAGAGAAGCTGGTAACCAGACCTTTAGAAAAAGAAATAAATGGAATTTCTGGCGTTGATGAAATTGTTTCAACTTCTATTGAAGGGTTTTCAACAATTCAAGTAAAATTTGATTTTAGCATGTCACCAACTGAGGCTTTACGTAAAGTTAAAGATAAAGTTGATGCAGCTACTTCAGATAAAGATTTCCCAAAAGATTTACCTGCTGACCCAAATGTTCAAGAGTTAAATTTTGCAGAATTAATGCCAATTATGAATATTAATTTATCTGGAGATTTTTCAATGGATCAATTAAAAGAATATGGAGAGTATTTAGAGGAAGAAATTGAAAAAGTTCCTGAAATTTCAAAAGTAGACATTAGAGGAATTCAGGATAAAGAAATTGAAATTAGCGTTGATTTGTACAAGATGGAAACATCACAAATTAGCTTTAATGATATTGCCATGGCTATTCAAAATGAAAACATGACAGTATCTGGTGGCGATTTGTTAGAAAATGGAATTCGAAGAAATGTACGTGTTATTGGTGAATTTAAATCGGCTAAAGAAATTGAAAACACTATTGTAAAACAAGAAAACAACAATATTGTTTATTTAAGAGATATTGCTGTTGTTAGTTTTAAAGAGCAAGAAAAACAAAGTTTCGCTCGTGAGTTTTCACAACCAGTTTTAATGTTAGATGTAACCAAACGTGGTGGTGAGAATTTAATAAATGCTTCGGAGCAAATTGACGTAATTTTAGCAAAAGCTAAAGAAGAATATTTCCCTACAAACTTAAACGTTTCTAAAACAAACGACCAAACAAATGATACTAAAACAATGGTTGCTGACCTTGAAAACAGTATTATTTTAGGAATTATTTTGGTGGTTTTAGTCCTGCTTTTCTTCCTTGGAATTAGAAATGCCTTATTTGTTGGTATTGCAATTCCTTTATCAATGTTTATGTCTTTCATTATACTAAGTGCATTAGGCGTAACATTAAATACTATGGTGTTATTTTCATTGGTAATTGCTTTAGGAATGCTGGTTGATAATGGTATTGTGGTTGTTGAAAATGTATATAGATTATTGGATGAAGGTTATTCAAAAATTGACGCTGCAAAATATGGTGTTGGCGAAGTTGCAATGCCAATTATTGCATCAACCGCAACAACGTTAGCTGCTTTCCTTCCATTGGCTTTCTGGCCAGGGATGATGGGTGAATTTATGCGTTATTTACCTATTACATTAATAATTGTATTAAGTTCATCACTATTTGTTGCTTTATTAATAAACCCAATGTTAACTTCTGTTTATATGAAAATAAAAGAAGATGAAGTTAACTTTAAAAAAATATTAATTTATAGTAGTGCTTTATTTGCTGTAGGAGTTTTATTTATAATTGGTGGCCTTTCATCTAGTTCTAAAATAATGAATGCAATTGGTTTATTGTTAGCATTAGCAGGTTTATTACGTGTTATAAACACCAAATTTTTAAGTCCTGCAACAGAATGGTTTCAAACAATATTTTTACCAAGACTTGAAGTTTTTTATGAAAGAACATTAGTATATACTTTAAAAGGAAAAAGACCTAGATGGTTCTTTTTAGGAACATTTGGGTTGTTATTCTTTTCTTTTGTATTGTTTGCAATTTTCCCTCCAAAAGTATTATTCTTTCCAGAAACACCTCCAAAACAAGTATTTGTATATATAGAATACCCAATTGGAACTGATATTGAAGTGACTAATAATCTTTCAGTTGACATTGAAAATAAAATTCAAGAATACTTAAAGAAATATGAAGTAAATGGTAAAAACCAAATTATCACATCAGTAATTGGCCAGGTAGGTGAAGGAACAAGTGATCCAAACCAAGGTCAACAAGGTGGAACTACACCAAATAAAGCACGTATTACTGTAGATTTTGTAAAATTTATGGATCGTGGCGAAGTAAATACAGATAATGTTCTAATTGAAATAAGACAATTATTAAAAAATTTTCCAGGTGTAAATATTACTGTTGATAGACCTTCGGATGGACCTCCAACAGGTGCTCCAGTTAATATAGAAATTTCAGGTGATGATTATGAAGAACTATTAGCAACTTCAGAAAACATAAAACAATATATTAATGATGCTAATATATTAGGTATTGAAGAATTAAGTTTAGATGTTGAACAAGGAAAACCAGAATTGCCTTTTATAATTGATCGCCAAAAAGCAAGAAGTTTAAATATTTCTACTGGTCAAATTGGAGATGCGATTAGAACATCATTATTTGGTAAAGAAGTTTCAACTTTTAAAGACGGTGAAGATGATTACCCAATTAATATTCGTTTAATGGATAAATATCGTTATAATAAAGAAACGCTTTTAAATCAGAAAATTACGTTTAGAAATGCCAGTAACGGAAAAATAGTTCAAGTTCCAGTTTCTGCAGTGGCCTATTCTGAAACCTCATCAACATTTAGCGCCGTAAAACGTAAAGAACTAAATAGAGTTATTACTATATTTTCTAACGTTCTTGAAGGCTATAATGCCACAGAAATAAATGACCAAATTAAAAAGGTAATGGAAAACTATAATTTACCTAAAAATGTTTCTGTTTCTTTTACTGGTGAGCAAGAAAAACAAGCTGAAGAAATGGCCTTTTTAAGTAAAGCCTTATTAATTGCTGTTTTCTTAATATTTTTAATTTTAGTTGGACAATTTAATTCAACCTCAACGCCTATAATCATTTCATTATCAGTTCTTTTAAGTTTAATAGGGGTGTTATTAGGTCTAATTATATTTAGAATGGAATTTGTAATTATGATGACCATGATTGGTATTATTTCCCTCGCTGGAATTGTAGTAAACAACGCCATTGTATTGATTGACTATACCAATTTAATATTGATTAGAAAACGCGAAGAACTTGGCTTGGAAGAAGGTACTTTATCAAAAGAATTAATTTATGAAAGTATTGTTGAAGGTGGAAAAACGCGTTTGCGTCCTGTATTGTTAACGGCAATTACAACCATTTTAGGATTGTTACCATTAGCCATTGGAATTAACATTAATTTTATGACGTTGTTTACAGAATTTGACCCACAATTTTATATTGGTGGTGAAAACGTAGCTTTCTGGGGACCAATGTCATGGACAATTATATTTGGTTTAACATTTGCTACTTTCTTAACTTTAATAATTGTTCCAATAATGTATTCTTTAATTAATAATTTAAAGGTAAGATTAAACAGAAAACAATAATTGAATTTTTAAAAAGAGTTACAATATTTAAGGTTGCTTAAAAGTAATTTAATACTTTTAAGCAGCCTTTTTAAATTATCAAAAAGATGAAACAAACACCTGAAATTTTAGAAAACAATAAAGTAATTGAAATTGTATCTCAATATTTAGATTTAACCGTCACACCTTTTGGTAATGAAGTTCGTAGCGTTGTTAGAGTAGATAAAAGAGAAGCTATGTACAACGGAAATGGAACTGTTTACTTGCTTCAAATGTTTGGTATTGAGGAATTAGTTAATAACAGAATTGGTGCCTATATGGTTTTTTTAAATAAAGATGATCAAGCAGGTTTTCATACACATGGAACAAGAAATGAACAAGAATTATATGTTGTTATGCAAGGTGAAGGAGAATACGCAGACCGAGCTGGTGTTACAGGAACTATAAGAACTCGAAAAATAAAAAAAGGGAGTATAACTGCCGTAAATGGAATTGGTTTTCATTCTGTAAAAAATACAACAAATGAACCATTAATAATTTTTGTAATAACATCAAACGAGCCAAAAAAGTAAATTATTTAACATGAAAAATGATAAATCATATACGGTTGATGAAGCTACAAAACTCTTAGAAAATTATTGTGCTTATCAAGAACGTTGTCATAAAGAAGTAGAGCAAAAACTGTATGATTTAAATATGATTCCGGAAGCGAAAGAAAAAATTATTATACACTTACTACAACATAATTTTTTAAATGAAGAACGTTTTGCAAAAGCATTTGTTCGAGGAAAATTTTCTATAAAAAATTGGGGAAAGCAACGTATTTTAAATGAGTTAAAATTTAGAAATATATCTATATACAATATTAATACTGCGCTAAAAGAAATTGATGATGAAGATTATTTAAAGACACTTCAAAAAATAGCTAAAAAAAAACTACCCTTAATTAAAGAATCAAATACTTTTAAAAAATCATCAAAATTAGTTAATTATCTAATTTCAAAAGGGTTTGAACCCAATTTGGTTTACTTAGTTGTTAAGGATATCACTGATTAAAATCAGTTTTAGGATGTAATTATTTCAGTAAATTTGAACACTTCTAAAATCATTTTTATGAAAAATTTAGTATTATTTATTACTGTGCTTTTTTTTAATATTTCATCATATTCTCAAAACACACAACTACCAAAAACTGAAACAAAAGGCAATTTACAAGAAGTAACCATATATTATGAAAACGGTGCTATTATGCAACATGGTTTTTACACAAAAGAAGGAAAGTTACACGGCTCTTGGGAAAGTTATAATTCTGATGGTTCTAAAAAATGTTTTGCAACTTATAATTATGGATTAAAAGTAGGTGTTTGGACCTATTGGAATATGCATAAAATCACTAAAATTGAATATGATAATGATAACATACTAAAAATTGAAGAAATAAATATAAGGGAACAAGATAAAAATAATTATTAATTACCTATCTATCATTCGCCTTTCACGAGTCCTATTAATTTTTCTATAAATAGAAATTTCTTGTTGTTCTTCTAAATTTATTGGCTTTTCCGTATCAACTTCAATAGAGTTTTGTACCTCTTCAGCTTTATATATAGTATTAATTTTTGAATTTAAAGCGGAATATAAATCCAAAATTTTACCAACTTCTTCTTTAACCTCTTCCTTTTTTATTGATGAAATTTTAGCCATATCTGCCAACCTAAGAGTTTCATTATATAAAACATTAAACCTTGCAATAACACTAAGTTCATCTATTTTATCAACTCTAATTGTGTCTTTCATTAACTTTACCAAATCAGCCAGTTCTTGAGCGTTAGACAATGCTTCTAAACTACTTGTGCTATAAAACTTAAGAATAAAATCATCTACATTATTATACTCATTCCATTGTTGTAAATCTAATTTAGCACTTGGCATTAACGTTTCTCCTAATTGTTTTGATATTCTATCCTCAACAATTAAAGAATCTTGGGAATTAACAACTTCTTTCACAGTTTTTGTTCTGGAACATGAAAAATTCAAAAATAAAATAAATAATAAAAAACAATATAAATACTTCATTATAAAATAAATTGACTCCAAAAGTACTAATAAATAAAATGTTTTGTAATAAAACATATCAATTTCATAAAAAATAAGCACCCATAAATTGAAAATTTAATTTCTGTATCTTTGATATCTAAATTAAGGTGGTTTTTTTAAATGGGCAAAAACATATTAATAATTGGAGCATGTGGTCAAATAGGCACAGAATTAACTTTAAAATTAAGAGAACTTAACGGAGCTAGAAATGTAATAGCTTCTGATATTAGGGAAGGTAATAAGGAGTTAATGCAATCTGGACCCTTTGAACTTATTAACGCCATGGATTATAATTCTATTTTAGGAATTATTGAAAAATACAAAGTGAGCGATGTATATTTAATGGCGGCAATGCTTTCTGCAACTGGAGAAAAATTCCCTGAAAAAGCATGGGAATTAAACATGAATTCTCTTTTTAATGTTTTAAATATTGCTAAAGAAGGCATTATTAAAAAAGTTTTTTGGCCTAGCTCAATTGCTGTTTTTGGTCCTACAACTCCAAAAGAAAACACACCTCAAGAAACCATCATGGAACCTTCAACAGTATATGGAATTAGCAAACAAACTGGTGAACGTTGGTGTGAATATTATTTTAATAAGTATGGCATTGATATAAGAAGTATCCGTTACCCAGGAATTATAAGCTGGAAAACAGATCCAGGAGGAGGCACAACAGACTATGCCGTTGAAATTTATCACCAAGCACTTTTAAAGGGTAGTTATACTTCTTTTTTGAACAAAGAAACAAAATTACCTATGATGTACATGGATGATGCAATTGAGGCTACTATTAAAATTATGGATGCAAAGCCTGAAAATATTAAAATTAGATCATCTTATAATTTAGCCGCAATGAGTTTTACACCTGAAGAAATTAGCGAAGAAATTAAAAAAACCATTCCTGAGTTTTCAATTTCTTACAAATTGGATTTCAGACAGAAAATTGCTGACAGCTGGCCAAAAAGCATTGATGATTCTAGAGCAAGAGAAGATTGGGGTTGGAAACATGAGTTTGATTTAGAGAAAATGAGCAAAAGTATGTTAGAAAGTTTACAAGTTAAATATGCTACTTTAATATAAAGTAACTAACTCTAAACTTTCTTAATTTTTTATTGAAATTTACTCCAAAAAAAAATCAATCGTTAATAATTTGATGATAATTTCAATTTTAGTAAACTAAATTCTTAAGTTACATTTTACAAAATAGAATATAAAATAACTATAACGATTTCGCAATTAAATTACTTTTTATGACAATTATCACCTTAATAAATTGCACTATGTGATAATTTTGTTAGGAAGAATTAATTTTTAATAAAATCTAAAAAAATAGCCTAATAATTAGGAAAAATTAAAATATAACTAAAAAAAATACTTTATTTATGAATATTTCACATATAGAACACATAGGGATTGCTGTAAACAACATTGAAGAATCAATTAAATACTATGAAGAAGTATTAGGTTTGAAATGCTATGCAGTAGAAGAGGTTGTTGATCAAAAAGTGAAGACAGCCTTTTTTTTGGTAGGCACTACAAAAATTGAATTATTAGAGAGCACTTCTCCAGATGGACCAATTGGTAAATTTATTGAGAAAAAAGGACAAGGAATCCATCATATAGCATTTGCAGTTGATGACGCAACAAAGGCTTTACAATTTGCTGAAGAAAAAGGAGTAGCGCTTGTTGATAAAGTTTCTCGTAAAGGAGCTGAAGGCTTAAATATTGGTTTTTTACATCCAAAATCAACTCATGGAGTTCTAACTGAGCTTTGCTCAAAAAAATAGTAAAAACTTAGAAAACATACTAAAATGGCTAATCAGGATAAAATTAATGAATTAATTGAAAAAAGAGCCAAAGCAAAGCTAGGTGGAGGTGAAAAACGAATTGATTCTCAGCATGCTAAAGGAAAATTAACTGCTCGCGAAAGAATAGACATTCTTTTAGACGAAGATAGCTTTGAAGAGTTCGATATGTTTGTAACACATAGAACAATATCTTTTGGTTTAGACAAACAAATTTATTTATCGGATGGTGTTATTACAGGACACGGTACTATCGATGGAAGAATTGTATATGTTTTCTCACAAGATTTTACCGTTTTTGGAGGCTCACTTTCAGAAACTTACGCACTAAAAATCTGTAAAATTATGGATATGGCCATGAAAGTTGGCGCTCCTGTAATTGGACTAAATGATAGTGGTGGTGCTCGTATTCAAGAAGGTGTTAGGTCTTTAGCTGGTTATGCAGAGATTTTCCAACGTAACATAATGGCTTCAGGTGTTATTCCTCAAATTTCTTCAATTTTAGGACCTTGTGCTGGTGGAGCTGTTTATTCTCCTGCATTAACCGATTTTACTATTATGACCGATCAAACTAGTTATATGTTTGTAACCGGACCAAAAGTAGTACAATCAGTTACTGGTGAGGTTGTTACAACTGAAGAGTTGGGTGGCGCAAATATCCATTCAACAAAATCTGGAGTATCACATTTTTTAGCTGACAATGATGAAGAAAACTTATTGTTAATTAGAAAACTAATGAGCTACCTTCCTTCTAATAATTTAGAAGAACCACCTTCAATAGTTTGTGATGACCCAATAGATAGGTTAGATGATATTTTAAATGAAATTATTCCAGAAAATTCAAACCAGCCTTATAATATTGTAGATGTAATTTCTACTATTGTTGATAACAGTGAGTTTACTGAAGTTCATAGAAATTATGCACGTAATATTGTTGTTGGTTTTGCACGTTTTAATGGGCGATCAGTTGGAATTGTTGCAAATCAGCCAAAATATTATGCAGGCGTTTTAGATTGTGATGCTTCAAGAAAAGCAGCAAGATTTGTTCGTTTTTGTGACGCATTCAACATTCCTATTGTAACACTTGTAGATGTTCCAGGTTTCTTACCAGGTACTGGTCAAGAATACGGAGGAATTATTTTACACGGAGCAAAATTATTATTTGCTTATGGTGAAGCTACCGTTCCAAAAGTAACCATAACACTTCGTAAATCGTATGGTGGAGCTCATGATGTAATGAGTTGTAAACAATTACGTGGTGATTTAAATTATGCTTGGCCAACAGCTGAAATTGCTGTAATGGGTGCCAAAGGAGCTGTTGAAGTATTAGAAGGTTCTAACATTAGCAAAATTGAAGATGCTGATGAAAAACAAGATTACATTGAAAAGAAAGAAGATGAATACAATACCAAATTTGCAAATCCTTATGTAGCTGCAAAATATGGATTTATTGATGATGTAATTGAGCCAAGAAATACTCGTTTCAGAATTATTAGAGGATTGGAATTATTAGCAAATAAAAAAGTAGTAAATCCTCCAAAAAAACATTCAAATATCCCGTTATAATGGTAAATACGTTTTTATACATAGATCAAATAAGTGAAGGATATGTTATCTTAATCACAGGACTAGTAATTGTTTTTAGCGCTTTATTACTTCTTTCATTGTTCTTTAAGTTTGGCTTACCAATTTTATTGTACACTTATAAAATAATTACCAAAGGGAGAGATAAAAAAATAAAAGACATTTCTATTGAAGCCGATGAAAAATTTACAGGAGAAGTTGCAGCCGCTATAGCAACTGCAATTCACTTATACCTAAGAGAGCAGCACGACAATGAAAATGCCGTATTAACAATTAAACAAGCTAGAAAATTGTATTCTCCTTGGAGTTCAAAAATTTATGGCACTCAAAACAGATTATAATTATTTGTAACTGGACTATACCACTAGTAACAACAAACTTTAAGAATTATGAAAAATTTTAAATTTAGAATATACGAGAATAATTATAATGTTAGAATTCTTTCGCACGAAGAAAATATTATAGATTTAGAGGTGAATGGAACTTCTTATTCTGTAAAATTAAAAGAAGAAATTAAAGCAACTAAAACACCTACTCTTGTTAGATCAGCTTCAAAAAGACCTGAACCATTAAAAGTAAATTCCAACACTTCAAACGCTAAAGTTGTTGCGCCTATTCCTGGCACCGTTTTATCAATTGATGTAAAAGTTGGTGATGTGATTAAAATTGGAGACCGTTTATTAGTTTTAGAAGCTATGAAAATGGAAAACAATATTGCTTCAGAAAAGTCAGGTACAGTAACTGCCGTTCACATAAAAGTTGGCCAACAAGTTTTACAAAACGAATTAATGATAGAGTTAACCTAAAATATTTCATAGCTGTAAAAAATATATTCAAAATATTTATAGCTGAAAATTAATGAAAAAATGAAAAAAATATTCATAATATTTGGAGTTCTATCACTACTAATTTTTATTAGACCTGCTTTAGGACTAACTACAAATTCAAATACTTCTAACAAAATTCAAACCACAAATGTTGATCAAGTTGACACTGAGGAAGAATCAACTGAAACCTTTTTAAATGAAGCTGTTGGAGGAATAAAACAATTTTACAATTATACCGGTTTTGCAAATGCAACAGGTGGGCATTTATTAATGATTTTTATTGGAATTATATTTATCTACTTAGGAATTAAATTTGATTATGAACCTCTTTTATTAATTCCAATAGGTGCTGGTGTTATTTTAGGAAATATTCCTTTTGTTGCAGGAAACCAAACTGGTATTTATGAAACAGGATCTGTTCTAAATTACTTATATTTTGGTGTTGTTAAAGGTATTTATCCTCCGCTAATTTTCTTAGGAATTGGAGCTATGACAGACTTTTCATCATTAATTGCAAACCCAAAATTAATGCTTTTAGGTGCTGCAGCTCAAATTGGTGTGTTTGCTACTTTTTTAGGTGCATTATATTTAGGATTTAATCTTCCTGAAGCTGGTGCTATTGGTATTATTGGTGGTGCTGATGGACCAACTGCAATTTTCCTTTCTTCAAAATTAGCAAATGGTATTAACTTATTGCCTGATGGTACAACAGTAAAAAACCTAATTGGCCCAATTGCAATTGCAGCCTATTCATATATGGCATTAGTACCTGTAATTCAGCCTCCAATTATGAAATTGCTAACAACTAAAAAGGAACGTTTAATTAGAATGAAACCACCAAGAGCAGTTTCTCAAAAGGAAAAAATGATTTTTCCAATTGTAGCTCTTTTATTAACAACATTCATTTCTCCAAGCGCTTTACCTTTATTAGGAATGTTATTCTTCGGTAATTTATTAAAAGAATCTGGAAGAACAGAAAGATTAGCCGATACAGCAAGAACTAAATTAATTGATATAGTTACAATTCTTTTAGGTGTTACAGTAGGGGCATCAACTCAAGCAGATATTTTTATTACCAAAGATTCAATGATGATTTTTGGGTTAGGAGCTATTTCATTTGTTATTGCAACAATGGGAGGTTTACTATTTGCTAAATTCATGAACCTGTTCTTGAAAGGAAATGACAAAATAAACCCTTTAATTGGTGCTGCTGGAGTTTCTGCTGTACCTGATAGTGCAAGGGTTGTACATGCTGAAGGAATGAAAGCAGATCCGCACAACTATTTATTAATGCATGCCATGGCTCCAAACGTTTCAGGAGTAATTGGTTCTGCAATTGCTGCGGGTATTATATTAAGTTTCTTAGGATAAAAATTAAAAAAATAGAAATAGAATTAAAATTAATTAAAATGGAAATACCAAATGTGATGACAGCCCAAGAAGCTGTGAAATTGATTAAATCAGGAGATAGAGTATTGATTCAAGGAGGTTCAGCCACACCTCAAACTTTAATAAAAGCTATGGTTGCAAGAGCACCTGAATTAAAAGGAGTAGAAATTTGTCATTTACACACCGAAGGTGAATGTGGTTATATTGCACCTGAATTGAGAGAAAGTTTTCATACAAGCGCATTCTTTATTGGAGGAAATGTTAGAAAAATGGTTGGTGACACAGTAGATTATATTCCAATTTTTTTAAGTGATATCCCAAGTTTATTCCGTTTAGGACATATGCCATTAGATGTTGTATTAGTGAACGTTTCTCCGCCAGACCAACATGGATTTTGCTCATTAGGCGTTTCTGTTGATATTGTGCTTGCAGGTGTTGAACAAGGAAAAACTGTTATTGCACAAATAAACCCTAGTATGCCACGTACATTTGGTGATGCTCAAGTTCACTTTAGAAATTTTACCGCTTGTGTTGAAGTTGATGAAGAAATTCACGAAATGAAATTTGTAACTCCTTCTGACGAAGAAAAAGCAATTGGTAAAAATATTGCTGCAATTATTGAAGATGGAGCAACACTACAAATGGGTATTGGTGGTATTCCTAATGCAGTTTTAACATACCTTACTAACCACAAAAATTTAGGTGTACATACAGAAATGTTCTCTGAAGGAATTGTAGATTTAGTTGAAAGAGGTGTTGTAAACGGTTCTCAGAAAAAAACAAATCCATATAAAATTGTATCTGGTTTTGCAATGGGAACTAGACGTTTATATGATTTTATGGATAACAATCCTGAAATTGAAATGAGAGATATTGCTTATGTAAACGATACTGCAGTTATTCGTCAAAATCCAAAAGTAACAGCTATTAATTCTGCTATTGAAATTGATATTACTGGACAGGTTTGTGCTGATTCTATTGGTTCAAGAATGTTCTCAGGAGTTGGTGGTCAAATGGACTTTATGCGTGGAGCAGCGTTATCAGTTGGAGGAAAACCTATTATTGCAATTACTTCTGCAACTCAAAAAGGTGTATCTAAAATTGTCCCAATGTTAAAGCATGGTGCTGGCGTTGTAACAACTCGTGCTCACGCAAGATTTGTAGCAACTGAATATGGTGTTGCTGAATTATTTGGAAAAACTTTAAAACAACGTGCAAATGCATTAAGAGACATTGCTCATCCTAATCATCAAGAAGAACTTGACAAAGCTATTTTTGAAAGATTTGGAAGCAGTATAATGGTAAAATAATTTTATTTAAATTGCTTATAATTGCAAATATATTATAAACAATTTACCATATCTTAATTAATATAAAATATTATGAACGATACAAATAAACCACTTTTTCAAGATTTTAAACCTGCAACAAAACAGGAATGGATTGAAAAAGTAAACATTGATTTAAAAGGATCAGATTTCAACAAAACCTTAGTTTGGAAAAACTTAAGCAAAGTTGATTTTCAACCTTTTTACACGAAAGAAGACAACCAAGTTTTATTAAATAATACTGGTAAAAACTCTGAAGCATTAATCAATTTCAGAAACATTATTGTCACTACAATTGAAAGTGCAAATGCATTGGCTTTAAAAGCCGTAGAAGAAGGAATGACAGGATTACTTTTTAGTATAAGTTCACCTGTTTCAGCGGCACAACTATTAAACGGAATCAATTTAAATGAAGTTACTGTTTCATTTAACTTAAATAGCCATACTGTAGATTTTGCAAATGATTTCATTTCATTTGTTGATGCTTCAAAAGTAACAAATCTTAATGGTTACATAAATTCCAATTTAATAGCTAATTATGTCTCAACTGGTAATTTAGATGAAAATCATTTTAATATTGTTGCTGATTTAATTAAAGCAACAGCTAAATATCCAAATTTTAAGGCACTTACAGTTTCTGGAAATGAATACTTAAATTCTGGTGCAAACCAAGTTCAAGAAGTTGCCTACACATTAAATTCTCTAATTTTCATTATTGAAAAATTAATAGAAAAAGGAATTTCTGTTCAATCAATTTTTGACAATCTTAACTTTGATTTTGCTATTGGATCGGAATATTTTATTGAAATAGGTAAATTTAGAGCTTTCAACACATTATTAAGTGAAGTTGCTTTAAAATATGGAATCAGTAAATTTTCACACACAATAATTGCAAAAACATCTGTTTGGAATAAATCAATTACTGATGCACATACCAATTTATTACGCGCAACAACAGAAGCAATGTCTGCAATTTTAGGGAATGTTGATGGTGTTTTAATTGATGCATACGATAAAGAATTTAAAAATCCATCAGATTTTTCAAGTAGAATAGCAGGGAATATTTCAACTATTTTAAAAGAAGAATCATATTTTGGTAAAGTTTCTAATCCTGTTGATGGTTCTTATTATATTGAAGAAGTAACTGCAAAAATTGCAGAAAAAGCTTTGGAACTTTTTAAAGCAATAGAAACAAACGGTGGCTTTTATACATCTTTTGAAAGCGAATTAATTCAACAACAAATTGCTGAAATTCGTCAAGAAAAAATAAAATTATTAAGTCAACGCAGAATGATAATGGTTGGAGTTAATAAATATCCAAACCTTATGGAAAAGATTACTTCATCAGTACTTTCAAGTGGAGATGATGTTACTAATTCTAAAATATTAAAGCCAAGAAGAGCTGCTTTAGAAATTGAAGCAATTAGAAAAGTAACTGAAGAATTGGTTGAAAAAACCAATATTCGACCAACAGTTGAATTAGCTAGTTTTGGAAACTTAACAATGCGTAAAGCTAGAGCTGCTTTTGCATACGATTTTATTGGTGTAAGCGGATTTAACGTTCAACAAGAAAAAAGTTTTGCCAGTGCTAAACAAGCAGCTGAAGAAAGTGCAAAATCAGATTCTCACGTTGTTGTTATTTGTAGTTCAGACCAAGATTACGACGAAAGTGCAGTTGATTTTATTAAAACTTTTAGAGCAATTAATACTTCTAAAGTGTTATTATTAGCAGGTGCTCCAGCAAATATGGATGAATTAACAGAAGCTGGATTAGATGGATGTGTAAATTTGAGATCAGATGTAATTACTTCTATTTCAAGCATTCAAAATAAAATTCAGAAAACAATTAAAGCCTAAGAAGTATGAAACCAGATTTTTCAGATATAAAACTAAATTCAGCTGTAAAACAAACAGCAGCTGCTTCAGAGAATAAAGACGTTTGGAATACTCCTGAAGGAATCCCAGTAAAAAAACATTTTACAAAAGAAGATATTTCAGAAGCAGAACATTTAGGTTTTGCAGCGGGTTTACCTCCATTTTTAAGAGGACCTTATAGCACAATGTACGTAACACGTCCTTGGACAGTTCGCCAATATGCTGGATTTTCAACTGCAGAAGAGTCAAATGCTTTTTACAGAAGAAACTTAGCAGCGGGTCAAAAAGGATTGTCAGTTGCTTTCGATTTAGCTACTCACCGTGGTTACGATTCAGATCACCCACGTGTTACAGGTGATGTTGGTAAAGCAGGTGTTGCAATTGATTCTATTTTAGATATGGAAATTTTGTTCGATCAAATTCCATTAGATAAAATGTCGGTTTCTATGACAATGAACGGAGCCGTTTTACCAATTATGGCATTTTATATTGCTGCAGCAAAAAAACAAGGTGTTGCGTTAGATCAATTAAGTGGTACTATTCAAAATGATATTTTGAAAGAATTTATGGTGCGTAACACTTATATTTATCCGCCACTACCTTCAATGAAAATTATTGGTGATATTTTTGAATACACCACTAACAATATGCCAAAATTCAACTCTATTTCAATTAGTGGTTACCATATGCAAGAAGCTGGTGCAACTGCTGATATTGAATTAGCTTACACGTTGGCTGATGGTATGGAATATATTAGAACTGGATTGGCGTCTGGATTAAAAATTGATGAATTTGCTCCTAGATTATCATTTTTCTGGGCTGTTGGAATGAATCACTTTATGGAAATTGCTAAAATGCGTGCTGCACGTATGTTGTGGGCAAAAATCATTAAGTCATTCAACCCACAAAATCCAAAATCAATGGCGTTGCGTACGCACAGTCAAACTTCTGGATGGAGTTTAAGTGAACAAGATCCATTTAATAACGTAGCTAGAACTTGTATTGAAGCAATGGCTGCTGGCTTAGGTGGAACACAAAGTTTACATACAAACGCATTGGATGAAGCTATTGCTTTACCTACAGATTTCTCTGCACGTATTGCACGTAATACGCAAATTTTTATTCAAGATGAAACGCAAATAACAAAAGCGGTAGATCCTTGGGCAGGAAGTTATTATGTTGAATATTTGACTCAGGAAATTGCTAAAAAAGCTTGGAAATTAATTGAAGAAGTTGAAGAACTTGGTGGAATGGCGAAAGCTATTGAAACTGGTGTTCCAAAAATGCGTATTGAAGAAGCTTCAGCACGTAAACAAGCTCGTTTAGATTCTTGTCAAGATATTTTGGTTGGAGTAAATAAATTCAAAACTACCGAAAAATCTAATATCGAAATTCTTGATATAGATAATACTGCTGTAAGAGATTCTCAAATTGAACGTTTGAAAAAATTAAGAGCAAACAGAGATCAGGTTGTAGTTGATAAAAACTTAGCAGAACTTTCAAAATGTGCAGAAACTGGTAAAGGTAATTTATTAGCTTTAGCTGTTGAAGCTGCTGAAAATTTTGCTACTTTAGGTGAAATTTCTGATGCTTTAGAAGTTCATTTTGGAAGACATAAAGCTGATACTAAATTAATAAGTGGCGTGTATAGTAAAGAAGTAAACAACGATAGCACTTTTGTTAAAGCGCAAAAATTAGCTGATAAATTTGCTGAAATTGAAGGTCGTAGACCAAGAGTTATGATTGCAAAAATGGGTCAAGATGGTCACGATAGAGGTGCAAAAGTTGTTGCATCTAGTTTTGCTGATTTAGGTTTTGATGTAGATATGGGATCATTATTCCAAACTCCAGAAGAAGTTGCAAAACAAGCTGTTGAAAACGATGTGCACTTTGTAGGTGCATCAAGTTTAGCGGCTGGTCACAAAACCTTAATTCCTCAATTAATTGGTGAATTAGAAAAATTAGGAAGACCTGATATTATGGTGTTTGCTGGTGGAGTAATTCCAGCGCAAGATTACGATTATTTATTAGAAAGAAAAGTAGCAGCCATTTTTGGTCCTGGTACTGTAATTTCTGAATCGGCCATAAAAATTATGGAACTATATTTAGAACAAGATTAAGTTACTTTGTAATTAATTATATAACCCGAACACTTCTGTTCGGGTTTTTTGTTTTATTATCAAATTAAACAAAAATCAATACAATAATACTATTTTTGCATTTCAAAATAACCTATGGATTATTCAAAAGTAAAATTAGTTGTTACAGATATGGACGGTACGTTACTAAACTCCAAAAGTGAAGTAAGTGACCGATTTTTTTATCTTTTCAACCAATTAAAAAAGCAAAATATTCAATTTATAGCAGCAAGCGGACGACAATATTACAGTATAGTTGATAGATTTGAAGATATAAAAGATGAAATAACCATTATTGCTGAAAACGGCGCTTTTGCTAAACATGGAGATCAAGAATTGTTTTCAACTGAATTACCTTTTGAATCTATTTCAAAAAGCATTAATATTTTAAGAAAACTCAATAATGTTTATATTGTTTTATGTGGTAAAAATGCAGCTTATATTGAAACTACAGATGAGAAATTTATTAATATGTTTAAAAATTACTACTCAGAATATAGGATAGTAAATAACTTAAACGATATAAAAGAAGATACATTTTTTAAAATTGCAGCTTACCATTTTGATTGTTCTGAAACTCATATTTATCCCGCTGTAAAGCATTTAGAAAATGAATTACAAGTAATTGTCTCCGGTGAACATTGGTTAGATATTTCGCACAACAATGCTAATAAAGGTTTTGCTTTAAATATACTTCAGCAAAAATTGGGCATTACCAAAGAAGAAACAATGGCTTTTGGAGATTACAACAACGACTTAAAAATGCTTGCATTGGCTGATTTTAGTTATGCCATGGATAATGCACATCCAAATGTAATAAGTGTTTCAAATTTTAAAACCAAAAGCAATGATGAGTTTGGTGTTGAATTGGTGCTTGAACAATTGATAAATTCGAGAAAAATTTAAATCGATTTTTTAAATTCTTGAATCATTATTTCAGCTGCTTTAACAGGAGAAATTTCAGCCGAAATAATTTCTTTTTCCAATACTTTTAAATGGCTTTTAATATTTTTTGAACCATAAAACAAACGTTTTAATTCTTCATTGATATTGTTGTACATCCAGTCTATCTGCTGGTGATTTCTATTTTTTAAAAAATAACCATTTTCATCAACCAGCTTTTTAAACTTTTCAATTTCATCCCAAACATTAGAAATCCCAATATTTTTTATAGCTGATGCAGTACTAACTACAGGACTCCAACCAGATTCTGATTGCGGAAAAATATGTAATGCGTTTTGATATTGTAAACGAGCCATTTCACTCATACGAATATTATCGCCGTCTGCTTTATTAATCACCACCATATCGGCCATTTCCATAATACCTTTTTTAATACCTTGTAATTCATCACCCGCACCAGAAAGCATTAACAATAAAAAGAAATCTGTCATACCATGAACGGCAGTTTCACTCTGTCCTACTCCAACGGTTTCAATTAAAACAACATCGTAACCATTTGCTTCACACAAAAGCATTGTTTCACCAGTTTTATTGGCAACACCTCCTAAAGTATCTCCAGATGCTGAAGGACGAATATAAGCTTCTTCCATATTAGCCAAATCTTCCATTCGGGTCTTATCACCTAAAATACTTCCTTTTGAACGTTGACTACTTGGGTCAATTGACAAAATGGCAACACGCCTACCTTGAGTAATTAAATATTTCCCAAAAGCTTCAATAAAAGTACTTTTACCAACACCTGGAACACCTGTTATACCAATTCTAATAGAGTTTCCTGAGTGTGGAAGAATAGATTGTACAATTTCTTTAGCTAATACTTTATCAGTTTCTAAATTGCTTTCAATAATAGTAATTGCTCGAGATAAAAGAACTCTATCTCCTTTTAAAACACCATCAATATATTCTTTTGCGGCAAGCCTTCCTTTTGGTTTGTAGTTCTTCATTAATTTTAGGGTATATCAGCTATTATAAAATAGCTTATGATATGAAATTTGACGAATACAAAGATAAGCATATTCATAAAAACAGTTAATTATTTAATGAAATTCTTATAGTGAAATTTTATGTTGCTTTACTTTCTGTCTCCCAAAATTCTCAATAAAAACAGGAATAAATTAATAAAATCTAAGTATAAAGTTAAGGCTCCAAGAATGGCACTTTTTTCCATACTTTCTTCATTTTCGAAACCGTTTATTGCAATGCCTTTTAATTTTTGAGTATCATAAGCCGTTAGTCCAATAAATATAGCAACTCCTAAATATGAAATAATCCAAGACATCATTTCACTATTCATAAACATATTTACAACAGAAGCTATAATAATACCAATTAATGCCATAAATGCTAAACTTCCTAATTTGGTTAAATCACTTTTAGTATAATAACCATACAAACTCATAGCTCCAAAGGTTCCTGCAGTAATAATAAATGTAGTAGAAATAGAAGATGAAGTATAAGCCATAAAAATAACTGCCATTGTTAAACCATTTAAAACGGCATATGCTAAAAATAACAATGTGGCATTGTACAAACTAAGCTTGTTAATTCTTGCTGAAATATAACCAACTAAAGCTAGTTCGCCAATAATTAATCCAAAAAACAGTATTCTATTTCCAAAAATTGCCTGAATCATCATTTCTGATTGTGCCGTAAAATATGCAACTGCTCCAGTTAACAATAAGGCAATAGCCATCCAGTTATACACTTTTGTTAAATAAACTGAAATAGTATGACTTATGTCTAGTTGCTTTTGACTAAAATTTGAGTCAGGTAAATTATTTTCCATAGTGTTTTAAATTTATTTGCAACAAAAATAGTACTCTCATTTATTCTAAAGAAATAATTTTAAAAATCTTTATTCTTTAATTTTAAATTCATTCTAATAACAGGAATTAACACCCATAAAACTAAAATTGACATAGAAAGTACCATTCCTAAATTGGTTCCAAAAAATTTTCTAAACACAGCTCCAGTATATCCTAAAAGTGCAGAAATATCTAATTTTAATAAAATAAGAATTCTAGACAAATCAATTGGGTTAAACATTGTTGCGATAAGCGAAAACTTATCTAACGGATATTCATCAAACATTACTAGAGAAATTAGAAAAACACCATCGTAAATTACCGCTAAAAATAACCACATTAAAATTGCGTACCCAAATCCTTTTATCTTATTTTCAGTTGAAAGCGCAATGTTATATGATAATGCAACAAAAATAAAGTTTAAAAAAGAACCTACAACTAATAACAATCCGAAGTTAAAAATTGCTGTTGATTTAAACAAACCATATAACATAAATGGAATTCCTAAACCCAATACTAAACTTAGCGTTAATGAAATAGAAATACCCAGATATTGCCCCATAAAAATCTTCTTTCTATTAATTGGTTGGGCTAATAAAAGTTCAGTAAATTCTCTTGAATTGTAATAGTACATAACGCCAAAAATAGTTCCAATAAGTGGCGTTAACACAATTATAATATTCATTAAGGTTATTACAGCTTTGTTTACATCATTATTTAAAAATAATAGTACAAATCCCAATAATAAATAGAATAAAAAATACACATAACTCCAACGGCTGCGCATTAAATCGTAAAAACTATATTTTAATATTTTAAGCATATTGTTTGGCAATTAAATTAGCAATAGCGTGTTCTAAATTGTCATTATTAGTTTGTTTTTTCAAGGCATCTACACTTCCTTTAAAGTAAATTTTACCATCTAAAATAAACACAATTTCATCGGCCATTTCATCTACAAAACTCATAATGTGTGTAGTAATTAAAATGGTTTTTCCTTTTGCTTTTTCTTTTAGAATTAATTCTTTTAAATGAATTAAAGCAATTGGATCTAGCCCATTTGTTGGTTCATCTAAAATTATTAAGTTACTATCAAACATAAAGGTGAGTACAATATTCACCTTTTGTTTTGTACCTCCAGAAAGATTTCCTAATTTTTTTTGAAGTGAATCTGTTAATCCAAAAAGCTTAATTAAATCTTGTTCATTAGATTGTTTTGGTCGTAAATTTTTCACCATTTCAATCAACTCAACAACAGTGAGATTGGGTGGAAAATTGGCAATTTGAGGCAAGTAATTTAAGTCGTTTCTATAATCCCATTTTCTCAAGACACTATTACCTTTATAAGTAATAGTTCCTTCATTTGGAATTACCATGCCTAGCAAGCATTTGATTAAAGTGGTTTTTCCGGAACCATTGGGACCTAAAATAGCAAAAATTCCGCCTTCTTTAATATTTAAATCAAGACCATTGAGAACAACTAGTTTCCCAAATTTTTTATGTAAATTTTTAAAATCTATCATTTATTTTATTCATTATAGGTTTTTTATCCATCAAATCATCTGGAGTAAAAACAGGTGAAACTTTCTCTGAAAAATTGATGATATCAACAAATAAACTTCTTAATAAAACCAGCGCTTCTGGTGTTCTATTTACAATATAAGAAAACAATTTTACAGGCCTGTAAGGTATATCTCCAACACCGTCTTTATCCAAATCGTAACCCGTATATTCACTCCAATGATTATTTTCAAATTTATTGTCGTTCACTTTTGTATTGTATGCCAAATCTAAAGAATTATGCATAAAATCATTCTTTTCAAAAATATTTGCATAACAAGCTCCAGCAATTTTAATTGCCCAGCCATTGCGTAAAAAAGTGTTATTTTTATAATTAATTCGGGTGCAGCCTTCACCTTTAATTCCAATAGTATTTTCCTGAAAAAGATTGTTATAAATCTGTGTATCATAAATCTCTTTTAATAACAATCCGTAGGATGCAGACCCCCAATTGTTTAAAAATTTATTTTGATACATAGTTATAAATTTTGAAAACATAACTGCTACTCCAGCGCCATTATTTTTAAATTCATTATTATAATATGTATCATTATTTGAAAACATAAAGTGCAATCCATATCTAACATTATCATGGCTATTATTATTATGAACCTTGCTTTCTGTAACAAATTCGAAATAAATACCGTCACGCATTCCAAAAACCTCATTATTGTCAACTATCATATTGGAACTGTGCCAAATATGAATTCCATTTCCAGAATTTGCTTCATCTTTTGCCGTGCTTGAAAGTTTGTTACCAATAATTTTTCCGTAATGTGATTTTTCAATTAATATCCCAAAAAATATTTGATCCAGGACAATATTTTGGATAGTAAAATTTTTACATTTTACTACTTTTACTGCGGCGAAATCTTTAGTATAACTAACACCAACATTTATAATTTTAATATTTTTTAATACAAAATTATCTGAAGTTATATGTAAAATGCTCCCTTTATTGTCTCCATCAATTACAGTACCCTCTTCTCCTAAAATTGTAACAGCTTTATCTACTTCAATATCATTTTCTTTATAAATACCTTTTCTAATGAAAATTTCATCTCCATTTTCAGCCAATTCTAGAGCATTTTTTATAGTTGAAATTTCACAATTTTTACAAACCTCTATTTTTTTTGCATAAAGGAAGGTAATACTGAAAAGTAAAAGGAATAAAGTGACTTTTTTCATTTTATTTATCTGAAAGTCGTTGTTTAAGTTGTTTCCAAGTATAAATATCTCCTGAAAATTTTTGCTGTAGCTCCTCGGCCTTTTCCAATGATGAAACTGCAGAAAGGTTTGCTCCCATTGGGCTTTTTATTTCTGAACTAATTAAATATTTGGCTGTTTTAGCATCTATCATTTCTCCTGGATTAGCATAATTTGCAACCAATACAATTGCCAAATCTTCTTCATTTTTTTCAGTTAAATCATTTACCATACATTCTATAGCATCAAATTTAAACTGTTTTCCTTTTTTAGTTACGTATTGTGAAGCGTGCGTTTTATCAACAATATTCATAACACAAAAACTACATTGGTCTTTACCAAAATCAATAGTTTCTGGTTCAATTTTACACGAAATTGTAAGCAATAAAATACCTAAACCAATAAATGGTTTGTAGAAATTAGTTGTCATTATTTTCGATTTTTTTAGGTTATAAATATACATTAAAACGAATATAAAATATTATTATATATTCGTTTTAACATATAATTTAATACACGTTATTTAGAATTTACCTCTTTTTTTCCAACAAAAAAGGCTATAAAAGTTAAAAACATTCCAACAAACATAAAATAAGCACCTAGCCTTGGATATGAATGTGCAGTAAAATTAAGAATGTGTTTTGTTCCAAAAAGTGGGGGTTGAAATCCCATTATTGAGCCATCTGGGTTTGTAAATTTCATAATGGCTTTTGGGTTTAAATTATGACCATAATCATATTCCCACATATAAAAATCATACATTCCTGCAATTCCTAATAAAGCCATTACAACAAACCATACTAAAAACAATTTATAATTTCCGAAGAACCCAATTATAACACCAAGTGCTGCCATAATTCCAATTGCCCAAGGAAATATTTTAAATTCAGGAATAGCTTCAGGAATATATTGCATTCCAACATAATGATTCATTAAATTAATATTTTTAATATCAAATTCGTGCGTATCCACAAATTTAGAAATATGAATATCCATACCTAAAGGAATTGGATATTGTGGTGCTTCTAAAGTAATATTCCAAAGTGGAAATACAAATAGACCTAATAATAACAGAGAACCTATTATCATTAATATTTTAGATTTTTTCATTGTTTTTTTATTGTTTTAAGTTTTAATATAAAATCTGCTGAAAGTTAATTTTAAAACTTTTTTTTAAAACAAGTAATCCTTAAAATTATTTTTATTAGAAACGGGCAAGTTGAAATTTCTTGCCCGTTTATCATCCTTTAAAATCAATCAAAAAAGAATATTATTCTGCACCAATTGGGTCACCATCTAGTGTATAAGTTACAGGAACCGTTGATCCTTTTGGAGAAACTCTCACATAACCTTGCATTTCTTGGTGTAATGCTGAACAGAAATCTGTACAGTAAAATGGCCAAACACCAACTTGTTTAGGTTCCCAAATAAATGTTTCAGTTTGTCCTGGCATAATTAACAATTCAGATGTTTGAGCGCCAATCATTGAAATTCCATGAGGAACATCATAATCTTGCTCTAAATTAGTTACGTGGAAATATACTTTATCGCCAACTTGTACACCTTCAATGTTATCTGGAGAGAAGTGAGAACGAATCATTGTCATATAAATATGAACTTCATTTCCTGTTCTAACAACTTTACTATCAGCTTCAGATTTTGTAACAAATTTATGTTTGTTCTCTTCTAGTTTATATATTTTTTTAGAACGTTCTTTAATAATACTAGCTGGAATACCTGCAGCATAATGTGGCTCTCCAATTGTTGGGAAATCTAATAACAATTCCATTTTTTCACCAGTAATATCATATAACTGAGCAGATTGAGTTACTTCTGGACCTGTTGGCAAATAACGGTCTTTCGTAATTTTATTCATTGCTAACACATACTTTCCAAATGGTTTTCTTGAATTTCCTCCTGGAATCATTAAGTGACCAACTGAATAGTATGTTGGTTTTCTATCAACAACTTCCCAAGTTCCTAATTTCCATTTTACAACTTCAGAAGAAATAAAGAACGTAGTATATGCATTTCCTTGTCCATCAAACTCTGTATGCAGTGGTCCTAAACCTGGTTGTTTTACTGCACCTGCTAAAACTTCTTCATATTTTAAAATTGGAATACCATAAGCTTCACCATCAAACTTTTTACCTTCAATAGCTGCTAACATTTTTGTAAATGAATGAGCAGTTAACTCAGCTGCTAATTTTCCACTACCAATAATATATTCCCCAGAAGGATCTACATCACATCCATGCGGTGATTTTGGTGTTGGTAAGAAATAAATTGCACCAGGAACATCCGAAGGATTTACAATTAAGATTTCCTTTTTCATTGTTGAAGTTGCACTATGTGTTTCATCACTATAAACGTTATGAGCATAGTTTGTAGGGGCCTTTGTACCACCACCATTATTTACATATTCTTCAATTTTTTTCCAGTTAATTGCAGCAATAAAATCTTTATCGTTTTGAGATGCATTTACTTCTAACAATGAGTTTGCCTCTTCTGTATTATAGGTTGTAAAAAAGAACCATCCGTGAGATTTCCCTCTTCCTGGATGTGATAAATCATAATTAAAACCTGGCATCATAATTTGAAACTTAATATCCATTGCTCCTGTTTCAGGTGCAACACTTATAAAAGTTAAAGCTCCTTTAAAGTTACCTTTATACTCTTTTATTGGCATATCTCTTTGAGGATAAGGCACAGAAAAACGAGTACCAGCTACAACATATTCAGTATTTTCAGTAACAAAAGAAGAACTGTGGTTACCAGCTGAATTTGGAATCTCAATAATCTCAGTAGTTTCAAAAGTAGATAAATCAATTTTTGCAATACGAGGTGTATTGTTTCCATTAATAAATACATAACGACCATCTAGTTCACCCGCTGTTTGCGAAATGTCTGGATGATGTGAATCATCCCAAGGGATAAAACCATGAGAAGTGTTTAACATTGGTTTTGTTTCTTCATTAAATCCATATGCTTTTTCAGCATCTACTGAAAAAACAGGAATAACTTTGAATAAACGACCAGATGGAAGACCATAAACAGCTAACTGCCCACTAAATCCTCCTGATACAAATGCATAAAATTCATCGTGTTCACCTGGAGCAACATATACTTTTTCTGCAGCAGAACCTGATAATGCTCCCTGCTTTCCTTTGTCGCCTCCGTTACCACAACTACTTAGTATTGTTGATACTATTGTTAATGCTAATAAAGATTTAAAAATTGTTTTCATACTATTATTTGTTTGTTTGTTGTTTTTCTTTTCTACTTAAAGGCTTATTCTGCTACCTTTAAAGTTCTAAAGTATTCTAATATTAACCTTGCTTCTGGCTCAGTTAAACTTTGATTTGCCATTGGTGATAAATATTCTGCTAATAATTGTTTAGCAATTGGATTTTCAGCAACCATTCCTTCAGGGTTTAAAATCATATTCATAATCCATTCAGGAGTTCTTCTTTCTGTTACACCTGCTAAAGCTGGTCCAACAAACCGCTTATCTTCTTTATGACAAGCAGAACATTTAGCTTTAAATAATTCATGACCTTGATCTGCCATTGCTTGATCAATTTCCCCCAAAGTAACACTTTTAACAGGTCCAATTCCTTTATCTTTCATTGGGTCAACCTCTATAGCTTCTACTTTAGATTCCTCTTGAGGTTGGGCAGTTTTATCATCTTTTTTTCCATCACTTCCACAGCTTGCAACTAATGCTACAATTCCAGCTAATACAAATACTTTTAATTTCATGTTACTTTTTAATTTAATTTTTGATTTATTTAATTATTCAATTGGAACCAATACGTTATCAATTACGTGAATCCAACCATTACTTACTTGTACTGTTTTTAATATTTTTGTTCCCCCTACATAAATTCCATCTTCCTTTTCTTCAACTACTAAATATTTTCCCGAAGCCATATACAACTTTCTGCCTTTTTTTGCTTCTTTAGATAATTGAGTATCTGGATAATTTGCTGGAGCAACATGGTTAGTTAATATAAAGGCTAATTTTGCCTTATTTTCAGGCTTTAATAAATCTTCAACTGTTCCAGCTGGCAATTTATCAAATGCAGCATTTACAGGCGCAAAAACTGTTAATGGGCCAGCATTTACAAGTGCATCTTCTACACCTGCTGCCTTTACAGCTATAACCAACGTTTTAAAATCGTCTAATGATTGAGCTACTTGGAGTACGTTTGCAGCAGAAACTGTATCTTTAACTGCTGATTGACCAAGTCCTGTTTCTACAACTTCAGCTGCTGTAGTTTCACTTGTTTGTTTTTTCTCCCCTCCATTGCATGATGTAAAGGAAATTGCTAATACTGCTATAAGCGTGAAGATTAAATTGATTTTTTTCATAAAATATATTATTAACGTTAATGAATAATTCAACAAATATAATGTTCGACAATCATTTGAAATATGATAAAAATCATTTTTTAAGAATAAAAGATATTTTTATCTTTTATTCTATGACTTTCACACGTCAAAATCTAATCTTAAATTCGCCTAATTATTGTATAGATCAATTTTTATGTAAGTTTTTTACAAAAAATAGACAAATAAGGACTTAAATTTATAAAAAAAAAATGAATAACACATTAATAAAGAATAGTTTATTAAAAGGCATAACCTATTCTGATTATAGAAATAAAATTAAAAATTTACTTTCAAAAGGCCTATCAACAGGGATTGAGCAATCTGAAGCATTGTTTGATTATAGTTTATTAAATGACAAAAGAATGGATAGACTTGATAAAACTTTAAAAGTATCTGAAGATACTCTGAATTCTCTTAACCAATTAAATGAAAATTTCACTTTTCTTGTAATTGCTGAAGGTTGGTGTGGTGATGCTGCACAAATAGTTCCTATTTTAAATAAGATTGCAGAATCCTCTTCACATATTGATTTAAAAATTGTTTTAAGAGACGAAAATGAAGAGTTGATGAATCAGTTTTTAACAAATGGAAGTAAATCTATCCCAAAAACATTAATTATTGATAAAAATAATAAAGTAATAAATTCTTGGGGACCAAGACCTTCAATTGCAACCAGAATGGTTATGGATTATAAAGAAAAAACTGGCGTATTAGACGCTGAATTTAAAAAAGACCTTCAGATTTGGTATAATAAGGATAAAGGAAACAATACTCAAAAAGATTTAATAGAACTATTAAATGCGTCTTAAGCTATACTAGTTTATTTTTGAATATCTTTGTTGCTCAAAACACATAAATGATAGTAGGTTTTAGCACCATACCAGAAGAAGCGAAAATTTGGGTTTTTCCTTCAAGCAGAAAATTTTATCCGCAAGAAATTGAAGAGATAACAAAAACATTGGAATCTTTTTTATCAAGTTGGAAATCCGATAGAAATGAAATTGAATGCTCTTATTTAATTAAGCACGACAGATTTATTCTAGTTACTGCAAATGACACAGAAAATTCTATTAGTCTTGAGGCACATGATGCTTTAACTTCATTTATAATGGAGCTTGAGAAAAAACTTGAAATTATTTTATTAGATAAAATAAATGTTTGTTACAAACAAGGGGAATTTGTTCAATACAAAGATATTATTGAATTTAAAAAAATGATAAAGTCTAAGGGAGTTTCTGAAAAAACCATTGTTTTTAATAATATGATTACAGTAAAAGAAGAACTTAGATACAATTGGGAAATAAATATTATGGAAAGCTGGTTAGGGCGTTTGGTAAAATAAACTGATTAACTTAAATACTTATCTATATAGTCCAAAGGCTCTAAAGCATTTTTAACTTCAAAATTACCTATTTTGGTTCTTCTCAATTTTGATAAATAACCGCCCGAATTTAGAGCTTTACCAAAATCATAAGCTAATGATCTAATGTAAGTTCCTTTACTACAAACAACTCTAAATTCTATTTTTGGCAAATTTATTTTAGTAATTTCAAATTCAGAAATTGTAATGTTTCGAAATGGTATTTCTATAGATTTTCCATCACGTGCCATATCATATAAACGCACACCATCTTTCTTTAAAGCAGAAAACATAGGTGGTTTTTGTTCAATTTCACCTAAAAACTGTTTAACTGTATTATAAATCAATTCAGAAGCAATATGACTTGTTGAAAATGTTTCATTTACTTCAGTTTCCAAATCATAGCTTGGCGTAGTTGCTCCCAAAGTTATTTCACCCGTGTATTCTTTAATTTGACCTTGATATTCATCAATTTTTTTAGTAAAGTTTCCTGTGCAAATAATTAACAAACCACTTGCTAAAGGATCTAAAGTACCTGCATGGCCGACTTTAATTTTCTTTAAGTTAAACTTTTGACGAATATGCCATCGCAATTTATTAACCACTTGAAAAGATGTCCACTCCAAAGGTTTATCTATTAATAAAACTTGTCCACTTTTAAAATCTTCAACAGTTAACATTAAATAATAGATAAAGGATATATAAAATAGTGAATAAGTAATAAAGTAACTCCTAAAACAATGCGATAGTAACCGAAAATTTTAAATCCTTTTTTACTTAAATAATCTATAAAAGATTTTATGGCAATCATAGCAACTATAAATGCAATAATATTTCCAATAATTAAATAGTTAATTTGTTCATTGGTTAATACAAAACCGTTATTGAAGTAATCGTATAATTTTTTTGCTGTTGCACCAAACATAGTTGGCACAGCTAAAAAGAAGGAAAACTCAGCAGCTGTTTTTCTATTTAATTTTTGAGTCATTCCACCAACAATTGTTGCTCCACTTCTAGAAGTTCCTGGAATCATAGCCAAGCACTGAAAAAAACCGATTTTAATGGCTGTTCCATAGCTAATTTCAGTGTGTGAATCTGGATTTTTAATGTCAATTTTCTCATTAGATTTAAACCATTCATCAACTTTTAACAATAAAAACCCGCCTAAAATTAATGAAATTGCTACTACTAATGGGCTTTCCAATAACTCATCAATAACATCATTCAACAATAAACCAAATACGACGGCAGGTATAAAAGCAACTAATAGTTTAAAATAAAAATCTAAACTTTGAAAAAAGCGCTTCCAGTATAAAGCTAAAACAGCTAAAATAGCTCCTAATTGTATAACAATAGTAAATAGCTTGGTAAAATCATCATTTGCAATTTTCATAAATGACGACGCTATAATCATGTGCCCTGTAGAAGAAACTGGTAAATACTCTGTAATCCCTTCAATAATAGCTAAAATAATGGCTTCAATAAAATTCATTCTTATTTTTTATATTTTGCCATTATTGCATAAATTTCAATAGCTAAGCCAATTAAAACAAGCGTTGGAGCCAATCTTATTCTTTGAAAATTATAAATTTCTTCATTAAAAACTTCAGGATTATCACTTCCTCCTCCGGCCATTAAAATAAAACCTACTACTATAAAGCAAATCCCAATTAACATTACTATATAGTTTTTTTTACCAAATAGAAATTCGTTTTTAGTATTTTGATTTTTTCCTTTCATATTTTTAATAATATAATTCGTCTGTTCTTAAGTTTAAAAACCGTTGTGTAGCAAAAAATGTACTTATCCAAGTTATTAAAATCCCAAGTCCAATAATTGCTGAAAATAAAATTGCTAAAATTTTATAATCAGATAAAAGTTCAATTTCTGGAACCATTTTATTAACATACATTATAAAAATTAGCAACCCAGCTATTGAAACAATTGCTCCGAGAACACCTAATTGAATACTTTTTATTATAAAAGGAATTCTAATAAAACCTTTCGTTGCACCCACCATTTGCATGGTTTTAATAGTAAAACGTTTTGAATAAACTGATAATCTAATAGAACTATTTATTAATACAACTGCAATTAACGTAAATAAACTACTGAAAAGCAGCATCCAAAAACTTAGGCGTGTAATATTTTTTGTTAATAATTCAATTAAAGGTTTATCATATGAAACTTCAGCAACAACACTTCTTAGTTTTAATTGCGTTTCAATTTCAGCCATTTTTTCAGGTGTAACAAAATCTGATTTTAAGGATACATCAATAGCATCTTTTAAAGGGTTTTCCCCTAAAAAGTCTAAAAAGTTTTCTCCAATTTCTTCACTATATTTTTTTGCAGCATCCGTTTTTGAAATAAATGTAACGGATTTTGTGTATTCAGCTTTCTTTAATTCAGCCTTTAAAATTTCTACGTCATTATTTTTAGCATTGTCTTTTAAAAATATTGTTATAGCTACTTTTTCTTTAAAATGTTTTGTTATACTATTGGTTTTTAACACAATAAGCCCTAAAATACCTACTAAAAAAAGCACCAAAGCTATACTTATTACAACTGAAAAGTACGAAGATCTTAATCGTCTTTTTTGATATTTTTCAAATGATTTATCCAAAACTTATTCTTATTAAATAGGCTGCAATATACAAATTTGTTGTTAGTTGGTACTTTGTGTATTTTAGTTTTTCTAAAGAAAATTTCATATACCACTTTTTGAAAATATCAAAAAAAGAAAAATGGAATTTATGTTCTTATAACTATTATCTTTGCACTATGGAAACAAACAGACAAAAAAAAATAGCAGGTGTTTTACAAAAAGACTTAGCAGAAGTTTTACAACACGCAGCTCAGGATGGAATGAAAGGGGTAATTATATCTGTTAGTAAGGTTAACGTTACTTCCGATTTATCAAATGCAAAAGTATTTCTAAGTGTTTTTCCACAAATAAACAGAGAAATAATTTTAAAAGGTGTTCAAGAAAATACTGCAACAATTAGGTATGAAATGGCCCGCAGAACTAAAAATCAGCTAAGACGAATGCCAGAATTATCGTTTTATATTGATGATAGTTTAGATTATATTGAAGATATTGATAATGCATTACGTGGCAAAAAAGAAAATCCAATAAAAAATCCTGAAATTTTAGACAAACGTCAAAAGCGCTAATTTGAATTTCCCTCTATACATAGCTAAAAGATATTTATTTTCAAAAAGCAGCAACAATACCATAAATATTATAACATTTATTGCGGCAATTGGTGTAGTTATTGGAACTTTAGCTTTGTTTATTGTGCTTTCAGGGTTTTCTGGGCTTAGAGAGTTTAGTGTTGGTTTTTTAAATATTTCAGATCCTGATATTAAAATAACTTCAGAAAAAGGAAAATCATTTTTATTTACTTCCAATTTACAATCAAAAATCAAGAACCAAGGAGGTATAGCTTCTTATTCAAAAGTTATTGAAGAAAGAGCTTTTTTTGAATTTAACAAAAAAACACATATTGCTTATATAAAAGGTGTAGACATAAACTATACAAATGTAAATAGTATTGATACAACCGTTTATATTGGAAGTTGGTTAAATGAAGAAATACCTTATGGTGCAGTTGTAGGAAACGGAATTTCATCAATATTATCAATAGGTGTTTTTGATTATTTAGAACCCTTAAAAATTTATGTCCCAAAACCAGGCTCTGGTTATATTACAAATCCAACTAATGCTTTTACTGAAATTCATACGCAACCAATTGGTGTGTTTGCATTAACCGATGAAATTGATAAAAAATATACATTTACTTCTTTGGAAGTTGCTCAAGAATTATTGAATTATAGTGCTGAACAAATTTCAGGTATTGAAGTAAAAGTTACTAATATTAGCGAACGCTCAAAAATAATTAAAGAATTAAAAACAACTTTTGGAAGTGAATTTAAAGTAGAAACAAGAGAACAACTTAATGCTGTTTTTTATAAAATGCTAAATACAGAAAATTTAGCTTCCTATTTAATATTTACACTTATTTTAATTATTGCATTATTCAATGTAATTGGCGCAATTATTATGATGATATTAGATAAACGTGACAATTTAAAAACACTTTATAACTTAGGTGCAACTATTAAAGACATTAAACGTGTATTTATTTTACAAGGTTTTTTACTGTCAGTAGTTGGACTTTTTATTGGATTAACGTTAGGAATACTATTGGTTTTACTTCAAAAAAAGTACCAATTATTTATGATAACTCCTAACCTAGCTTATCCTGTTGAATTCAATTTTGCCAATGTGTTTACTGTAATAATTACCATTTTAGTATTAGGTTTTATAGCCTCAAAAATTGCAAGCAGCAGGATTTCATTAAAATTGGTTGAATAGCCCGGAAGAGGTAATTCTTTAATACATTTTTATTATGGTATTTGTAATAAATCCTGATACTAGATAATTGAAACAAAAACATCTGAAAACTAAAAAACTATTGCCTATTGCCTAAAAAATTAAGCAAACTTTTGCAACACCTCATCAAAAGCATCATAAACACCTTGAGCTGTATCCGATTTTACCATTTTTATTCTGTACTCCTTAAAATCTGGAATCCCTTTAAAGTAATTTGTATAATGTCGGCGATTTTCCATAACTCCAACAATTTCCTTTCCTTTCCATTCAATTTCCATTTCTAAATGGCGTCTTGCCATTGCAACACGATCTACAATAGATATTTCTGGTAAATATTCCCCCGTTTCAAAAAAGTGCTTTACTTGTTTAAAAAACCAAGGATTACCAATACTTGCGCGTCCAATCATAGCTCCATCCAAGCCAAATACATCACGCATTTCCATCGCTTTCTCAGGCGTATTTACATCTCCATTTCCAAAAATAGGAATGTGCATTCTAGAGTTATTTTTTACTTCTGCAATAGGTTTCCAATTGGCTTTCCCTTTATACATTTGAGCCCGAGTTCTGCCATGAATTGAAATTGCAGCACAACCAACGTCCTGCAAACGCTCTGCAACTTCCAAAATTTTTATTGATTTTTCATCCCAACCCAACCTTGTTTTTACAGTAATGGGTATTTTGGTGTGCTTTGCCATTGCTTCGGTTAATTTCACCATCAAATCAATATCTTTTAAAATACCTGCGCCAGCTCCTTTACTTACCACCTTTTTTACTGGACAACCAAAATTAATATCAATAATATCTGGATTGGATTGTTCAACAATTTCTATCGTTCTAAGCATATCGTCTAAATCTGCTCCAAAAATTTGAATACCAACGGGACGTTCTTTTTCGTAAATATCCAATTTTTTTCTACTTTTTGCAGCATCTCGAATCAAACCTTGACTAGAAATAAATTCAGTATACACAACATCTGCGCCTTGTTCTTTACACAACGCTCTAAACGGTGGATCACTTACATCCTCCATTGGTGCTAACAACAATGGGAAGTCACATAATTCTATATCGCCTATTTTAATCAAAATCAAAAAATTAAGTGCGCAAAAATACATAATTTAAATTATTTATGAATTCTTAATTAAATTGTATTTTTGAAACTATAAAAATATCAACATGAAATTAAATATTACTGTATTTCTAGTTTTAGGATTATTTATTGGCTGTAAATCAGCACATAAATCAGCTAGTTACGATGGAAAATCTGGCGCTACAAAAATTGTAAATACTATACATTATCCTCAAGAAAAACATTTAAAAAATGTAAAACAATTAACTTTTGGAGGAGACAATGCCGAAGCTTACTGGAGTTTTGACAACAATAAATTAGTTTTTCAGGCTAGTAATATTTGGGATTTAGGTTGCGATCAAATTTTCACAATAAATATTACTGACGATTTAAGTAAAGGAGCTAAACCACAAATGGTGAGTACTGGATTAGGAAGAACTACTTGTAGTTATTTTTTACCAGACAATAAAACAATTATTTATTCATCAACACATTTAGTTGATAAAAACTGTCCTCCTGTTCCTAAAAAAGAAGATTATGGCAATAAATATATTTGGCCAGTTTATGAAGGTTTTGACATTTTTACAGCAGATATTCAGGGGAATCAATTAAAACAATTGACTTTTGAAAAAGGCTATGATGCAGAGCCTACAGTTTCTCCAAAAGGTGATAAAATTGTATTTACATCAACCAGAACTGGTGATTTAGAATTATTTACAATGAATTTAGATGGAAGTAATGTTCAACAAATAACCAATGAATTAGGCTATGATGGTGGCGCATTCTTTTCTCCAGATGGAACTAAATTAATTTTCCGTTCATCAAGACCAAAAACTGAAGCAGAAATTAAAGAATATAAAGATTTATTAGCTGTTGGTTTGGTTCAACCTACAAATATGGAATTATACACTTGCAATATTGACGGAAGTGAATTAAAAAAAATCACCAATTTAGGAAGTGCCAATTGGGCCCCATTTTTTCACCCTTCAGGAAAAAAAGTAATATTTTCATCAAACCATAAAACGAAACATAGTTTTAATTTATTTATGATAAATTTAGATGGAACAGGTTTAGAACAAATTACTTTTGATACAGTTTTTGATGCTTTCCCTATGTTCTCACCAGATGGAAAAAAGATAGTTTTTTCTTCAAATAGAAATAATAATGGCACTCATGACACCAATTTGTTTATTGCTGATTGGGTTAATTAATACTTAAAAAATGACAAAAAAATATAACTGGGCAATTTTAGGCTGCGGAAAAATTGCCAAAAAATTTGCCTTAGAATTAAAAGGATTACCAAATGCTAACTTATATGCTGCAGCTTCTCGAAGTATAGAAAATGCCAATAGTTTTGCTTCTGAATTTGGGTTTGAAAAAGCTTTTGGCTCTTATGAAGAAATGGCAGAAGACCCAAACGTGGATATTGTTTATATTGCTACTCCTCATAGCCATCATTTAAAGCACACATTATTATGCTTAAATAATAAAAAAGCGGTATTATGTGAAAAAGCATTTGCAATGAATTTTAAAGAAGTTCAGCAAATGATTAAAACTTCAAAAGACACTAACACCTTTTTAATGGAAGCTTTTTGGGTACTATTTCGTCCTAAATTTAAAAAAGTATTAGAGCTTATTAAAAATGAAGATTTAGGAAAATTAAAAATGGTAAAGTCAGATTTTAATTTTTTGGGGGAATACAACCCAGAAAATCGTCTTTTTAACATTGATTTAGGAGCTAGTTCATTGTTAGATGTTGGAATTTACCCAGTATTTACATCATTAATGTTACTAGGGAAACCCAATCAAGTTAAAACCATTCCGCAATTTAGCCCAACAGGATCTGAAGAAAGTATTACGGTATTTTTAGGGCATGAAAACGGTTCAACTGCCATATTAAATTCTAGCTTCAAAAGTGAATACAAAAATGATGTTGAATTAAGCTTTGAAAAAGGTTATATTAAATATGATCGTTTTTCAAATGAGCCAATTTTAATGCAAACAACCACCAAAAACACTTTAATAAGTTTTGATCCAGGCCCAAATTTAGGCTATCAATTTGAAGCTCAACATGTAATGGAGTGCTTAGATAAACATTTAATTGAAAGTCCTATTTTACCTCTTTCTTTAAGCGCTGATTTAATGAAAATTTTAGATACCATAAGACAAGAAGCAGGCATTGTTTTTCCTAACCACGACTAAAACAAAAATTTAGGTGTTAAAGGCAAAACAATTTAGTTATATTTGCGCAAAATAAGAAGACAGGAAAACGAAGCATGAAAAATATTAGAAATTTTTGCATTATAGCGCACATTGACCACGGTAAAAGCACATTAGCTGATAGATTACTGAGCCTTACTGGAACAACAACTGCTCGTGAAGAGCAAGCTCAATTATTAGATAGCATGGACTTGGAGCGTGAGCGTGGAATTACCATTAAAAGTCACGCTATTCAAATGGATTATATTTATGAAGGTGAAAAATATGTTTTAAATTTAATTGACACTCCAGGTCACGTAGATTTTTCATATGAAGTTTCTAGATCTATTGCTGCTTGTGAAGGCGCTTTACTTATTGTAGATGCCGCACAAAGTATTCAAGCGCAAACAATTTCTAACTTATACTTGGCTTTAGAACACGATTTAGAAATTATTCCAATTTTAAATAAAGTGGATTTACCAAGTGCAAATCCTGAAGAAGTTACAGATGATATTGTTGGTTTGTTAGGTTGCAAACCTGAAGAAATAATTCACGCAAGTGGAAAAACTGGTTTTGGTGTTGATAATATCTTAAAAGCTATTATCGAAAGAGTTCCTGCCCCAAAAGGAGATGTAAACGCTCCTTTGCAAGCCTTAATTTTTGATTCAGTTTACAACTCATACCGTGGTGTTGAAACCTATTTTAGAGTTTTTAATGGGGAAATTAAAAAAGGCCAACGCATTAAATTCATGGCAACTAACAAAGAATATAATGCTGATGAAGTTGGAACTTTAAAATTAACACAAGTTGCGAAACAAAGCTTAAAAGCTGGTGATGTTGGCTATTTAATTACAGGTGTTAAAACAGCAAGTGAAATTAAAGTTGGAGATACAATTACTGGAGTTGAAAACCCAACAACAGAAAGAATTGAAGGTTTTGAAAACGTAAAACCAATGGTATTTGCTGGTATTTATCCAGTTGATACTGAGGAATATGAAGAATTACGTTCTTCTATGGAAAAATTACAATTAAACGATGCTTCACTAGTGTTTATTCCTGAAAGTTCAGCAGCTCTTGGTTTTGGCTTCAGATGTGGTTTTTTAGGGATGTTACATTTAGAAATTATTCAAGAAAGATTGGAGCGCGAGTTTGATATGACAGTTATTACAACTGTACCAAACGTATCATACCACGCTTTTACAAACAAACATCCCGATACAGTTTTGTTGGTAAATAACCCTTCCGATTTACCTGAACCCTCAAAATTGAACCGTGTTGAAGAACCTTATATTAAGGCAACTATTATTACTAAATCTGATTTTGTTGGGCCAGTAATGAGCTTGTGTATTGAAAAACGAGGTCTTGTTACTAATCAAACCTATTTAACACCAGAACGTGTTGAATTAACTTTTGATATGCCTTTAGCCGAAATTGTTTTTGATTTTTATGATCGCTTAAAAACAGTTTCAAAAGGATATGCTTCTTTTGATTATCATCCTATTGGAATGAGAGCTTCAAAATTGGTGAAGGTTGATATTTTATTAAATGCTACTTCGGTTGATGCACTTTCTGCATTAATTCACGCAGACAACGCTTATAATATAGGTAAAAAAATGTGTGAAAAATTACGTCAGTTAATTCCTCGTCAACAATTTGATATTCCAATTCAGGCAGCAATTGGCGCTAAAATTATTTCTCGTGAAACTGTGAAAGCACTTAGAAAAGATGTGACTGCTAAATGTTACGGTGGTGATATTTCTCGTAAACGTAAATTATTAGAAAAGCAAAAGAAAGGTAAAAAACGTATGCGCCAAGTTGGAAACGTAGAAATTCCACAAGAAGCATTTATGGCTGTATTAAAATTAAATGATTAACAATCAAAATTAATTTAAAATAAAAAAGCACTGATAATATCAGTGCTTTTTTATTTTTCTTCTAAAAGATTACTCTCCGTGTAACCAAGCTTTTTTAGCTAGTAACTGATCTTCAGTTTCTTCGTTGTCCTCATCAGGAACACAACAATCAACTGGACAAACAGAAGCACATTGTGGCTCATCATGGAAACCTTTACATTCTGTACATTTATCTGTTACAATAAAGTAAAATTCATCAGATACTGCCTCATGCATTTTATCAGCGTCAGCTGTTCCTCCACCTGGTAAAGTAATTGTTCCACTTAATGAAGTTTCATCCGCATATGCCCATTCACTATCCGGTTCATAAATTGCATTATTTGGACATTCTGAAATACAAGCATCACAATTAATACATTCGTCTGTTATTTTAATAGCCATGTTTACTAAATTTTAATATTTATTAATTTCACAAAATTATACATTTTTACCTAAAGCTATGTGACAAAAGTCATTTACTGTGTTAAAAAGTAAAATTATATTTGACCATATGCTATAAGCATTAAAATATTTTCAATAAATTTAAATAAAATTTTCTAATTATCATATATTATGATTTCAGATAAAGTAAAATTACAACCAGAAGTTGTTGAAGCAGTCGTTATTCGATTTGTTGGTGACTCAGGTGATGGAATGCAGCTTACAGGAACTCAGTTCTCTGATACATCTGCCATGTTTGGAAATGACATTGCAACTTTCCCAAATTATCCTTCGGAAATTAGAGCTCCACAGGGAAGTTTATATGGGGTTTCAGGCTTTCAAGTACATATTGGCAGTGTGGAAGTAAGTACACCTGGAGATAATTTAGATTTATTAGTTGCAATGAATCCTGCAGGTTTAAAAACAAATTTACATGCGTTAAAACCTGGCCATACTATTATTGTTGACTCAGATTCTTTTTCAAAGAAAAATTTGGAAAAAGCACAGTATGAAACAAATCCTTTGGAAGATGGAAGCTTAGAAAACTATCGAGTTATTCAGGTTGATATGACTTCCTTAACCAAAGAAGCATTAAAAGGTGTTGAAGGTTTAGATAATAAATCTATTACCAGAAGTAAAAATATGTTTGCTCTGGGAATGGTTTATTGGATGTATGGCCGTTCAAGAGATTATACTATTGATTTCTTTAATAAAAAATTTAAATCTAAGCCTCATTTAATTGAAGCAAACACTAGAGTATTAAATGCTGGTTATTTCTTTGCTGAAACTTTAGAATTAATTCCGAATGCATATACCATTTCTCCTGCTAAAATGAGACCAGGTACCTATAGAATTATTATGGGTAATACTGCAACAGCTTGGGGATTTTTAGCTGCAGCAGAAAAATCTGGATTAGAACTATTTTTAGGTTCATATCCTATTACACCTGCAACCGATATTTTACATGAATTAGTAAAACACAAACATTTTGGAGTAAAAGCTTTTCAAGCTGAAGATGAAATTGCAGGTATTGCATCAGCAATTGGAGCATCTTTTGCTGGAGATCTAGCAATTACAACAACATCTGGACCTGGGTTAGCATTGAAAGGTGAAGCCTTAGGATTAGCAATGATTATGGAATTGCCTCTAGTTGTTGTTAATGTTCAACGTGGTGGACCTTCAACAGGGTTACCAACAAAAACTGAACAATCAGATTTATTACAAGCAATGTACGGTAGAAATGGTGAAAGCCCTGTAATTGTAATTGCAGCAAGCACACCTGCAAACTGTTTTCAATATGCATATGAAGCTGCTAAATTAACTTTAGAACATATGACTCCTGTAATTTTGTTAACAGATGGTTATATTGCTAATGGATCAGCTCCTTGGAAAATTACAAGCCTTAATGATTTACCTGAAATTAAAAATAGAATTTCTAAAAATGCTTCTGAAAATTGGCATCCTTATGATAGAGATGAAGCAACTTTAGCTCGTAATTGGGCAATACCAGGTACGGCAGGTTTAGAACATAGGATTGGAGGATTGGAAAAAGATAGAATAACAGGTAATGTTTCGCAAGCACCTGAAAATCATGAAATCATGACTAAGGTAAGATCTGAAAAAATTAAACGTGTTCAAAACTATATTCCTGAAATAAAAACTGAATTTGCTGAAGAAGGTGATTTATTAGTTATTGGTTGGGGTGGAACATACGGTTCCTTGCACTCTGCTGTAAAACAAATAAATGAAGAAGGTTATAAAAATATTGGTTTAGCTCATTTTAACTATATAAATCCGCTTCCAAAAAATACAGAAGAATTATTGAAAAAATTCAAAAAAATTATTGTTTGTGAATTAAACAATGGTCAGTTTGCAAAAATACTGAAAATTAACTTTAATGGATTTGAGTTTTTACAATTTAATAAAATACAAGGATTACCATTCGGGAACAATGAACTAATAGAGGAATTTAAAAAATTAGTAAAATAATTATGGAAGCAACAACAGAACAACAATATACTTTTAAAGATTTTACTAGCGATCAAGAAGTAAGATGGTGCCCAGGCTGCGATGACTATGTAATCTTACGCTCAATGCAAAAAGCACTTCCAGAAATGGGTGTTAAAAGAGAAGATGTAGTTTTCATTTCAGGTATTGGATGCTCATCACGTTTCCCTTATTATATGAATACATATGGAATGCACACTATACATGGTAGAGCTCCAGGAATTGCATCTGGAGTTAAATTAGCAAACCCTAATTTAAGTGTTTGGGTAATGACAGGTGATGGTGATGCAATGGCTATTGGAGGAAATCATTTCATACATGTTTTACGAAGAAATATAGATTTAAATATTGTACTTTTTAATAATGAAATTTATGGTTTAACAAAAGGACAGTTCTCTCCTACTTCATTAGTTGGACAAAAAACAAAATCATCTCCATATGGAAATACACAACCTCCTTTTATTCCAGGAGAATTAGCACTTGGTGCTGGAGCTCGCTTTTTTGGAAGAATTGGTGGTAACGTACCAAAAGAAATTACACAAATGATGATTGATGCTCACAAATTTAAAGGAACATCTCTTATTGAAGTATTACAAAACTGTGTGATTTTTAATGATGGTTGTTTTAGTAATATTACAGATAAAGATGTAAAAGAAGACAAGCAAATCTTTTTAGAGCATGGAAAACCGATGATTTTTGGTAAAAACAGAGATAAAGGTTTAGTGCTTAATAAATTAAAATTAGAAGTTGTAACAATTGGTGAAAATGGTATTACTCAAGAAGACTTACTAGTTCATGATGCCAAAGAAAAAGACCCAACATTACATCAAATGTTAGTTAGATTGGATTATCCAGTTGCTACTGGTATTATTAGAAGTTTTGAAGATGTGACTTTTGAAGAACGTGAAGAAGCCTTAACAAAACAAGTAAAAGAGAACTCAAAATTCAAAAAAACGGATGATTTGTTTTTCTCTGGAGAAACATACACTGTAAAGTAATAATTGTAACTGAAATACCTGACTTAAGTCAGGTATTTTTTTTTCTGAAAAAGTTACATTTGTTCCCGTATTAATAAAATTAAAAAGTAATGGGTTATTTTAATTAATCTGCTACTTTTCTAGACTAATAAAAAAAAGCGTATAAAAATGGGGTCAGAAGCTATTATTGTATTTCTACTCGCCGGTATTGTTTTAGTTGCAGGAGCTAACTTTTTATCAAATTTAATCTCGCATAAATCAGACAATCCGCAAAAAAGAGAACCTTATGAAAGTGGTATGACCACAATTGGCCCAACTTGGGTGCAATTTAAAGTAGGGTATTATTTATTTGCCATATTATTCCTAATTTTTGATGTGGAAGTTGCTTTTCTAATTCCTTGGGCTGTAGTTTTTAAGGATGTTGGAGCTGTTGCTTTTATTGAAATACTAATCTTTTTAGTTATTTTAGGCTTAGGTTTATTATACGCTTGGAAAAAAGGAGCATTAAAATGGGAATAGAAAAAAAAAGATACACAAGTCAAATGGAATCAACGGAATCAGTTCCGAAAATTCCAGAAGATTTTCCTGGGAAAGTAATTCCTGCAGGTAACGGAGCTAATGTAATTGTTACTTCATTAGACCAAATAATAAATTGGGGTAGATCAAATTCTTTGTGGTCACTATATTTTGGAACAAGCTGTTGTGCTATTGAAATGATGCAAACAGGAGCAGCACGTCATGACTATTCAAGATTTGGTTTTGAAGTTGCAAGGCCTTCACCTCGCCAGGCAGATTTAATAATAATTGCTGGAACCATTGTTAATAAAATGGCACCAGTACTTCGTCGTTTATACGATCAAATGGCTGAACCAAAATATGTTATAGCAATGGGAGCTTGTGCAATTTCTGGGGGGCCTTTTTTCTATAATTCTTACTCTGTTGTTAAAGGCGCAGACCACGTAATTCCTGTAGATGTTTATGTCCCTGGCTGCCCTCCACGTCCTGAAGCTTTATTAGAAGGTATGTTAATGCTTCAAGATAAAATCAGAACAGAAAACATGAAACATAAAGTAAATCCTGTTGATGGGTTTGATGAAGGACTTTAAAAGAATAATTTATGACCAACGAAGCACTACAAAACTTAATAAGCAGCTGGATTCCTGAACTGGAATTTACTGAAGAAGGTTCTCAATTCTTAAATATTTCTGTAAAACCTGATCAATTACACCAATTATTATCAAAATTAAAAAGCAATACAGAAACTAGTTTCGATTACTTATTTTGCTTAACAGGTATTGATTATGAAAAAGCAATGGGAATTGTTTATCATTTAGAATCAACAACACACAGACATATTATTGTTGTAAAAGTTCAAACTGAAGATAGAGAAAATCCAACGTTCGACTCTGTTTGTGATATTTGGAGAACAGCTGAATTTCACGAGCGCGAGGTATTTGATTTTTTTGGAATAAAATTTAACAATCATCCAAATTTAAAACGGTTGTTTTTAACTGAAGATTGGGATGGATTTCCATTAAGAAAAGATTATGTAGATGAAATTAATATGGTTATCAAATAAGTGATTATGGATACAAATATTGCAAATAGTAATTTAAAATCTGAAGATTATTTCATTAATATGGGACCTCAACACCCTGCAACGCATGGTGTTTTACGTTTACTATTAACAATTGATGGTGAGATAATAAAAAAAGTTGAACCAGATTTAGGATATATTCACCGTTCTATTGAAAAAATGTGTGAGCGTGACAGTTATCAACAAATTGTTCATTTAACTGACAGAATGGATTATTTATCCTCTCACATTAATAATGAAGCGGTATGTTTAACTGTTGAAAATGCACTTCAATTAGAAATTCCTGATAGAGTTAAAGTAATTAGAACAATTATTGGTGAATTAACCAGAATTGCTTCACACACACTTTGGTGGGGAGTTATGGGAATGGATGTTGGAGCTTTAACAACTTATTTTTACGGCTTTAGAGATCGTGAAATGATAAACGATATTTTTGAAGAAACTTGTGGAGCTCGTTTAACTATGAACTACAATATTCCAGGTGGTTTAATGTTTGATATTCATCCAAATTTTGTAAAAAGAACAAAAGAGTTTATTGCTCATTTCAAAACAAAATTACCTGAATACGATACATTACTTACTGGGAATGTTATTTTTCAAAAACGTATGAAGGGTGTAGGAATTTTAACCAAAGAAGATGCCATTTCATTTGGAGCTTCTGGACCTGTTGGACGTGGTTCTGGATATTCTTGTGATGTTCGAAAACACCATCCATACAGTGCTTTAGATAAAGTAACTTTTAATGAGGCGTTAAAAACTGATGGTGATAGCTTTGCACGTTACCAAGTTAGAATTGAAGAAATGTGGGAATCAATGTCTATTATAGAACAATTGATTGATAACATTCCTGAAGGAGATGTTCAAGTTGCAACAAATGCAGTGATTAAATTACCAAAAGGAGAATTTTATCAAAAGGTAGAAACCGCACGTGGTGAATTAGGAGTATATATCAATAGTACAGGAACTAAAAATCCGTATAGATTAAAATTCCGTTCTCCAGGTTTTTCAAATTTATCCTTATTAAATCATATTGCAGTAGGTGGTAAAATTGGAGATTTAGTAGCTTCTATGGCAACTTTAGACCTTGTAATTCCAGATATTGACAGATAAAATGAATACAATGAATATATCATTAAATATAACAAAAACCATTACTGAATTACTGTCAGGCTTTATGTCTGAAGGAGCAGCAAATATTGGAGCAATGGTTACAATCGCATTAATTTATTTAGCCATTTTTGCAGTTGCAGGTTTGTATCTTGTTTTATTGGAACGTAAAGTTGCTGCTTGGTTTCAATTACGATTAGGCCCTAACAGAGTTGGGTATTGGGGATTGTTACAAACAATGGCTGATGCTTTAAAATTAGTTTCAAAAGAGTTAACTGGAACTGTAAAAGCTGATAAATTTTTATACAATTTAGCTCCATACTTTGTAATTGTATCGTCATTAATGGCGCTATCGGTTTTTCCTTTTACTCAAGAATTTCAAGCTTTTGATATTAATATTGGAGTCTTCTTTTTAATTGCAATTTCATCAATAGGTGTTATTGGAATTTTATTAGGAGGTTGGGCAAGTAATAACAAATTTGCTTTAATTGGCGCAATGCGAAGTGGTGTTCAAACTATTAGTTATGAACTTTCAGTAGGGCTGTCACTTTTAACAATGGTTTTACTTACAGGAACATTACAACTTTCAGAAATAGTAGAAGTTCAAAAAAATGGGTGGTTAATTGTACAAGGTCATATTCCGGCAGTAATTGCTTTTATGATATATATGATTGCTGGAACTGCTGAAACAAACAGAGCTCCTTTTGATATGGTTGAAGCTGAAAGTGAGTTAGGTGCAGGTTTTCATACAGAATATTCAGGAATGAAATTCGCTTATTTCTTTTTAGCGGAATTCATCAACATGTTTATTATTGCAGCCATTGCAACTACAGTATTTTTTGGAGGATGGTTGTCACCATTTGGTATCACAGAATCAATTCCTTGGCTAGGCGTTTTTTGGTTTATTGGAAAAACATTTATGCTGGTCTTTTTAATGATGTGGTTCCGTTGGACTTTCCCAAGATTAAGAGTAGATCAATTATTAACCCTTGAGTGGAAATATTTATTACCACTAAACTTATTAAACATCATTTTAATGGCAGTAATTGTTTGGCTTAACCTAACAATTCAATTTTAAAAATTATGAGTTATTTTGGAGACATATATAAAGGGATAAAAACGTTGCTTACCGGTATGAGTGTTACTGGAAAGTATTTTATCACTTCAAGAAAAGGAGCCATTACACAACAATATCCTGACAATAGAGAAACATTAAAAATGTTTGAACGTTTTCGTGGTGAAGTTGTAATGCCTCACGATGAAAACAATGAACACCGATGTACTGGTTGTCAGAAATGCGAATTGGCTTGCCCTAATGGTTCTATTGAAATTATTTGGGACAGACAAATTGATCCTGAAAGTGGCAAAAAGAAAAAAATGATAGACAAACATGTGTACCATTTAGGAATGTGCACAATGTGTGGTTTATGCATTGAAGCCTGCCCTACTGATGCAATTGTTTGGGCTCAGAATTTTGAAAATTCTGTTTATGACAGATCTTATTTGACCAAAGTTTTAAATCAACCAAACTCTAAATTAAAAGCTGGAGTAGAAGAATAAGCATATGGAACAAATTATATTTTACATTTTAGCATTGATAATGATTGTGTTTGCAATCGCTTCTGTAACAAGCAAAAAAATGCTTCGTTCAGTTATATACTTATTATTCGTTTTGTGCGGAATTGCAGGAATTTATTTTTTAATTGATTATAATTTCTTAGCAGCCATCCAATTAACCGTTTATGCAGGAGGTATTATTGTACTAATTATATTTTCAGTGGTGTTAGTTCATCATATTGAAATGGAATTAGAATTAGCAAAAAAATCAAAACAAATTTTGGTTGGTTTAGCTTGTTTAGTAGGTTTAGGCATATTTTTAACTACTATTTACGCACACCCTTTTAATGTGGTTGAAAATTCAGTAACCACATCAACCGAAGATATTGGTTTTGGATTGTTAAGCTACGAAACAGGCGGATTTATTTTACCATTTGAAGTAATTAGTGTGCTTTTACTAGCTTCAATGATTGGTGCAATTGTAATTGCAAAAGGAAAAAAACTAACCGACAAAAATGACACAACATTATGATAGCCGGAATTAGCATATATGAAATTTTAACTGTTACCTCTATTCTATTTTTTATTGGTGTGTACGGTTTTATTACAAGAAAAAACTTGATTTCAATTTTAATGTCTGTTGAATTAATTTTGAATGCATCAATTATAAACTTTGTTGTTATCAATAAATATTTATACCCAGATATGTTGCAAGGTGTTTTCTTTTCAATTTTTATTATTGCCGTAGCCGCTGCTGAAACTGCACTTGCTATCTCTATAATAATTAACCTTTACAGACAAATTGCTTCCGTTGAAGTTAAGGACACTGAAATTATGAAGTATTAATATTAGAAAATATGGATATAACTTATACAATATTAATTCCGTTAATTCCCCTAGCAGTATTTTTACTCTTAGGAATTTTTAATCAAAAAATTAAACCAGCTGTTTCTGGAATCATTGGGGTTGCCGGTTTATCAACCTCAGCTTTATTATCATATTATACTGCCTACCAATACTTTTTTGTATACGGTAAAGTAGGTGGTGTTTACCAAGCAATTGTTCAAAAAACAACTTGGATGAACTTTAGTGATACTTTAAAAATAGATATGGGTGTACTAATAGACCCAATATCAGTAATGATGCTTATTGTTGTTTCAACAGTCTCATTAATGGTGCATATTTATAGTAGAGGTTATATGAAAGGTGATGATGGTTATACACGTTTTTTTGCTTTCTTATCGCTATTCTCATTCTCAATGTTTGGATTAGTTTTAGCAACAAACCTTTTCCAAATTTATATTTTTTGGGAATTGGTTGGGGTTTCATCTTTCTTATTAATTGGATATTATTATACAAAACCTTCGGCAGTATCAGCAGCAAAAAAAGCTTTTATTGTAACTCGTTTTGCTGATTTAGGTTTCTTAATAGGAATTTTAATCATCGGTTATTATACAGGAACATTTGATTTTGAAACATTAAATAGTGTAAATCATGAAACTGGAGAATTAGCATTAAATTGGGCTTCAACTTCATTTATGGGATTATCTGTAATTGCTTGGGCATTGATACTTATGTTTATGGGTGGTGCTGGTAAATCTGCAATGTTTCCATTACATATTTGGTTACCTGATGCTATGGAAGGACCAACACCTGTTTCTGCTTTAATTCACGCAGCAACAATGGTTGTTGCAGGTGTATATTTAGTAGCTCGACTTTTTCCAATGTTTTATTTTGTTGAAGATGGCTACGCTTTAAATGTTGTAGCGTATGTAGGTGCATTTTCTTCGTTACTTGCTGCTATAATTGCAATAACACAAACTGATATAAAACGTGTATTGGCATTTTCAACAATGTCACAAATTGGATATATGATGTTAGCCTTAGGTGTTTCAAAATATGAAGGACACGAAGGATTAGGTTATATGGCCTCTATGTTCCATTTATTCACACACGCTATGTTTAAGGCGTTATTATTCTTAGGAGCAGGTTCAGTTATACATGCAGTTCATAGTAATTATTTAAAAGATATGGGCGGCTTACGTAAATATATGCCTATTACCAATATCACATTTTTAATAGCTGCTTTGGCAATTGCTGGTTTTCCTTTAACTTCAGGTTTCTTTAGTAAAGATGAAATTTTAGTAGCTGCTTTTGAGCATAATAAATTAATTTATTTTAGTGGAGTTTTAGTAGCTGGTTTAACTGCTTTCTATATGTTTAGATTGTACTTCGGGATTTTCTGGGGGAAAGATACTCAATACAAACATGCACCACATGAATCTCCAATATCAATGACTTTCCCATTAATGGTATTGGCATTCATAAGTTTAGTTGGAGGTTTTATACCATTCAGTAACTATATTTCTGCTGATAGAGCAGGTTTTGAAGCACATTTAAACTATCCGTTAGCTGCAGTTGCTGTTAGCGTTGGGTTAATTGGAATTGCTTTGGCTTGGGTTTTCTACAAAAAAGAAAATGACTTAGCTAGTAAATTTTCAAATGCCTTTGGAGTATTTTACAAATGGACTTACAATAAATTTTATATTGATGAGGTTTACTTATTTGTGACAAAAAAAATAATATTTAATCTAATAGCAGCACCAATTGCATGGTTCGACAAAAAATATGTTGATGGAACTATGGAAGGTATTGGGAATAAAACAGTTGTAATTTCAAATAAAATAAAAGGAATGCAGTCTGGAAAAGTTCAAGATTACGCTTTTGGTTTTGTAGCCGGAGTAGTAGTTTTAGCAATGGTGTTTATTTATTTATGGACAAACTAACAAATTAATATGGATATTTTATCACTCTTTGTCGTTGTACCTGTACTCACAATTATAGCCTTAGTTTTTGCAAAAGGTTTAAAGCAGGCAAGACTAGTTTCAATGGTTGGAAGTATGGTTCAGCTTGGAATGGCTATCAACTTAGTATTTGCTTATTTTAAAGAAAGAGCAATTAATGATGGTATTATGGTTTTTACTAAAGATTTTGTTTGGTTTGAACAATTTAATATTCATTATGCTATAGGCGTAGATGGTATTTCAGTAGCACTATTATTACTAACAGCAATAGTTGTGTTAGCTGGTGTTTTCATTTCTTGGAAAATGCCTGATTTACCGAAAGAATTTTTTATATCACTTTTAATATTAGCAACAGGAGTTTATGGATTCTTTATTTCTATTGATCTATTTACCATGTTCGTATTTTATGAAATAGCTGTAATTCCAATGTATTTATTAATTGGTATTTGGGGAAGTGGTCCAAAAGAATATTCTGCTATGAAATTAACTTTAATGTTAATGGGAGCTTCAGCAGTTTTATTAGTAGGAGTTTTAGGAATTTACTTTAACTCAAATGCAGATGGTGGCGCTTTAACTTTTAATATTTTAGAAATTGCACAAGTAAATATCCCTATTGAAGCACAAAAATTATTTTTCCCTTTAACCTTTGTCGGTTTTGCAGTACTTGGAGCTTTATTTCCATTTCACACTTGGTCACCTGATGGTCACGCATCTGCACCAACAGCAGTTTCTATGTTACACGCAGGTGTTTTAATGAAATTAGGAGGATATGGCGTATTTAGAATAGCCATGTTTTTATTACCTGCAGGAGCAGTTCATTGGTCTTGGTTCTTTATTATTTTAGCAGCAATAGGAGTAGTTTATGGAGCATTTGGAGCAATTAGACAAACTGATTTAAAATATATAAATGCATATGCATCTGTTAGTCACTTAGGTTTAGTTTTGTTCGCTTTATTAACATTGAATAAAATAGCTTGGAATGGAGCTATCATTCAATCTTTATCACACGGCTTATTAACAGCCATGTTTTTCGCCTTAATTGGAATGATTTACGGAAGAACACATACTAGAGATATTCATAAATTAGGAGGTTTAATGAAAGTTTTACCTTTTATCGGAGCTATATATGTAATTACAGGAATGGCTTATTTAGGCTTACCTGGTTTTAGTGGGTTTGTTGCTGAGATGAATATTTTTGTAGGTTCTTTCCAAAATCCTGATATGTTTCATAGAGTATTAACAATTTTAGCAGTTTCATCAATAGTTGTAACAGCAGTTTATATTCTTAGATTGGTTGGAAAAATTATGATGGGGCCATTAGCAAATGAAGAGTTTAAAGATTTACCAAAAGCAACGTGGTTTGAAAAAGCAGGTATTTTATTATTGCTAATTCCTATTGTTGCAATGGGTGTTGCACCACTTTGGTTAAGCGATATGATAATGGCAAGTTTAGAACCTTTTATTAAAGGAGTATTATAAAATTAAAATAGATAGCTAAATGGATTTTAGTAGTTTTTTATTAATGAGACAAGAAATTATATTATTAGCAATTATATTATTGCTACTAGTAGCTGAAATATTTATACCTAAAAACAAAAAAAGTAGCATTGTACATTTAGCTATATTTTTATTTGGTATTCACACCGCAGTTGGATTTTTTGCATTAAATGAGTGTAGCATTTTTGGTGGTTCTTTTCAAACAAATAATTTAATTCATTTCTTTAAAAATGTGTTAAATATTGGTGTATTTATTTTACTTCTTCAATCAGCTGATTGGATTCAAGAAAAAATTGTTACACAAAATAAAGGAATTGAATTTTTCATCTTATTATTTTCCTCTTTATTAGGAATGTATTTTATGATTTCTTCTGGTGACTTTTTAATGTTTTATATTGGTTTAGAATTATCAACATTACCAGTTGCAGCATTGGCAGCTTATGAAACTTCCAAAAGAATTTCAAGCGAGTCTGGTATTAAATTAATATTATCAGCAGGTTTAGCTTCTGGTGTTTCATTATTTGGTATTTCCTTATTATATGCTACATCAGGCTCTATATTTTTTCATGATATTATTGGAGCTATTTCGGCAAATAACCTAACAATTTTAGGCTTTATTTTATTCTTTTCAGGCTTATCGTTTAAAATATCATTAGTACCATTTCATTTCTGGACTGCTGATGTTTATGAAGGAGCTCCAATTAGTGTAGCTTCATATTTATCAGTAATTTCAAAAGGTGCAGCCGTATTTATTTTAATGATTTTACTATTTACTATTTTTAAACCCTTAATGCACGTTTGGGAAAATATGGTGTATGTAATTGCAATAGCTACGATGTTTATTGGAAACTTATTTGCAATACGTCAACAAAACATGAAACGCTTCTTAGCATTTTCATCCATTGCACAAGCTGGTTTTATTTTACTAGGATTAATTTCAGGAACACAATTAGGAACTGCTACAGTTGTTTATTTTGTGATGATTTATATCTTTTCAAATTTAGCTGCTTTTGGTGTAGTACAAGCAATCTCTTCAAAAACAGGGAAAGAAAATATGAATGATTACGAAGGCTTGTACAGAACAAACCCTAAATTAAGTTTAGTAATGCTTTTAGCGTTGTTCTCATTAGCAGGTATTCCACCTGTTGCAGGTTTCTTTGGTAAGTTTTTCTTATTTACTGCAGCAGCAAGTGAAGGTTATTACTTGTTAGTCTTTTTAGCAGTTGTTAACGTGACAATTTCTTTATACTACTATTTATTAGTAGTTAGAGCAATGTTTTTAAGAAAAGGTGAAAATCCAATTCCGTTTTTTAAAAATAAATTATATATGCGTTTAGGCTTAATAATTACAGTAATTGGTATTGTAGTATTAGGTTTATACAGCCCGTTATATGAATATATTTATGAATTAAGTAGCATTTATAATTAAAAAATTATGAGTTTAGAAGGCAAACATTCATTTGGAAGTATTGGAGAAACAAGAGTTACTTTTGTTGAAAAAAATACTGACGAAAACAGGAGAAATTTTTTAATAAAATTATTAGAACATAATGGTTTTGAAGTTATTATTGAGGAAGAAAAACGCAAAACTGAACAAGATCCACAATTATATACAGTAGCTGTTACCGATATGGTTTTTAATCCTACTATTTGGGTTTTTGAACGCAAATTAAAAACGTTTGATGGTCACAAAGTAACTCAGGATTATTGGAATCAAAAAACAGAAGAAACGAATCCAAGATATTGGAAAAACGAAAAATAAACTATTTTATCTTTAAAAAAAGAGTAGCTAATCAAATTGTTTAGCTACTCTTTTTATTTAAAAACATAGCGAAAAACATTTGTTATAAAGTTAACTTTCACTTAATTCTTTTAATTTATTCAATCTCAAATTCCAACATTTTTTAATGTTTTCATATGAGAATACAAGCTTTAATTATTTAAACTATTTCTTTTCCTACATACATTAACTTATTTCCTTTTTCAATAATATCATCATTTAATAAGGAAGATATAATGTGAATTTCTCCCTTCTTATCTTTAATAAAAACAGGAATTGCATGTGTTTCAAAATTAATTTCTTGTAACAATTTTTTATAATTTTCCATAGATTCTATTTCAACTTCATGAACAAAAGGAAAATCTCTTACTACTTCGCTTAAATTAATATAATCATCATTATGAGTAAACAAATTAATATCTGGTTTATGCTCACCTTCAAGCATTTCCTCAGTAGAAATCAATCTAAAAGACCCATTCTTTCCATAATTTTCAGAAAATTTATCCAATACATATCTGTTGACAGATGCACTTGCTGTTAATGCTAACAAAAATCCAACGTCATTCAATTCAATATTATCCATTAAATCATCTGCATACACATTCCCTTCAATTGCTTCTAAGCCAAGTAATTTTGCTTTTTCAATGCTTTTTGGATTGCTATCAATTAATACAACACGCCTATTATTTTGCTGCAAGTATGTAGCTATTAATCGTGAGAAACTTGAAGCTCCAGCAATTAAAATTCCATCAGAAGATTTTAAAAACACGCCAAACAATTTAGCGAACAAGCGGGCTGTAGTAGCATTTAAAAGTACAGTTCCTAAAACTATCATAAAAACTAATGGAGTGATATATTCAGCACCAGGTTCTCCTTGCATTGTTAACTTAAGTCCAAATAATGAAGCTATACCTGCAGCTACAATACCACGAGGGCCAACCCAACTTATAAATATTTTTTCATTAATTTTTAAACCAGAATTAATTGTACTTAAGAAAACACCTATAGGCCTTAAAATAAAAATAACTACTGCAAAAAGCATTAAAGATTCCCATCTATATAATAAATACAGGTCGTTAATATTAATATTTGCTGAAAGCAGAATGAATAAGATTGAAATTAACAACACGCTAATTGATTCCTTAAAATAGAGTATATCTTTTAACTCTTTTGCTTTCTTATTTCCTAAAACCATCCCCATAATTACTACTGAGAGTAAGCCAGATTCATGAGCGAAAAAATCAGATAAAACAAAAACAAAAAGTACACTTGCAAGGGTAGCTACATTTAACAAATAATGAGGAATTAAGCTATTTTTTATAGATTTATATAATCCATAAGCTGATGTAAAACCTATAGAAATTCCAATAATTACAATTTTAGCAAATTCAAGTAATGCTTCTTTAGTGTATGCATACCCTTCACCAACACTTATAAATTCAAAAACTAATACAGCTACCAATGCACCAATAGGATCAATTAAAATACTTTCCCATTTAAGTACTGCCGAGATATCTTTTCTTAAAGGAATGTTACGTAAAATAGGTGCTATAACAGTGGGACCAGTAACAATAATAAGTGCAGAAAATAAAAATGAAATTACCCAACTTAAGTGAAATATATAGTGAGCAGCAATACCAGCACCAAAAAAAGTTATTATTGAGCCTAAGGTAATCAATTTTAATATTACAGGGCCAACATTTAGTACCTCTTCTTTTTTAAGCGTTAAACCACCTTCAAAAAGAATGATTCCAATAGCTAAAGAAACAAAATTAAATAATTTTTCTCCAGGAAATAACCCTTCCGTTCCGTTCCAAACAGGCTCAATCCATTTAGAACCATCACTAGAAATCAATGTTGAAAAAGGGCCTACTATTAATCCAATTAAAATTAAAGGTAAAATTGCAGGCAATTTAAATTTCCAAGCAAACCATTGTGCTACAATACCTAATATAATAATCCCAGCTAATTCTAACATATTTTGTACTAAAAATTAAGTCGAATATACTTAAAAATTACCAATTACAATAAGGGTTCTTAGACAAAACCGAATTATAATATTTAATATCTCCCGTAACTTCTTTACCCAGCCAACTTGGTTTTTCAAAATTAAAATCTTCAAAAGGCAATTCAATTTCTGCAATAACAAGTCCAAAATTTTCGCCTAAAAATTCATCCACTTCAAAAAACAACTTATTTATAGGGATTATATACCTTACTTTTTCAATAATTGATGGTTCACAAATTTGCAATAAACTCTTGGCTTCTTGTAATGAAATTTCATTTTCCCACTCAAACCTTGAAGTTCCTGAATTATTAGAAATTCCTTTTACAGTAATAAAACCTTTTTCTTCATTAACTCTAATTCTAACTGTTCTTTCAGGAACAGAAGACAGAAATCCCTGAGCAATTTTATAACTTTTTACGGCAAACTTCTTAAAATCTCCTTTAACCAAATACTTTCTCTCAATTTCAATACTCATAAAATATTATTTGAATTTGAATTCCCAAGAAAGACCTAGTGAATATATCCAAAAGAAATTTCCAGGATTAAAGCTTATTTCCTGATGTGATATTCCTAACTGAGTTCCCCAAGCATTTTTTTTGCTTTTTGAAGTAAAATAATAGCCGAAATTTATTTTTTGAGACTGTAATTTAATAATTTCATCTTCGTTTTCTTCAACCTTAAACTGATATAATTCTGGTGAAAAACCAATTCCTGCAGCAATACTAAAATAATTATCGGCATCACTTCCATATTTTCTATAATTCAACGTTCCTGAAATACTAGAACCAGAATCACCTGGAGTTATATAAGGCCTAAATGACCAATAACTATTGCCAGTATACCAACCTATTGAGCCTGTATAAATATTGGTGGTTGAGCTGTATTTTAAGGATCGCATCCCTAAAGAAACTTCAAAACTATGGGGTAGAGATTTGTGTAATTCTGCTCCAAACCTAACATTAGGATATAAATAAGAATTAGAAAAACCTACATTTAAATACGCATACAATCCTTTGGCAATTTTTGGATATAGATCAACTTCAAACTGAGCTCCGTTATCACTAAATCTTCTACTGAAATTTCCTTTTGCTATAATACTTCCATACTTTGTTAACCGCTTATATTTTATTGTATAAAATTGCATTGGATCAAATACATCTGAATATAAATCAATTGAAGTGCTTATTCCAATTGCATTAAACCGAAGGGATTGATTTAAACTCTCTTTGAATTCTAATGCTTTCTCATGTGTTGAGTTTTTCTTTAAAATAGATTCAACAGTTTTTAAAGCATCCTCCGGATTTTGAGAATTCTTTTCAGCTTTCGCCTTTACCAGTAATATTTCCTCACTATTTGGAAAATGCTGCAACCCTTCATTAGACATTTCTAAAGCGCTGAAAGGAGCTTCAGACCATAATTCATTATTAATTGCCGCAACCCAAGTAGTCTCATTTTTTGGGTCCCGCTCTAACACATATTTAAATTCATTTTTCGCAAGTTTATAATTCCCATCCCAAGAATATGTACTTGCTAAAAAAGAACGAATATCATGGTAATTTGGATATTTGTTAAGTAACATTATCAAAGAATCTTGCGCCTGTTTCCTATTTCCATCAAAAGCTAATTTTCTTGCTGTTTCAAATGTCACATCTGGATCTCCGTTAAAATCCTTTTGTTGTGCAACAATGGTAGCTCCGACTAATAAACATATTGCTAAAAATAATTGTTGTTTTGATTTCATTTTATTTTAGGGTTTGTTTAAATGCTTTATAATCACTATTTTCTGGATATATTTTCAATAAACTATCCATTAAAATTTTTGATTCCTTTTTATTATTTAACCGCTCATAAGCCTTCGCTAATTTAAAAGCCAAATCTCCCTCTGCAATTTTATTTTTAAATGCTTTCTGAGCTATTTCAATAGATTTTTTATCTTGATCAGACCACCAATAAACATCCATTAAAGCCAAATAACAATCATAATAATAAGGCACTCTCTTAATTACATTTAGCAATTCTAACTCGGCTTCTTTATATTTTCCGTCCCAAGCCAGTGTTCTTCCTTTTAATGTACGGGCATCAGCATGATTTGGATATTCATTTAAAATATAATTGCAAAGTAGTTGTGCTTTTTTTAAGTCTTTTTTAAAAGCTGTTTCACGAGCTACTGAAAAAATTTGATCAAATGTTAAACCTTTGGTAGAAATTTCAATGATTTTTAATTCCTCCTCTGTAAATTCAATGCCTGGATTCATATAAATATTATTTTCTTCAGGAAAAATTTTATTTTTTAAAGTACTATATGCATTTAACCTCTTAAACGCTTTTAATGAATCTGAAATTGTTTTTAACAATTCACGTTCAACAACTTTTATTGTGCCAAAATTTTCATTTATTTTAAATAAATTACCATCTGAATACAAATAATTTTCATAAATATAATCGTTAATATTTCCTTTATAACGCATTAAAGGTATTTTATGAATATTTCTAAATTGTTGCGCAGTATCTAATCCTTTACTAATCCATGGTACATTATCTAATTTTATAAAATTATAGGAATTCATTAAAAGCGATAAAACACTTGGAGTAACATCAAAATGTGAGGAAATAGATTTGAATTTTTTAGGCTGTTTTATCATTGGGCTATAAATATAAAACGGCACGTGAAAACGACATAATTTATTCTTTTGAACAATTGGAATTAACCTATGATCTCCTGTAATAATAAAAATAGTATTTTCAAAATCTGGTCGCTTTTTATATTCATCCATAAATCCTTTTATAGAAGCATCAGTATATATTAAACTGGCAAATATCTCAGAATATGATTTAATTTCTGAACTTAAAGCTGTATTCATTTTTTTTGCAGAAATAATACTATCAACTTTTGAAATATAGCTATTTTTATCAGGAAAATTAAAAGGTTCGTGATTAGAAATGGTCATAATTATATCTAACCTTGGAGCAACCTTGGTATCTAATACAGTTAATGTTTTCCTAAAGATTTCTTTATCTGGATAGCCCCAAGAAAAACCTCCTTCATTTGCTTCTGTTTTAATGAAATTTTCACCAAATTTATCTTCGTCAATTACCTCATCAATACTATTAAATTCTAAAAAGTTAATTTTTCTATCGAAGCTAGATTTATCTCCTGAATAAAAAGAAGTTGTATAACCATTCGCTTTTAAAACGCTTATTAAAGATAAATGGGAAGGTATTTTTTGCTGTTCTAAAAAGCCTTGTTCTGCAAATGGTAAAGACCCTAAAATTGAAGGCAATACACCAAAAGTTCTACCAGTAGTACTTACAAAATTTTCCCAATATAAAGATTTGTCAATTAATGAATCTAAAAAAGGTGTAAATCCTCCATATGCATTTTTTCCAACAAACTCAGCACCAAGGCCTTCAACAATAATAAAAACTATATTTGGTTTTTCTTCCTTTAAATTTAAAAGTGGGCCAAGTACATTTTCTGTTTTTGATGTAGGTTTTAAAAATGGAAAATCAGTTCTGTTATCAAAATTCATTGCATCCATCTCTCTTTTTTCTTGATGAAAATTTAAAATATCAGACACTAAATAATTTAATTTGTTTTGATAGTCTGCTTCAGATGTTTGTGAAAAAACAAGTTTACCGGCTCCAAACAAAACAATGGTAACTACAGATATTGCTATTAATGATTTTCCAGGAAAAAACTTTTTAAATACAGCAATGAACGCAAAAAAGATTCCAATAAAAATTAAATATGGCACAAAATAACCAATAGAAAATTCTACCGAAGATGATACTGTTGTGGTAATATCGCTATACGAATACCCCAATAAATCTGCGCCTAAATTAATTAAGGTTGTTAAACTATAATTTACTAATGCAAATTGACCAATTATAATAATTACAAATAGTATTTGAATAAATATAATGGCTACTTTTTTATGAAAATAGGCGACTAAAAAATACAATGGAAAAAGCAACAGACTTAATACTAATACTGTCCAAAAATCATTCAACAATTTAAAAAACAATGACGAACCAATAGATATACCCACATTTTTTGAAGCTAACTGGTACACTTCAAAAAAACTAATGAACCAAAAAGTAGCTATTAATGCTAATATAAAGTAGCTATATTTATAAGTATCTTTAAGTTGGAGTTTTAATTTCATAACTATTATTGTCTATTTATGTTTTTGACATTCCTTTTCTTACCATTTCTCCCCATTTTTTCTTTTTATTAAAATAGTAATCGTAATTCCCTTTAATTGCCGCATACAAAATAACTGGGTGTAAAATAAACGGTTCAAGTAGGGTAACCAACACTAATTTAAATCCTGTCCCTTTCTTTTTATATTGATGAAATGTTAGTTCTTCTGAAAAAATGGCAATTAATGTAAATACAATTGAAAATAAATAAGCCAATAAAAAGAAAGCTAGCACATAATCCCACTTCACATTGTTTAAAGCTACTAGAATTAAAAAATATAAAATTCCAACCACTTCAATAATAGGAGCTAACCTTTCATAAAAAAACCAATATGGAAAACTTAACATTCCTAATAAATTGTATTTTGGATTGAAACCTATCTTTCTATGTTTTCTTAAAGTTTCAATGGTTCCTCTAGTCCATCTGTTTCTTTGAGAAATTAAAATTTTATAATTGTCTGGTGCTTCTGTCCAACACAATGGATCTGGGATATAGGCCACTTTATATTTAACCTTTTTCTCTTCCATATGCCTTCTCATTCTAACAATTATTTCCATATCTTCTCCAACGGTATGAGTATCATAGCCACCAACTTCAATAGCTAATTTTTTTTCAAAAATACCAAAAGCGCCTGAAATTACTAATAAACCATTCAATCTGCTCCAAGCCATTCTTCCTAATAAAAAGGATCTTAAATATTCCAGAATTTGAGCAATTTCAATAAATTTATTTGGCAAATTAATATCTAATAACTTTCCTTCTTTTATAGTGCAAGCATTTGCAATTCTTATAACTCCTCCAGAAGCAATAACTTTTACATCTGTAACTTCTAAAAAAGGTTTAATCATTTTTTGCAATGAATCTTCTAATAATAAACAATCTACATCAATACAAGCACAATATTGACTATTAGAAATATTTAAACCAAAATTCAATGCATCTGCTTTACCTCCATTTTCCTTATCAACAACAATTAATTTTTCAAAAGCTGGGTTTGTAGATTTAAATACTCCTGCACGAAGTGGTTTTGTTTTTATTTGTTCATTAATTAAGTAATCTACTTTTACCAAATCATAGGCCTTAATTAACAATTCTAGGCTATTATCCTTACTGCCATCATTCACAATAATAACATCATAATTTACGTAATGACTTGAAAGTAAAGATCTCACATTTTCAATTATATTCAAACTTTCGTTATAGGCAGGCGCAACAATTGATATTGAAGGAGCAACAGTTGATGAAAGAATTTCATTGTAATTAACAAAACTATTTCTTTTCATATATTGATTTGATTCAATAGCAGAAATGATAGCCAATAAAATGTAGGACAAAATAACAGAACAAGCATAAATAAAAAAGAGCGAGTGTATTATTAAAAGTATGAGTTTAACTGTACTGCTATCCATAATTAATTAACTTCAAGGTAATTAAATATTTTTTCGTTTTCTATGTTTTGCGATGCTTGTATTATTGATTGTAACTTTTTACTATTCAATTTTTTTAACAATGTAAAAGCAATTAATTTTAATTCAAAATTATGGTGATTGGTATTTTCTAAAATAAAATTTTCATCATCACTATCCGCAACATCCAATAACATTTTAAAAAATGAAATTTGCTCTTCTATACTTCTTTCAGAAAAATTACTTTTTATAATCGATTTCGCTTCTTTTACTTGAAAATAACTTAAAACTTCAATGGATTTAACTCTAATTTCCTTTGTTTTATGTGATACTAAATCTAATAAAATATCAATTGACTGAAATTGATTGTAAATTTTGGCTAATTTTAATGCAAATAATACAACTGAATCATTTTCGGATTTCAACCAAGGAGAAATATCTGTTATTTCCTGGTCATCAAATTTTTGAAGAATCTCTAATAATTGTATTTGATTCCATTCAGAAATTGGGGATTTTAAATTATTTAAAAATTCTAATCCTTTAAATTGAAATAAATTTACATAGTATAACTGTACTTCATTTCTAACTTCTTGCTTTTCATGATTCTCTAATTTACTAACATCATCATAAACATTCGTTATTTCAAATTGCGTTAGCTCTTTAATCCCTGAAGCAATTTCATCCCACTTTCTGCTATTTAATTTTTTTAATGAATAATTAATTAATCCTGTTTTTAAAAATAAATTATTAATATCAATAGCCATTTCACCAGAAATTTCATTTTTTAATTTTGATAAAACTGAAATGAAAATACCTCGTTTAAATTTGTCTTCAACACAAAATACCATCTTATCAATAATTTTTTGTTGCTCATTACTTACTTTAATTTCATTATTTCCAGCATATAAGAAATTTATAAGGTTGGTCTCATAATCTGCAAAAAGTTTTTTAGAAAGTATTTCTTCATCTCTTAAATGACTACGTAAATATTTTAAATACAAAAGGAAATCAATAATTACAATTATTAATAAGCCAACTAAACCCCATACTAATTTTATAAGCGAGGGTAAATTGTTATAATAATCTAGTAAAAATTGAAAATCTATCATACATTAAATTACTGATAATTTAAGGAATTAACCTTTTAATTCTAATTACAAGTTCATTTGGGCTAAATGGTTTTCCCATAAAATCATTTGCCCCTAAATTAAACGCTTTTAAAACCATCTCTTCTTGTCCTGCTGCTGAAAACACTATAATTGGCGTTGTGACTTTTAATTTATTTCTAACATGGCTTATTACTTCCAAACCACTAATAAAAGGCATCATTATATCTGATAAAATTAAATCTGGGTTATTTTCTTCTATTAATTCAATGGCTTTTTTTCCATCTTCAGCAATAAAAAGTTGATATCCTTCTTTTTCTAACCTAAATTTTAATAAAAGTGATAATGTAGAATTATCTTCGGCTAAAACTATTTTCTTCAAATTATTCATCTTTTAGTGTTTTTAACTCTGTTAATAGTTCCGTTTTTACATTTTTAAGAATTTCAACACAAGCATTTAGTTGTATTTCAGCAGCGTCTAAATTTTCATTCTTTTCAAACTTTTTCATTAATGAATGTACTATTGGCTCCATACTTGAAATACCAAACATACTTACATTTGGTTTTATTTTGTGGGTTGCTCTATGTAAAATTTCCCAATTTTTGTTTTTTACTTCATTTTTAATCACTTGTACATATTCATCTACATCTTTTATAAACAATTCAATAAGTAATATTAATATTGATGTTTCATTGAGTGATTCTTGCTTTAAAAAATTAAGATCAGTAAATTTTTTTTCACTTGTATCAGCAATAATTTCTTCATTATTCTTTGTGTCATCTTCATTAGTGCTTTTGGTTTCAAACCCATACTTTTTCAATAATAAAAGTAAATCATCCTTTTTAAATGGTTTAAAAATATAATCATCCATTCCTGCTTCAAAGGCTCTGTTTATTTCTTTTTTTGAGGTATAGGCTGTCATTGCAATAATTGGTATTTTGGCTACTGCTGCTGAAAGGTCATTTTTAATAATTTTAGTAGCTTCATAACCATCCATAACCGGCATTTGTATATCCATTAAAATAATATCATACATTGATTTTTGAACCTTTTTTACGCCTTCAATTCCATTATTTGCAATATCTACTGAACAATTCCATCTTTCAAGTCTTGTTTTAGCTAACATTTGATTGGTTTTATTGTCTTCAACCAATAAAATTTTTAAGTTAAGAGATGTGTCTTCTAATTTTTCGCTTTCATCAATACCATTGCTCATTTTTTCTAAGTCCTTTTCAAAAGGAATAGTCATTTTAAAAACACTTCCTACTCCAAACTTACTATGAACTTTTATTTCTCCATTCAATAAATGAACTAATTTTTTAACAATAGCCAATCCCAACCCAGTTCCTCCATAAATTCTTGAAGTATCACTTTTTGCTTGCGTGAAAACACCAAAAACTGTGCTAATTTTATTTGAAACAATCCCAATTCCAGTATCTTTTATTTCAAAATAAATAGTGACAACATTATCTTCATCAGTTATAGGTTTAACTTCTATTACCACAGAACCTTCATTTGTAAATTTAATGGCATTTCCAATTAAGTTTAACATAATTTGCCCCATACGAGTTGGGTCTCCATATACAAATACAGGTGTTTCTGGATCTATTTTTAGCTCTAATAAAAGTGATTTTTCATGAGCCTTTAACTTCATCAGTTTTACAACTTTATTTAAACTTTTGTGAAGGTTAAATGAAATATTTTCAAGCTCCACTTTATTTGAATCCAATTTTGCTAAATCCAAAACATTATTTATTAAAGAAAGTAATATTTCTCCTGAATTTTTCATTGTTTCCAAATGTTCCCTTTGCTCAATGGTTAATTCAGATTCTAACAACAATTCCGTAAAACCGATTACTGCATTTAATGGAGTTCGAATTTCATGACTCATGTTAGACAAAAATTCATCTTTTACTTTTACTGATGTTTCGGCAGTTTCTTTGGCTTCTTTAAGTTCAATTTCTGCAGAAATTCTGCTTGTAATATCTGTTCCAATAGAAATATAGGTGTCATTTAATCCTTTGGACAATTGCCATTCAATCCATTTATAATCTCCATCCTTGGTTTTAATTCTACGCTTAGAAATATCGGTAAATCCTTTAATTTGAAAAAAAACAAAATTATGAATTGCTTCTCTTACTTTTTGTGCCTCAAACTGATTTTCATAGGTTAAGTTCCACCAATTATCACCTAAAATTTCATCCACAGTATACCCTAACATCCTTTCAACTGATGGGGACGAAAAAATAACATTACCATTAGATTCACTAACCAGAACCATGGCATCAACACTATTAATTATTGTTTCTGAATGAAATCTGGCAATTTCCTGTGTTTTTCTATTTGTTACATTCACTCCAACAGAAGTGTAATAATTGTCTTTTGAAATAGAATCTCTCCATTCTATCCACTTAAAATTCCCGTCGTTGCATTTTATTTTATGAATATAAGCTCTTGATGAAATTTTTGCATTTCCGCTAATTACATTTTCAATTTTTAATTTGCGTTCAAAAATCTCATTTTCGCTTAAACACGTTTTCTCCCACCATTTCTTTTTAAGTTTTTCATCAACTTTAAAACCTAACAAAGTTTCTGCAAAAGGAGAGATATATTTTACCTCGCCTTTTTGATTTGAAGAAATTATAAGTAAATTTAAATCCCCTAATACAGGTTCATAATTAGTATCCATGCTCATATACGCTTTATTCTAAAATCTTAGACAAACTACCTTAAATTACTAAAAAAATTAAATTTTTAAACCTTTAAGACTATAGGCTAAATATACTTATTTTATTCTTTAAAATATAAAAACCACTTTAAAAGTGGCTTTTATATTTCATGAAAAATTAATTACAGTATATAACTGATAATGTGTATTTTTTGACTTAATTTTATTTAAAAGCCTAAAAAATTTACTTTCATACATTTTTTACCAGATTATAATTTTTCTGTTGATCATTCCATCTCAATATTTTTTTACTGATTTTTTTAAAAAAACTTTTTTAGCTGTAAATTTAGAGATATTTTAATCCAAAAAAATTAAGAAAATTTTATAATTTCAATATGCTTTTTAATATATCTTTGTACTATAAAATGCTATTTTAAAGTAGTACAGAAATCTATGAAAACAGCAACTAATTTTGTGTTTAATTGTATGAAATATTCACTTTTTACATACCAGCTATTAGAAGAAAATAGTTCATTAAATACAAATATACAGTCAATAATCATTGTCGGCCGACAGAGATAAACGCACTAAAATAACCTTTTAAACTCAACTAAAATTTGATATAATTAATTGTTGAAAAGTTCTGTGGTATGTGCAATTTACCCTTATTATTAAACACATTGTTTACTAAAAATTGCAGAAATAATTAAAATAATTAAATTAAAAAATAACAAAAAATGAAAGCACTTTTAACGCTATTTACAATTTTTTCTTTAGCCTTTGCTAAAAATGATCAAGAAGTTATAACAATGACTGCCGTTTTTGACGGTTATGAAGATGACACTTATTTCTTTACAGACTCTGAAGATGAAACCTACTATATCCAGGAAGTTTCAGCTGAAGTGAGTAAAATGTATGATCTTCAAGATATAAAATACAACGGAAAAACGTTTAAAGTAACCTACGAAACTCAAAAAAGACTAGATGAAAACAAAGAACCTTATGAGGTTTTTGTAGTCACAAAATTAGTTTTAGTAGAATAATTATGGAGGCTGTCTAAAAAGTAAAGTTTTCGTCAACCTGAACTTGATTCAGGTTCTCATACTCATTGACTATAAGTATGATGAGATTCTGAATCAAGTTCAGAATGACGACTTTTAACACTTTTTAGACATCCTCATTTAACTAGCTTGCTACTATCAACAAAAAAATGGCTAACAATAATAGTAAAAACAATCTTTCAAAAATAGAGGCACTACCCAAACGAAATTTTCTTATGATATCTCGCTGGGGAGAATCACTAGATATTGCTTACACAATTCAATTAGAAGGGCATTCAGTGAAACTGTATATTGAAGATAAACCTTCCAAAGAAATTGGTTATGGCTTTGTACAAAAAGTAACTCATTGGAAAAAACATATAGATTGGGCGGACATACTTGTTTTTGATTATACTGGCTTTGGAAAAGAATGTGAAGCCTTAAGAAAGGCAGGGAAAATTGTTTTTGGCGGATCTGAATATACTGATAAGTTAGAATTGGACAGAAATTTTGGTCAGGAAGAGTTAAAGAGACATAAAGTAAAAATACTTCAATCTAAAGAATTTTTCAATTTCCAAGATGCGATTTCTTTTGTAAAAAAAGACCCTGATGCTTATGTAATTAAACCTTGTGGTGAAACACAAGAATTAAAACAATTACTTTTTGTTGGAAATGATGATGAAGGTTTAGATGTAATGCGCGTTTTAAAAGCCTATGAAAAATCATGGGGGAATGATTTTGGGAATTTTCAATTACAACGAAAAGTAAAAGGAGTTGAAATTTCTGTATCTGCATTTTTTAATGGAACCGAATTTTTAACACCTATAAATGTAACTTTTGAACATAAAAAATTATTTCCAAAGGAGTTAGGTGTTTCAACAGGAGAAATGGGAAGTAGCATGTTTTGGGTAAAAGACTCTCCTATTTTTGATGCAACCTTAAAAAAGTTTGAAAGCACATTAAGCAAAAAAAACTTTATTGGCCATATAGATATTAATTGTATTGTAAACGGAAATGGAATATATCCTTTAGAATTTACTTCACGATTTGGGTTTCCACAAATTTTTATTCAAAGAGCCGGAATTAATGAACCTATTGGAAATATGCTCTTCAAAATTGCTAGCGGTGAAAAATTTTCCTTAAACGTTAAAAAAGGATTTCAAATAGGTGCTTTTATTGTTGTACCTCCATTTCCTTATGATGATAAGAAAAGCTTTGAATTATTTTCAAAAGATTCTATTGTTATTTTTAAAAAAGAAATGAAAGAAGGTATTCATCCAATGCATGTTAAAAAAATAAATGACGAATGGTTAATTACAGGAAATACAGGAATTGCAGTTATGGTTTCAGGAACTGGGTTAACTATGAAAGATGCTCAAAAAATGATGAATAACAGAATTAGTAATATTATTGTAAATAATAGTTATTACAGAACTGATATAGGCGATCGCTGGTTCAATGATTCTGATAAACTTTGGTCATGGGGTTTATTATAATTTCATAAACTAAATTATGAATGTTCATTTTGAAAAATTAACTGCATCTCCCAATCAGTTTTTTACTATTTTACCTGAAGATTGGCAAAATTTAATAGTTCCTCACTGGAATTTGTATAAAAACACAGCGTCCA
>Ga0208305_10000041_pt1 | contig 74972 bp, 70 predicted proteins | sample ColrivemetaGS741_FD_187605 | JGI IMG/M metagenome (GOLD analysis project Ga0208305, IMG submission 187605) | Estuarine microbial communities from the Columbia River estuary - Flood tide ETM metaG S.741 (SPAdes) (version 2) | ecosystem: Environmental > Aquatic > Marine > Intertidal zone >... | reverse complement strand
CCAATACGTTAGATTTTATTTCATTTCTATTAAATGATGTAGTTTGCCCCATAAATCCTTTAATTAATTGGGTATGATTTTGACACAACATGGTTGGCACAGGATCCCATTTAGCAGAATATTCTTGCAAAGAAAAATAATCAGAAGTTCGCTGAATATCTCTTTTGGGAGTCATATCAATTGATGAAAACTCATATTCAACAGGATTTCTTACTAGTGTAAAATCTTTAAAAGCAAACGTTTTATTAAAATCTAACTTGTTTTGATAATCTATTTCAGAAGGATCACCATCAAACATAGTTTCGCAAATATCAACTCCTTCAGCAGCCAAAGCAATATCAAAACTATCCGTTGCAGAACACATTGCAAACATAAATCCACCTCCAACAACAAAATCTCTAATTTTTAATGAAACTGCTAATTTTGCTAAAGAAACCTTTTTATAGCCTAATTTTTGAGCAAGATCTTCTGCTTCTTTTTTTTGTTCAATATACCAAGGAGCAGCTCTATAGCTGCCATAAAACTTACCAAACTGGCCAGTAAAATCTTCATGATGTAAATGCAACCATTCATATAAAAGCAATTTTTCTTCTATAACATCTTCATCATAAACAACATCAAAGGGAATTTCAGCATACGTTAAAACCATTGTTACCGCATCATCCCAAGGTCTTGTGTTTTTGGGAGAATAAACTGCAATTTTAGGAGCTTTTTCAAGAATAACTGCATCCATGTTTTGTGATGGACTGCTAATTTCTTCTAATATTTTTAAAGCTTGAGTATCTGAAATAATTTGAAAAGTGACTCCTCTAATTTTACATTCATTTCTGGTAGCTTCATTATCTTCCAATAAAAATGATCCGCCTTCATAATTTAGCAACCATTTTGCTGTACTACCTTGACTTAGTGACCAATATGTAATTCCATATGCTTTTAAATGATTGGTTTGAGTAACTTCATCCATTGGAATTAAAATAAATGAAGCTGCTATATTTTGAGAACATATAATTGCAAAAAACAGCATCAACTTCAAGTTTGATACTGTTTTAACTATGTATTTAAATTTTATTTTATTTTTAAAATGGCACATCATTATCATCAAAATTGTCAGGCGAACCAAAGGCATCTTCTGCTGAAGGAATACTACTTTGAGGAATTGAATTGTTCATTTTAGAATGAAATTCATTTCCATAATCTTCATCTAAATTACTAAATTGAGCTAAATGCCCTGTAAATTTCAAACGGATATTATCTAAACCACCATTTCTGTGTTTTGCTACAATAAACTCTGCTTGTCCTTCACAAGGTGTTCTTTCCTCATCATCCCATTCTGTAAGTCCGTAATATTCAGGACGGTAAATAAATGATACAATATCTGCATCTTGCTCAATTGCTCCAGATTCACGTAAATCTGATAATAAAGGCCTTTTACTTCCTCCACGTGTTTCAACAGCACGGGACAATTGCGAAAGCGCAATTACCGGAATACTTAATTCTTTTGCTAAAGCTTTTAAATTTCTCGAAATTGTCGAAATTTCTTGCTCTCTGTTTCCACCACCTTTTTGTGAAGTTCCAGCAGTCATTAATTGCAAATAGTCAATAATAATTATTTTAATACCATGTTGAGATGCTAAACGACGTGCTTTTGCTCTTAAATCGAAAATTGATAAAGATGGTGTATCATCAATAAACATAGGAGCTTTTGATAAGTTTTTAACTTTTACATTTAACTGCTCCCATTCATGAGGCTCTAAATTACCTTTTCTTAATTTTCCTGAAGAAATCCCAGTTTCACTTGAGATCATACGAGTAATTAACTGAACAGAAGACATCTCTAATGAAAAAATTGCAACTGGTTCATCAAAATCAATTGCCATATTTTTTGCCATAGACATAACAAACGCTGTTTTACCCATACCAGGTCTTGCTGCTAAAATCACCAAATCTGAAGGCTGCCAACCAGAAGTTAACTCATCTAAGCGTGTAAAACCAGTAGCAATACCGCTCATTCCTTGCTTATTAGAAATTTCTTGTATTTTTTTAATAGCTTGACTAACAAGTCCTTGAGCGTCTTCAGATCCTTTTTTTAAGTTTCCTTGTGTAACTTCAAATAATTTAGTTTCAGCAGAATCCAACAAATCAAAAACATCAACAGTTTCATCATACGATTCTTCAATAATTTCTGAAGAAATAGAAATTAATTTCCGCTGAATATATTTTTGTAAAATAATACGTGCATGAAACTCAATATGAGCCGAAGATGAAACTTTTTGAGTTAAACCAACTAAATAAAAATCTCCTCCAACTTGTTCTAACTGACCTGTTTTGCGTAATTGATTTGCAACAGTTAATAAATCTGTTGGCTCAGAATTTTGAAACAATGCATAAATTGCTTCATAAATTAATTGGTGAGCCTCTTTATAAAAAGCTTCAGGATGTAAAATATCAATTACATCATCAACCCCTTTTTTATCAATCATCATTGCTCCTAAAACAGCTTCTTCTAATTCAATTGCTTGTGGTGGTATTTTACCTTTTTCTAAGCTTATAACAGTACTTTTTTTGAAAGATTTTGAAGGAATTGGCTGTAAATTTTTCACTTGTTCGTTTTTTCTAAATTATATCAATTTTTTGTATGGTTAAAATATACATAAACAAAGTGAATATTAAAAGAAACAAACACACTTAATTTTGATCTGATTTTAACAAAAGCAAATGTAAATTTTAATAGCTAAAATGAAACTACATTTTCAATTTAATTTTTACACACTTTTTGTTGACAAGTGCTATAATTGTTAATAACTAATTTTTTATTAAACTCAATTTTATTTCATTATTTTTGATTTATGGAACAAAAAAAAATAATTAAAATATTAGTTGTTTTATTAATTATGCAATGGGCTTTTGTTCAAATAATAGCCCAATTTCCTGACTTTGTAGAACGTTATTATTCCAACGGGTTGTATTATTATTTAACTAATTTATATCAATTATTAGTTGGTTGGATTCCACTTTCTATTGGAGATGTTTTTTACATACTAATCATACTATACATCATCAAAAATCTAATTTATACTATTAGAAATAAGAGCTTTAACTTTAATAAAACAGCTTGGAAGTTAGGTGCAATTATTTCAATAGTTTTTTTTGTTTTCCATTTTAATTGGGGATTAAATTATTATAGACATAGTGTTAATGAGAGGTTGAATTTTGAAATTCAACCTTATTCAAACCAAGAACTTGTTCAATTATCGGAAAAGCTAATAAAAAAATTAAATGAAATTCATTTATCAATTGCTAAAAATGACACTATTTTAATAGAAAATTATAAAAGCAAAAAAGAAATTACAGAAAAATCATATGAAGTATATGATGAATTTCAGCTAAAATTCCCTCAATTTTCTCATAAAAAAATTACTGTAAAAAATTCTTTATTTAGTGTTCCTCTTACTTATATGGGATTTGCTGGTTATTTAAACCCGTTCACTAATGAAGCGCAAGTAAATTGTCTTATTCCTAAAAGTGCATTTACTTCAACTGTTTGCCATGAAATAGCGCATCAAATTGGAATAGGTCCTGAAAGTGAAGCTAATTTTATTGGTTATTTGGCTGCTATAAATTCTAGTGATAGTTTTTTTCAATATGGAAGTTATTTAAATGCTTTGCGCTATTGCTTAAATGAAATTAATTATACCAATCCTGAAAAATTTGAAGAATTAAAAGCATCATTAAATATTGGTATTTTAAAGGATTTGCAACAAAATCAAGAATTTTGGGAATCATATCAAAATTGGAGTGAAAAATATTTCAAAATATTTTATGATAATTTTTTAAAAGCCAATAACCAAGAAGATGGTATAAAAAGCTATAGTAAAATGGTTGTGCTACTTATAAATTATTATAAAACCACAAATATATAGGTAATTTAAAATTATGTTTGCAATATGAAAAAAGTGATAACAAGCACCCAAAATTCGTATATAAAAGAAATATTTCAACTTATAGAAAAATCTAGAATTAGAAGGAAAACGCAAAAATTTGTAATTGAAGGTTTTCGTGAAATATCATTGGCTCTTAAAGGACACTATATAATTGAAACAATTTTAGTTGATCCATCTATATTAAAAGGAGGAATTTCAGAAGAAATATTACTTAAAAATCCAACAATTGAAATTATTGAAATTTCAAATGATGTTTATAAAAAATTAGCGTTTAGAAATACAACCGAAGGTATAATAGCCTTAGCAAATACGAAAAGTTTAGAGTTAAATAAATTAAATTTTAAAACAAAAAATCCATTAATTTTAGTTGCAGAAGCTCCTGAAAAACCTGGAAATATTGGTGCTTTACTTAGAACTGCGGATGCTGCAGGTATTGATGCAGTTCTTATTGCAAATCCTAAAACAGACATTTATAATCCAAATATTATTAGATCTAGTGTAGGCTGTGTTTTTACAACACAAATAGCTACAGGTACAACAGAAGAAATCATTGATTTTTTAAAAAATCATAAAATTAATATATATGGTGCAGCATTAACTGCTTCGGTTGAATATCAAACTATTGACTATACACTTCCAACTGCAATTATAGTTGGCACTGAAGCAACAGGCTTATCTGATTCCTGGTTAAAAAATACTACTAAAAATATAATAATTCCTATGCGCGGTGCTATTGATTCTATGAATGTTTCAGTTAGTGCTGCAATTATTTTATTTGAAGGAGTTAGACAAAGACAACTAAAAAAATAAATTATACAAATGAACCCAAACACTTTTTTTTATGTTTTAATTGGAATAATAATTGTTAAATATTTATTTGACACCTATATAGATCATTTAAACGCAACACATTTTAATAATCCTATTCCTGAAGAATTAGAAGGTATTTATAACAATGAAGAGTATCTTAAATCTCAATCATATAAAAAGGAAAATCATAAATTTTCAATAATTGTTAGTGGGTTTTCTGTGTTAACAACTGTTCTATTTTTTATTTTTGATGGGTTTGCCTTTGTTGATGAAATTTCTAGAAATATTTCAAACAACATTATAATTATAACATTAATATTCTTTGGAATTATACTTTTTGCAAGTGATTTAATTTCTTTACCATTTTCATACTATCAAACCTTTATAATTGAAGAAAAATACGGTTTTAACAAATCTTCAAAAAAAACATTTTTATTAGATAAAATAAAAGGATGGTTGATGATGATTTTTATTGGAGGTGGAATTTTAGCTTTATTAACATGGTTTTATGAAACTACTACGTCATCTTTTTGGATTTATGCTTGGGTTTTAATTGGTATAGTTACTTTATTTATGAATATGTTTTATTCTAAATTAATTGTCCCATTATTCAACAAACAAACTCCTTTAAATGATGGAGAATTAAAAACAGAAATTGAAAATTTCGGAAAAAAAGTGGGGTTCAAAATTGAAAATATTTTTGTTATTGATGGATCTAAACGTTCAACAAAAGCAAATGCTTATTTTTCTGGATTTGGATCACAAAAAAGAATTACACTCTATGACACGCTCATTAATGATTTAGAAATTGATGAGATTGTTGCTGTTCTTGCGCACGAAGTTGGTCATTACAAAAAGAAACATATTATTTATAATATTATCTTATCATTATTATTGACAGGATTTACTTTATTTATTTTATCATTATTAGTTAGTAATAATGTTTTATCTCAGGCATTAGGAGTTGAAACTACTAGCTTTCATATTGGACTAATAGCTTTCACTATTTTATATAGTCCAATTTCTGAAATTACTAGCTTCTTAATGAATATATTATCAAGGAAATTTGAATATCAGGCCGATGATTATGCTAAAAATAATTTTAACGGGCAATCATTAATTGATGCTTTAAAAAAACTATCTAAAAACAGTTTAAGTAATTTAACACCCAATAATTTATATGTTAAAATTCATTATTCGCACCCAACATTATTACAGCGAATTTTAAATTTAAAAAAATAGTTATTAACTATTGTTTAATTCGTTTAAAGTGTTATTTTTAATTTATGACATACAATATCAGTATAGAAGAAGAAAATAAAGAAATTGCTAGGCGCTACAAAGATCTTTTAAAAGGGGCCTATCAAACTTTTACTGATGAAGATAAAAAGGAAATTAGAAAAGCTTTTGATATTGCTGTTGAAGCACACAGTAGTCAAAGAAGAAAAACTGGTGAACCTTATATCTATCATCCAATTGCTGTTGCTAAAATAGTAGCTTATGAAATTGGGTTAGATACTTCTTCAATTGTTGCTGCACTACTTCATGACGTTATTGAAGATACAGAGTATACTGCAGAAGATATAGAGCGTTTATTTGGTGAAAATATAGCCAGAATTGTTGTTGGTTTAACTAAAATATCTCATTTAAAAAAGGATCAGGATGCATCAGTACAGGCCGAGAATTTTAGAAAAATGTTACTCACTTTAAATGATGATGTTAGAGTTATTTTAATAAAAATTGCTGATAGATTGCATAATATGCAAACAATGGATGCAATGCCAACTGACAAACAGCTAAAAATTGCATCTGAAACATTGTATATATATGCTCCTCTTGCGCATAGATTAGGTTTATATAATATTAAAACTGAGCTGGAGAATTTAGGTTTAAAATATACTGAGCCAGAGGTATACAATGAAATTCAAGACCAAATTCGAAAAAATAAAGATCTTCAAGATCAATATATAGAAGGGTTTTCAAATATAATAACAGAAGCCTTAGATAAAGAAGGTTTTGATTATTTTATTAAAGGAAGAAGAAAATCAATTTATTCCATCAGAAAAAAAATGCTTTCTCAGGGTGTTTCTTATGATGAAATTTATGACAAATTTGCTATTAGAATTATTTATAAATCATCAGAAAAAAATGAAAAATTTGATGCTTGGAAAATATATTCTATTGTAACAGATCATTTTAGACCAAACCCAAGTAGAATGCGTGATTGGATTAGCCAACCTAAATCAACAGGTTACGAATCTTTACATATCACCGTAATGGGTCCTCAAGGGAAATGGGTTGAAGTTCAAATTAGATCTTCAAGAATGGATGAAATTGCTGAAAAAGGATATGCCGCTCATTATAAATACAAAAACCAAAATGAGAGCGAAAGTGGATTAGATGATTGGTTAAATAAAATTAAAGAAACATTTGAAAATCAAGACAGTAGCGCAATAGATTTTGTTGAAGACTTTAAGTTAAATTTATATGCTAAAGAAATTTTTATATTCACCCCTAATGGAGATTTAAAAGCCTTACCAAAAAATGCAACAGCTTTAGATTTTGCATTTTCTATTCATACACAAGTTGGTATGAATTGCAGAGGAGCAAAAATAAACGGAAAATTAAAACCAATAAGCCAAGAATTATTTAGTGGTGATCAAGTTGAAATAATTACTTCAAAAAATCAAAAACCAAATGTTGGGTGGTTAGATTTTGTTGTTACTGCAAGAGCCAGAACACGTATTAAAAGTGCGCTAAAAGAAGGACAAAAAAGTATTGCAGAAGATGGAAAAGAAATTTTAACTAGAAAGTTAAGACATCTTAAAATAACATTAAATGAAAAAATTGTTAATGATTTAGTTGTTTATTTTAAGTTGAGAACTAGTCAAGATTTATTCTATAGAATGGGCAATGGCTCTATTGACAATAACGAGCTTAAAGATTTTATTTCACATAGAAATAATGCATTTATGAACTTCTTTAAAAATAGAATAAAAAGAAGTTCGAAAAACCCTGAATTTATAGACAAAGATGAAATTGTTGATAAATATGATTTATTAGTATTTGGAAATGAAGAAGAGCGTTTAGATTTTAAAATGTCTCAATGCTGTAATGCAATTCCCGGAGATAATGTATTTGGTTTTGTCACAATTAATGAAGGTATAAAAGTTCATAAAAAAGATTGTCCTAATGCAATAAGCTTACAAGCAAATTATGCGTACCGAATTATAAATGCTAAATGGATAGATTCTACAAAACAAGAGTTTAAGGCAATTATAAAAATACATGGTGTAGATCATGTAGGTATGGTGAATGAAATAACTCAAATTATTTCAAAAAATATGAGTGTGAATATTTTAAGTTTAAACATTTCTGGAGTTGATGGTCTTTTTGATGGAAAAATTACAGTAAGTGTTCAAAATAAAAGCCAATTGCAAAAATTAAGTGATAGCATTAAAAAAATTGAAGGAATTGAAACAGTAGATAGAATTTATAAACATTAATTTATGAACAATTTAAGTTAATAAATATGCTTATTGCAAGTAAATTTTTAAAAAATTAGAAGTAACTTTGTTGTTTAGTTCTATAACCTAAAAGTTGAGTTATGAATAACGATAATCAAAAAATTGTGAAAAATGTTTTTGTTAATTTTTTAGAGGCAAATAGCCATAGAAAAACACCTGAACGCTTCGCAATTTTACAAGAAATATATGATCTTAATCATCATTTTGATATAGAATCGTTATATATTCAAATGAAAAACAAAAACTATAGAGTTAGTAGAGCTACTTTATACAATACAATTGAATTATTACTAGAATCAGGACTAGTTAGAAAACATCAATTTGGTCAAAATCAAGCACATTACGAAAAATCTTATTTTGACAAGCAGCATGACCACATAATTTTAACTGACACAGGTGAAGTAATTGAATTTTGTGATCCACGAATTCAAATTATTAAAAAAACTATTGAAGAAACTTTTAATATTGAAATTCAAAATCATTCACTTTATTTCTACGGAACAAAAAAACAAAAAAACAACTAACATATTATTAAAAAACCAAAATGGCTGTAAATTTATTATTAGGATTACAATGGGGGGATGAAGGAAAAGGTAAAATTGTGGACGTTCTTACCAAAAATTATGATATAATTGCTCGTTTTCAAGGAGGTCCAAATGCTGGTCACACACTTATTTTTGATGGGCATAAACATGTATTACATACCATTCCTTCAGGAATTTTTCACAAAAACGCTGTAAATGTTGTTGGAAATGGAGTTGTTATTGATCCAGTAATTTTTAAGAAGGAATTAGAAAACTTAGCTCAATTTAATTTAGATTTTAAAGCTAAATTGTTAATTTCCAGAAAAGCACATTTAATTTTACCAACTCATAGATTATTAGATGCTGCAAGTGAAGCCTCAAAGGGCAAAGCTAAAATTGGCTCTACTTTAAAAGGAATTGGACCAACTTACATGGATAAAACAGGAAGAAATGGGATGAGAGTTGGAGATTTAGAATTAGTTGATTGGAAAGAAAAATATGCTGCTCTAACTGAAAAGCACATTAAAATGATTGAATTTTTTAATGTTGATATTCAATACAATTTAAAAGAATTAGAAGCTGAATTTTTTAATGCAATAGATACATTAAAACAATTAACATTTATTGATAGTGAAGAATATTTAAATAACGCTATTAAAAATAATAAAACAATATTAGCTGAAGGAGCTCAAGGATCATTACTTGATATCGATTTTGGAACATATCCATTTGTAACTTCATCAAATACTACAGCTGCCGGTGCTTGTACTGGTTTAGGTGTTGCACCTAATAAAATTGGCGATGTGTTTGGAATTTTCAAAGCTTATACAACTAGAGTTGGTTCTGGACCTTTTCCTACTGAATTATTTGATGAAGATGGTGCAACAATGTCTAGAGTTGGCATGGAATTTGGAGCAACTACAGGTCGCCCACGTAGATGTGGATGGTTAGATTTGGTAGCTCTTAAATATGCTGTTCAAATAAATGGTGTTACACAATTAATGATGATGAAAGGAGATGTTCTTTCTGGATTTAAAATACTAAAAGCATGTACTTCATATAATTATAAAGGAGAAGTAATTAACCATTTCCCTTACAATATTGAAGAACATAACGTAACTCCTATTTATACTGAGTTTAAAGGTTGGAAAGAAGATTTAACTACTATGACCAACGAAGGAACACTTCCTAAAGAGTTAAACGATTATATAAAATTTATAGAAGAGTTTGTTGAAGTTCCTGTGAAAATTGTTTCAGTTGGACCTGACAGAAAACAAACAATATTGAGATAATAAAAAAAAGCTTCAAAATTTGAAGCTTTTTTTTAACGTACATTTATAATTCTATAGAGATTTTATTAATTAATTTCGTAAAAAATTATACAATTGAAAAAAATATTTTTTCTTACTTTTTTAATCTTATTTAATTTTGGTTTTTCACAAACTAAAAGAATTAAAATACTTCAGGCAGATAACACTTATACTGACCCCCAATACCCTGGAGCTACAATTTCTTTAGGTAATGTTTTTGTTGAACATGATGGTGCTACACTTAGATGTGATAAAGCATATATTTATCAGGATATAAAATTGATAAAAGCCTTTGGAAATGTTATTTTGAACCAAGGCGATACTGTGTTTCAATATAGTAAATATGTAGATTATGATGGTAATAAAAAATTTGCCACTTCATGGGGAAAAGTTGTATTGAAAGATCCAATGATGACATTGGAAACTGACACACTTAAATTTGATAGAGAAAAGCAATTATTACATTATGTTACTGGTGGAAAAATAAAAGATACCACAAATGTTTTAAAAAGTAAAATAGGTTATTATTATTTGGAAACAAATAAATTTCAGGCCTTTACAAATGTTGAAGTTGAAAACAAAGAAACAAACCTTAAAACAAATCAATTAGATTATAATACGTATACTGGAATTGCTGATTTAACTGGGCCATCAACAATTACAAATGAAAAAAATTCAATTTATACAGAAAACGGTCATCATAATTCAAAAACAAATATTTCACATTTTTTAAAAAATTCAAAAATATTTTATGAGGACAGAACAATTTCTGGAGACAGTTTATATTATAACAAAAATAAAGATTTTGCGTCAGCAACAGGTAATATAAAAGTGATAGACACAGCAAACAGTTCTATTATTAAAGGAGGATATGCTGAATATTATAAATTATTAGATTCAGTTTATATTACTAAAAAAGCAGTAGCAATATCATTAGTTGAAAAAGATTCATTATACATTCATGGTGATAAGTTAATGGTTACAGGAAAAGTTGATGAACGTGTTGTTAAAGCATATAATAAAGTAAAATTCTTTAAAATAGATTTGCAAGGGAAATGTGATTCTTTAATTTCAGATGAGAAAAATGGGTTAACAAAAATGTTTAGAAACCCTGTTATGTGGGCACAAGGAAATCAAATTACAGGTGACACTATCCACTTTATATCTAACATTAAAACAGAACAGTTAGATTCTTTAAAGGTTTTAAATAATGCTTTTATGGTTCAAAAGGACTCTTCGGGTTATAGCCAGCTGAAAGGAAAAAACATGTATGGTAAATTTATAAATAACAAATTGAAATCACTAAATGATGTTGGTAACAGTGAGGTTATTTATTATATGAGAGATGAAGCACAAGTTTTAATAGGTATTATGAAAATGCAAAGTAGTAGGAATATTTTTATTACTATGGACGAAAAAGAAATTGAATCTATAGATTTTATAAGTAAACCCGATGGAAATACCTATCCTCCTTCTCTATTTAAAGAAACTGATAAATTATTAAAAGGTTTTATTTGGCGTGAAGAAGAAAGACCTAAAAAGATGGAAGATATTTTTATAAGAGATGAAGAAATTAAAGTTGAAAAAGGGAACAAAGTAAAAAATGATGTAAAAGAAACTAGTAAAATTTGAAAGAAGACTTTTTAAAATATCAGGCTCAAACAAGCCCTTACCCTTTAGCAGTTGAAATTGATTCTGCTAATGGATGTTTTGTATATGACATCAAAGGAAAATCCTATTTAGATTTTATTGCAGGCGTATCTGCAAATACTTTGGGACATAACCATCCAAAAATATCCCAAGCTATAAAAGATCAAGTGGATAAATACACGCACGTGATGGTTTATGGTGAGTTTATTCAAAAACCTCAGGTTGAATTATGTAAGCTATTAGCTGAAAATTTACCTAAAAATTTAGAAACTGTATATTTAACCAATTCAGGTACTGAAGCTACTGAAGGCGCTTTAAAACTTGCCAAAAAATTTACTGGCAGAAGTGAAATTATAGCCGGAAAGAAAGGATATCATGGGAATACCCAAGGTTCTATGAGTGTTTGTGGAGCTGAAGAGCAAAATAGCGCCTTCAGACCATTAGTTCCTGGAATTAAATTTATTGAATTCAATAATTGTAAAGATTTAGAAAAAATCACTTCAAATACAGCTGCTGTAATTTTAGAAACTATTCAAGGTGGAGCTGGTTTTATTGAGTCTCAAAATAATTATCTTAAAAAGGTAAAGGATAAATGCAGTGAAGTTGGTGCATTACTTATTTTAGATGAAATCCAAACTGGAGTTGGCAGAACAGGCACTTTGTTTGGGTTTGAAAATTACGATGTAATCCCAAATATTTTAATTACAGGTAAAGGTTTGGGTGGAGGAATGCCAATAGGCGCATTTATTTCATCAAATGAAATAATGAGTAGTTTAAAACAGCATCCCAAATTAGGACACATAACAACTTTTGGTGGTCATCCTGTTATAGCAGCGGCAGCACTAGCAAATTTAAGTGAATTATTAAATTCTACTATTTTATCTGAAATACATTCAAAAGAAGTATTGATTCGAAAATTGTTAATTCATCCATTAATTATAGAAATTAGAGGAAAAGGATTAATGCTTGCTATAATAGTTGAATCAAATGAAATAGCTTCACAAGTTATTTTAAAATCACTTGAAAAAGGACTCTTATTATTTTGGTTATTATTTGAAGGTAAAGCTATTAGAATAACGCCACCTCTTTCAATCTCAGAAAATGAAATTTATCAAGGCTGCAATATTATTATTGAATGTTTAAATGAAATATTTCATGAGATTCAAGTAAATTCTTAACTTATTATTAACACTAACCTATTAAATTTCTGCACTTCAGTTAAAATATTGTTAATTTAGTACTGTGTTATGCATAATAGCGTAACAAATTAAAGTTAGATACGTCATTTAAGTATACAAACAATTATTAAAAATACTTATTATGAAAACTTTAGATCAAAATTTACCAGAAACACAAAGTAAAAAAGCACACATTATTAACTTTTCAAACACAAAAAGACTACAATGGGACAGATACAGAAGATATGGATTATATGCATCATAAATCTAATAAATTAGAAAAACCTGAAATCGTTATTTCAGGTTTTTTTCTTTTAAAAGATTGTCTAACAACTCTCTAACTTTATCACTATTCCAATCAGCTGCTCCAACCTTATCAATTACAATATTTCCATTACTGTCTATTAAATAACTTGCAGGAATACTATTGGTTTCAAGAAATAATTGGGGTGCTAAACTCACTGAATTATAAACTGGTAAATTATATTTATTCTTTTCAAAAAAAGTCTCAACTTTTGTCCAATTTTCGTTAGTAACAAAAATAAAATTGACATTTTCTTTATAATCATCAAACAAATTTTGAATCAAAGGCATTTCAGCTCTGCAAGGAGGACACCAAGTAGCCCAAAAATTAACAAATATAATTTCACCTTTCATTTGTTTTAAATTAATATTTGAAGTATTCAATCCTTTTAACTCCCAATCATAAGTATCAATAGTCTTATTTCCCTCTAAATTTATGGATGGAGAAAATGCAATTTGCCGCATAAACCACTCACGTGATGGAGGATATAATAACACCACTAATGCTAAAACAAATAGCAAATTGGATATTTTATTTTTTGTTAAAAATGGTTTCATTCAAATTATTTTAAAAGTAGTAGTTACTTATATTAATAGCTTACAATATTATAATATAAATTTTAAAAGAATGTAACAAAAAAACCTTTGACAAATGCCAAAGGTTTTATATTTAATAAATATATATAATTTTTAACCTAGAATTTCAGCCACTTTTTCTCCAATTTTTGCTGGAGATTCTACTACATGAATTCCGTTTTCTCTTAAAATAGCCATTTTAGCTTGTGCCGTATCATCTGCTCCACCTACAATTGCACCGGCATGTCCCATAGTTCTTCCCTTAGGAGCTGTTTGGCCAGCAATAAAACCTATAACAGGCTTTTTGTTTCCAGTTGCTTTTACCCAACGTGCAGCTTCTGCTTCTAATTGTCCGCCAATTTCACCAATCATTACAATACAATCAGTTTCTTCATCATTCATTAAAAGTTCAACAGCATCTTTAGTTGTAGTTCCAATAATTGGATCTCCACCAATACCAATAGCAGTTGTAATTCCATAACCTTTTTTAACTACCTGATCGGCTGCTTCATATGTTAAAGTTCCAGATTTTGAAACGATACCTACTCTACCCTTTTTAAATATAAATCCTGGCATAATTCCTACTTTTGCTTCACCCGGAGTAATAACTCCTGGACAATTTGGACCAACCAGTCTACAATCTTTATTTGCAATGTAAGCTTTCACTTTAACCATATCAGCAACAGGAATTCCTTCAGTAATACAAATAATAACTTTTATTCCTGCAGCAGCTGCTTCCATAATTGCATCGGCTGCAAATGCTGGTGGAACAAAAATAATTGAGGTATCAGCAGCAACTTTATCTACAGCATCTTGAACAGTATTAAATACTGGCTTATCTAAATGTGTTTGACCTCCTTTTCCTGGAGTAACTCCACCAACAACATTTGTACCATATTCAATCATTTGCGAAGCATGGAATGTTCCTTCTCCACCTGTAAATCCTTGAACAATAATATTCGAATTTTTATTTACTAATACGCTCATTTAATTGTGTTTTAAATTTATTTTTTGAATTACTTACAAAAGTAAATGTTTATTGAGTTTATTTATTATAAATCTTACTTTTTTTGCATTTTTAGTAATTGCTTTATTTCTGCAAGTTCTTTCAATTTAATTCTGGATTCTTCAATTGGTGTTCCAAAATATGTTTTACCTCCTGAAACAGATTTAGTTACTCCAGATTGTCCTAAAATAACTGCTTTTTTTCCGATGGTAATTCCACTATTTGTACCCACCTGACCCCACAAGGTAACATCATCTTCAATAATAACACATCCAGCAACTCCGGTTTGAGAAGCTATTAAACAATTTTCTCCTATAATAGTATCATGACCAATTTGTACCTGATTGTCAATTTTTGTTCCTTTACCAATAGTTGTATTACCAGTAACTCCTCTATCAATAGTACATAAAGCGCCAATATCAACATTATCCTCAATAATTACACTTCCACTTGACAACAATTTATCATAGCCATCTGGTCTTTTTTTGTAATAAAATGCATCAGCCCCTAAAATAGTTCCTGAATGTATAGTTACATTATTACCAATTATACAATTATCATAAATGGAAACATTTGAATGAATTAAACAATTGCTACCAATTTGAACATTATTTCCAATAAAAGAATTTGGCTGAATTACTGTATTTAAACCAATTTTTGAAGTTTCAGATATTGATTTATCACAAACTCTAAATGAATTAAAATGAATAGATAATTTATTAAAATCTGAAAATGGATCGTTTGAAATTAGTAAAGCTTTACCCTCAGGACATTCAACTTTTTTATTTATTAAAACTACGGATGCTTTTGATTTAAGTGCTTTATCATAATATTTAGGGTGATCAACAAAAACAATATCTCCTTTTTCAACAACATGAATTTCATTAAATCCTGTAATAGGAAAATTCTCAGATCCAACAAAAGGAACATTCAATAATTTAGCAATCTCTTGTAAATTATAAGTGCGTGGAAATTTCATAACTTATTCTTTAACTCTTTCTAAATAAGCACCTTTTGCTGTATCCACTTTTACTTTATCACCTTCGTTTATAAACAGTGGTACATTAATGGTTGCTCCTGTTTCAACAGTTGCTGGTTTTGTTGCATTTGTTGCGGTATTTCCTTTAACCCCAGGTTCTGTATGTGTAATTTCTAAAATTACACTTGCTGGCATATCAACTGATAATGGCATATTATCTTCCGTATTAAAAATTACCGTTACAATTTCACCTTCTTTTAAAAGGTCTGGTGAATCAAGAGTTTCTTTCCCAAGAGTAATTTGATTGTAATCATCTGTATTCATAAAATGAAATACATCACCTTCTGGATATAAAAATTGATACTTTCTTGTTTCAACTCTAATGTCTTCAATTTTTCTACCTGCAGGAAATGTATTGTCTAATACTTTTCCTGATGATAAACTTTTCAACTTTGTTCTAACAAATGCAGGCCCTTTACCTGGTTTTACATGTAAAAATTCTATTACTTTAAAAATATCATTGTTATATCTTAAACATAATCCATTTCTAATATCTGATGTTGTTGCCATATTTATTATTTATCTTTATTTTAATTACCTGTGTAACCTTTCATTATTCCTCTCTGTGAGTTTTTTATGAAAAGAATTATTTGGTCTCTTTCTTTTGTTGCTTCCATTTCAGCTTCAATTATTTCTAAAGCTTGTGAATTATTATATGTTTTTTGATATAGAATTCTATAAATGTCTTGTATCTCTCTAATTTTTTCAGTCGAAAATCCTCGTCTTCTCAATCCTATTGAATTTATTCCAACATATGATAAAGGTTCTTTCCCTGCTTTTGCAAATGGAGGAACATCTTTTCTAACTAAAGATCCTCCAGAAACCATTGCGTGTTCCCCGATATGAATAAATTGATGCACAGCAACTAATCCACTTAAAATAGCATAATCACCAACTGTAACATGTCCTGCAATAACAGAACCATTTGCCAAAATACAATTATCCCCAATTATACAGTCATGTGCAATGTGAGAAGTAGCCATAATTAAACAGTTATCTCCGATTTGAGTTTTTCCTAAAGCTTTAGTTCCTCTATTAACTGTACAACATTCTCTAATTGTTGTGTTATCTCCAATTATTGCTAATGAATCTTCTCCATCAAATTTTAAATCTTGTGGAATTGCTGAAATAACAGCTCCTGGGAAGATTCTACAATTTTTTCCAATTCTAGCACCTTCCATAATGGTTACATTTGAACCAATCCAAGTTCCAGAACCTATTATTACATTATTATGAATTGTTGTGAAAGGTTCAACTACTACGTTTGTAGCAATTTTTGCACCTGGATGTATATAAGCTAATGGTTGATTCATTATTCTGTTGGTTTTTTTGCTATTTGAGCCATTAATTCTGCTTCTGCTACTAATCTACCGTTAGCATATGCACAAGCTTGCATATGACAAATTCCCCTTCTAATTGGTGTAATAAGTTCTGCTTTAAATATTAAAGTATCACCAGGTAAAACTTTTTGTTTAAACTTTACTTTATCCATTTTCATAAAGTAAGTTAAATAATTTTCTGGATCTGGTACAGAACTTAAAACTAATACTCCTCCACATTGTGCCATTGCTTCTACTTGTAAAACACCTGGCATTACAGGTGCATCAGGAAAATGCCCCACAAAGTAAGATTCATTCATTGTAACATTTTTCATTCCAACAACATGGCTTTCAGAAAGTTCAATAATTCTATCTATCAATAAAAAAGGTGGTCTATGTGGAAGGATATTCATAATTTTATGTATATCCATTAATGGAGGTAAATTCAAATCATATGTTGGAACGTAATTCCTTTTTTCCTGTCTAATTATTTTTTGTAATTTCTTAGCAAAAATTGTATTTAATAAATGGCCAGGTTTATTGGCAATTACTTTTCCTCTAATTCTTGTACCTACTAATGCCAAATCTCCTATTACATCTAGTAATTTATGTCTAGCAGCTTCATTAGCCCATCTTAAAGTTAAATTATCTAGGATTCCATTAGGTTTTACATTTAAAGATTCCTTATTGAAGGCTTTTTTTAGTTTCATCATTGTATCCTTTGATATTTCTTTATCAACATATACAATAGCGTTATTTAAATCACCACCTTTAATTAAGTTGTTATCTAATAACATTTCTAATTCATGAAGAAAACTAAACGTTCTTGCATCAGCAATTTCAGATTTAAAATCTGACAGCTTATCTAATGTAGCATTTTGCGTGCCTAAAACTTTGGTGCCAAAATCAACCATAGTTGTTATTTGGTACTCATTACTTGGCATTAATATTATCTCACTTCCTGTTTCTTCATCTTTATAGGAAATAACTTCTTTTACTATATATTCTTCTCTATCTGCATCTTGTTCCAAGATACCAGCTTTTTCTAACGCTGTAATAAAATGTTTTGATGACCCGTCCATAATAGGAGGCTCAGGAGCATTTATTTCAATTAAAATATTGTCAATATCTAATGCTACAACAGCTGCTAAAACATGTTCAGAAGTATTTACAAAAACGCCTCTTTTTTCTAAATTTGTACCTCTTTGAGTATTAATAACATATTCAGCACTTGCCTCAATTATAGGCTCTCCTTCCAAATCAATTCGGACAAAAGCATATCCGTTATTTATTGGAGCTGGTTTAAATGTCATTGTAACTTTGTTACCAGTGTGTAAACCAACACCAGAAAGCGTTACTTCATTTTTTATTGTTTTTTGTTTTCTACACATTATGCTTCTTCTTTTAAGGCTTTTATTTCTTTTTCAAGTGAATTTATTGTGGCTACCAATTCTGGTAATTTTTTAAAGTACACATATGATTTATTAAAGTCATTATAACCAATTGCAGGTGTTCCTTGAATTACTTCTCCATCACTAACATTTCTACTAATACCAGATTGAGCTTGAATTCTAACATTATTTCCAATTGAAATGTGTCCTACAATACCTACTTGACCACCTATTTTACAGTTTTCGCCAATTTTTGTTGAACCAGCTATTCCTGTTTGTGCTGCTATAACAGTATTTTTACCAATTTCTACATTGTGTGCCACCTGAATTTGATTATCCAGTTTAACCCCATTTCTAATTACTGTTGATCCTAAAGTAGCTCTATCAATTGTTGTAGCTGCTCCTATATCAACATTATCTTCAATAATTACATTTCCAATTTGAGGAATTTTGCTGTAAACTCCTTGTTCATTTGGAGCAAAACCAAATCCATCTGCTCCTATTATTGCTCCAGAATGTATTGAACAATTACTCCCAATTATTGTTTCAGAATAAATTTTTGTTCCAGCAAATATCATAGTATTGTCTCCAATTTCTACATTATCACCCAAATAAACATTAGGATAAATCTTTACATTATTTCCAATTTTTACATTATGACTTATATAGGAAAAAGCTCCTAAATATAAATTCTCTCCAATTATGGCTGATTCACTTATAAAAGTAGGTTGCTCAATCCCATTTTTATTAAGCTTAACTTGATTATAAAATTCAAGTAATTTTGAAAATGCTTTATAGGCATCATCAACCTTAATTAAGGTAGTTGTAATTTTTCTTTCCGGTATAAAATCTTTATTTACAATTGCTATAGAAGCTTTTGTATCATAAATAAAATTTGTATATTTTGGATTGGACAAAAAAGTTAATGAACCTTCTTCTCCTTCTTCAATTTTAGCAAGTTTAAAAACTTCTACATTTTCATTCCCTTCAATTTCCCCTCCTAAAATTTCTGCTATTTGGTTTGCTGTAAATTTCATCACGACAAAAGTAAAAAAAAAGTTGAACTATACCTATTTCTTTGGGTAGCAGAAATAGTACTTTGTTACTGGTTTTGATAAAGCCTGAATATTCAGGTGGTCTGAGGCTTGTGTAATATCTTTTACATTACCATTTTTATATAAAATTTGTATGTTATTTTTTGTTGAATCATAGGCCTGGTTGTAAATTTCTCCCGAATACACAAAATAATTAACTTCAGAATCATTAATATTAAGAGCTAATTTAACCTTATTTTTAATATCATTTATTTTATCAATTGCTATTGGCTCACTTTGTAATTTAACTTTTGGAAGTTTTCTATTAATTAAACTTTCAGATAATGTAGACAAGATAAAATCTTCGTTTGAAATCCATTCTTTTATTGATAAAAACACATCATAATCATCTAGTTTTGAAAAAGTTTTTAAAGTTTCATTTGTGAAATTAGCTTCGGTAATTGGATTTTTTAAAAAGTATTGAAAAGGCTTACTTGCAGGTAATATTTTACCTTGCAATGTTAATTCCTTTGCTCTTACTAATATTTTTTCCAATAATTTTTCAGCACCTAAGCCTGCTTTGTGTAAATAAGCTTGCCAATACATTAATCTTCTGGCAACAATAAATTTTTCAACAGAATAAATACCTTTTTCTTCAACCATTAAATTATCATCCTTAACATGGAGCATTGTTAATATTCTTTCTGAATTAATATTTCCTTCTGCAACTCCTGTATAAAAACTATCTCTTTTTAAATAATCTAACCTATCCATATCTAATTGACTAGAAATGAGTTGATTTAAAAATTTTCTAGGGTATTTTCCTTTAAAAATAGTAATTGCTAAATCTAATTTGCCCTTAAATTCTTCATTTAAAGCTTCCATAAATTTTAAAGAAATACATTCATGGGTAACTCCATTTACAATGCTATTCTCTAAAGCATGGGAAAATGGTCCGTGACCAATATCATGTAAAAGAATTGCTATATAAACTGCATTTTCCTCTTCTTCTGATATTTCAACACCCTTAAAGCGTAAAATTCTAACGGCATTTTGCATTAAATACATACAGCCTATTGCATGGTGAAACCTTGTATGGTGCGCTCCCGGATATACCAAGTATGATAATCCCATTTGAGAAACTCTTCTTAAACGCTGAAAATAAGGATGTTCTATTAAATCATAAATTAAAGCATTTGGAATAGTAATAAAACCGTAAATTGGGTCGTTTAATATTTTCAGTTTGTTGGTTTGTTTCGCAATCACACAATCAATATTTAAATAATACTACAAATATAGTAATATGAGCGATATAAAAATTTTATGGGTAGATGATGAAATAGATTTACTAAAACCACACATTCTTTTTTTAGAAAAAAAAGGATATGCAGTAACAAAATGTACAAATGGTGCAGATGCCTTTGATTTATGTGAAAATGAGGGCTTTGATATTGTTTTTCTAGATGAGAATATGCCTGGCTTAAGCGGATTAGAAACACTTACTAAAATAAAAAATAAAAATTCTAACCTTCCAGTAGTTATGATAACTAAAAGTGAGGAAGAATATATAATGGAAGATGCTATTGGTAATAAAATTGCTGATTATTTAATAAAACCTGTTAACCCAAATCAAATTTTATTAAGCTTAAAAAAGAATTTGGACCATTCAAGGTTAATTTCTCAAAAAACAACTTCCAATTACCAACAGGAATTCAGAAAAATAACGATGGATTTAGCCATGGTTAATTCATATGAGGAATGGGTAGAACTTTATAAAAACCTAATTTACTGGGAACTAGAACTTGAGAATATCACTGATTCTGGTATGGTTGAAATTTTGGAAAGTCAAAAAAGAGAAGCGAATTCGTTGTTTTTTAAATTTATAAAATCCAATTATAAAGATTGGATGACAAGTGATGACGCTCCTGTTTTATCAAATACAATTTTCAAAAAAATAATATTACCTGAAGTTTTAAATGCAAAAGGAACTCTGTTGGTTGTTGTTGACAACTTACGTTATGACCAATTTAAAATTTTAGAATTAACTATTAATAAATATTATAAAAAACAAGACGAAATATGTTATTGTAGTATTTTACCAACTGCTACACAATATGCAAGAAATGCTTTATTTTCTGGCTTAATGCCTCTTGAAATGGAGCAAAAACATCCAAATTATTGGAAAAATGATACAGATGAAGGAGGTAAAAATTTATATGAAGAGGAATTTTTAATGGAGCAATTAAAAAGATTAAGACAAAATTTAAAAGTTGAGTTTCATAAAATAACAAATATTAAAAATGGAAAGCAATTGGCAGATAATTTTAATGCTACTAAAGAAAATGATTTAACAGTTGTTGTTTATAATTTTGTAGATATGCTTTCACATTCCAAAACTGAAATGGAGGTTATAAAGGAATTAGCAAGTGATGATAAGGCTTACAGATCATTAACAAATAGCTGGTTTATGAATTCTCCTTTATTAGAAATTATTCAAAAAGCTCAAAAATTAGGTGTTAAATTAATTTTAACAACAGATCATGGAACTATAAATTCTAAAGTACCTTCAAAAGTAATTGGCGATAAAAATATAAGTTCAAATTTACGTTACAAAACAGGCAGAAGCCTTTCTTATGAAGAAAAAGAAGTTTATGTAGAGAAAAATCCGAAAGAAATAATGCTCCCGTCAATTCATATGAGTAGTTCATTTATTTTCGCAAAGGAGGACTTCTTTTTTGCATATCCCAATAATTACAATCATTTTGTGAATTACTATAAAAACACTTATCAGCATGGAGGAATTTCTTTGGAGGAAATGATTATTCCATGCGCTATATTTGTACCAAAATAATTTTAATTTTATCAAATGATTTTAAATTATTCATTATCAGAATTAACTGATGTTGCACAAAAAATAATCAAAAATTCAAAAAACAACGTATTACTTTTTTATGGAGAAATGGGTGTTGGAAAAACTACGCTTATCAAAGAAATTGTAAAACAATTAGGTGTAAATGATAATGTGAGCTCCCCTACTTTCTCTTTAGTAAATGAATATCATTCAACAGATGGTTCTAAAATATTTCACTTCGATTTTTATCGAATTAATAATGAAGATGAAGCTTTAGATATGGGTATTGAAGAATATTTTTACAGTAAAAATTGGTGTTTAGTTGAATGGCCAAATAAAGTTGAAAATTTAGTACCTTTAAATGCTGTTAATATTAAAATTAAAGTAACTAAAAAAGATTTAAGAACCCTTGAACTGAAAAATAATGAGTAACATTTCTTCACCATTTTCCAAATACGAACTAATTCCTTTAGAAGAAAAATTGGAAATTGAAAAACGCAAAGGATCACTTGTTATTGGAATTCCAAAAGAGACCCACTATCAAGAAAAAAGAGTATGCTTAACACCTGATGCAGTTGGAGCACTCACTGCACAAGGTCATAAATTTGTTATTGAAACTGGAGCTGGAGAAGGTGCAAAATTTTCTGATAAAGAATATTCTGAAGCTGGAGCAAAAATATCGTACGATGTAAAAGAGGCTTTTGGCTGCAATATTATTTTAAAAGTTGAACCACCTTCCTTAGATGAAATTGAATATATAAATCCACAAAGTATCCTATTTTCAGCGCTACAATTAAAAACACAATCGAAAAAATATTTTGAGACATTAGCAAGTAAAAGAATTACAGCCATAGCTTTTGATTATATTAAAGATGAACATGGTGTTTACACTGTTGTAAAATCATTAAGTGAAATTGCAGGTACAGCTTCTATATTAATTGCAGGTGAGATTATGAGTAATGATAACGGTGGTAATGGATTATTACTTGGGAATATTGGTGGTGTTCCACCATGTGAGGTAGTAATTTTAGGTGCTGGCACTGTTGCTGAATTTGCTGCACGTTCTGCAATTGGTTTAGGCGCTAGTGTAAAAGTTTTTGATAACTCTATTACTAAACTAAGAGCACTTCAACATAGTTTAGGACAACTTATTTACACATCAACAATTCAGCCTAAAACACTTCAAAAAGCTTTAATGCGGTGTGATGTTGTGATTGGGGCTGCACGTGGAGAATCTCGTTCACCAGTATTGGTAACTGAAGAAATGGTTCAACAGATGAAAGAAGGCTCTGTTGTTGTTGATGTAAGCATAGATACAGGTGGTTGCATTGAAACATCTGATGTAACTACTCATAAAAATCCAACATTTATTAAACATGGTGTTATACATTATTGTGTGCCTAATATTCCATCTCGATATTCTAGAACTGCTTCTGTTTCAATAAGTAATATTTTTACGCCTTATTTAATGAACATAGCTGAAGAAGGTGGTTTTGAAAATGCTTCTCGTTCAAATAAAAGCTTACAAAGAGGAATGTATTTTTATCATGGAATTTTAACAAATAAAACTGTAGCAGATTGGTTTAATTTACCATTTAGAGATATAAATTTACTATTTTTGTAGCATGACATTTAAACAGCGATTACCTTTCTTTTTAGGAGGATTAACAGTAGGAATTATTATAGTTGTTTTTTTTCTTGGGAAAAAAAATACAACTTTTGACTATGGGCCTAATGCCCGTATTTTAAAAAACCTTCGAGTTAAAGAACGTATTTATTCCGAGGAAGCGTTAGCTGTATTGTCTTCTATTAATTTAGATACTGCTTTAGTTTCTGCTATATTAAAGAATGGGAATGTTGATATAAGTAATAAAATTAAATTAGATACTTGCTTGTTTCAATATAATATCAAAGGAAAAGAAAAATTAAGCAATATACTTTTAACCATAAAAAATTGTGATTCAGTAATTTATATTGAAAAAATTAATGTGAAATAGCATTTTTTGAAGTATAATTCGCTTTAACTTTTTTAATACTTTTTATAGATTTCTCCAACCAATCTAAATATTTTTCTTCTTTTTCCATTTCACTTAATTGCCAAGGAATATCAGAATTATAAAGTCGTTCTTGAACATTTTGCAAAATAATTGCGGCAGCTACAGATATGTTTAAACTTTCAGTAAAACCAACCATTGGGATTTGTAAATATCCATCAGCATTTTCAAGAACATCATTAGATAATCCTGCTTTTTCAACACCAAAAAAGAAAGCCGCTTTTTGAGAAATATCAAAATCTTGCAAAACACACGATTCATTATGAGGCGTTGTTGCTATAATTTTATATCCTTTATTTCTTAATTCATCAATACAGGATAAAGTATTGTTACAGTTTAACTTGTTATGCAATGAAAAATCTAACCACTTTTGTGCGCCTTTTGCAATTTTTCTTGAAGCATAAAATTTATATTTATTTTCAATAATATGTACTTCCTGAATACCAAATACTTCACAACTTCTAACAACAGCACTAGAATTATGTGGTTGAAATAAATCTTCAATGGCAACAGTGAAATGCCTCGTTCTTTTATCCAATACTTTTTTAAATAAATTTCTACGTTTTTCAGTAACAAATTGCTCTAAATACTCAATATATTTATAATCTAACATTGATTTTCCTCTTTTTTCAAAGATAAAATTTTACTTTTGAATAAAATCTTCTAATGAAAAAAATAGTTGTTCTTACTGGAGCGGGAATAAGTGCTGAGAGCGGAATTAAAACTTTTAGAGATGCTGATGGTTTATGGGAAGGTCATGATATTATGGAAGTTGCATCTCCAATTGGTTGGAAGAATAACCCTGAAATAGTGTTGGATTTTTACAATAAAAGAAGACTACAATTATCTGAAGTTCAACCAAATGAAGCTCATTATTCTTTAGTTAAATTAGAAGAAAAATATCAAGTTGAAATAATTACTCAAAACGTTGATGATTTACATGAACGCTCGGGAAGTAAAAATGTAATTCATTTACACGGTGAACTTCTAAAAATGAGAAGTTCTATAAATCCAAATTTAATTTATACTTGTAAAAATAAAATTAAATTGGGTGATTTATGTATTGATAACTCTCAATTAAGACCTCATATAGTTTGGTTTGGAGAAGAAGTGCCAATGTTTGAAAAAGCGTTAGAAATAACTTCTAAAGCTGATATTTTATTCATTATTGGTACATCTATGCAAGTATATCCAGCAGCTAATTTAATTCATTATGTAAATAAAAATACACCTATTTATTTTATAGACCCAAAGCCAACAATTGAAAAGAATTATTTCCAAAATTTAATAATAATACCCGAAAAAGCTTCAATTGGTGTTCCTAAAATAATTAATCAGTTAATTGATTTATAGCTTGGTATAAATCACCCTTTGAAATTTCACTCCCCATTTCAATAAGTTTAAAAATTTCAATATTTCTTTCTGAATTATAACTTTTTGTAGCTCTAAAATATTCAAAAACTTCGTTTAACGGATTGTTTATAAACCAATCAAAATCATTCAAATTTAAGAAGCTTTTTGTACTGTCTTTTAATTGAATGTACATTCGTGATATTTCGGTTTCATCACATTTGAAAAGATTAATATGATGTTCAGATATGTGATCCAGATATTTAGTCTTTGAAAGAACATCTTCCCAAACAACATCGCTAAAAATTGATAATTCTTCTTCAGCCATTTCAGGATTTTCCTTTTTAATTTGCTCCCACTCTTTAAAATCAATTTGTTGTGTTGCTAAAAATTTAGAAAATTCCTCATGTAATTCTGCTAACTGTTCCTTGGTAAGATTTGTATATTTCATAATAATAAAAAACCGCCCTAAAAGGGCGGTTCAAATATATTAAAAATTTACTTTTTTAAAAAGTATAACGCAATCCAAATTGAACTTGCCATCTTGATAGCAAACTAGCATCATATACGTATGAACTAATTAAATTTTGATCAAATGAATATGTTGGTATTCCATTATTTACACTAACACCAATAGGTTGAACTGCTTGAGGTTGCTGAACAACACCCCAATGTGAATATAATAAATTACCTAAATTTAAAATATCAACACTAAATTGTAATGAATTATCTTCAGATACTTTTAAATCTTGAAGGAATTTCACATCCCATTTACCTCTCCAAGGAGATAATGCTCCATATCTTTCGGCGTACTGTCCTCTTCTATCTTTTAAATATTCATCTTGTACAATAAAACGCTCTAAACCTGTTTTTTGAGTTTGTTGTTGTCCTGCATTTCCAGAAAAATTCATTAAATCAATTTCACTTGCAGTTGGAACATAAATTAAATCGTTTAAATTAGATCCATCATTATTTATATCACCTGCATAAGTATAATTAAATCTTCCGCCTTGAGCATATTCAAAGAAAGTTGAAATAGTGGTTTTCCATTGCTCATTAGAACCATAAACCCAATTTTTTGACACTACACCAATAATTCTATGAGTATCTCCATATTTTGAGTAACCTAATGTTGCATCGTTTGCATTACTTAAAGTTGGGTTAAAAGCAAAAGCGTCACCAGTAATTTCAGCTTCAATTGAATTTACATCTTTTGAATTTAAATAATTATAAGCCAACATAGTATACAACCCATTTTCAAATGTTTTTTGACCTTTAAAACTTGCATTAAAAGCTCTTCCTTTATCTGAATTTGTGAATACATATGCATTGTTACCAATATCAGAACCAGTGTAAACAGGTCTATTATCAACTCCTTGCAAAGCGCCGGTAGGTAATCCTAATCCCCAGTTTTGAACGTGTGCACCATTCATGTCTTTAGTGTAAGATAAATCAGTAGTTAAAACAATTCCGTTTTCCAATTTTTTATCTAAACCTAAACTGGTTCTCCAAACTTGTGGAAATTTGAATTCTGGGTCAACTATTTCGTAAAACCAAACATTTGGATTTCCAATTTGATTTCCTAACCAAACAAATGGGAAACGGCCTGTAAATAATCCTGTCCCTCCTCTTAATTGAGTTGATTTATCTCCTGAAAGATCCCAGTTAAATCCTACTCTTGGTGAAATTAAGAAATCATTATTCGGCATTTTTGTTGAATCAAAGAAAACTGTTTCTCCATTTGAAGGATCTATATAAGGTATGCTTGGGTCATAAAAATTACCAGGAGTATCAATAACATCTTGCGCTTTTTTAGCTGAATCAAAAAATAACGGTTTATCAAACCTTACCCCATATGACAATTTAAAATTATCATTAACATTCCACTCATCTTGTGCGTAAAATGCCAATTGACCTACATTTGTTTCTGCCAAAGCCCAAGAATCGCTAGAATTTTTTGACTCAAAAATATTTTGGGCATTCGTTTGTGCAGTTGCTAATAAACCATTTGATATAGCAGTATTAAAGGCTGCCATATTTGCAAAATCTCCGAAAAAAGCTCCAACATATCCTCTGCTATCTCCATAACCATATGCTCCTAAATTAAAAGAATTAGCAAATTGGAATTTTTCAAAAGAAAAACCAAAAGTATAAGTATGATTTGCTTTGCTGATTGTTAAATTATTAGTGATTTGAAATACTTTTTGATCCAATGTATTATGTATTGAAAAAGGTTCATGTCCAGTAATAATATAATTTCCTCCATTTCCATCTTGGATTCTAAAAGCTGGCATTGGAGAAGATTTAGGATTTCTAAAATCATCAAAATGTGTATATCCAATTTGGAATTTATTGGATACATTATCTTCTAGTTTTGAATTTAATTCAACTAAAAACGATTGAATTTTGTTGTTAATTTGATATCCAGAATTTTCAAATTGAAGCATTTGTGAATTTGGGCCTCTAAATCCTAATGCAGTTGGGTGTGCTGTATTATCTTTAGAAGCATCTAAAAAATTATAAATTAAAGCTAATCTATTATTTTCATTTACGTTCCAATCTAATTTTAAAATTCCTTTTGTACTATTAGAATTATGCGTAAAACCTTCATAAGCTCCAGTATCATAACCTAACCCAGCTAATGCAGTTTGTACAGTTTGCAAATCGCTAACCAAAACCCTTGATTCATTTATTGCTGTTGTTCCATCACTATTATTAGGAATCCAAGATTGACCTAAATCAATTCTTTCGTCTTTTTCAAAATTTGCAAAAATAAACAGTTTATCTTTTACAATTGGAGCACCTAAGCTAAAACCATATTGTTTTTGTTCTAATTTTGGAACAAATATACTTTCACCATTTATTTTACTTCCTGTTAAATCTTGGTTTCTAAAATAACCATAAACAGTCCCAGAAATTTTATTTGTACCACTTTTAGTAACAGCATTTACAGAGGCTCCTGTAAACCCAGAAAGTGTTACATCATAAGGAGCTGTTGAAACACTTATTTGCTCAATTGCATCTAATGAAATAGGCTGAGCATTTGTTTGTCCACCTGGAGTTGCAGCATCCAATCCAAAAGGATTGTTAAAAATAGAACCATCTAATGTAAAATTATTAAACTGATCATTTCTACCTCCAAATGAACCACCCGAAGCTGATGGATCTAAACGTGTAAAATCTGCTGCAGACCTTGAAATTGATGGTAAATTTGATAATTCACGCTTACCAACACTTGTTTCTGCACCAGTTCTATCACTATTAAATATAGAACCTTTTACACTAGTAATTACAACTTCTTGTAACTCTTGACTTTCACTAGTCATTTTTACATCTAATTCAAATGCATTTCCTAAATCTAAATATACATCAGTATATTCAATAGTTTTATAGCCAACATAGCTAAAAGTAATTGTGTAAGGTCCTCCTACACGTAAATTAGGAATAGCATATCTTCCACCATCTAAAGTAATGGTTCCAGCAACTGTTCCTGTTGGAATGTGTTTTGCTACAACATTTGCGCCAAAAAGACCTACCGAAGATTCATCGCTAACAATTCCTTGAATTTTTGAGGAAGTAACTTGAGAAAAAGCAGTAACAGCAGAAAATATTGCAATCACAAAAAGTAATAATTTTTTTTTCATACGAATTAATGTTAAATTATAGTTTGATTAAGAACAAAAATACTCAAAAAGTGCCTTTATAAATTCAACATAAAATATCTTTATTAACTAAATTTTGTTAATTACTTCTAAAAAATTTAGGGTTAAATCTCTGAAAAATCGACTTTTATATAACAACCTCTGATCACTTTGAAGCAAAAAAAAACCCACTTAAAAAGTGGGTTTTAATTGTAAATTTTATTTACTATTTAGTTTGCTTCTGCAATAATATCAATAGGCAATTCTATAACAACAGATCTATGTAATCTTATTGTTGCATTATATTTACCAATTCTTTTAATATTACCACCTTCAACTTTAATGAATTTTTTATCAACTACATAACCTGCAGTTGCAATTGCTTCAGCAACATCAGCATTATTAATAGAACCAAATAATTTAGAACTATCAGCTGTTTTAGCAGCAATTTTAATTTCTAATTCTTTAATTGCATCTGCAATAACTGTAGCATCTTTTATTAATTTTTCTTCTTTAAAAGCGCGTTGCTTTAAAGTTTCAGCTAATACTTTCTTTGCAGAAGTAGTTGCCAACACTGCTAATCCCTGAGGAATTAAGAAGTTACGTCCGTAACCGTTTTTTACAGTTACAATATCGTCAGTAAAACCTAAGTTTTCAACGTCTTTTTTTAATATAATTTCCATAATCCTTCGTCTTTTATTTTAATAAATCACCAACATATGGCATTAAAGCTAAGTGACGTGCTCTTTTAATTGCAACAGAAACTTTACGCTGATATTTTAATGATGTTCCTGTTAAACGACGTGGCAAAATTTTACCTTGCTCATTTACTAAGTATAATAAGAAATCTGCATCCTTATAATCAATATACTTAATACCATTCTTTTTGAAACGACAATATTTTTTTACTTCTTTGGTATCAATATCTAACGGAGTTAGGTAACGAACTTCACCTGATTTTCCTCCTTTTGCTTGTTGTTCTATAGACATATCTCTTATTTTTTAGCTGCTTTAGCGTTACTATTTCTTTGTCTTCTCTTTTCAGCCCAAGCAACAGCATGTTTATCTAACGCAACGGTTAAATAACGCATAATACTATCATCTCTTCTAAATTCAAGTTCAAAAGGAGCAATTACTTCTCCAGCTACTTTGTATTCAAATAAGTGATAAAATCCACTTTTTTTGTGTTGAATTGTGTAAGCTAATTTTTTTAGCCCCCAATCTTCTTTTGATATCATTTCGGCACCTTTAGAAACAAGATAGTCCTCAAACTTCTTTACTGTTTCCTTTACCTGAACATCAGATAAAACGGGATTCAAAATGAAAACAGTTTCGTAATGATTCATAATTAAATTATTTAAGTTTTACTTTTAAGGGTGCAAATATAGGGCTATTTGCTTAATTAGCAAGTGCTTTTATATAAATATTTTTGCGGATTATCCTTTGGGTATTGTAAACTTAAATGAGGTGCCAAATCCAAGTTCACTTTCCACCCAAATTCTACCTTGTTGTTTTTCAACAAAATCCTTACATAAAATCAATCCTAAACCTGTACCTGATTCATTTTCTGTACCTTTAAGTGACAAATCACAATCAATAGAAAACAATTTACCTAAGTTCGAAACATCAATCCCAATACCATTATCGGATACAATAAATAAAACTTCATGCTCATTATTCTGCGTTTCTAATTTAACAAATCCACCCGGAAACGTAAATTTTATTGAATTAGAAATCAAATTTCTTAAAATAGTGTGCAACATTTGCTCGTCTATAAGCACCAAAACAGCCAAATCTAAGTTAAAATCTAACTTTATTTTTTTTGAATTTGCAATTGGTTCACATAAAATTTGGATATCATTTATTATATGATAGTAATCCATTAATTTGATCTTAGGATTTAAGCGCCCTGTTTGTAAACGTGACCATGTTAATAAATTTTCCAATAAAGTAAATGCGTTTTTGGAAGACTTATAAATATTTTTAGAAATTTGTTCCACTTTTTCAGGTGAATATTTCAATGCGTTTTCTGACAGTATTTCACTAAAACCTAAAATAGAATTAAAAGGACTTTTTAAATCGTGTGCTATAATTGAAAAAAACTTATCCTTTGTAGCATTCAATTCTTTTAACTCTTGATTTGCAATCCCTAATTGATTTAATGTAGTTTGCAATAAATGCTTTTCTTTAATTAACTTACGCTGAAGATTGTTTATTTCTTGATTTAATAAATGCATTGTAGCATTTTGTTCCAACAATTGAATGGCACTTACCTCTCCAATAATTAAAAATTTCTCTTTTTTTCTGAAAATTTTAGCATTTAAACTTGAATTAATTGCCGATTCATCTCCAATAGTTAATATTCCATCAAAAATTAAACTATTTGAATAATCTAACCCTAATAATCGATCAAACTTTGGATTAATTAATCTATCCTTCGACTTCTCTTTAAATAGTGTTGACATTGCTTTGTTTAAAAACAAAATTTCCCCATTTATATCAATATAAGCTATGCAACAAGAATTAGAATTAATGATTTCAGTTTTGAACTCCTCATTAAATATATTTAATAATTCTGAAAAAAAAATAGGTTGTTTATTCATTTTAATTATTAGGTACTTCTAACTTTTCATCTGAAATAGCGACAAAAACGGGAATATTAATTTGCATCCACTCATACAGTGGTTGAACTTCTAAAAATGTTTCTTCAGACAATTGAATTTTTAAAATTTTCATCCAAGTATTTAATTGAACTGCCCAATAATTTGTTGAAAACCCGTGACTTCTATAAGCTCTAAAAACCCATAAAATTGTCTCTACTAAAACTTCTTCATCATAATTTTTTAATATTGAAGAAATAAAACGAATATGGTTGGAATGATTATCCTGCATCATATCTATATTGTTTTTTCCTACAAGATTTTCAACATCAGATCTGTTAAGCATTTCTAAATTCATTTCAGAAATTAATTTATCAGATTTTAAAGAAAACTCATCACAGGCTGAATTACTTGCCTTTTTTAACAATTTTGCTGAATTTAAAATATACTCTTTATTCATAATTATTTAATTTTTTAATAAACGTTTCTGTACTGTTTAAATCTTGTAAATAAATAACATTATAATATTCTAATAATTTTTTTTGACCACCATGTTCAAATGCCTGTCCACCTACTAAAATAAATGTTTCAGGAAATAGAAGTCTAAATTTTTCAATAAATTTTAATAAATCTGGAAAGTGTGAATAAATACTTAAAGATATTGCTATTAAATCTAAATTTATGGTTTTAGCAAACGATAAAACTTCGCTTGAAGGAGTATTTGACCCTAAAAAATACGTAGACCAACCATTTAGTTGAAAAATGTCATCAACCATTTTAATCCCAATTTGATGATGTTCTTTTTCTATACAAGATAACATCACATTTTTATTAATTCTCTTACTTGAAATTATCTCTAAATAATTTTCATTCAACAGGGATTCAATAATTGCCGACGCTAAATGTTCTGTTGCAACACTAATTTTATTATACTCCCATAAGCTTCCAACCTCATATAAAGCTATTTTGAATAAATCTTCATAAATAACTTTTATTGGAACATTGCTTTTTGCCAATGATCTTACAATTGCAGAACATTCAAATCTATTACCTCGTAATAATTCATTAAGAAACCTTTCTTGTAAATTTTTATCGATTTCAACCATATTTAGTATTTACCAATTCAAAACATTCTTATGACCCAAAAAAAGTTAATAAGTCACTTATAAATATACTAATTTTTAAACCGCTAATTAAACAAAATAATATGATAAAAAATAAGATATAAAAATGAAACAAATAAAACTTATATTCTCTAAATTAGTAATTATCAACATCAATATTTAATCTAATAGAACGAAATTCTTTAACCGCTTGAAAAGCATTTTTAACACGTGTAATTTTGTCTTTCGTACTAGAAAGCCCTTGTTTTTGAGGGATTTTTATAATAATTTGTCTAATATAATAGTTTCTGATTTTTGAAATTACTGGTGTTGTTGGGCCTAATACTTGATCTTTAAAAATTGAAACGAATGATTTCCCTAACCAAATTGCACCTTCATCAACCCTATTAAAGTCTTTATGACGCAACGTTATTTTAATTAATCTGTAAAAAGGAGGATAATGATATTGCCAACGCTCATCTATTTGCTCTTTATACATTTCATTAAATGCATTGGTTGATACTTGCTGTAATATTTGATGATACGGATTATACGTTTGAATTGCTACCTTTCCCCTTTTGCTTGAACGACCAGCTCTCCCAGAAACCTGAACCATTAATTGATAACTACGTTCATGAGCTCTAAAATCGGGGAAATTTAACATATTATCTGCATTCATAATACCAACTAAGGATACATTAGCAAAATCTAAGCCTTTTGAAAGCATTTGCGTTCCAACCAATATATCTATTTCCTGAGCTTGAAACTGACCTAATATTTTTTGATATCCATATTTTCCTCGTGTAGTATCTAAATCCATTCTCCCAATATTTGCATTAGGAAATAATGTATGTAATTCCAACTCAATTTGTTCTGTTCCAAATCCTTTTGTATTCAGTTTTTCACTACCACAAGCACCACAATTATGAGGCATAGCTTGTCTGTAACCACAATAATGGCATCGCAATTCTTTTCTATAACTATGAAATGTTAAACTAACGTCACATTGCGGACATTGAGGTGAAATACCACAAGTTTCACATTCAACTACTGGCGCAAAACCTCTCCTATTTTGAAATAAAATAACTTGTTCTCTCTCTTTCAAAGCTTCTGAAATCATTTCTAAAAGTCGATCGGAAAAATGACCTTTCATTCTTTTTTTTCTATGCTTTTCCTTAATATCAACCAATTCAATTTCAGGTAATAACACATCTCCAAAACGTCTATTTAATTCAACTAAACCAAATTTTCCTTGTTGTGCATTATAAAAAGTTTCTATACTTGGTGTAGCAGAACCCAACAATACTTTAGCATTATGTTGATTTGCCAACACTATAGCGGCATCACGTGCATGGTAACGAGGTGATGGATCAAATTGTTTAAATGAAGGTTCGTGTTCTTCATCAACAATTACGATTCCTAAATTTGAATAAGGCAAAAATAATGAAGACCGAGCACCTAAAATTAATCGTGATTTCTGTTTATTATTTAATACATTATTCCAAACTTCAACACGTTCATTCATGGAATATTTTGAATGAAAAACAGATAAATATTCACCAAAATAAAGCTGTAACCTTTCAATTAATTGAGTAGTTAGTGCAATTTCAGGCAATAAATACAAAACTTGCTTCTCTGCTATAAGTTGCTCTTTAATAAGTTTTGCATAAATCTCAGTTTTTCCACTGCTAGTAATTCCTTTTAATAAAGTAACTTGTTTATTTTCAAAAGATTTTTGAATTGAAACATAAGCATCTTGTTGAAAAGAAGTCAATTCTTTTATTTCTGAAGAACTTTCTTTAAAATTTATTCTATCTGTTTGAATAAAATAATATTCTAAAATATCCTTATCAACTAACGATTTTATAATGCTGGCAGAACTATTGGATTTTTCTTGAAGTTCAGAAACTTTTATAGGTTTTTTTGTTGTTTGTAATTGAAAATATGTTAAAATTACATCGCGCTGTTTTTGTGCTCTACTTAATGTATCTAACAATTCAGCTAATTTTTCATTTGAATTCCAAATAGCATTCAACCTAACATATTTAATTAATTTAGGCTTGTATTGCTCGTATATTTGCTCTTTAACGTTTATTACATTTTTATCAATTAAATCTTTAATAATTGGAAATACAGTTTTTCTTCCTAATATTTCAACAACTTGATTCACTGATAATTGCTGCTGATATTGTAATGCTTCATAAATAAGAAATTCGTCATTAGATAATATTTCTTCATTGCTAAAACCTACAACTTGCTGAATAACAGTTTCACTTTCCAATAAAAAAGCTGAAGGTAAAGCTGCTCTAAAAACTTCACCCAAAGAACACATATAATAGCTTGAAATCCATTCCCAATGTTGCAATTGAATTTCGTTTACAACAGGTTCACTATCTAAAATTTGAAAAATCTCCTTTGCCTCATAGCCTATGGGTGGAATATCATGAATTGAATAAACTAAAGCTGTATACACTTTAGATTTTCCAAATTCAACGGCTACACGCATTCCAGGTTTTAAAAATATGGATTCCGCTTCAGTAATTTTATACGTGAATTGCTTTTGTAATGGTATGGGTAATATGACGTTGATATAATGAATAAGTGCCTGTTTATTTAAAATTAATTGATGTTACAAAAATAATTATTTGAAAATGTAAACACACTAAAATTTACAATTTAAAATTAAAATAATATAACAAACTGTATTTCAATATTTTATGTGATTATTATTTTTTTGGCACGCTGTTTGTATAGTTGTAAGTGTACATTACTAATTAGCAATGTTTAGTATTCACCTTTAAAATATTTATTATGAAAAACGCAATCTTTTTATTCGTAACATTCGTATTAGTGAGTTTTGGAGCAATGGCTTCAACAATTAATGCAAACAACACTTCATACAGTTATAATGAGTATGGAGATTCATTCACTTTTGTAGAAAGAGGCGTGACTTTTGCCATTTTTCAAAATGGAGAATTTGATTTTTACATAAATCCAAGAAATGGATTACACGTGGGTTATCAAGGTAATGGTGTTGATATAAGCTTTAACTCTGGTTATAATTATGATGCTTATATACAATACGACAATTTTGGCGCTATCATACAAATTGAAAATATTTATATTGATTATGACTATTATGGAAGAGTAAATAGAATTGGAAATACCCATATCAATTACAATAATGGAAGATTGGTTAGATTAGGTGGTTTAAGAGTTTATTATGATAACTATGGTTATTATTCTTACTGCTCTGGATATATTAATACATATAACCGTCATTATGTTTACCACCCATATCATAACTATTTTTCAAGACCTTTATTTGACTTTAGAATTGTGAGTTATAAACCTTACAGACATCACTATAAACCATCACGCTATACGTATTATAATGATCATTCTAGAAATAAGTATTATAGCAAAAATTATAGAAATTACAATCAGAGAAACGGACAGTATACTACACACCAAAGAGTAGCTACTAACAACGTTCCTAAAAGAATTGATGATAGAAATTATGCAAGAAATACTGATACAAATAGAAGAATTGAGAACAGAACAAATAGTTCAACTCATCAAAGAAATTCAACAAACCGGTCTATAGAATATGGAAGAAATAATTCAAACAGAAATTCCTTAGTAGAGAGAGGGAATAGTGCAAATAATAGAGTTGAAAATTCTAGAAATGATTCTAATAGAAGTACAACATCAAACAGAGGAACTATAAACCGTTCAAATGAAAATACAAATTCTAATGAAAGAACTTCTTCTATAACTAAACGTTCTCCTGAAAAGTCATTTAGAACAACTAATTCAAAGGCAGAAAGAAAGCCTATGAAAAGAGAAAATAATAGAAGTGTTACTACAACACAATCAAGAAGTTATAAAAGTGCTCCAAATACTAATTCTAGAAGTTCAGAAAGAAGTTCAAATGAAAGAAAAAGTTCAGCACAAAATGAATCTAAAAATTCTTCAGGTAAAGAACGTTCATCAAATTCTTCAAGAAGAAGAGGTTAAAATTCTCTTAGAATATATTAAAAAGAATTAATAAACTTTTTATAATAAAATTAAAAAACCCTCAAATTAATTAATTTGAGGGTTTTTTATTGTGTTAAATTTCTAACTCTTTATTATAAGGTATACTTTTAAGTATATGATTTATAGCTACAACTCTTGCAAATGTTTTTTTATTTGCTCGTATAATTTTCCATGGCAAATCACCTAATTCTGTATTTTCAAACATTTTGTTTTTATACTCCGTATATACATCCCATAATTGTTGAGCTCTTTCATCAACAGAAGTCATTTTCCAATGCTTTAATGGATCGTTTTTAATGTCTTCAAAACGTTTGGCTTGTTCTTTTTTGGAAATAGACATGTAAATTTTTACCAAACGAATTCCAGATTCTGTAATCATCCTTTCAAATTCATTTACCTGCTTCATAAAGATTTCATATTCCTGCTGAGTACAAAAACCATTTACAGGTTCAACAACTGCTCTATTATACCAACTTCTATCAAAAAAAACAATTTCTCCGGCTTTAGGAAATTGATTTACATAACGTTGAAAATACCATTGCGTTTGTTCATCTTCACTTGGTTTTGGTAATGCAACTTTTCTTAAATGACGAGGATTCATTCGCTCAATAGCTCTTCTAATAGCTCCTCCTTTTCCGGCTGCATCTCGTCCTTCAAAAATAATAATTATTCGTTCATTTTCTTCAATAGCCCAAGTTTGAAGCCTTATTAATTCAACTTGTAATTTTTTAAGCTTTTTTTCATATTTTACATATCTAAGGGCCTTTTCTAAATTGTAAGGTTCTTTAGAAAATAATGCTGTTAATCCTTTATTGGAATTCAAAATTTCAACATCTTGCTCTGTTAATTTAAATTCTTCCATTTCTAATCAATTTGTTTATTAGATCTATAATATCTCATTATAATATTTGGATCAGGTAAAAGTGTTGTTAATGCTTCTTGCTTCCCATCATAATTAAACAAGGATAATACATACCTAATACTTTCTAACCTCGCTACTTTTTTATTATTGGCTCTTACTGTAATCCAAGGACTATAACTTGTATGTGTTTTGCTATACATTTGTTCTTTATAATGTGTATAACTATCCCAAAGTTCCTGCCCTTTTCTATCAACAGGGCTATATTTCCAACGTTTTAAAGGTGTGGCAATACGGTTATTAAATCTAGTCAATTGCTCTCCTTTAGAAATTGAAAACCAAAACTTAACTAATATTAAACCATCTTCATAAAGCATATGTTCAAATTCAGGAACTTGAACCATAAAATTATGATATTGATTTTCATTACAAAACCCCATAACTGGCTCAACAACAGCCCTATTATACCAACTTCTATCAAAAAAAACAATTTCACCTGAATTGGGTAATTCTTTTATATAGCGTCTAAAGTACCATTGGCCTTGTTCAACTTTAGTAGGTTTTGTTAGAGCTACTACTCTCATTGCTCTAGGATTTAAATGCTCCGTAAATCGTCTAATATTCCCTCCTTTTCCGGCTGCATCTCGCCCTTCAAAAAGTATAGCAACACGTTTATTATTTTTAACAACCCATTGTTGCAATTTTACTAATTCAATTTGTAGTTTTTTAAGTTCTTCTTCATAAAATATTTTAGCATTAACTTTTTCTAGCGAAATGTTTTTTTGCTCAATAACATTTATAAGTTCTTGATTAGAAGTTGCTTTTTCAAAATCCTCTTTAGTTAATTTTGATCCTTCGTTCATAGTTAATTTCATTTTCAATAGTTACACAATTTGCCGGATCATTTGAAATTTGCAATTTCGCATCTGAAGGAGATATATATGGAATACCCAATCCTAGCCCTCGCAAAATAAATAATATTCCGATAATAACAACAAAAATTGGTATTGCTTTTTGAATTTTTTTTCTAATTGCAAGATTTAAAAAATTTCCAACTGATATTGCTACTGTCATTAAAGGAATTGTCCCCAGTCCAAATAAGAACATGTAGAATCCTCCATTTATAATATTGCCGGTTGAAATTGAGCCAATTAAAGCCATATAAACCAATCCACATGGAAGAAAACCATTAAAAATACCAATTAAAAATAGTGATTTATACGATTTTTTATTTAAATACAATCCTAATTGTTGTTTTACTACATTAATTATTTTATAGAGAGGTTTTGAAAAATTATATTTATTAAATAATGAATATGGAATTAAAATAATAATTATCATTATAACTCCAGTAAGTATTGATAAACGTTGTTGAAATCCAGCAAAATAAAGACCTTTCCCTATAAACCCGAAAAGAACTCCAATAATTGAATACGTTAGTAATCTGCCAAAATGATATAAAAATGTTTGAAAAACTGCTTTTAACTTTGAAGATCTATCAATTGGTAAAACAAAAGCAATAGGTCCACACATTCCAATACAGTGGAAACTACCGGCTAATCCTAAAACCAATGCAGTCCAAAGCATATTAATATATTAGTTTTTCTTTATATAAATACTCAGTTTTATTAACAACCCATTCAATTTTAATATCCCAGCGACCTACTACCAAGTTTTCATCTTTAATTATAACTTCGTTGGAAGTTAATTTAATGGGTAAAGTGAAATCAATTTTATCATTTGATAATCTCATAAATGAAATTGTTCCTGAAATTTTTGATGGTTCAAATTCAGAAGGAAATACAATTGTTAATCCTAAATTACTTTTTATAATTTTTATATTTTCCCTCAGAGCTACTCCTTTATTTTCTTTATTTATTTCTTGTTGATAATGGAGTTCATCTTTATAGTAGTCTTCAGAAACTAAATGGTGGTCGTATGCAGGCAAAAATGTTACTTTGTAAACAAATGATAAAATAAAAATCACAAATGCTGTCATTGCAATTATAATCCCCATTGGCCAACTAATTTTTATCTTCATTTAGTTAATTTTTAAAGGTCCCGTAAAATTAGTTGAAGTTGATTCAATTAATTTTCCATTTGAATAAATACCTATTTTTAATTTTTCTTTGGACGAATTTAGGTCATTTTTATTAATTTCAATAAATAATGTACCTTCTTTTAAATTTTGTTTTTTAACGTTTAATACACCTCCAACCATTTGAATTTCACCTTCATGTGATATTAATTTAATTTCAATATTTTCAATATCTTCAGTAGTTTTATTAATTAATTTTACGGTATATACATTTCTAATTGCTGTTTCTGTAGATTGAAATGTTTGTCCTGGTAATCTTAAAATAGTTGCTTCAACATCATTTCTTAAAAACAACATTGTAATTAATACTCCTACTAAAATAGTTAATATTACAGAATAAGCAATTAAACGAGCATTGAACTTAAATTTCTCTTTTTTCTCAATGTCATTTTCAGATGCATAGCGAATTAATCCTCTATCAAAGCCTGTTTTATCCATAATTTCATCACAAGCATCAATACAAGCTGTACAATTAATACACTCTAATTGAGTTCCATTTCTAATATCAATCCCAGTTGGACAAACTTGGACACATTGTTTACAATCTATGCAATCGCCATTTCCTAATTCATCACGATTTTCATCCTTTCTTATTTTTTTTCTGCCGTTATCACCTTCACCACGCACAAAATCATAAGCTACATTAATTGATTTATTATCTAATAATACTCCTTGCAACCTTCCGTATGGACAAACAATTATACAAACTTGTTCTCTAAACCAAGCAAAAACAAAATAGAAAACTGCTGTAAACACTAATAGATAGACAAGAGTTGTCATATGTTCTAAAGGACCATCAATAATATAACCTAAAACTTGATCTGAACCAATTACATATGCTAAAAATACATTTGAAATAATAAATGAAATTAAAAAGAAAATAGTCCATTTTGTTATTCGCTTTCTAATTTTTTCAGCATTCCAAGCTTGTTTCTCAAGCTTTATTTGTTTACTTCTATCGCCTTCTATTAAATACTCCACTTTTCTAAAAACCATTTCCATAAAAATAGTTTGGGGACACATCCATCCACAAAAAATCCTTCCAAAAACAACTGTAAATAATATTATAAAAACAACACTTACAAGTAAAGATATTACCAGTAGATGAAAATCTTGAGGCCAAAAAGGAAATCCAAAAATGTGAAATTTACGTTCAATTACATTAAATAATAAAAACTGATTTCCTTTAATTTTTATAAATGGAGCTGCTAATAAAATTGTCAACAAAAACCAGCTTACATAAGTTCTATAGTTATATAATTTACCTTTTGGTTTTTTTGGAAAAATAAAATTTCTTTTCCCACTTTCATCAATTGTACTAATAGAATCCCTGAATTTTTCTTTTAATTTATCTCCCATATTCTAATAAAAAAGACTTATTTCATTTTTAACTTGTCAAATTTATGCTTTATTACTAAACAAAATCGATACAAAAGTGACAAAATAAAATAAGTCTAATTGCAATAAATTAAACACATAGTTATAAATTATAATTATGTGTTTTTTATTATTCTTCTGGCCAAGTAATATCTCCTTCTGCTGCTTTTGGTGTTGCTGGTTGCGTCCCCTGCATAGAAATTATATAACTAGCTAATTGAATTCTTTCATCTCTACTAATTGTACTCTCCCAAGCAATCATACCTTTACCTGGTCTTCCACCTTTAGAAATTGTGTTAAAAATACTTTTAACATCCCCACCTAGAATCCATTTGTTATCAGTTAAATTTGGACCTATACTTCCACCCAAATCATCTAAATGGCACGCAAAACAAGTTTTTGAAGTAAATAGCTCTTTTCCCTTTGCTATACTTGCTTCATCAGTTAAAGCTACAATATTTGCATCATCAAACAATTGAGGGTTTGCAACCTTATAAGCTTCAACATCAGCTTTACCTTGTTCTACTTCAATTGCAAATTCTTCAGCTTGACTATACTCTTCAGGGTTTGTAAAAACATTATAAATATAAATTCCACTAATTACAATAGTAATATAGAATCCATACAACCACCAAGGAGGTAAAACGTTATCTAATTCTTTTATGCCATCATAATCATGGTCAAGCATAATATCTTCTTCTGTTCCTAAATCATGTGCTTTGGTCATAGATTTCATAAATCTTTTCCAAACTGATATATTTTCTGAATTTTTATTCATGATTAAATTCTTTATTATTATCGTTATCTAAAGGTAATTGGCTTATTTCATCAATTCTTCCTTTTGGCAGTTTAAATACAAATACGATCATTGTTACAAATACTATAAAGAATAATAACAATGAAATTATTGGATATATTTCAACTCCGTCAATTCCTTCTAAATTATGTTTTATAAATTTTAACATACAAAATTATTTTAAGGCTGTTTTATTTGCTTTAATATCAGTTCCTAAACGTTGTAAGTAAGCAATTAAAGCAACAATTTCTTTGTTTTGAATATTGCTAGAACCATAATTTTTTACAAATTCAGGATCTTGTCTTAAATTTTCTTCTACTTGTTTTGCTTGTGCTAACAATTCTTGTTTTGCACTACTTATTCGTTCTGGAGAATACGGTACACCTAATTTTACTAGCCCTTCCATTTTGCTTTCTAAATTAGAAGCATTCATGTCATTTTTTATCAACCAAGAATAACGTGGCATAATAGATCCTGGTGAGGTTGAACGAGGGTCCATCATATGATTAAAGTGCCAGTTATCATTGTATTTACCACCAACTCTATGAACATCTGGTCCTGTTCTACGAGATCCCCATAAGAATGGAAAATCATACACATATTCACCTGCTTTGGAATACTCACCATAACGCTCAACTTCTGAACGGAAAGGACGAATCATTTGTGAGTGACAGTTATTACAGCCTTCTCTAATGTAAATATCTCTTCCTTCTAATTCAAGTGGTGTGTATGGTTTAACACTTTCAATAGTTGGGATATTTGATTTTACTAAAATCAAAGGTACAATTTCCACTAAACCTCCTATCAAAATTGCAATTGTAGTTAAAATTGTAAATAATACAGTTCTTCTTTCTAACCAAGTATGCCATCCTTCACCTGCAATTCTTTTTCCACTAATTTTTTTCAATGGTGCAGCTTCTGCTAATTCATCTTCAACAGTTGAACCCGCTTTAGCAGTTTTAATAATATTGATAGCTAATAAAACAAAACCTGTTAAATATAATGTACCTCCAATAGCACGCATTGCATACATTGGAATAACTTCAGTTACAGTTTCAAGAAAATTACCATATACAAGAGTTCCATCTGGATTAAACTCCTTCCACATTAAAGCTTGTGTGAAACCTGCAATGTATAACGGAATGGCATAAAATAAGATACCCATTGTTCCTAACCAAAAGTGTGTGTTCGCTAATTTTTTAGAATACAAAGGTGTTTTCCATAATTTTTCAGCTAACCAATACACAATACCAGCAACCATAAATCCATTCCAAGCTAATGCTCCAATATGAACGTGACCAACAATCCAATCTGTATAATGGCCAATTGCATTTAAATTTTTAAATGATAACATTGGACCTTCAAAAGTTGCCATACCATAACCTGTAATTGCAACAACAAAGAATTTTAAAACTGGATTTTCACGAACTTTATCCCAAGCACCTCTTAAGGTTAACAATCCATTAATCATACCTCCCCAAGATGGGAATATTAACATAATTGAAAACACAGTACCTAAGTTTTGTGCCCATTCTGGTAAAGCTGTGTATAATAAATGGTGAGGACCTGCCCAAATGTATAAGAAAATTAATGTCCAAAAATGGATAATAGAAAGTCTGTAAGAATAAACAGGTCTATTGGCTACTTTAGGTACAAAATAATACATTAAACCTAATACTGGTGTTGTTAAGAAAAATGCAACTGCATTATGTCCATACCACCATTGTACTAAAGCATCTTGAACTCCTGAGTAAACAGAATAACTTTTAAATGCACTAACCGGCATTTCTAAATTGTTGAAAATATAAAGAACAGCAATTGTAATTAAAGTGGCAATATAAAACCATATTGCGACATAAATATGACGTTGTCTTCGTTTTAAAATAGTACCAATTAAATTTATTCCAAAAACCACCCAAATTAAAACAACCATAATATCTATTGGCCATTCTAATTCTGCATATTCTTTTGAAGAAGTTAAACCTAAAGGTAATGTTACTGCAGCAGCAACAATAATTGCTTGCCAACCCCAAAAATGAATTCTACTTAAAACATCATTAAACATTCTTGCTTTAAGCAATCTTTGAGTTGAATAGTAAATTCCTAAAAAGATTCCATTACCAACAAAAGCAAAAATAACTGCATTGGTATGAAGTGGGCGTAAACGACCAAAACTTAACCACGAAATAGCATTATCAGCTCCTGCAAATTCTAAAAGCCCTGGGAAAACAAATAATAGCGCCACTAAAAGCCCTACTAACATTCCTACAACTCCCCAAAGAATTGTAGCCCAAAGGAACATTTTTACGATTTTATTATCATAATAAAACTGTTCTTTTTCCATACTTGTTTGATTAATTATTAATTATTATTTAGTTGATTGAGAATTCTTTTGTTTGTCTTTATCACTTTCAGTTACCAATTCATCATCAAATAGCATACGCACAGATGGCGTATAGGTATCTTCATATTGGCCAGATTTAACTGTTTTAATAAAAATTATGAAAAAAAAGATAGCTACAACAATGCTAACGCCTATAGTAATATATATTACTTCCATTTTTAGTTACTAGTTACTTTTTGATTTTTACACAAAAATAATTTTTTTGTTGATAAATTATATGATAATTATCATATAATATTTTTCTAATAATTTAAATTGATTGTTTTTTTGAAATCCAATTTGTTAATATTGTTACAAAAATAACAATAGTTATTGAACTTAGAGGCATTAATATAGCTGCAACAACGGGTGTAAGTTGCCCAGTTAAAGCAAAATACATTCCAATAATATTGTATAACAATGAAATTAAAAAACTTGCTTTTATAACTTGTATAGTCTTTTTTGATAATGTTAAAAACTTTGGCAATTTGTTAAAAAGTTTTGCATCTAAAATAGCATCACAAGCTGGTGAAAAAACATTTACATCTTCTGAAATTGAAATACCAACATCACTTTGTGCTAAGGCTCCTGCATCATTTAACCCATCTCCTATCATCATCACTTTTTCTCCATTTTGCTGTAATAATTTAATGTAATTTAATTTTTCTTCAGGTTTTTGATTGAATTCAAAACAAACACTTTTAGGTAAAACACTTTCTAAATACTTTTTTTCTCCATCATTATCACCTGATAAAATTACCAATTTATAATTTTTAGACAACTCTTCAAAAACTTCCATTAATCCATTTCTATAACTATTTTTAAAAATAAACCCTCCCTTTAATTTGTTATTAATTTTAACATAAATAGCTGTTTCATTAGTCGAATTTAATGAAACACCTAAAAAGCTAGCTGAACCTAACTGAATAGTTACTTTATTAATTGTTGCAATAATCCCCTTCCCAATAACTTCTTCAAATTCCGTTAGGCTCTCTGAAAGTGGTTTTTCATCAATAAAATTATATAGAGTTCTACTTAAAGGATGATTAGAAGCTCTTAAAACGGATTTAATCATTCTAAATTCATCAATTGATAGTTCGGATCCTTTGTATAATAATTCCGTTTTATTACTAGTAGTAATTGTCCCTGTTTTATCGAAAATAATTGTTTCTACTTTTGCTATATTTTCAATTGTTCCAGCATTTTTTAAATAAAACTTTTTATACCCAAAAATTCGTAACATATTACCAATTGCAAATGGAGCTGATAATGCCAATGCACAAGGACAAGCTATTATTAAAACAGCTGTAACAACATTAAATGCCATTGATGGATTATAAAAATACCAAAAAAGCCCCGCAACAAATGCAATACATAAAATTGCTATTGTAAAATATTTACTTATTGAATCTGTTAAAGTTTTTATAGTAAAATCTATAGGTTTATTAAAAATATCATTACTCCAAAGCTGTGTTAAATAACTTTGAGAAATAGTATTAATAACTTCCATCTCAATAACTCCTGCTGTTTGTTTTCCTCCTGCAAATAGCTTATCTCCAGATTGCTTTTCAGTAGGAATAGATTCCCCTGTAACAAAACTATAATTTATAGCTGCATTCCCTGATATTAGAATACCATCAACAGGAATTAATTCTTCATTTCTAATTAATAATCTATCTCCTTTTTGAATATTTTTTACAGGAATATTTTTTTCTATACCATTTTCAATTTTTGTAACAGCAATTGGAAAGTAAGATTTATAATCTCTTTCAAATGATAAAAAATTATAAGTTTTCTGCTGAAAAAACTTTCCTAAAAGCAAAAAAAACACCAACCCTGCTAAACTATCAAAAAAACCAGTTCCAATATCTAAAAATATTTCTACTGTGCTTCTAAAAAATAAAACCGATATCCCTAAAGCAATAGGTACATCAATATTCAATATTTTATGTTTTAATCCTTTTAAGGCCGAAATAAAGTATCCTTTTGCCGAATAAAATACAACAGGAATAGACATTGCAAACATTAACCACCTGAATAAATATTTATATTTCTCCAACCAAAACTCATCTACTTGAAAGTATTCTGGAAACGAAAGCAACATAATATTACCAAAAGCAAAAGCAGCAATAGAAACTTGATAAATTAATGTTTTATCTACTTTATGTAACTTTTTATCATTGTCTTCTAAACTTATGTAGGGTTCGTAACCAATTGAAGTGATTAATTCTGCTAATTCTTTTAAATGACTTAAGTCATTTTTAAAAGTAATTCGCAATGTTTTATTTGGAAAATTTACCATAGATGTAATAATACCTTTGTTTAATTTAGTTAAATTTTCCAAAACCCAAATGCAAGAACTACAATGAATGCTTGGTATGTAAAATTCAACAACAGATGTACTTCCATCATTAAACTCTAACAATTTTTCAACAATTTCCGTATTCTCTAAATAATTGAATTTTCCTTTAATCTCTTTGGGAATAGTTCCTGGTGCATTTTGCAAATCATAATAACAAGTTAATTCGTTTGCATTTAAAATTTCGTAAACTGTTTTACATCCATTACAACAAAAATCCTTTTCATTAAAAACAATTGGTTTTTTACCTGATTCTGCGCCGCAATGAAAACAATTTTTTGAACTCATATATCAACTTTAAGGCTACAAAACTATTGATTTATTATGTTATACGTATGACAAATATCATAATATTGTATATGATAAATATCAATTAATTTGTTAAATTTGTTGTTTATACATTAAACTTAAAAATTAAGAATATATGTCAAACTGCAGACAATGCATTATTAAACGCTTTAACGCTTTAAAGACATTAACCCAAGAAGAGTTAGAAAAGTTCTCTGATCATAAAACTACTTTATTAATTAAAAAAGGAGAAAATTTACTCACTGAAGGTAATGCTATTAATGGATTGTATTGCATTAGAGACGGTAAAGGTAAAATGACAAAATTAAACACCAACGGAAAAGAACAAATTATAAAGTTTATTAAAGGTGGTGATATATTGGGTCATAGATCTATATTAAGTGAAGAATTAGTTGGTCTTAATGCTATTGCTTTAGAAGATATGCATGTTTGTTTTATTCCAAAAGGCGATATATTAGATACTATCAAAGAAAATGCAAACTTTTCATTAGATTTAATGAGAAATATCTCCCAGCAATTAAATGATGCCAATACTTCTATCTCTCAGATGGCACAAAAACCAGTTAAAGATAGATTGGCAGAAACACTTCTATATTTAGAAGAAATTTTTGGAGTTGATAATGAAGCCTGTATTGATGTTACTTTAACAAGAGAAGAAATAGCTAATACAATTGGAACTGCTACAGAATCTGCAATAAGATTACTCTCAAATTTAAAGAAAGATGGAGTAATTGATTTAATTGGTAAAAAAATAAAAATAGTTAACAAAAGCTCTTTAAAAAATATTTCTGAAGGATATTAAATAACATATTCTTTATATAAAAAAAGCTTTTAGTTGAAACTAAAAGCTTTTTTTATAGTATAATTTGAAAATTACATCATTGAAGCTGCAATTCTTTTATAAATTCCTTTTTCTAGTTTTGATCTAATTGCTGAAAAAGACTCTATAGTTTCTTTTACATCATCTAAAGTATGTGCAGCAGTTGGAATCAGTCTTAAAATAATTAATCCTTTTGGAATTACCGGATAAACTACAATAGAACAAAATATAGCATAATTTTCACGTAAATCATTAACCATTGCCATAGCTTCTGGTATATCTCCTTCTAAAAATACTGGAGTAACACACGTATTTGTTTTTCCAATATTAAAACCATTTTCTTTTAACCCATTTTGAAGCGCATCAACATTCTCCCATAATTTAGCCTTTAATTCAGGCATTGTACGCAACATATCCAATCTCTTTAACGCTCCTTTTACCATTGCCATTGGCAACGATTTAGCAAACATTTGAGAACGCATATTGTATTGTAAATATTGAATAATGTCTTTATCCGCAGCAAAAAATGCTCCTATACCTGCCATAGATTTTGCGAACGTTGCAAAATAAACATCAATTCCATGTTGAACTCCTTGTTCATATCCTGCTCCTCTACCTCCTTCACCTAAAGTTCCAAAACCATGAGCATCATCAACTAAAAATCTAAAATTGTACTTTTCTTTTAGAGCTACAATTTCTTTCAATTTACCTTGCTCACCACGCATTCCAAAAACACCTTCAGAAATCACTAAAATTCCTCCACCTGTTTCTTCAGCTATTTTTGTAGCACGTTGTAAATTTTTCTCTAAACTTTCAATATCGTTATGTTGATACGTAAATCTTTTTCCATGATGCAATCTAACACCATCAATAATACAAGCATGAGAATCAATATCATACACAATAACATCATGTTTAGTTACTAATGCATCAATTGCTGAAACCATACCTTGATATCCAAAATTCACTAAATATGCTGATTCTTTACCAACAAACTCAGCACATTCTCTTTCTAGTTGCTCATGAAAATTGGTATGTCCAGACATCATTCTTGCTCCCATTGGGTAAGCCATTCCATATTCAGCAGCAGCTTCAGCATCAGCTTTTCTAACTTCTGGGTGATTTGCTAAACCTAAGTAGTCATTTATACTCCAGGTAACAACATCTTTTCCGTTAAATTTCATTCGATTAGAAATTTCCCCTTCTAACTTAGGAAATACATAATAACCTTCTGCTTGTTTTGCCCATTTACCTAGAGGGCCTTTATCTTTTACTATTCTTTCAAATAAATCTTTCATTATTTTATATATATTATAAAAATAAACTAATTATACACTGTATTTTACTTTTGCAAAGTACGTTATTTTTTTTGTCCTTTTCAAATGTAAATTTCAAAAAAAAGAGGTTAAAAATTCTTTCTAACCTCTTATACATTATTTTAAATTTTTCATTATTTCACAAACTCAACTGGTTCGTGAGCATGTGTTTTTGTATCAAAAAAACCTTGTTCTTTCATCCAATCATCACTATATATTTTTTCCATATATCTGGATCCGTGATCTGGTAAAATTAACACTACTTTAGAATTTTCATCAAAAAATCCTTGTTCCCCATATTGTATAGTTGCCTGAACAATAGCTCCACTTGTATAACCAGTAAATAAACCTTCTGTAAGTGCTAATTCTCTAGCTTTATGAGCTGCAGCTTCATCTGATACTTTCTCAAAAACATCAATTACATCAAAATCTGTTGCAGTTGGAATTAAATTTTTCCCTAAACCTTCTATTCTATAAGGATAAATTTCATTTTTATCAAATTCACCAGTTTCATGAAATTTCTTTAAAACAGATCCATGAGCATCAACACCTAAAATTTTGATGGCAGGATTTTGTTCTTTTAAATATCTCGCTACTCCAGAAATTGTTCCTCCTGTACCACTTGCGGCTACCAAATGAGTAATTTCTCCATTTGTTTGCTCCCAAATTTCTGGTCCTGTAGAATTATAATGAGCATCTGCATTTAATTGATTGAAGTATTGATTAATATAAACTGAATTTGCAGTTTCTTCGTGTAACCTTTTTGCTACTTGATAATATGATCGAGGGTCTTCTGCACTAACGTGAGCCGGGCAAACATAAACTTTGGCCCCCATTGCTTTTAGCATATTAATTTTCCCTTCAGAAGCTTTAGAGCTTACTGCCAGCATACATTTGTAGCCTTTAATAATACTAACTAAAGCAATACTAAAACCTGTGTTTCCAGATGTAGTTTCAATAATTGTACTTCCCTTTTTTAACAACCCTTGCCTCTCACCTTCTTCTATAATATGAAGAGCAATTCTATCTTTCATAGAATGACCAGGATTAAATCCTTCATACTTTGCAAAAAAGCTACCAGAAAGCTTATTAGTTATTTTGTTTAGTCTAATTAGGGGAGTATTACCTATAAGGTCTAAAATATTGTTACTTATACCTTTATTTTGTGTCATTTTTAATAGTTTAATTCAGATATAATATTTTCAAAAATGAATTTAGAATAATAATCTACAACGTGCAAATTTAATAATTTTTTTTAAATTATTGTTTGTCCTTCCAAATCAATAATAAAAGAATAGTCTCTTGCTACCTCTTTTAAAGAATCAAAACGTCCGGAAGCCCCGCTATGACCTGCTTCCATATTAATGTGCATTACTAAAATATTTTTGTCAGTTTTTAGTTCTCTGAGTTTTGCAACCCATTTTACAGGCTCAAAATATTGAACTTGGGAGTCATGAAGACCAGTTGTAACCAACATATTTGGATAATTTTGTACTGAAACATTATCATATGGTGAATATGATTTCATATATTCATAATATTCCTTTTCATTTGGATTTCCCCATTCATCGTACTCACCAGTTGTTAACGGAATTGAATCATCTAACATTGTTGTAACAACATCAACAAAAGGAACTGCTGCTAAAATACCATTAAATAATTCAGGCTTTAAATTTATAACAGCACCCATAAGTAATCCACCAGCTGATCCTCCATAAGCATATAAATGCTTAGCTGAAGTAATTTTATTATCAATTAAAAATTGAGAACAATCAATAAAATCAGTAAATGTGTTCATTTTTTTCAATAATTTACCATCTTCATACCAATTTCTACCTAAATATTCACTTCCTCTAATATGAGCTATCGCAAATATAAAACCTCTGTCTAACAAACTTAAGCGAGTTGAACTAAAACCTGCATCAATTGTATGTCCGTAAGAACCATAACCATATAATAATAAAGGAGTGTTTTCAGAATATTGTGTATTTATATGACTAACTATAGACATTGCTACTTTTGTTCCATCTTGTGCAGTTGCCCATAAACGCTCACTTTTATAATTTTTTTTATCAAATTTACCTCCTAAAACTTCATGTTCCTTTATTATTTCTTTTGATTTAGTATCAACATTAAAATCAATAACTGAGCTTGGTGTTGTCATTGAATTATAACCATATCGAATTTTATTAATATCAAATTCTGGATTATAATAAACTCCTGCTGAATATGCTTCTTCTTCAAAAGGAAGGTAAAAATCTTCAGAATTATCCCACTTAATAATTCTAATTTTACTCAATCCATTTTCTCGTTCTTCAACAACTAAAAAATCTTTAAAAATTGAAATATCTTCTAATAAAACAGCTTCTCTATGCTCAATTACATCTACCCAATTTTCCATTAAAGTAGCCTCTTCATTAGCTTTCATCAACTTAAAATTAGTAGCCTTATCTTTATTGGTAAGTATATAAAAATCGGAATTATAATGAGCAATACTGTACTCTAAATCTCTTTCTCTTGGTTGAAATATTTTAAAATCTTCATCTGGCGTATTAGCATTTAAAAAACGGTATTCTGTTGAAACTGTGCTATATGAACCAATAATTATATATTTCTCTGATTTTGATTTATACACGAAACAATTAAAAGCTTCATCTTGTTCAAAAAACACTTCAACATCTTGTGAAACATCTGTTCCTAAAACATGTTTGAATATTTTTTCGCTCCGCAATGTTTTAGGATTATTTTTTGTGTAAAACACAGTTTTATTGTCATTTGCCCAAGTTGCACTACCTGTTGTGTTTTTAATTTTTTCAGAAAATAATTTTCCTGTTGCTAAATTTTTAAATTGAAGCTTGTATTCTCTATTCCCTTTTGTATCTATTCCAAAAGAAGCTAATTCATTGTTTGGACTTACAGATAAACCTGACAATTTATAATACGAATGTTTTTTAGCTAACACATTTACATCAAACAATATTTCTTCTGCAGCTTCTAAAGTTTCTCTTTTTCTAGTATAAATTGGATATTGCTTCCCTTTTTTATACTTAGTTATATAATGATAATTGTTCTTTTTATAAGGAACTGACTCATCATCTTCTTTAATTCGAGATTTCATTTCTTCAAATAAAGCTGACTGAAATTTAGTTGTATGTGCTGTTACTTGGCTATAATATTCGTTTTCTTCATTTAAATATGCAATAACTTCAGGGTTTCCCTTTTCATTTAACCAGTAAAAATTATCTATTCTTATATCTCCATGTATTTCAAGCCTTTTTTCAATCTTTGCAGCTTTTGGAATCTTTATCATTTTTTCAATCATTCAATAAATTATTTTTAATGGATTGCAAAAATACTATATTTGCTTTTGAACAATGTTAAAAAAGTACAAAAAATGTTTGGAGATTTATCTGGAATGATGGCAAAGCTGAAAGAAGCGCAGCAAAAAATTGAAGCAACAAAATTAAGATTAAATACAATTTTAATTGATGGTGAAGCTGGGAATGGATTGGTTAAAGTTACTGTAACAGCAAATAGAGCAGTTAAAAACATTTCTATTTCTGAAGATATAACAGATAAAGAAGAAGTTGAAGATTTATTGGTTATTGCATTAAATAAAGCTTTAGAAAAAGCGAATACCATAAGCGAAACTGAATTAGCTGCAGCTGCAAAAGATGGAATGCCAAATATTCCTGGAATGGATATGTTTAAATAGTATTTGAAAAACTCATTTATTATTCAATAAAAAAATCATCTTTAAAGCCTATTAAATATACTTTTTCTTGAGCTCGAGTAATTGCTGTATATAACCAACGTAAATAAGGAACACTTTGACCATCAGGTAAATATGGCTGTTCTATAAATACAGTTTTCCACTGTCCACCTTGAGATTTATGACAAGTAACTGCATAAGAAAACTTCACTTGCAATGCATTAAAATATTTGCTGTTTTTAACACCCAATAACTGCTTGTATTTTGAAGTTTCATGTGCAAAATCTTTACCTACTTCGTGATACAATTTATTAGATTCCTCATAAGATAATGAAGGTGATTCGGAAGCTAATGTATCTAACAATAAAACGGTTTCAAATGGTTTTTGATTTGGGTAATCTATCATTCTAATTTGAACTTCAGCAAATCTAAAACCATATAAATCTTTAATACTAAAAATTTGAAGAATTTCACAAATATCACCATTAGCTATAAACCCCGCTTCGCTACTTTCCTTTAACCAGAAGTAATTATTTTTAACAATCATCACAAAATCTCCAGTTGAAATCTCATTCTCTTGTCCTCTTATTTTACTCCTTATTTGTTGATTGTATTGATTTGCTCTTTTATTTGACCTAACAATAAAAGCAGTATCCTCAACTCCAAATTTATTATAAGCACTATTAATTGCATCTTCAATATCATACCCATCAATTAACCTTATTAAATCTGGAAAACCCAATTGAAATTTAAAGTCGTTAAATCCATTATTTGCTAAAATATAACGTAATTCAGTAGCATTTACCAAAATTCCAGACTCAGCATGTTGCCTCATTACTTCATTTAATTCAATTTCAGTTACATTTTTATCAAAATTTAAAGTTAATTTTTGTGCATCAAGCGCAGGACTTAAATCTAATTTTACGGGGGGAAGTTGTGCAGTATCACCAATTAAAATAAGTTTACAATGTGCCCCTGAATAAACATATGACATTAAATCATCCAATAATGAAGTTCCATCAAATAATTTCCCATTAGTTACTGTATCAGGAATCATAGAAGCTTCATCTACTATAAACAACGTATTTGTATGTTTATTTACTTGTAAAGTAAAATCAACACCTCCAGCTTTGTTTTTTCTAGGGTGATAAATTTTTTTATGAATGGTAAATGCTTGTCTGCCAGAATATCCCGAAATAACCTTTGCTGCTCTCCCAGTTGGCGCCAATAAAACAGCTTTCTTTCCTGCTTTCCATAAATTATTAACTACAGTACTAATTGTAGTTGTTTTCCCTGTACCTGCATAACCCTTTATTAAAAAAAGTGAATCATTCTTGGATTCAAATGTAAATGCCGATAATTTTTGAAGAAGAATATCTTGTAAAATTGTGGGTTCAAAAGGAAACTTTTCAATAAGTATTTTGTAAAATTCTTCTGCTGTTTTAATCATTTTAAATAAAAAACCAAATATACAAATTGATTTATGCTTAAAAATTTTTCTCATTAAAAAAAAATTGTAGATTTGCTATTCAGATAAAAACTTACAAATACAATTAAAAGATGACAACAATATTGATTATTATAGCGGGTGTTTTATTTACCGCATTTTTAGCTTACGCCATTGTTAATTATATTCCAAAAAAATTACATTGGATTTTATCTATTGTACTTATTGCTATTGCTTTATTATTAGTTTATAATATCAATTTTGAGATTCAAAAACCAATGCAATTTAATAAAGAGAAAAAAGTTAAGTATGCCAAAGTTATTAATCAAATGAAGATTATTAGAGATGCTGAAGTAGCTTTCAAAAAAGTAAATGGAAGATATACTGCAAATGGAGAAGAATTAATAAGCTTTATTGAAACTGCAAAATTTGCTTTAACTCAAACAAGAAACGTTGTAAAAACTGTGAATGTTGGTGGTGGTATTACTAAGGAAATTGAAGAAAGAGTTGTAGATACAATTGGTTATGAAGACGTTAGAGCTTCGTTTGCTGGAAAAGACTACAAAAATATGCTTAAAATTCCTGGAACAGATCAAATGTTCAAAATTGAAATTGGTTTTGTTGAAAAGATTGTTGGACTTCAAGCTCCTGTATTTGAAGTAAAAGTTGACAAGGCATTAATTTTAGATGGAATGGATTACAACCTAATTAAGCAAGAGAAAGAAGCTATAGGTGGTGAAGAAATTAAAGGAGAATTTGTAAGAGTAGGTTCATTAGGTGAAGTTAGCGAAGAAGGTAACTGGCCTCCGTATTATGATAAAGCAGACAAAAAAGATAGCGAATAATAATATAGATTTAAAAAATCTAGAAAATTACCATATATCCATCCAACTTAGTTTGGATGGATTTTCTTTTTGTGTTTATAATCGTCACTCCAAAGAAATTCAGCATTTTGCCAGTTATGAATTTTTAAAAGAATACGAAATATCACCTTACAAACACTTAGAATTGGTTGAACAATTATTTCTTTTAGAACCAGTTTTAAAATACAAATATAGTTCTGTGAGTGTTACACATTTTAATAATTTGGTCTCTCCAGTACCAAAACCATTATTTAATGAAGAAAAACTCTCAAACTACCTAAAATACTCAATAAAAGTACTTGAAAATGATTTCGTTACATTTGATGAATTGAATAATTGTGACATAGTAAATGTCTATATACCTTTTGTAAATATTAATAATTTTTTGTTTGATACATATGGGTCATTTACTTATAAGCATTCATCATCTGTACTAATTGAATGCTTGTTGAACGAATTCAAACATCATTCTGAACCCATTTATTTTGTAAACGTTACAAACAATACTTTTGAAACTCTAATTTTAAAAAATAAAAAAGTAGAATTGTATAATATTTTTAGCTTTAAAACCAAAGAAGATTTTATTTATTATATCCTTTTTATTGCTGAACAGTTAAATTTAAATCCTGAAGAAATTAAATTAATTTTATTAGGAGATATTGAAAAAGAATCAGAATTGTATAAAATTGTCTATCAGTATATTAGAAATGTAAGTTTTTATAAAAATGATACTTTAAATTTTGTCTCTGAAGAAATTTCATCACATCACTATTATACTTTATTAAACCAAATTTAATGCGAATTATTTCAGGAAAATTTAAAAGTAAACGACTACAAGCACCTAAAAAACTACCTGTTAGGCCAACTACTGATATTGCTAAAGAAGCATTATTTAACATTCTAAATAATCGCTATTATTTTCATGAAATATCTGTACTCGACTTATTTTCAGGAACTGGAAATATTAGTTATGAATTTGGATCGAGAGGAACAGAAAACATAACTTCTGTTGATGAAAATTTTGGCTGTATCAAATATATAAATCAAATCTCTGATGAACTTGAATTAGGTATTCTAACTGTAAAAAGTGATGTATTTAAATATTTGGGGAAATGCAATTCAAAATTTGATGTAATATTTGCAGATCCACCTTATGATTTTGACATTTCTCTGTTTGAGAAAATAGTAACTTTAGTTTTTGAAAACAACTTATTAAATGAAGGTGGTGTACTTATTTTAGAACATTCAAAATTTACTGAATTTGAGAATAATTCACTTTTAAGCTATCAAAAAAAATATGGTGGTAGTATGTTCAGCTTTTTTGAAAACCCGGAATAAAATTCTTAAAACAAAGCTTCTATAACTTGTTTTTCAGTGATTCCTTCAGCTTCAGCTTTATAGTTTTTTACAATTCTATGTTTTAAAATTGCATAAGCAACTGCTTGTACATCTTCTATATCTGGTGAGAATTTTCCATGAATAGCAGCATTCGCTTTAGCACCTAAAATTAAATTTTGAGATGCTCTAGGACCAGCTCCCCAATCAATAAAATTATTTACAACCTCTGGAGAATTAACAGAATTAGGACGTGTTTTTGAAACTAATTTAACAGCATACTCAATTACATTATCAGCCACAGGAATCCTCCTAATTAAACGTTGATAATTAATAATTTCCTCTGATGAAAGCACTGAATTAACAATTTGTTTAGTATCGCTAGTTGTACTTTTAACAACTTCAATTTCTTCCTTAAATGTTGGATAATCTAAATGAATTGAAAACATAAATCTATCCAATTGCGCCTCTGGCAAAGGATAAGTTCCCTCTTGTTCAATTGGGTTTTGAGTAGCTAATACAAAAAAAGGTTTAGCTAAAATATGATGATGACCAGCAACAGTAACAGTTCTCTCTTGCATAGCTTCTAAAAGTGCTGCCTGTGTTTTTGGAGGAGTTCTATTAATTTCATCAGCCAATATAATATTACTAAAAATTGGCCCTTTTATAAATTTAAAATGGTTGGTTTCATCCAATATCTCACTTCCTAATATATCAGAAGGCATTAAATCTGGTGTAAACTGGATCCTTTTAAAATCTAGCCCCAATGTTGATGCAATTGTCTGAACAATAAGTGTTTTCGCCAAACCAGGAACACCAATTAACAAAGAATGTCCACCGCTTAAAATAGAAAGCAAAATATGATCAACAGCCTTGTGTTGTCCTATTATTACCTTTCCTATTTCCTGTTTTAAAATAGTATGTTTTTCAACTAATTCTTTTAGCGCTGCAACATCTCCCATGTTATTGCTTTTTCCAATTATTCTTAAATTCGCATTTTTTAAAATTATTACCTATTTTAATATAGGTATCTCCAATTTTATTTTTTACCCATTTTTCAATTGCCTCTTCTTGCTTTTTTTGGAGTGTTAATTGTTGAATTTTCTCATAATCCTTCACAAAATTGGCTTTATGAGTTTCATCTTTACTTTTAAGTAAAATAATTTTATGCATTTTTTCACCACCTCTAACTTCTTCATAAAAAGTTTCTGTAATTTCACCTGTCTTTAAATTATTAACTTTACTATATAATTCAGGCCCCATTAATGTTAAATCAAACTTTGAATCATTTGTTTCAGGATTTAGGATTAAACCCCTATTGTTTTTTGTTTCAATATCATCAGAATACTTAGTAACCGCATCTTCAAAAGTTATTTCACCAGATAAAATTTGGCTTCTAATTTTAGTTAACTCTTTTTTAGAAGTAACCAATTCTTCTTCACTTATTTTAGGTTGCATTAAAATGTGACGAACATCACGCTCTTGTCCTTTTATTTTTTCAACCTGAATAATATGATATCCAAAGCCTGATTCAAATGGTTCAGAAATTTCTCCTTCATCTAAAGAAAATGCAACTTCTTTAAATTCTTTAATAAAACCGCTTTCTCTTGTAATAGTATACTTTCCTCCTGCTCCAGGTCCTGTTCCTGAAACAGCTGGGTCTGCAGAGTTTATAACTGCTTTTAACCTAAAACTATAACCTTCCTCAATTTCTTTTTTTAATTCTTTTAGTTTTTCAATAACACGGTTAGTTTCTTCTTCTGTAGGTTTCAAATATTTTACAATTTGGGCCAATTCAATTTCGGCACTAAATTCAGGTAAACTATTCTCTTTTTCCAAATTTTTGAAGTATGTTCTAACTTCTTCAGGTGTCACATCAATTTTTTCTGTGATACTTCCTCTTTCTCTTTTAATTAAAATTTGTTCTTTTTGAATATTTCCAAGTTCCTCTCTAAGATCCTCCTCATCATTAAAACCATACATTTTTAATACTTTTTCAATAGTACCTAATTGTTGTGTAAAATATCCAATATTTCTTTCAACTTCTCCTTGAATTTCATCATCTGTAACAACAACACTATCAACAACTGCGTGATGGGCAATTAATTTTTGCGTCATAATTTCTTCCAAAATTTCACAATCTGAAATTTCAATTTTACCCTCAATTCTTTGCTGCAATTCTTTTTTAAACTTCTCAATATCAGAATCTAACACAATGTTTTTTCCTATAACAACAGCTACCCCATCTACTTTTATTCTTTCATTTTTATGTTGTATACTATCTTGTGCATTTGCAGTTATAACTGCAAAAAAGAAAGTAATAATTGTAAAAATTTTATTCATTTTAATATATTTCAAATTGATTTTTATTTTGTGCATCTTCTAATAATGTTTCTTCAATACTTTTTAATAATTGTAATTTTCGTTGATGTAATATCATTTGTTTAATTGAAGGTGTAATATAGCTTTTTGGAGCAATTTCATTCCTATTCAATACATTTTTTATAGTGACCAAATATAAGCTTAATGAATCTTCTTTTTGAATAAAATTATCTTTTTTTAAGAGATCTTCTTTCGCTATATTTTTAAGAATTGGAACTTTAACATACAAATCACTTAATTTAACCCAAATTGAATCATTTAAATGGTGTGATTTTAAAAATATTTCCCGAGCCTTTAAGGTATCTAAATCTTTCTTTTTTGATGATTCAAACAGTTTAACTAATTCTTTTTTATTGATTAGGTTTTTACCTAATTTCATATATCTTAACTTCACTAACTCTTCATTAAGTTTGAAATTTTGATTGTTTTCAGCATAAAACTTATCAATATCAGCCGGTGTAATTTCATAGTTTAAATATTGCTTTACTACAGCTTCTTTATAGGAATTAATGTATAAATCTTCTCTATATTTTTTAACTAACTCTTCAAAATCAACTTGATTGTCTTCTAAATTTATTTGTGCTTTTGCAAGTAATAGTTGTTGTTTTACCCAATTATTTATATAACTATTAGCTAATAAAATACTATCTTGTTTTGAGATGCCAGAATTAAAAATTGTTTTTAGGTCATCTTTATACAAATATGTTTCATTAACTCTTGCAATAGCTTCTTTTTTATTATTTTTAAATGTAAAATAATTACAGGAAGGTATAGTGATAATAATAATTAAGCAAAAAATTAGTTTTTTCAATGTTAGATTTTTATTTTTAAAATTCTATCCTTTTCAAGATTATTAAATTCAACTTTATATTTTATATGTAAATCACGTATCCACTGTTCTTCTAAATAATTTTGAAAATCAGAAATTACCTTGCCTTTAATATCCTTTAACTCTTTATTATTGTAATTTTTAATTTTATTTTCATTAAAATAATTAGACAAACCAATACTGTCTTTGGATTTTTCCCAAACTTTATTTTCTAACAATTCAAAAAGCAATAACCCTTCCTTAAATTCAGAAAACATTGCAGCAAATTCAGGATTCAATTTTTCAATATTTTGTGAATAATAATTAAGAATTTGTTTCTCCTTAAATTCTATAAATGAATTATTTATTGAACTAGGCCTTGTGCTTTTTAAATAATAAATAAAAGTACTCTGAGGAATTTTACTTTGTTCTATTGTAAGTAAAATACTTTTAAATTTTTCAGGATTTTCATTCCAATTATCTTTTTCAAATTGCTTTAAAGCAGCTTCATTAACAGTGATTTTATACTCATTTAAAAGTCTTTTTATTACAGTAGCACCTACTAAATTAGAACGCTCATCCTGCTCAACTTGCTCTGCAATTTTACTCTTTAAATTATCAAAACTTTCAATTGGATATTTTTTTAACAATTTTACAATGTGCCATCCAAATTGTGTTTGAAAAGGTTTTGAAATATCACCTTCATTGTTTAATTTAAAAGATTCATCTGCAAAACTTTCAACCATTCTTCCGGAACCAAATTTATCTAATCTACCACCTTTCACTGCACTAGCTTTATCATCGGAAATTTGCTGAGCAACTTCAAAAAAATCTTTATTACCTAAAATAATTTCATTGTAGATTGAATCAATCTTTGCTTTTGCAAATAAACTGTCATTTTTAATCATAATATGAGCAACTTCAACTTCTCCATTTGATTTTCTAACATTATGAACCTTTAAAATATGATATCCAAATTTTGTTCTAAAAGGCATAGAAACTTGATTGACAGGAGTGTTATATGCCATATTTTCAAAAGGATATACCATTTGGAATCCTGTAAAGTAACCTATTTTACCACCATTTTGTGAAACCGAAGGATCTTCGGAATATTTTAACGCAACTTCATTAAAATCAATTCCTTCATTTATCAAATTTCTTGCTTCTATTAATTTTTTATAAGCTACTAATGTGTCTTTAGGTGAAGCATCTGGTTTTAAAAATAACAATATATGACTAACATCTACTTCTTTTGAAATTCTGTTATACCCTTCTTCAATTAGCTTTTGTGAAACTTCCTTATCTTTTAAATAAGGTGCGGTTAAACTAATTTTATATTGATTTAATTCATTTTTGAATTTTGTTGTTGTATCTAATTTAAGTTCAAAAGCTTCTTTTACCTTCAGCTTATAATTAACATATAAATCTAAATAGTTTTCAACTGCATTTTTAGAAGAATCATCCATTAAATTTATATTCTTATTATAAACACTTAAAAAATCTTGTGTATAAATAGGCTCATTATCTATAGTAAAAAGAACTTTACTATTATTTTGTGCGTTTATAAAAAAACAACTTAAGAAAAATACTAAGAAAGTTAAATACTTAAAATTCATACAGTTAAAAGTTTGTTTAAAATTATCAATTTTCATTTAGTCAATGGTAATAAAAAACATTGCAATTTATTTTATATTTTTTATTTTGGATGTTAAAAGTATCACAAAGAAATGATACCTTCAATTTTTTCAGCTTCCATATATTTATTAATTATATCATCTGCTTTTTTCATTACAACATGAATAGAAACGCTTGTATACTTACCTGTTTTTGATAACGTTTTGGTAATTACTGCTCCTTGATAATTAAATAAATTTTCAATTTGAGAAACTTTAATTTCATCAGTTGAAACGATAAATTTGAACAAATATTTTGTTGGAAACGAAGTGTCTTGCTTTAATTTTTTCTTAAGTTTTTTATAAAATTGAGTTCTGTTATCCATTTTCTATTTTTATAAAAGGTATTCAAAATTAATACCAAAGTAAATTGTTAATATTTAAGTGACAAAATTACACTATTATTTTTAGTATTATTTTCTGAAAAACTTATTTTTGCAGTATGCAGAAAAAAATTGTTTTAACTGGTGGTCCCAGCACAGGAAAATCTACAGTTCTTGAGGAACTTATCAATAGAAATTATAATTGTATGACAGAAATTTCTAGAGAAGTAACCTTAAATGCCCGTAAAAATGGCGTAGAACAATTATTTTTAACCAAACCGCTATTATTTAGCGAGTTGCTTATTGAAGGAAGAATAAACCAATATATTGAAGCTGAAAAACAAAACTTTGAACTAGTATTTTTTGACCGTGGAATACCAGACGTTCATGCATATATGAATTATATTAGTATAGATTATCCTAGCTCATATATAAAAAAAAGTAATATATATAGGTATAACTATATTTTTTTAATGCCTCCTTGGGAAGAAATATACATCTCAGATAATGAGCGATATGAAAATTTTGAACAAGCACTTGCTATTCATAATCATTTAGAACGTACTTATAAAAAGTTAAATTATAATGTTATTGAAGTACCTTTTGGTACTGTTACACAAAGAGCTGATTTTATTTTAGAGACCATAAAATAATGGTTACACCAATTGAAATTCTTAAAAAATATTGGAATCATACACAATTTAGGCCGCCACAGGAAGAAATAATTAATACTATTTTAAAGGGAAATAATGCCATAGTTTTATTACCAACTGGTGGAGGAAAATCGCTTTGTTATCAAATTCCTGCATTACTTTCAGATGGTATTTGCATAGTAATTTCACCTCTAATTGCGCTAATACAAGATCAAGTTAATAGCTTGAAATCTAAAAATATAAAAGCAATTGCATTATCTTCACAATTAACTCAAGATGAAATTATTGTTGCTTTTGATAATTTACAATTTGGCGGTTATAAATTTTTATATCTTTCTCCAGAAAAATTAAGATCCTCGTTTATTCAAGATAAAATAAAACAATTAAAAGTTTCTATTATTGCAATAGATGAAGCTCATTGTATATCGGAATGGGGACATGATTTCAGACCTTCTTATTTGCAATTATCTATATTAAAAGAACTACAACCAGCAGCAACTTTTATTGCACTTACAGCTACAGCAACTGAAAAAGTTTTAAATGATATTGAACAAAATTTAGAATTGAAAGATGTTCAATTGTTTAAAAAATCTTTTCAACGCTCTAATATAATTTATAAGGTTACAGAAACTGAGGATGTTTATAATAGACTACTACAAATAGTAAAAAAAATAAATGCCCCGCTAATTATTTACGCTTCAACCCGAAAACAAACTGGTGAAATAAGTGGTTTTTTAAATAAAAACTCTTTAAAAAGTAGTTTTTATCATGGTGGACTTTCTAATTTAGAGAAAAAATCAGCATTTGTTAATTGGATGAATGAAGACACACCAATAATGGTAGCAACAAACGCTTTTGGAATGGGTATTGACAAGCCTAATGTTAGAGCTGTTATTCATATTAACATACCAAATAGTTTAGAAAATTTTATTCAGGAAGCTGGAAGAGCCGGAAGAGACCAAAAAGATGCATACTCAATTGTATTAACAAATAACTCTATTATTAATGATTCATTAATTAAATACAATACAACCTCTCCTACTACTAAATTTATAAAAGAAATTTACAACCATTTAAATCAGTATTATAAAATTGCTTTTGGAGAATTACCTACTGACCCTTTAAGCTTTTCATTGCAAGAATTTTGTTCAACATATAAATTAAATATTTTAAAAACTTACAATGCAATTAAAATTTTAGAACGTGAAAACATTTTTCTTTTAGATGAAAATTATAGCAAAAAGTCTACTTTAAAAATTCTTCTTAGTAGTAATCAATTATTTCACTATTTAAATTCTCATCCTTCAGAAGAAATATTTCTGAAGTTAATTTTAAGAACTTATGGAGGTATTTTTGAAAACCCTATTTTAATAAATGAATTTTCACTTGCAAATAAATTACACTCTTCAAAAAAGGAGATTATTAATAAGTTAACTAATTTTCATAATAATGGCATTGTAGATTACAATTATGAAGATTCAACTTCAAAACTATTATTTTTAGTAAACAGAGAAGATGATTATACAATTAATAGAATTTCAAAAAATATAGAAAAGCAGCATCAACTAAAGTTTGAAAAACTAAAATCTTTTGTAGATTATCTTCAAAATAAAAACATCTGCAGAAACAAGCAATTACTGTTGTATTTTAATGAAATTTCAAATTCAAACTGTGGAAAATGTGATAATTGCTTAAATAAAAATAAAACAGAAATTCCTTTTAAGTTAGTTGCTGAAACTATTTTAAATATCCTTATAAAAGGCTCTTTAAGTTCGAATGAAATAATTCAAGCCTTACAACATTCAGAAATGGACATTATAAATACTCTAAAAATATTATTAGAAAAAAATAAAATAACAATAACTTCGCAAAATAAATTTAAATTAACTGGTAAATGAGAGAATTGAGAATTGTTTTTATGGGTACTCCAGATTTTGCTGTTGCTACTTTAGATGCTATTTTAAAAGCAAATTTTAATGTTGTGGGAGTTATTACAGCTCCAGATAAACCAGCTGGGAGAGGACAAAAAATTCAACAATCTGCCGTAAAAAAGTATGCTTTACAAAAAGGATTAAACATATTACAACCTACTAATTTAAAAAATGAAGATTTTTTGAAAGAATTGGAAATTTTAAAGGCTAATTTACAAATTGTTGTTGCTTTTAGAATGTTACCTACTATCATTTGGAAAATGCCTGAATATGGAACTTTTAATTTACATGCTTCACTTTTACCAAACTACAGAGGCGCAGCCCCAATTAATTGGGCTATAATTAATGGAGAAACAAAAACTGGAGTGTCAACTTTTTTTATTGATGAAAAAATTGATACAGGAAATATTATTTTACAAGAAGAAATTTCTATTTCAGAAGATGAAACCGTTGGTGAATTACACGATAAATTAATGACAATTGGAAGTGAACTAGTTGTTAAAACACTTAAATTAATTAGTGAAAATACTATTGTAACTACAAAACAACCTGAAATTGAAGAAAAGTTGGCTCCAAAAATATTTACAGAAACTTGTAAAATAAACTGGAATGCTTCTGTTAATTCAATTTATAATTTAATAAGAGGTTTAAATCCTTACCCAACAGCTTGGACAACTCTTATAAATAATAATGAAGAAATAAAAGTTAAACTATTTGATGTTAAAAAAGAAGTTATACAACATTCATTTACAAATGGTTTTATTTTAACTTCTAAAAATGAATTAAAAATTGCTGCTAAAGATGGTTTTATTATAGTTAAAAGTTTACAATTAGCTGGAAAGAAAAAAATGGATATTAAAAGTCTATTAAATGGATTTACATTTATTGAAAATTCTTATATGCTGTAAACCCACTATTTTAAGGGGATTCAAGAAATTTGTTAAAATTTCAATTAGGTTATTAACATTTATCATCATTTATTAACAAAAGAGTCATTTTTTAAGGTAAAAACTTGCACAAACCCTTATTCCGTATAACTTTGTTAAGCTATATAAAGGCAAAATATGTTTAACCAATTAATTTAACATTTAAATTATGAACAAATCAGATTTAATTGATGCTATGGCAGCTGATGCTGGCATCACAAAAGCAGCAGCGAAAGCAGCTTTAGAATCATTAACAGAAAATGTAACAAAAACTCTTAAAGGAGGTGGAAAAGTTGCATTAGTAGGATGGGGAACTTGGTCTATCTCTAAAAGAGCAGCAAGAACAGGAAGAAATCCTCAAACTGGAAAAACTATTAAAATTGCAGCTAAAAACGTTGTTAAGTTTAAAGCAGGAGCAGGTTTTAGCGACGCAGTTAATTAATATATAAGATTAATTCTTATTACTTGAAAACTCTTCAAAATAATTTGGAGAGTTTTTTTTATGTTTAATTTTTATTATATTTAATAAAATAAAATATTTTATGATTCCTAAAAATCCATCAAAAGGTAAATTATTAGTAGCAGAGCCCTCTATTTTAAATGATAAAGAATTTAATAGATCTGTTATATATTTAACTGAATATAATAAAGAAGGTTGTATTGGTTTTATTTTAAATAAACCTAGTGAATTTATTCTTAAAGATTTAATTCCTGAGATTGATTGTGATTTTACCATTTTTACTGGTGGACCAGTTGAACAAGAAAATTTATATTTTATTCATAAGCTCCCAGATTTAATACCAAATAGTATAAAAATTGATAAAAATATTTATTGGGGTGGAGATTTTGATACTTTAACAGAATTGTTAAATACTCAAAAAATAAATGAAAATGATATCCGGTTTTTTTTAGGATATTCAGGATGGTCTGTAAATCAGCTGAACGAAGAATTGAATGAGTCTACCTGGCTAATTATTCAAAATAAATATCCTAATATTTTTGAAATTGATAGTACTACCTTTTGGAAAAATCAACTTATGTCTATTGGTGGTGAATACCAAATTTGGGCAAATGCACCAATAAATCCTGAATTAAACTAAATTAGCAAGCAATAAACTTATTTCATCTGCTATTGCTGATTTGTACTTCGTCTTTTTATAATTACTAATTGGCTGAATTCCTATAATACTATTTGTTATAAAAACCTCATCGGCTTTTTGTAAATCAAAAGGAGAAATTTCAGTTTCTTCAATTTTATAGGAATCATTTTTAGTAAGGATTTCTATTATTTTTTTTCGAATTATTCCTTTTATACAACCTTCAGTTATTGCTGGCGTTTTAATAATATTTCCAAATACTAAAAATATATTTCCATTAATAACTTCTACAACATTTTTATTTTCATTTAATAACAAACAGTTGTCAAAATTATTTTCTTTAGCATAAATACTAGCCAAAACATTAATTATTTTATTAGTAGTTTTAATAGTTGATAAAAGCCCCGAATAAACATAGTAATCTTTAAATATTTCCATAGAATAATTTTCTTTTACAATTACATTCAATGGCTCAACTTCAATTAAATATTCAATCTCATTTGTTATTGGGGTGTATTTGCCTCCATCTTTCCTATACACAGTTAATCGGACTCTTGAATTATTTAAATTAGTTGCTTTAACTGTTTTTAGAATTTCACTCTCAAAAAATTCCATTGTAAAAAGCAGCGGAATGTCCATTCGTAACATCCTCATAGAAGCCATTAGCCTGAAATAATGATCTTCTAAAAAATTAATATTTAAATCGATTATTTTAATTGTTTCAAATAATGAGTCTGCGTACTTAAATGCTCTATTATTTGAGCTTAATACATTCAAATTCTCATCAACTAAAGCTCCGTTTATATTTATCATTTTAATTTATTTAGAACATGAGTTTACATAAAAAAACCCTGAATAAATCAAGGCTTGTTTGAGTATAGAACATAATACTATGCTCCTATTGTGTGTTTTAATTCATTTATTTGATTTTCCCAAAACATTTTAGCATCATCAATTTCGTCTTCTTCAGCAAAATCAGTTACAATTAAGGATACATCTTTGGTAATTTCATCTACTTCAATTCTAAATTCAAAGTATGATTTTTCATCATCTAAATCTAGCCATCTAAATTTAATTTTTTCATCTGGTCGCTCTTGTATAACTTTTGCTTTTTCTTCAGAACCATCCCAAATAAATGTATAAATTTCTCCTCTTGAATTTACATTATCGGCAAACCACTCCGATAAACCAGATGCAGTTCCAAAATATTGATATAACATATGTGGCGAGGCGTGAATTGGGAATTCTATTTCAAATTTTATTTTTGTTGACATGCTCTTTTTTTTGAATGCACAATATATAGAATTTATCTTTTTTAAAAAAATTTAAATAATTAAAAAAATAGAAAGATAAATTTGCGTGAACACGTTTTTTATTTTTATATTTGCACCCTTAATAAATGGCGTGGTAGCTCAGTTGGTTAGAGCGTCGGATTCATAACCCGGAGGTCTCCAGTTCAATTCTGGATCACGCTACAAATTTAAGTATATAGAAATAAAAGGTTTAGTGTTCGCTAAACCTTTTTTTTATGCCAAAATTAATTGAATTGCTTATCTTTGAACACAGGAACGAACACAGTTTGCCAATTAAGAAACCCTACTCCGTCCCTAAAATATATACCGCCAATGGTGATATAAAGAAACGTTGGTTTGTATATTATAACTTCATAACCCGGAGGTCTCCAGTTCAATTCTGGATCAAGCTACTTATAAATCAAGGACTTAGGTGTTAAGTTTTATCGAAATGAAATTACCTTCAATCTCTATTTTTTTGCACTTCATCGAATAATAAATTATTCACTGTTTTTAGTTTTTATATTTGGTTAAGAAAGAAAAGCTCTTTTTAACATTTGCATAATCTTTAAAACTTAAAATATGAGTAATTTTTACCTATTAGTTGAGCAAAGAATTGAAAATAGATTTGATAATAATCAAAGCACAACCAAAAAAGCTAAGAATAAAAAACGGTCAAATTTTAAGAAACAAAAGTTTAATTGGTTTATGGAATTATGTTAGTATATGAAAGTAATAATTTAAAAGAAATAAAAAATGGATAACTTAATAGATGCATTAAGAATTGTAGAAGATTATAACAAACTATCATTTGATCAATTTGCTGATATATTAGAAGCATATTATCGTAAAATATCAAAAAATGATAGAGAAAAATGGAAATTTACAGGTTTGAATAATACAGATTTTTTGAAAACAAAAGAAGACAGCATATATCTGTACACAAATTTTTAATAAAAGCCATAGAAATAAAAATAGTTAAAAAGTGGTGGGTAAAAATCAACATATATTTTCATTTAAAGTGTTTTTAGATGATTAACTAACTTATTTTTTTTAATATTAACTTAAATATTTAAGCGGTTTTACTGAAAAATGAATGAAATACACTTAATATTATTCAACCTTTATTATCGAATTTTGAATTAAATATTTAATGCTTTTTCCAAGAAAGATCTGTCTTTTGGGAGATTCGAAATTATAAATCAGTCATTTCAGATAAAAACACCTTTTACTTTAAAAAATAATTCTATTGAAATAATAGAAATTTTAAGAGCTTTTTAAAATTGATAATTCTTACTTTGTTTGGTTAATAATGTTTAAAATATAAAATGATTTTATAGATGATTCTAAATTCTATAATTGCAATATTTTAATTATATTAAACAGTCTAAAAAAATCATTAAACAAACTAAACCCAATGCTAGAAAAAAACAATAAAAAACTTATAAATGCATGGGCTTCTTTTGATTGGGCAAATTCAGTTTATAACCTTATAGTTACTACAGCAATATTTCCAATTTACTATTTAACAACAACTCAAGATGTGTACGGAGGGGAAATGGTTCATTTTTTTAATTTAACTATTAAAAATTCAGTACTTTATTCATTTGCAATATCATTTTCCTTTTTAGTCATTGTTTTTATTTCTCCTATTCTATCTGGTATAGCAGATTTCGGGGGATTGAAAAAACGATTTATGCAGTTTTTTACATATTTAGGTTCACTATCGTGTATAGGTCTCTATTTTTTCACAGGAGAAAATGTTGAATTCGGTATTGCATGTTCAGTTTTAGCAAGTATTGGCTATGCTGGGTCATTGGTTTTTTACAATGGCTTCTTACCTGAAGTTACTTCGAATGAATTTATGGATAAAGTAAGCGCCAAAGGGTTTTCTATGGGGTATATTGGAAGCGTCATTTTATTGATTGTAAACTTGTTATTATATCAAAAATATGAATTATTTGGGTTTGAAAATGGTAGTTCTGCAACTAGATTTGGATTTATTTTAGTTGGAATTTGGTGGATGGGTTTTTCACAAATTTCTTTTTACTATTTAAAAGACAGAGGTGAACGAAAAAAAATCACTTTGAATATTTTAGGTAACGGAATTAAAGAATTGAAAAAAGTATTTAAAGTTGTAAAATCTAAATTAGTAATGAACCGTTTTCTAACTTCATTTTTTTTATTCAGTATGGGTGTACAAACAGTCATGCTGTTAGCTCCCTTGTTTGCTGATAAAGAAATTAGTTTGGGGCCAGATGAAATGATTATTGTTGTACTTATTATCCAAATAATAGCAATAACAGGTGCCTATTTTTTCGCATATCTATCTAATTTAAAAGGTAATGGATTTGCAATTAGCACTACTTTAATAATTTGGATTTTTATTTGTATTGCAGGATATTTTTTAAAAGACAAGATTTCTTTTTATGCATTGGCCGCTTTTTTAGGATTTGTTATGGGTGGAATACAATCTATTTCAAGGTCTACTTACTCAAAGTTAATTCCAGCAGAAACTAAAGATACGGCTTCATTTTTTAGCTTCTATGACATCACAGAAAAACTAGCTATTGTAATTGGATCATTATCTTATGGATTAATTGACCAAGTAACTGGCAGCATGAGAAATAGCATGCTTTTTATGTCTCTCTTTTTTATTGGTGGTTTTATTTTACTTCAAATTGCAAATCTTAAAAAAAATATGGAATGATTTATCGTTTCTTTATTCAAATCATAAAAGGAGCACTCTTCTTCTTTTTTAAGAAAATAGTAGTTTCAGGGAAAAAGAATTTACTTCATAATGGCCCTTTAATTGTTGTGGCAAATCACCCAAATACTTTTATGGATCCATTTATTATTGCTTCTTTAATGAAACAACAAATTGGTTTTTTAGGAAATGCCGGTATATTTTCCAATTCGTTTTTCGCACGAATATTAAGTTACTTTCATGTAATTCCTATTTTTAGAAAGAAAGACATTAAGACCGGTGTAAAACCAGACAACAACCATTCTTTCTCAAAATGCCATGAATATTTAAACAAAAAAGGAACAATTCTTATTTTCCCTGAAGGTAATAGTTATTATGAACTTAAACTTCGTGAAATTAAAACAGGAACTGCAAGAATTGCTCTAAGTTATCAGTCTTTAAAAAGCCCTGATACGAACTTAAAAATACTACCCATTTCCTTAGATTATTCAGATTCTATTCAATTTAGAAGTATGGTTTCAGTAACAATTAGTGAACCTATTTTATTAGAAGCTTATAAACAAACTTATTCAGAAGATGAAATTGAAGGAGTTTTAAAACTTACAAATACTATTCGTCAAAAACTAGAAAAAAACATTCCAACCACTTCTAACAAAGAGCAGGAACAATTTTTACTTAAAAGTCATAAATTTTATACAACGTTTAATGAACCTAAAACTGATCTACACTTAAACCCAAAACAATCATTAGCCTCACGAGCACAAATTTCAAAATCACTTAAATTACTTAGTGAAAACAATTTCAAGCTTTATGCAGATACTGAAATAAAAGTCCATCATTTTTTTGACCTTCTAGATGATGAGAATTTAACGCCAGGTTTTTTTACAGATATATTTCTTAAAAAAAACAAGTATACCGTATTTATAAATTATTTAGTGAAATTTGTACTAGTAGCTCCAATTTACCTATTTGGACTTATTTCTAATTATATTCCATACATTTTACCCTCTGTTATTTTCAAAACTTTAAAACTAGATATTGAATACAAAACGCCAACTCAAATGCTTGCTGGTCTTTTTATATTTCCATTATTTTATTGGTTAGAAATAAAGCTTATTGAAAACTTTGTAAACATTGATTTTTGGAATTCATGGTTAATTATATTCATCTTCATCACTTCAGGCTATATAGCAATGTATTATTGGACTGAAGTTAAAAGATTTGTAAGAGTTTTTCATTTTTACATATTTATGAAACCTAACAAAAAAATAACAATCATTAAATTAAGAGATGATATTTTAACAAACATTGAAATTGCTAAAACTAATTTGAACATAGTCTACAAAAATTAGACTAACTTATAGATAAATATATGTACGGAGTATAAGTATTAAAAAAGTTAATTTTGAATGTTTTTCGTATATTTATAGTTTAGTAAGCAAATCAAACACAAATATTATATTGTGTAATTATATTACATAATATATAAAAATTATCTACTTTATTTACTAAAAAATAGTACTTTATTTTACTGAAATTATATACTATTTTTACCAAAAAGTAGCTTAGAAATGTTACAATATATACATTGAATTGACAAAGTTTCTAAAGTAGAAACATATAAACCTTTTGAACACAAAAGCAAAAGTTAAAATCACTCAGGCTAACACACTCTAAAGATTTATCATAATAGAGAATAGACAATTCATATGAAACAAGTTAATTTACTTATTCAAGGTCTATTTTTTATAATAAGTTTACAATTAATTATGGAAAAGATAGATTTATACTGTGCGTGCTTTATACAAGTATATTTTTGTTAAGAATTAAATTTATAATTTTATTTCCAAAAGTTTATTTTTGTGAATCGGCTTTTTTATAAAGTCACTTCATCCTGCTTTCAAAGCTTTTTTTATCATATGAATATACAAAAAGTATATAACTTTAGTCCTTTTTATTTTGCGAGAGGAATCACGATAGGAAAATTACCCAAATACAAGCATATTAAAATCTTACCAATTTCAATAGTTGAAAGTATTTTTGGGTATAATAATATTTTTATTTAAAGTATTTGTCATTATAAGCTTACTCTATTTTTTTATAAAAAAATTAAGTTGCTTAATAGGTCACTGGTAGAATTATTAGAATTTGCTCCAAAATTAATATAACCAATAAATAAAATTAAATAGATGATAAGATAGAACCGATAAAAGTTTCTGAACTTTTTGTATTCAAGGTTATCAGGATATATATTTCCAAAAAGCCCTTTAATTTCTTTTAAAAAAACCGGTTTAATGTTAATCAACCAACTATCTGTTTGATAAACAATTTTACGAAATTTACTTCTATAATAGCTTAATGGCAATCCCCAAGCTACAAAAAGTAAAAACCAACTATTTTTAATAATAAAATCCATTGCTATTTATTTTTTAGGAAACCAAGGCAAAAATGAACTTGTGTTTTTTATATAATCATGATACTGGGGTTTTGAGTTTTGTAAGGTCTTTTCAAGCAAAGCAACCCCAGACACTTTTATAATAAGTAAAGTCATAACTACTGAACCAATAATTTGCCAATAATTTCCTGCTGCAATACTAAAAATGGCATAAGCCCACCATACTGCTGAATCCCCAAAATAATTAGGATGCCTAGTGTATTTCCAAAAACCTGTATTCAATACCTTTCCATTGTTTTTGGCATTTTTTTTAAAACGTGATAGCTGAAAATCACCTCCTACTTCAAAAGTAAAACCTATTATCCAAACTAAAATTCCAAAGTAATCGAATGCACTTAGGTTTCCTGAACGGTTACTCAAGTTAATACCTAATAATGGCAATGAAACAATCATAATCAAAAAACCTTGCAATAAAAATGTTTGAAAATAACTGAACCACCAATAACGTGCTGCACCATAATTATGTCTAAATTCTTGGTACCTAAAATCCTCTCCTTTACCAATATTTCTAAAAAAAAGATACACAGAAAGCCTCATACCCCATATGGTAACAAATACCAATATTAAGATTTTTCTGGCATTTAATTCACCTGACATAAATACATAAAATGTATTTACCACAACAAAACCAAAACCCCAGAATATATCTATAATACTGACATTTTTTATGAAAATACTCCAAATCCATATAAATGTAACCAGCATCCAAATAAGCAAAGAAGCTTGTAGAAATAGAATCATCATAAGTAAAATATTTTAATATTGTAAATTATTAAACAACCTTCATATTAATATCATGTTTTTGTTTTATAACTAGAAAACATTAAATCTATTAATTTCTATTAGGTTTTGTTGTATCAATTTTCTCCATAAATAAATCTATAACGATAAAACTTCGTTAATATGAATTACTTTCTTTTCATGTATATAGCATTAAGTCAACCATTTTACAATATAGAAACCAGAAAAACTAACAACAGCAGAAAGAACAGAACCCCAAATAATATCAATAAAAACGATAGTTAGCGGCCAACTCTTAAGGGTAGCTAAATTAGTTAAATCATAAGTTGCATATGTAAAAAATCCAAATAGAGCACCCATCAAAATTGCATGATTAACAGAACCTTTATTTACTGATGGATAAATGGCAAAAATTGAAATTCCAATAACAAAAATAAGGTAGAATATTATTGCAGCTGTCCAATTAATAGAATCACTTAAAAAACTACCTAAGTATTTTTGATAAATACCTTTAGCAATAAAACCCAACCACAACATATCTACAACTAAAAAAACTAGAAAGGTTAGTAAATAACTTAAAATTATACTTTTTATGTTCATTTTTCTTTCTTTTTAAATTTTCATGACTTCTTCTGCTCAACCTTTATAAGCTTATCAATATTGTAACCACGTTTCTTCAATTTTTCAAGCAGTTCATTATAAAGCTCTTTTTCTATTTGTGGCTTACGACTTAAAATCCAAAGGTAAGAATCTGAACTACTACCAATTAAAGCCCATTGATAATCTTTATCTAATTCCATAACATAATAATCACCATAAAAAAACAAGAAAAATGATACTTTTAATTTTGCAGGTTCATTAATAGGATCAGGTACTTTTGCCTTTCCAACTGCTTGAGAAAATTTACCGTTTAAACTATTTTTATAGCCACTGTTAATCACTTTAATTTTACCATCATCCCGCATAGAATAATTTGCAGTAACACCAACTAATCCTTTTTCAAAACTATGGTCATAACGTGCAATTTCATACCAAGTACCCAAATATTTTTGAATATCCAAT